>Ga0126338_10000136_pt1 | contig 29086 bp, 22 predicted proteins | sample OrbCmetagenome_2_FD_92529 | JGI IMG/M metagenome (GOLD analysis project Ga0126338, IMG submission 92529) | Coral microbial communities from Petempiche,Puerto Morelos, Mexico - Orbicella C C metagenome | ecosystem: Host-associated > Invertebrates > Cnidaria > Coral | place: Petempiche,Puerto... | reverse complement strand
GCAAATTAATTCCAAATTGAACTCAAAACCGTATGATTACCTATTCTAATAATTTCTACTGTAGTAACTCAGTAATAAAAGGGTCGGTTTGAAGCCAAAGCATTCAAATTCGTATTGCTGACGATGGTTGACGCCCGTGCTTCAACAAACTGAAACCTGAACTCAACTAAAACACTCCCATAGTGCCCTGTTGTGATAAAACAGCAAATTGATCTCCTTGCTCTTATCTTTTTTATTAATCAGCTCAAGAAGCTGCAAGAACGATTTGCAAAGGAAGAAGAGCTGAGGAAAGAACTGGAGGAGAAACTGACTAAACTGATGGAGGAGAAGAACGAACTCTTCCAAAATCTGCAAAGTGTACGTAGATAAAACTGTCGTTGACATCCTTACAGAATGCATTGACTAGGATGGGAGGGGATGGGGGTCACATGGTAATTTTTCTCAAGCGAATAACACGTTTTGGTCGTGTTTCATCGTTGACAAGACAGAGGTGTTATTAGTACCTGATTCTATAAGCTGCGAAATTGCCAAAGTATTGACCATGAATCTATGCTACCGACGTTGTAGCAACGTCTCACGTCTTCATTCCCACATTGTCACGCAATCACATCATAATATTAAGAAGAATAGTGAAAGGACATCCCAAGAATGAGGGAAATCAACTCCGAGGGAATGTGGATCGAAATTCTCAGAACTTACATTTAAGATGTGTAGCAAACAGTATAGAGAATTTCTATTTTGAACACAGGAGCAAGATGCTTGTGCAGATGCAGAGGACAGGGCGGCTCAACTGACCAAAGAAAAAGAAAAGCTTGAGGACCAAGTCAAGGTGGGACGAAAACTAAATGCAATATATTTTAGTTGTTTTTACTGTCAGTTGAAATTTAGTTGCTTTTGGGTTGAAAACATTCCTCAGCGTGAAAAAGAGGAGTCGAAAAAGAAGCAATTTATTTAGAAGAGTAACTTCGAACTAATAATCTGAAGAATTTTGGAATGTGTCAAAAGTAGACGCGACCTTTGCCATTTACTGTTTGCGAGTGTTGGTAAAACGCTTTCCGTTAATTGTTTTGATTGCACACTGTTTATTTTTCATTGACTCTGCTTTTAGGAAAAAAGAAAAACAGTCATGTTGTCATACAGCACTCATCACTTTGATGCCTAAGCCAACTTACAGAAGTAAGATCATTGACTCGCTAGACCTTTCTCTTGACAGGACCTTTCTGAACAACTGGACGATGAAGAAGAATCCGGTGCTGAGATGGCGGAGGCAAAAAAGAAAATGGAAGCCGAAATCAACGATCTCAAACAAGACGTAGAAGACTTAGAAACTGCTCTTAAAAAGGTAGGTTAGAGGTATAAATTACAAGAAAACAAAGCAATACGCTAGGATAACAGCGCCTAGCGCCTGTGTTTAAGTCTTATTTTTATCAGGAAAGGAATTTGTCATGTATCCATTTGTTACTTTGGTAAATGTTTTGATAGCAGATACCTCACAGGCTTGTCAATGTTTTGTTTGCAAAAAATATAACTCTTTGATTCGTCATCGCTTCATAGGCCGAACAGGACATTGCGAGCAGAGAGAAAAACGCCGAACAGCTCCAAGACGAACTCGCCGCTCAAGATGAATCGATTACTAAATTATCAAAAGAGAAGAAGGCACTCGAGGAAGCGAAGCAGGTAAGACACTCCGTCATCACTAGCGTCTTATTTACGAAGTAAAAAATTAGCGAAAATTCGAAAAAATCCGAAAATCATATGATAGTTTAAAAAAAAAAATAGAAAGGAAGAAAAATAACAAAAAGGTTAAAAAGGAGTAAGGATGACTACGATTGGTCAAGTGTGAGCCCGATTACGAAACTCGAACTTAAAAAATACGAAGGCTATGCGAATAGTCATGGACTATCTTACTTACGCACCCGGTGACACAATGGTGACTAAAGCCAGTAACCACAAAAATGACAAATTCGGATTGAACTGCTTTGCTTTTACAGGAACTCGAGGATCAACTGCAGGAAGAGGAAGACAAAGTCAGCCACCTCAATAAAGTCAAATCTAAACTTGAACAACAAATAGACGAGGTAGGTGTTCCCTTAATTGACAGCAACATTTCCAATTTATTCTTATTTATTATTTAGTAGAGGTGTTTTCTTGTTTATTGGACGTTAGCTCCTAAGCTTTTGTTGTTATTGTTTGTATTGCAGACAGTCGAACAATGGGAAAGAGAGAAAAAAGCTCGTGCAGATGTCGAGAAAGTTAAAAGGAAACTGGAAGGTGACTTAAAGGTGAGTGTTAGCCGCGCGTAATCAAAAATCAAGAAAAAATATCAAGACTTCATTTATCTACGGTAAAGATTAAAGCCATAAGCTTATAGGGCCGTGCACTAAAATAAAAGAAAAAATAATAAATACTGTAACCTACTATTATTACAACCCAAAAACATGTTCTCAAAAATCATTCAATTAAACCTTTTATTACCCGTGGACCCACGATAATGCACCTCGCACCCTTCACTTTACCCTCGCGGTTGCCAGCTCGCACAGCTGCTAAAAGTAGTAGTCGGTCTCCATAAATATTCTTGGCTGCCTAGTAGCTTCCATGGAAATATTACAAGGGAACTTTAATACTAGTGTCTTCTGAGAAAGTTGACATTGTTGTGTTGCTTCGTGGTCACCAGATGACACAAGACAGCCTGGAGGATGTCAAGGGTGAGAAAGCGCGCCTTGAAGAGGACTTGCGAAGGTAACTGCCTGAGTCACGTCATAATTAAACAAAGTACAAAATAAAAACAAATAGTTCTTGCATTTTTCTTTTCCCTTTTTGTATTTATTTATATCTGTTCCGAAACAATTTTCAGACGCAGAGCCGGAAAATCGAAAAAGACGAACTGGAAACATTTCGGCTGTCGTTGCGACATACCCATGACACATAACGTGAACTTCCGCTGATAAGCACCCTTCCTCCCGCTCATAAGCCCCCTAGGTTATAGGCCCATCTAGCTGTAAACCAAAAAATATTTCCAGTTATACTATACATTATTATTAGTGTAAAATCTGTGTGGAGTATGTAAAGGCTGTGGGAACGTTCCCTTTGTTTTGTCTACAATGACGGTCTTTTACCTGCAGGAAAGAACAAGAACTCAACGAAAGTAATGGCAATAACGAAAACCTCCTGGCGCAAATCGAGTCATTAAAGAAGAAAATAAGAGAGTTGGAGGTATGGAAAAGTATAAAAACAAAACCAAAAAAAGGAACCGTTAAATAGTTCTCTCTAAGGCTTTACTTTGGTTCGGTTTCGGTCAACGTGCTTGATCACTGATGAACTTGCTTCATCACTGATGAACGGGTTTTCATCTTAAGCACTCTTAATGAAATGTTTGTGAGAATGCTTCAAATAAAGCATTTAGCTGATTATCAACTTCAAGTTTGTAGAGGTAAATACTGGTAACGAAAGCCACACAGTAAACTGGGAACGAACTTCACCTGTTGTCTACAGCTGAGAAACCCGGATTTTCTCGCCACGCGGGCTAATAGATTCCTCTCGTAAACTGACTGAAGATCAACCCACTAGAAACATTTCAATCGTGTGTGACTTCTATTTTACTCGTACTCCAGTCTGCCGCTATCCATCATATTGCGACCGCAGTCTAGTCTTTTGTAAAATATGTTTGCCTTGCAAGGGTTTTCCTTTGTTTCGCAAGTTGAATTTTAATGAACCATTGACTAAAGATTAAACTTTTTAATAGCTGTGTACAGGTTATTACTGCATTCCTGCATAACATTGTCACGAGGCGGGCTGAACGGCTCCAGGTCAGCTTATGTTGCTGGATTTCGGATCAATAATGTAGTATTTCAAACGTGTGCGAGTATATCTGCGAAATCAGAGCTTTTGAAAGCATGTGGGCAGCGGAGGCACACAACTACAGTTTCTATGTACATCCATCAGACAAGATATCCGCTGTAAGTGAAGGCTTCTTGTCGCGTGAAGAAAATGCCGGCGCTGTTTGCTCGTGGACGGTGCGAATTTTGACATTCCAGGCAATTCACAACGTGCCGCAAATTGTGCTCTCTCAAACCTGATTGTTATTTTAATCCATCGCAAAATATTGGCGAGGATATTTGTTCGTTACATAGTGCAGACAGATCTTGTTGCCAGTCGAGTTTCAGCAGCTGGTATGAACAAGATCTAGCTGCCGTTCCTAGTTTGTTTCGATTTCAAGTTGGGCCGGCATTCGTTTAACCACTGTACACTGCGAAGTAACAGCGCGCGTGATGCAGAGCACAGGAGTTTTCGCTCCAATGAGTTTGTACTTTCTTTGTTCTTCAGGCCCGCATCGAAGAGTTGGAAGAAGAATTGGAACAAGAGAAAAATGCGCGATCCAAGGTATGATGAACACTTGCACTTAATGATTACATAAGCTCTACTAGGAAGGGGAGTTATATAACCATACAGTCAACTTCTTGTACTGATCTTTGAGTCGATGGACTTGAAATCGAGAACCTAATTAGCACACCGGTGAACTGTTTGCGTCTTTCTTTTGATAACAGTACAATGTACATCTAATCTGCATCTCGTGGAATTCTTTCACTATATTTTTCTGCATTACTGAGCAGTCTTCATCGCACTGTTTCGGCCGAGTCGACAAAGCTAATGAAACACGGGAACAAGCTTGTGATTTGTTCTCGGAAAGAAGTGACGTAGAGAGGCTTACAGTTTTAATTTGTTTTGAGATCAGCGTCACGACGAGCGAACAATGGCAAATAAGTTGCTAAACCTTCCGTTATCTCACTGTCGAAACTTGTTTAAAAAAGCTATCGTAACTTTTATATTCTAAGTTAAAGAAATATGCAGATTTATACACTGTAAGGTATATTGGACATCAATCATTCCTCCACGGCTGGAGGTTGAATTGAATTTCCGTCTTGTCATCCAACAGGCGGAACGCGCGCGAATGGAACTCGAGAGGGAACTGGACGATTTAAACGAAAGGCTTGAGGAACAAGGCGGTGCCACCCAGGCACAGGTATGTGTTGGAAAGTAAATATTGTACTAAAGAAAAAACGAAATTGAAGCGACCGGAAACGGAAAAACACAAGTACAGGTAGTCGGAAATGAAAGTTTGTTCTTCAACGCTTTGCAAAAAAAAAAAAAAATGTATGTTTGTTTGTTTTTGAATTCTTTTTTTGGTTTAAACTGTGCCACTCATGGAAGTGTATGAAAAGATAAATAAGTAGTTTTGCTTTTTTTTTTTTCTGCCGTAGATCGAGCTTAACAAAAAGCGCGAGAGTGACATCACCAGACTCAGACGAGAACTCGAGGAACAGGCCTCGCAACATGAACAGTCCGTCAACAGCATGCGGACCAAACAAAACCAGGCCTTGCAAGAACTGCAGGACGAATTAGATTCCTTGAAGAAATCCAAATCCAAGTATGTACCTGAAACAACTTGATAGTTTGACTATTATGAAAATGAGAAGGGAATATTGAGATATTTAACAAATTACGAGAATTTTTTTTTTTTAAATGGACAATCCGTGTCAAACGCTCGTTTGACTCGTCACGCTTGTCACGCATCGCGTGACAAGCCCAGAGAAAGTCACCGAAGAAAGTCGAGCCAAAAATTACCAGACAGTAATAAACGTAAAATAAAGCGACAGGTGAGTGTCCCTCACAGCGCGTGATATAAAAATATTTCCCGTGACTTACCATATATTAATTTTTTTCGTAGGATCGAAAAGGAAAAGAATGCTTTGCAAGCTGAAGGGGACGATCTTTCTGTCAGCTTGGAAACGCTGCAAAAACAGAAGGTATTGCACAGTACTGCTGTTTTTTTGTTTTAGTGTTGACTTTAAGGTTTTCCACTTGTTGTTGTTGTTGTTTCATCTAATGGTTTGCTTGCTGTTATTTTCAAAGGCTCAGTCGGAAAAACAAAACAGAGCACTGGAGGAGCAGCTCAATGATCATAAGTATCAGGTGAGGAAAGAAACTCGGCTAACGGCTTGAGAATTGAGATAACGTCACTCTTTTACTTATACACTTACGTGGATTATACAGCTGTTGAATCAGAAGCACATTTTCCCAAATAGTTTCTCAATATTGTTTGTACACCTGGCCCGAAAAGAAACCGGAACTCAAGTGTTTTACTGAAAAACAAACCTCGACAAGAAATCCCGGTCACATCTCTTGCTGTGGCGGACCAGAGTTCCGAGTTCAGAGGACATAGGTCATCTTGGAGTGGAGTACATCCTGAATATTAAATAGTATGGACTAAGTTGTTATGCAATTCATCAAATCTTTGAACAGTCCACTACCGCAAAAAAAAAAGAAAGAAAGAAAAGGAAAAAAAAAGGGAAAGAAAAAGCAAAGTAAGATTGATCACACACAAAAAAATTCAGGCTTGAATGGGATTCGAACCCATGACGCCTGCCATACTGGTGCAGTGCTCTACCAACTGAACTAACAAACCAACTGGGAGCTGGTCATGTTGTAAGGATTGTGAATAAAGATCGCTGAATCGGATACTGAAATGTTCTGCGTAATGTTTTGTTTCACAATTGCCACTCTCCGTGTTAATTTTCTTTTAGGTGGAGGAATTGAAGAAGGCTATCGCCGAATTGGAGATCGCTCGCAGTCGTTTGACCCAAGAGGGCGGAGATCTTGGAAAGCAGGTCGAAGAATATGAATCTAAAATGACCATACTTTTGAAAGGAAAGAAAGCCCTGGAGCAGAAAGTGGAGGAACTGAAGGGACAAAACGAGGAGGAAATTAGAGTAAGTCTTCTTTTATTCAGCCATTCAATTTCCAGGAGTGATAAGCACTTATTTCTCCTTACAATCTTAGATTTGTTTTAAAAAAAGCAGGTTGTAAGAACGAAGAAGTCGTTATCTTGGGAATAAAGGTCCGGTGATACGGGCAACATTTTTCTTCAACTTGTCTCGCAACATTGTTGCATTGCAAGTTGAAACACTCTGTTGCGCGTATTACCACTTTTGTGACCAACTTGTCTCGCAGCAAAATACAGTGTTGGAGGTTGAGGTAATATGTTGCGCAAAGTAGGCTCGAGTTCTACTTTCTGCAACAAATTTTAGTTTTGCTGCTCGTATTACCACTGAAGCTTCAACTTGTCTCGCAACAATTTGAATTCGACTCTTGTGATTGGCAAAGCGCGGCAACGCGGCAACGCGGTAACGCGGCCAAAAAAACATGGTGGACGGTAAAGACGAGCCTCAATTCAAAGTAGGCCAGTAACTCTCGGAAAGTAATAATTTCCCCTGTGCAAAGACCTTGAGGGCTATCATAGTCTTTGGGGCACCTCGTTTGTCCGTTCAAAACAAGCGGCACAACAGGCAAAAGGCTTGGAAGAACTGTTGCAGAAATACAACTTTTCGCCTAGCTATCTGTTACGACAACAAAACTTTATTTTGTTCTGAAATGACACTGAGCCTCATACTGAGAGAACTTCGCTGGCACGGAAAATTAAGAAGAAATGACGGCCAGAAGTGAAAGTGGAAGTTCGTCGAAACGATAAATTATATAAAAGGCGCCATCTTTATTTAGACACGATTGACCAATGAAACGTAAAGAATTCGCTGACTTGCAACACTGTATTTTGCTGCGAGACAAGTCCATCACAAACGTGGTAATACGCGCAACGGAGGGTTTCAACTTCCAATGCAACAATGTTGCGAGACAAGTTGAAGAAAAATGTTGCCCGTATTACCGGACCTTAAGTTGCAATCAGAGCTCGGCATCAAAACAGTCAGACTTGTCAAATTTAAACTAGATGTTAACTATTGAATGTTTGTGGTTCAGCTTAAAGTGGACGCTCAGAATAAGTTGAAGAACGCCGAAGCCGACTTGGAGAGCATGCAGGAGACGATCGAGGAGCTAGAAGACGGCAAGGCCGACTTGCAGAAACAGCTCATGAAGGCTAATACCGAGATCGCCCAGCTTAAGGCTAAGTTCGAACAGGAGGTGTCTGGTCGAGTGGAGGAACTTGAAGACGCTAAGTGAGTCATTCTTACTCGTATAAATCCTTTTAAACCGCCAACGAGTTTAACAACTCAAAATGATCCCAAATTTCAGTTTGGGAGACGTGGAGATTTAAACACGGCTGCATGAAAGTACTGCTCGATAGCTTTCGTTTGAATGTTTAAACCCTGGAGTTTCATCCACAGACTTCAGATAACCACCTTGTTTAGCATAATAAACATTGCAACATGAAAGTACTGCTCAATAACTTTCATTTGAAAGGTCACACACTACGGTTTCATCCATAGACTTTAAAGTTGGAACCACCTTGGACAGCATAGTAAACAGTACCACATGAAAGTATGGCTCAACAGCTTTCAATTGAATGGTCACACACTAGGGTTTCAGCCACAGACTTTAAAGTAATGGTCACAGATTAGTGTCTTATCCTAAGACTCAAAACTTCAAGAGACTCACAGTTGGCTCTACCTCTCTCTTTTCGAAACTCTGGTGACGTAGGGTGGGGAACCAAATTGCGGTCACGTGGTATCAATCTTGACGTTCTTACTTACTCTTTCGTTAGACGCAAGCTGACACAGAAACTACAAGAGACCGAAGAAGCGCTTTCTAGCGCCAGTCAAAAGGCCAGCAATGCTGAGAAGGCCAAGAACAGACTTAACTCCGAGTTGGAAGATGCCCTCATCGACTTGGAGAAGGTTAGCTTGTTTTCCTGCTGCAACACTTTTTTTCCTATTTTCAATATCACTTTTTATTAACTCGCTCAATCCTCTTCGTTCCTGATAAAACGTCGGTCATCCATTGGTGCCCGCCACCTGACCCTATTTTGAGCAGTGCGTTTCGCTTCCTACCACGTTAGAAATCTCTCCTCCAACTCTGCTATTCTTGTGCGCCTCCAGATGCGCTGGATTCTGCCTCTCTCGGGCTTCTCATATGGGTTCCACTCTTTGGCACTCATTGTTAAACATACTATTATATTTTTAAGCGTCAGAGTAAACCATTTACAGGGTTGTCACAGATCAGAAAATGATCAGGGAAAAAACACTCTACAAGGTCAGGGCTAAGTCAGAGAATTGTAAATTTTGAGTTTGAAGAAAAATCATTGAGGGTTGGAAGAAACATTTGCGGTCACTGTGAGCTCGACGATGTTCTTCCTTAATGAAGAAAAAAAGATTTGTTGAAATCTTGTAAGTCTTAATGAATGAGTGGAAAGGAGAGCTGTAAAGGGGAGGCCAGACACCGCTAGTACTTACTTAGTGTATCTGACATTTTGCATTATTTGGTCAGGGAAATTCTGTTTTTATGAGGGAAAAGTCGGGGAATTTTGAAAAGTGATGTCTGTGGAAACCATGGTTTATAAAGTGCTGTGTATTTATCCTGACAGGCTACGACAAACGCTGCCAATCTGGAAAAGAAACAGAAGAAGTTCGACCAGCAGATAAACGAGTGGAAGTTACGGTGCGATGAATTACAAGCTGAAGTGGACAATGCACAGAAAGAAGCGCGTAACTACTCCACTGAGGTTAGTCGCAGATCTGCTTTGGTTTAGAAAAGAAATAAATCGCAATATTTAGAGAGGAAGCTAAATCGGCCTTAGCTGGTTTTCATTCGAGTCCTCTCTCCCTGTCGAATTGGAATTTGGAGACGTGCCCGGAGAAAAATCCTCGGAGCAAAGCCAAGAAGTAACAACAAACTCAACCCACATATGGCGCCGGGCAGGAATCGAACCCGGGCCACATAGGTGGTAGACTGCTCCCAACATTAACTCCCCAGAACTCTCAAGACGTCTTTTTTGTGAAGTTTATTCGCTGCAAGGCCGTGCATTGTCAATACAATTCTTACGGAGTGTTTTATTTATTCCACTTCAGATGTTCAAGCTGAAAGGATTGAATGATGAAATGAACGAACAAATGGAACTCTTGAGAAGAGAAAAGAAGAGCTTGGAAGGTTTGTGTTTCTCTTGTTTTTCTTTAGTTTGTTAACAATTTCACTTCGGAAACTAGCGTGGTTTAAAAACAAACATCTCAATTTTGCAGAGTATCGCAAAATTAAGTTCGCACAATTACCACCCAATAACTTTAATTCAATATTGTTCCTCACTAGGGTTTAATTCATGTACAGAGTTCAAGATAAAACCACATTGAAAACATTTACCCGTCACAAGTATCCCTCAAAAGTAGTCGCGTTGTAATGGTCACACCCTAAACTTTCATCCACGGACGGATTGAAAGCTAGAAATTATTGACTTAAGTCCTTGCACTGTTAGAAACTACGTAAAAGATGTCGTAACATTGTAATTGCACAGATCAAATACAATGGGGCGAACAAAGGGAATCTCATTCCAGCTTATTGGTACCACTCTCATTCATACTATAGGACAATCTTTGTTTACATTGGTTAGCTCATTAGTATAAGCGATACTGTTTCCGATTGGGCTACAAAAACAGTAGTTCTGAATATTAAAATGGCACGGCACGATTAACTGTCCCAAGGAATTTCCTTCCGATGTATTGAATACTTTTTGTGCGACGCGGGTTAAAAAATTAAAAATTTTGCAAAGAATTTATGAGCTCATTAGCGCTTTTGCCACCCAGAATTTTGCAGTTTTTGAAAGCTTATTTCTCCTCGAATATTACACCCAAAGAGCCAAACATTTCATCAGTTACTAAGTTTCACTAGCTCTTAAAATGTCTGTCGTCAATTCGTGTATAGCGTGGTGCCTTATCTGCGAAAAGTCGTATGTTAATGAGGAAAAATGTAAAATTTACGTCACCTAAGATTCGCCTATTAATCAAAAGCTGATAAGTTCCTCTAATTTACGTTCCACAGCCGAGGTTGCCGATTTGGCGGAGCAGCTTGGAGAGGGAGGCAAGTCTGTGGTGGAAATTGAGAAGGCAAAGAAGAGACTCGAATTTGAGAAAGAAGAACTACAGAGCGCCTTAGAGGTAAAGTACAAAGCGGAAGCAAAAGCAAACCGCTACTCTTACTTGCTAAAGCAAATTGCCACTGCCGAAACAAGAGTTTAAAGAAAAAAAATGGAAACAAATGTCGCAGTTTCCTGTCCTTGAAGTGCATCGCAGTTGTGAAGAAGAGATTGCGTGAATTCTTAAAATCAAAAGTAACAGCGCGAGATAATTTAAGATTTGCAGGAATTTTGTTTTAGAAAGAAAGTTTAATAAACGAACACCGGGCATCGAACCCGGAAAAACTCGGTGGAACTAACCGCAAGCAAACATAAGTGAAGTTAACCGCAAGAAAACCGGAGACGTGTAATCCATATAAAGTGAGCTAACCTGGTCTCTCGTTAATTGTTGAATTGGTATGTAAGGATTTCCTAATCGAACACGTCTACGGCACGGTTTGTGCTGCGTTATAGGAAATAGAAGCTGCTCTAGAAGCCGAAGAATCCAAGGTAACGCGGGCTCAGCTTGAGCTCACCCAGTACAAGCAGGAAGCGGAGAAGAGAATTGCGGACAAAGACGAGGAGTTAGAGAGTATGAGGAAAAACCATGCCCGTCAGCTGGAGAGTCTGCAAGCATCCTTGGAAACCGAGATTAAAGCTAAGAGCGACTTGGTAAGTATTTGTACATCCTTGATATCCCTTACCACTTCAGAAACTTGGACTTCGGATGTTTGTTTTCTTTTGTTTTTTTGGGCTCTTAAGAATATGAAGCAAAGGAAATGTAACGAATTAGGAGCACCGTGTTGCTGTCTACCTAGGCCGTTTGGCGAACCAACCAACAGTTTAGAATTTTCCTTTGGGTTGTCTTAATCTTTTAATCTACAGTTTTTTCCTTACTTCATGAACTAATGTTAAAGTTTCTTCTTTGCAGTTGCGCGCAAAGAAGAACCTAGATGCGGCCAACAATGAACTTGAGATCAATCTAGACAACGCCCTAAAGGTGAGATGTGCTACCAGTGTTTTCTTTGCTTTTCTGGACGTGATGTCGTTTTGCGATTGGCTTGTCATTTGCTTTGGTAGAATGAGACTGAGTTTTAGTTTGCTGTTGGTTTTGATTTTTAGGCTAACGCAGAATTCCAGAAGAATTTGAAGAAGTTACAACAGCAAGTGAAGGTTTGTATTTCAGACACCCTCGCTATGTCTTAACTTCTAGCAGAAACAACGTGCTTTTCATTGTCATCAAGTGTTTTGTAAGTTTCTTCAGCTCCATTAGCCTGCGAACAGGCTCGCGAAACCCGCCCCGATCGCCTCGTTCTCCGTTTTCTTCAGTTTCGCATTCGTCCGCTCGCTTCGCTCACCGAATTTTTTTCCGTTTTCCCCGGGAGCCTGTTCGCAGGCTGGGTTCCATTTGATACCATCCAAAGAACAATTGTGAATGAGGCTCGGTCAAGACTGCATCACAGTTAAGACTGATTCAGTGATTCGCAATTCTACTGAGCTCCATGAGGCTGATTGAGTTCTTGCCATTGTTTATGACTGATGAAGTACAGCAATAGCTCCAATGTAGATTGACATATTGTGACAAGTATATACGTGGAATACATGACTTGATCTACGACTTCTTAACGATAACAACTAGAAACAAAAGTTTATTAAGATATGTGGCAACACGAAACAAGAATGGCAGCGATTGGCAGAGATTTAGGGGTATTACGAACGTGAAAAAATTAGGTTTAAACACGGGGACTCCCACGTAAAGCATCGCCGACCTTTTCACACGGGAGTTCCCCTCTCCCCCGTAGGTTTAGAGTCTAAGTTGCTCGCGTGTAGGAATGGGGTTTACATGACACTATACCGTCACAATAGTTTCACAATGGTAGTAATTGGCTTGTCAATTTTCTTGTTTTGTGTAGGATCTGCAAATGATGGTTGAAGAGGAACAACGTGGTCGGGATGATGCCCGTGAAGCCGCCGCCAAAGCTGAACGCCGTGTCGGTGAGATCAACTCGGAGCTGGATGAACTTCGAAGTCAGCTGGAACAAGTACGTGTCTGGCTGTCATAGGCAAACACGTGATTTGGTGTGAGATTTTGCGGGATTGAAACCTCTTTAGGGTTCTGTGAAGAATGGCGAAGGAAAAAAAAAAACAGCACTCGCCGTTGTTCACGATGGTCCCAGATTACAGCGGCTATATTTTTGTGGAGTCAAAATAGACCATATTCGTATTCCCGGTATTGGACTGGAACTAGCTTGAAATGGAGGCTCATGCAGGGGGAATATCATTAAAAAGCGACAAAAGTCATTTGCATTTGAAAAAACTCCCCAGATTAGCCTCAGTTGCAAGCTAGTTCCAGTCCATTATTGAGAATACGAATATGGCCTATTGCACGAGAACAGTGGAATGGATATTCATAAACTTCCCAACAGTGTTCGATATTCTTCGAGTTATACATACCTCGAATTATCAGAGTAGCTCTATTGAGCTAATATTTTTACCGGCCACTAAGGCCAGTAACGGTGGTGACTATTAGGACGATTTGATGTGACCACTTGCTTGTCCTTCGCCAGGCTGAGCGACTTCGCAAGATAGCCGAGCAGGAGAAACAAGAGGCAGTGGACAACATGGCCCAAGCCACAACCCAGGTCAACACCCTCACCCAAGCCAAGCGTAAACTGGAACAGACAATCAGCAGCTTGCAAGAGGAGGCTGAAGATCTGGAGAATGAAGCTAAGAATGCTGATGACAGGGCCAAGAAAGCTGCTATAGAGGTACGTTTTAGCTTATGTTGTTTGTTGTCACAAATAAAAGCTTTGGCAGGGTTACCCCGAACGGAAGTGGATAATTACGTTTATCTTTGATAACTGCACAACCACAAAGGTACAGAAAGTACCTAAAATGGCTCAGTGACCCCGCTTGCGCTCGCCAGCTAAGTTTCGAGAGGGCCGCTGACCCAAAAAGGGGGGAACCCCCCCCCCCCCCCCCCCCTGGAACCCTCTTGAAATGAACACGGAACAGAAACGCCACGCTTCCACACAGAGTGTGGGCGCTACGAACATGCGTGCTTACACGGCCAAGACCTCATTACTACAAAGAATTACGCTACTGAACACTTTATCATTGTTGTTAAAATTCCATTTAACGTTGTAAAACAGGACGATATTGAAAACATAGTAAATGTGGCGACTTTGTGTTTACAGTTGGCCCGCGTGCAACAAGAACTGGCACAGACTCAAGACCGCCTGGCTAATTCTGAAAGAGGCCGCATGTCGGCCGAGCGCCAAGTCAAGGATCTGGAGGTCAAACTTGAGGAACTTGAGGCCCAGGGCGGTAAAGCGCTCAAGAATCAAATCAAGAAATTAGAACAGAGGGTAAGTCAGTATTATTTCAACTGTTCTAAAGTTACATCAGTTCTCGATACCCTCTTTTATTAGGAACAGGGCAGGAAAAAACCCAGGTCCGATTGCCCGCGGCAAGGAAATTTTGCTCTTGGGCAAATTAAAAGTTTGGTGTTGGGTGGACATCTGAAATTAGCCTCTGTAGTCTTGTTAGTGACAATTTGCAATCAATTTCAAAACTTAAGAATGCAAGATGAGCAAAACAGTGAGTTGAAAACATGGATTACTGATTACAGACAGTATCTAGTGAATGATGTAGTTGATAAGGCGCAAACATTGCGCCCTTATTAGGCAAGCAATACATGTATTTTAGTGGGGGCAAAAAAACCCTGAAATTTACTGGCCCACTGGGCAACTGGATTTCAAAACTTTCTTTCCCCACCACGAGGAATCGTGTCGTGTTAACGTAAGGTTATTCTTTATATTTTGCTTTTGATCACAGATTCGAGAATTGGAAGTTGACCTGGACAGTGAGACTAGACGCGCTGCAGAGCAGCAGAAGCTCAGCAAGAAGCAGGAGAGGCGTCTGAAAGATGTGGTTCAACAGCAGGAAGAAGACCAGAAGAACATGCAGCACTTCAAGGACCAGGTCGACCGCCTTAACAAGAAAATCAAGTCCACCAAAACCAACCAGGAAGAAGCGGTATGTGCCCTTTTCTCTCCTCTTTCCTTCCCCCTCTTCTCTTCTCTTTCTCTTCTGACTTCTCATATCTCATTCTCTCCTCTACCCTGACCCTTTATCTCTACCGTGAAATTCTCCATTTGCCTCTCTTCATAACGCTTGCCGTTAACTCTCACTTAAAACGATCAATCTTACCAAAAAAAAACCCGGCTAGAAACGGGGAGATACGTTCCCTGTATAACCACTAAGCTTTAGATAAGAAAACTAGCGTCTAGTCATCGACATCAACTCTCCAAATCTAACTATTGCATTACATGTCCCCTCTTTTTAGGAGAACCTTGCTGCTCAGTACCTCGCCAAAGTGCGTAAGCTGCAGAAGGACCTGGAGGATGCCGAGGACCGTGCAGAGACCGCTGAGAGTGCGCTGAACAAGGCCCGTAGCCGCGCCCGGGCGAGCGCCGGCGGTGGAGGAGTCGGGAGGCAGACGTCAAGAGAGGTCTCTAGGCCTTTATCTCCTTTACACCACAGATATCACTCTTATAATTCGCTATTGTCCCCAACATCCAGCTTATATTCGGACAATGACTCTAGATAATCGAGTTATAATTAATTTGAACCCTAGTTTGCTTATGGAGCTTGCTTTTTATCACTTTTCCTGTGGAATGTAACCTCCTTTCTCGGTATTCATCTAACTGCTCTTGTCTTGTCATGTCACCAAGTACTCCCGTGGGTACTCCTGTCCGTGCCCCCGTCGGTACTCCCGTCGTTAACGAGGCCGTGTCAAAACCACGCGAACCCCAATTTTGAGTTTTAGTTTTCTCGAAATAAAGCTTTTTTATGATAGAACGTTGTAATGGACGCTTATTAATCCATGAGAACCAGAACCTACGAAGGTTGCAAAAGGTGTCTCCCGCAACTTGTTCTCGAAAGAAAACAGAGATTTTATTAAGCCAACTGTAAGTTAACTCTGCTGACAGATTATTGGCTTTCTTTACCTAAATAAATTAACAGACAAGGAGTCGAAAAGTGCTATTGCTCTGAATTGTAAATATTGATTATATAACATATTGCCTCGTAATTGTTTGTTTTTACCGCTAAAGAATGAAATTTGCATTAGAAAAAAAGACACGACATTTTGATAACAAGCCTGCACACGCATGGCCAAACAGACGTCTATGCCATTGTTAACGGCATTGCTCGGTTGTGTGGCTTGTCTAGTTTATGCGACAAGTTGAATCCCGTTTCAATAACAAACATTCAAGTTAGATAAACATGACCTTGAGCGAAATCTCCCGGAAAGTCGACTTCTGTTTTCAGTGGTAATTGGCATGGTTCCTTTGACAACCCTTTCGTTCCGCCTAATTGATAAACACCCTCCTACGAAAGTACAGCGATTTTAATGAAAGTTGATGGTTAGCTGACAAATTCGTTGTTTATTTAAATGGTGACATGACGAGCCAATCTTGGCGACTGTCCTTAATGTTTCTCTTGATTCTCTCTTTCTAATTCTTTTGCAAATATCATTTATGCTTGTGTTTCTATGTCCATGCTTAGCTGATCACGAGTTATTTATGTTGATATTCTTACTCGTATAGTTATTTTTTTCCTTAGCTCTGTTCGTTTATTTAAGTAATTTAAGGGGTGCCACACTTGTTTTATGGTTTGTTGTTCCTAACCAACTATGTAACATGCATACGTCTAATGACTTGAGTGACAGCTACTGTAAAGCTTAGTTAATTGGGTCAACGCCTCTGAAAACTACCGTAATATTCACGTGCGGCAGGTCAAGGAACTCAACCATTCTTGTCATTCCATCTTGAGCACCCAACACTAATATAATACAGGCGTAATATTTTGTTGTTTTTTTTGGTAGAATTTCCTCATCGTTGCATTTTAGCGTGCCGTTATTCCTTCGTCCCTTGTGCTTCTGTAGTAACTAATTTATATAAGGTTTAACGACTCTTAAATAGCCTACGTTGCAAGAGATCCCGCGAATCCCGTACGAAGAGCTTTTCGCATTCAGGCCGCGCGCACATTGGAGCGAGAGCAAAAAAATCGTGGATTGTTTTGTTCTCGCTTAAACGCTTGCTGCGCAGGCTAACTTGTAGAGGGATTCCGCATACATGTACCATTTAGTAGGGTATCGGTGGGTGTTGTTAGGCTGCACTGGGCGAGACAGTGAGTAGCTGCGATAGTTGCAGCGCCAAGTAGTGAAGTATTCCCTATTAACTGTTTCTCTCGGCATGTTTATGCCACAGAGACTCCGCAGTCCTACTCCTAGCGCTGGCGAGGATTGAAGATTGCACTTAGGTAACTGATCCGGTCAGAGATTCAGCCATCCGAACCTTGCGGTGTCGGTTCTAAGATCACCTCATTCCTTCGTACTTGTGTCAAAAGTTACTATCATCTCACCGCTCGCCCAGTGAAAGTCATATACTCCACTAAGCTCGTAACTCCTGTCATTTGTTGCATTAATCGCTTGACTACACTCTTCAGCACCCTGGATCATTGTCTCATCCATTGACATTTTTGATGTCTTGTTAAACACTTTGCACACCTTTTTCCTTGACTTTGAACACTTGCACTACAAATGGTCTGCCTCTGAAGCTGAAAATTTCGCTGCTTAGCGCAAACGCTGAATGTTTAAGTTCTGACTTGGGAATTCGGAACGACGTACCAATTGGCTGGAGGCGTGTGTGCAGGTTTCTAAGTTAGGGACGGACGTGTGCAAAGGGTTATCTGGAAGTGAGTTTCTAACCCCCAACTGTTTGTGGGATAGGTTTCCTCTAGCCGCCCTCCACAACCGATAGGCTCGAGCACACCCTTGAGAAGGGTAAGCACGCTTTCTCCCTTTGCACCTGTTCACTGTGTGCTTAACTGCTAACATTTTGCCGGGATATATTCCAAAAACATTGCCACAAATTGGCATCACTGATGTGCGGTAAAAGTGGCCTATATCTGTCCCCCTCTTGGTAGACACCTCTTAAGACAGTCGCCTCCTGCGTGGCTATCTAAAAGCACACCTGACCCTAAATCTAAATGAAATCGGGTTCAGTGACTATTGGGGATTTTCCCCTTTAAATTATCGCATTTAAGTTAACTGCGTAGAATAGATCTTTCCAAAACAGCCCCACCCCAGCCCTCGCCCAACCTGGTCTCATTTATTATCGGTGTCTACCCTAAAATAAGTTCTGTTTTAAACCTCTGTCTGTTTGTTGTTCGAACTAATTTCGTTGTTTTTTTTTTTTGTTTATCTCTGCAGTCTTCCTTCAGCCGAGGGCTTTCTGCTTCTGGCCGTAGTCACTCATCAACGTCAATGGATGACAGCATGGACTCCTGAATTAATAATCTGAAATTTTATGATTACGAACGCAGTTTGAGGTTCAAAATGATTAAGGACAGGTTATAGTCCACTAGGTTTCGATTAATCGTGTCAAATGCTAGTTTTTTTAATGCCTTATGTCTTAGGAAAATAGATTTTGGAGGAGGATGGTTTGACCTCGCAAATATTTTCTACAAAATTTGGAATATGTAACATTCCATAGAAAAATATCGGTTAGTTTGTAACGCTATTTGTGACTCGAGGATCTCTTTCCGAGAACTCGTGGTAGTTTTTCTATTTTGTCTACCCAAAAAAATATTGCAGCTCATTAAACACCTGCTTATTCAACTATCGTGTGTTTTTTCAATGGTTCTTATTTTAAGGGTCCTTTTACAATATCTGTCCCCTTTTCTGAGACCGGGAAAGTCGGAATGGCGAGGGAAAGTAGAAAATGGCGTAAAAAAGTGGCAAAGAAAGCAAGGAGCTTCTTCTGGCTTTCTCTTCTTTTCAGCGCCGATTATTTCCTCGCTGTCCCGACAAAACCAAGCCCAACAAACTGTCTGTGGCCCCGGATCTCAAAGGGTACACCTTTCTACGATCCAATGATCTTAGGGCTTGTCACGCAATCTTTAATCGACTTTTCCATAACGATTTGTTGGATGTCACGCAAAGTTAGTTTGGGAAAAAATAACTGAAGCTCTTGTTTAATTTGCTTACTTTAAGGTGACAAAGGGTAGCCAGCCAGTATCGTATGATAAGGGTCTGATAATTGACGCTGGCCACACACAGTTCTTGAACTCTTGTTAGTCAGAGTATGTTTTGGTTTTCTCTCATCGCAGAATGAACAATATGCTTTTCTAAAATAGGTTCATCATTTTTCACTTTTAATCGAGACTAAAAGTGACAAAAGGCAGCCAGTCAGTATCGTTTGATATGGGTCTGATAATGGGCGCTGGCCACAGACAGTTGGACTCTTGTTAGTCAGAGTATGGGTTGGTTTTCTCTCATCGCAGAATTAACAGTATGCTTTTCTAACACGGTCCCTGCAATTTTTTAGTCCGCCATTATTTACCATTAACAATATCCTGAACGTGTCCAACCGGAGGCTCCCCAGGCTCAAGTTTGTCATCAGATGATCATCTTGCGTAATGTCGGTCATTGCTAAAATTAAAGTTGAACTTGAACTTGAACTTAAGTTTGTTTGGCAATTGTTACAGTCCGACAGTACGAAGTTGAAATACTGGCAAGTTCTCAATAAAATAATTATCTTTCCTTCATGCTGAATTGTATGTTGTCAGTTTGCCTAAGCTGCTTTCAGGGGCGGATCCAGGATTTTTCTTAGGAGGGGTGCACCACTAAGGAATGGCGTAACTGACTGGTGACGAAGAAGGCTTGAGCATCCCCTGCACCCTCCCCCTAGATCCGCCCCTGATTTTAGAATCAGGGAGTAGGGGAACAAACAACAAACTATGTTGTGTAGAAATTACTTGTACTTCTGCTTCATGCACCGATCTTAAATGTTCCCGTACAAACCCTTTCATTTTCGCCATGAACGCTTATTACATACGGTGATTATCTCACAGCTTGGCAATTGGGCGGCCTGCCATGCAACAAATCAGATTCTCCCTAACCCACCCCCTCCCCCCAGCTCCCAGTCCATCTCTGGCCCTCTGGCTAATCGCCGATGACTGACATTTCAGGCTAATGAACAACGCGTCAGCTTGCAGTTTTTTAGGCTGACCGTGACGAATTGCGTGACATATTTAGTCACGCAATACATATTGAGGTGTCGGGAAATGAAATATTATAGAAAGCAGGAGCCCATAAATCAATCTCGGCCAACATGCAGCCTTAAGAAAAGACACATACAATAAGAGCAAAAAAGAGGGATTGTGTGGGGCTAGGCTGACAAGTAAAAAATAATAAACGTCATCGAATTCGCGTTATTAACGTTTGACCTTTAATAACGTCTTTGTCCTAATATCGGCACGTACACTCTTTGTTTTTTTTTAATTCAAGAATCTGTATTTCTCATGATCAAGCCCAGGATAGATAATCTTTTTTTCCGCCGACTTTAATAGGCTAAAATATTCTTGTGCGCATTCTTAGATTGCAGAGAATAAAACATGCATGCAGTTTACTTTTAAAGATAAAACGGACCTGGAATTGACTTGTCAAATAAAACTGTATGGTATCTGTATCGTGTTACATTGCGCACGTCCTTTTTTCGCTTCACCTTATATTTAGCTAAAATTGCTTTTTTGCTGTTTATATTAGAAAAAAAAAATGAATTTACCATACTTTTCAATTGTAAAATAATTCATTTAAAAATAATCTGTGATTTTGTTGTATTTCATTTTCCATCCATATGTTCTTAACAAAATTTCAGCCTTGGGTATATTGATACATTCTTTTCAGATTTTGTTTATTTTAGCCTCGATGTACTCGGAACTGAGAATTGTTACAAAACAAACAGATTGTATAAATGATGTCCAGTGGCTCTGAAGAGAAGGTTATCTCTGTTCTCTTTGGTCACCGGTTTAATATCCGGCAATGAACAGACAGCTCCATCTCTCCCACGTAGTAGCTCCCTGGTAGGTATATTCCCTGGTTAAAATAAGAGATTTGGTGCACGACTGAAAAATATTCCAGATTGGAAGGACCGACCGTAAAGAAAATTGTAAGAAGTTGAAATGGTATCTTTTGCCTTGTAGCCCGCATAAGGCTACAAGGAAACGTCGAGGGTGGCTTCATTCGGGAAAGTGCCCGCTCCAATACTTAGAAAATTAATTATAAAATATTGCCAAAAGAGCAATCTGGTTGGTTGGTCTAATATCAGCCCTTTATTTATATACGCAAATCTTGCTAACCTTGGGAATAATACAATGTTTTACTTAAGCTTACCAAAACCTTCTGAAAGTTCAAATAGCTTATAGATAAGCCTTTTGTTCGCTTTAACTTGTTTACTTTTTCCTGGGGTCTATGCCAAGGCCTTCCGCCCAGTTTTCCGCCGGCTAATGCACCTCATTTGCTCGCCCTGCTATTGGCTTGTTTTAACCACGTGACACATAGGTGAAAACAAATGCGCTTATTTAAATATGTTTGCCCCATGTCTCTGAGCTCTTCTTTCACGCCTTCGTCTCTCAGTCATAGTGCTTTCCCTGCCCTGTCTCTCCTTTTCCAATGAACAGCATTGTAGAAACGATAACTAAAGAAATAATAAGTCCCTTGCTCAGACTCACTCAGTGCTGTGATCTTGATTGCATAATAGTTTCCCGTTAGCTTTATTTTGAGCATTTCCACCGATCAAATCATTCAGCAACAATCGCCATGCATTTCAAAGCGCTGATGATGGTCGTGCAAAGCTTGGACGGCGACTCTAAAGAAAAGAAGCGGGCGAAAGCTTTGAGTCGTCCTTACGCAAGAGTTCCAACTTATCAGGTAAGTTAAGTTTATCCCTTGATATCAAATGTTTCTTAATTTTAGCCTTTTACCGAGCGACGCAACACCACTATTTAAATACCTTGTTCATAGATTTGAATATCAAAAGAGACCGAGGCGCTTGAAACACATTGCGATTTCTTCCTTCGTTTTGTGTGTGCGATTCAAATTTTCAAAGCAGGAGCTTCTAAAGAAACTTTTTCGAATGCCACGTCGGGGTACAGGATGCATATGTGAGTGAAATACGACATATATCAAATTCACGTTACGTTTTCACTCAGCAGGCGTAATTTTGCTTTGTTTTGAATTTAAAATTAATTTATGCCCCTTCGACAAGTTTCTACAGCTCAGACAGTATCTATGGAACGCCTAATCAAAGCTTATCATTACAGCAAAAATTTTGATACTTCTAAATTTAAAAAGCGGAAAGGAGATGATATCGAGAGGAAAGCAGATTATCAACAGGGATCCACTAGGGAAAGATGGAGCTCTACGTAACTTCTTTTATGCCGTAATCTGTTCAATTCTCTGTTTGTACTAACTGCAAAGAAATATGTAAATATGAGTTAGGAGAATCGATTTTTTGAGTTAGGAATGAAGGAGTTTATAGTAGTAGTTGAAGGCAGAAATCGTTCAAAGAAATTTAAGCTCATATCCAGGTCAGTAAATTAAAGGTCAGGGTATTTCAACAGATTTTTTTTACGTGGAGTCAACCCTATTGCGAATCAAGAACTGCGGAATAACTACTTCGTACAAAATGTAAATATCCGTATTAGTTGCCAAGGGGGAAATAAGTTCTTTTGTCTGAACTCTGAAGGCTAACATTTCCATATGAAAGGGCGGTATCTAAAAAAAACAAAATCACTTCAGACACGTACTAAATCCCAGAACGACGACACGAAACGACCGAAACCAAACCTTATGATTACAGAGCTGTTTTATTCACATATTCTTGACAATTAAACAGAGGTTCCCTTCATACAAGATGTTTCAGGCATATAGACCGCTCTGTCTTTAAATACCGATTATCTAAAAATGGCTTTTCGGGCCCGAAAAGTTTTCGGGACTTTCGAGAAACAGGCCCAGAGCTAATCGTAGATCGTTATTTCCGACCAACAGCTACAAATAAAAGTGCCAAGTAAAATAACTGGAGTGCACCTGCGGTGATCTCGTTTCGTTTCTTTTGTCGGTTGTTTTGTTCCTTTCGGCCGTTTTGTGTTTCGTTCAGGTTACCTTTCATTGTTTCTTCCGCGCAGGAATACTGTAATATGGAAGCAACGTGTTAGTTTAGGGTTTGGGGTTAATCATCACTGGTTTTGTAGCATGTTCTTTTTGTGCTAGCTCTTGCATTTTAAACACTGGTGTGTTCAGATGTTCCTGAACTCATTGCATTGTACATCAAATGTCAACCATGATTTCTAATTATTCATCAAAGTTTAGAATCCTATTTTTTTTTGGCTATCCTACAAAGTGGGTGGCAAGGGGTATAGATATGCATTACCATGATGAGGGCAAAAATTAGTGTGTGGCATGACATGTGATAGGCAACTAAATGACATGTGTTAGTTCATAGAAACCAAAAAGCATTGTTAACAGCAACTAACAGTATGTGTGATGCCTGAATTTTGTCAAAATTTGTGCATGAAACAGGATGATTGATTCACACCCCTTTCCCCTTAGCTACCTGCTTTGAATTTTTTTTCTCATCTGGTTGCCCATCACTTTTTCAAAGTCGTTTATGATTTGCAAAATTATGAAAGCTAGATTAAGAATGAGACTACTGTTCTCTTTGCCTCATCAATTGATATCATAGTGTGGTGTACAGTGCAACACAGAATTAAGTGAACTGTGCGAGCTTTCTCAGTTTCCCCGGCTTTTCTTCAAGTATACACGACATGTGGCAAAACGCATTCAAATGCGTGTATAAAATGATATGCACGCGTATGACGTCTCTTTGTTATTCATTCCCATAAGTTTTTTTATATGAAGTATTGTTGGACAAACAAATGCCATTTCTGGGAGTAAAAAAGTTTCAGACTTAACACAAAATTTGCATGTTGTGAAAGCTATCACATTTCGAGTTTTCAAGCCTGTCACAAATTCACTGAAAAGATACTCGTTATTAACACTTGTTTGGTCTTAAGCTACCAACAAGTTGAAAAGAAAATTGAAACAGTCGCTTGAACTCCTGGAAGAGGTTCTAAGATTTCTTCCATCAATAATAAAATAAGGAAATTAAAAAATAATGTTTGAGACCAAGGTGTTGATCAATTCTGTTTAAATAATTGCTTAGACTTTTACTGCAGCAGTAAAAAGAGAAGTTGATTAAAACAGTTCCTATTTCCAAGAGTTTACGTTTGTTCAGTTTTTCTTTAAAATCTGATTCAGTTTAAACTTAGTAAAAGGTCTGGGTCTGTTTCACTTAGTGCATTTTTAATCTTATCAATTGCAAGGAATGCGAAGTTGACGTGGAGATGACAGATCAAAGCTACCATCAGAAGACAGAAATTGAAAATGTCTCAGATGAAACAAAGTCAGAAACAGAGGTATGGATTGTTTAGATATTACTTAACAGTTCTAAATGCATCACAACATCGCCAGCTCCCTGCAGTTGGCTTGATAGCTCAGTTTTTAGACCACTCTACTGGTATCATATAGGTCATGGGTGCAAATCCCCTTCAGGCCTGGATTTTTTACGGGCTTTATTTTCAGGACTTCAAAAGCTGCATAGATTACATAATTGTGATGATCTTTTGTGTTTTTTAAAATAATGCATTGAAGAAAGATTGTGGCTAAAATTTGGTCGTTTCTTTGTTTCAGCCGTACTTCCAATTTTGGCTGATTTTTCGCCTTGGTCTTCTAAGTGGCATGTTCTTTGTGTTATTTGCTGTGTTGATTATAGCAGGTATGATGTTAATCATCATTTCTTAAACAAAAAAACTATACATTTCAGAGGTACATGTGGAAACAGCTTAGTGCCTTTCTCACAACTGTGGCACAAACCAGAGTTGTCCTGCTACCCCAAGGCTGGATGATAGTCTGCTAGTAATCTAAACACTTCGCCAGTATCCACTGAAATAGGTGCTGACTGTAAACTGTCTTTTCCAAGAACCAAACAGAAGTAACCCATACACCATTGGTGCAGTGGATGGGGGATGGGGGGGGGGGGGGCTCCCAGGGATTTTGGGGAACAAGGGAACATGATCATTTATTTCAAGGGAACAAGGGATATTTTTAGGATTAATTTTCGGGATTTAATAATTTTCAGGAACAAGGGATACAACGTGTATCTCTGTTATTAAAGGGAACTTTGACAAACAAGCTAAGGGAACCGTGGAATTTATTAATTGAGACCAAGGGAAAAAAAGTGAATTTTCAAAGGTCAAGGGTTCATGTTACCCCCTGACAGGCCCAAACAAGGACTCTGTGGACTACTGGCCTTCTCACAGCAAATCACAATTTAAGTTTTAATGTGTATTTAGGTATGCTATTTTGGTTTGTGTCAAGATTAAGGAAGATTTAATGCAGAAATGCTATTGTCTGTCAATCATGTGCACTTGAGGCAGTTATAAATTTTGGCAGCCAGAAAAAGGGCACTTGTTGGACAAGGGCACTTATTTGGGTGGGGCGGTTATTCTATTATTATTTTGACCTTGGCATGCGCAGAGTAAAAACTGTAAACTAGATTAAATCTACTCTAAGGGATATAAATTACAGAGGAATCTTGATTTTCTCAAACTCTCAATTTTTCAAATTGTCCTATAACATAACTCCAACCAATGTCATTTCCCTCCGCTCAGTGGATCACCAATCAGTTGAACACTGTAATTTTACCCCCAATTCTCAAACTACCATTTTTTTCAAATTAATTTTCATTTTCCTTGGAGGTTTGAAAAATCAGTATTTCACTACATAACTCTTTTAACTAACAAAAAAAAAATTGTTCTAGGCTCAAAACTCAGCTAGTGAAGCTTAATATGCTGGACTTTGATTGTACATTATGGGAACAAATTGCCAAGTCCACTCATTCAAATAAGGGGCTGATTGACAAGAATAGGCTAGGGTTCTTTTTTTTCAAAAGTACATGTATCTTCTACTGAGTGCATTTTATGATAATGGAGTACACCCTTAGTGGAAAAGAGGGTGCAAAATTCACCATTTCTATTCTAATTTGTTTATTATTTGTTTATTTCTTATTTGCCTTTACAGCCATTAAAGCTGACAAAGACATCCAGTGGGAGCCTGCATTCCGCATGTACAGAGGACTGTTTCTGTTTATACTGGAACTGTTTCTGTTTGGAATCAATCTGTATGGCTGGACATATGTGGGGATTAACCATGCCCATATTTGTGATTTAAAGAAACATCTCTGCCCTCTACGAGTGTTAGAGGTAAAATCAGTTTGTATGTGCAAAGATAGTTAGTGGAGTTAAATCGGTAATTATCCCCGAAACTCTAAAATTGATATGACACATTTTGTTTCTAAGAAAAATGGTTACTTTGGAATTGATTATCGTGCTTTCTTCACCTGTTTGTACACTTAAGAGAGAGTATTTGTATTTGGCTGTCAATATGTTTTTTTTGTTCTTGTAAATTTAGGTTGATGTAAGGATTAGAGGAAAAGAATTCAAAGTCTTTTACCAGAAACACTATTTTTGAAACTCTCTTATAAGTGAAGTTTTTAACATAATGCGATCATTTGCAGATCTGAACTTGTACTTGGAGCTAATCTTAAGCTGATTTCGATGTGGCCGTGTATTACACATATCTTAATTTAATGTTAGCTTCATCTCTCTACAGATGGCCACATTCTTTTTTGTCATGTGGGGTGCAAGTGCTGTGGTCTTCCTTTTCTCAGACCAGTTTGGAATTTCCAGCTACACCCATCCATTAGCGTTGTCGTGTTTCTTCTTGATATTTGCTATAAATACACTGAATGTTTGGTTCAGACATGCGAGGTTCTGGCTTCTCAAGGCCTTGGTAAGTAGCACATGATTAAGCTGGGGTTTGTGTTTGTCTTGGATTCGGCCACACCCATTTATGAGATTTTCTATGTGCCTAAATTATTGTGGAAATTTTTGTTGTTAAATAGCATGCACTGAATTCTTTACCTTACAAAACTGCTTATGTAATATTTTTATATTTTATTTTCAGTGGAGAGTGTTGACTGCGCCATTCCACCATGTAGCATTTGCAGACTTCTGGCTTGCAGATCAGTTGAACAGCCTGGTTGTAGCTATACTTGACATGGAGTATCTGTCTTGTTTTTACGCACTTGATTTTTACTCTGTTCAAGGTGAGATCAAGAACCATTGGCAGAATTTCATTTTTGTTTAGCTCATATTCGGCTCTCTTTTGCACTCACTGGGCTCAGTAGTGTATGCCTCAGCCCCTCTGATAAATAAAGCTGATAATGCTGAAATGCCCCACCATCAAACAAATGCACTTTTAATCTCATTAGTAGCACTACATGTAGAATCATTCCAGTCAAACCAGACAGACTTAATTTTTCTCCACCTTGGAGCTCTTCAGAGGTGTTGGTTTCTAAGGAAACTGTTGGTCTTCTTATAAACTTGAAGTTGATAAAAATCATTTAACTACTGCAGCGAGTTTATGAAGCTGAGGTTTCAAGTATTTATCAGAGCACGGTGCCAATGCCCAAAAACATATCATGCGGAGGAAAATGAGCTCACAAAGAGAGTTTGTTTTCTAACAAACTTACTCTTTGAGTATCAGCTATCAGAAAGCCTTTTCTGATGTTTTTCTCTCTTTTCTAGATCGTAATAAATGTGGTACCAAACTTTACGGACTAAGACCGCTGATTGCTTGCCTTCCTGCCTGGTGGCGCTTTGCACAGAGTCTGCGCAGATATAATGATACCAAACAGAAATTTCCACATGTCGCCAATGCTGGGAAATATGCCACCACGTTCTTTGTTGTCTTCTTTTCTACAGTGGCGACAACTAACAAAGGTATCACCAAAAAATGCAGCTTTGTATGTAAAAGGGACAGCTTTTAAGTGGTCTCATTAATCACAAAACTATTAGATTCCACCTGAAAAGATTCCTTGTGGTGACATACCTCCTCATAGATTTGTGTATTGTTCTGATTGGTCGAAGTGTGGCTTTGAAATGTCCCACCCACCTGTCTACCAATCAGAATTGCACAGATCATTCTCTGTACAGCTATACCATCAGTGGATGACTCTTTTGAGCGAAGCATGCAAAGGGGTTGATCACGGTCAAATGACAAATTTAAAATAAAGAAATGTGCGTTAAAGCCAAGGTTATCTTTTAAGCTGTTCAGTTCTTGCTGATTTAGTGAATTTTTTGGAACTTTATCTAAAAAGAGGTTGTTGCATGATGTGTCATTTGTCAAAGCAAAGTTGTTCGGGTGTGCATGTGCGCCTTGTGCAGAGCGTTTAAAAGCATAGAAACTCGTTGACTTGAGAGAAATGAAAATCTTCATACATGTACATTCAGAAACTATTTTATATCTCGTTGCGCATGCTTTCACTTCATCATGAACGGAATCTTAAAAAAAGAAAACCTGCCTCCAGTCTTTGATTGCGGTTATTTTAAAGCGAAACTGCAGTTTACTTTGGTTAGGTTAATCATATTTTGTGTTTGTTTAGCTGATCAAATTCTGGTTGTTTACTGACAGAGAATACTGGTAAACACAAAGTGGATTTCTACTTCCTGTTCTGGATATTCTCAGCATTAGTAAGCACATGTTACACATATGTGTGGGACGTGAGGATGGACTGGGGACTAATGGATCCAAATCATGGATTCCTGAGAGCGAGGCTTCTTTTCAAGCACTTGGTTAGTGGTTGTCTCCTTTGCACTTTTCAGTTGTCACGCAGCTCCACAGGAGCATTGCGTGACGACTTGTCTGACGGCTATGACATTAAACAAAATTTGCAAGATTGGTACTCATAGCCACGAGGGATGTGTTAGCCTTTTGAATTTAAGGAAATTCTTTGGAAGTTAATACAACGCATGCAAATTGCAGAGCGTAGCTGTAGTTAATTAAGTTTAATGAGTGCTTTAGCGGTTGTCTTCCACTTACAACAGCCTTTGTTTAAACCGACTTTCGAACTTTTTTTCAAAGTGCTGAAATCTTTTCCACAGCTTACAACATCATTGCATCTTAAGTTTTCTCTGACATATGTTTCCATGCTTAGTGATATTTGGTTTCACATTTAGGAATTTTCATTAGGTGATCGTTTTCTGTATTCTTACCATCAGACATCTTTATTTTCTGTTGATATTACCAATGACAAGTGAGAAATCTATTAATTTTACGCCCCCAAAAATTTCCAAGTGAGTTGTTTTTACCCTTTTATAGGGTTTAAATACTCACTTGGGAAGAAACTCACTTTTACCCATTTATAGGGCTTAAAACGGATTCCGCTC
>Ga0126338_10000133_pt1 | contig 29406 bp, 26 predicted proteins | sample OrbCmetagenome_2_FD_92529 | JGI IMG/M metagenome (GOLD analysis project Ga0126338, IMG submission 92529) | Coral microbial communities from Petempiche,Puerto Morelos, Mexico - Orbicella C C metagenome | ecosystem: Host-associated > Invertebrates > Cnidaria > Coral | place: Petempiche,Puerto... | reverse complement strand
TACCCATTTATACACCTGGGTGGAGAGAGGCACTGTGAGAGTAAAGTGTCTTGCCCAAGAACACAACGCAATGTCCCCGGCCAGGGCTCGAACCTGGACCGCTCAATTCAGAGACGAGCACACTAACCATGAGGCCACTGCGCCTCCCAAGGGTTCCACTGTATTTGTAACTAAATTCCAATAACTTTTATGGTACAAAAAGAGTAAAACAACTTTGCTTACACTCCCTTAGTTTTCTTTCCCAGATATGCTGGGGCCATTTTGTACTCTGTTGTCTCAGCTTTGGTTCTGAATCTGCTGGCTGTCGAAATATAAAAAAGACCAAATATTACAAAGGTAGTAGGTAATACAGTAGATGTAAAGTTTCACAATTAATCATAATGTTCATAATTAATCAATGACCTGTGATTAAACTTACGATGCTCTCAGTGTTTCCTTCCCCACATAAATCTGGGTCAAAGTTACAGGGACTTGGTTCCTGCTCACTCTCCTTGAGACTTTCCATTAGAACCTTGATGTAGTGTGTCGCAAGCCTCAATGTTCTGTTTTTTTGACAAATTCATGAAGTGCAGCAAATGCATTGAGCATAGATATCATGCAGCGTTTGCTTACTGCACTAAAACATGTACGTATATTAGGAGTGGGTTTCTCAGAGGCCATTGTAGAATCTGTAGAGTGAACTCATGACAATTCAACACATGTCTTTAATCAACATGGCGACCCGGAAAGGACAAGGTCCCAGCATGCATTGCAAGCAAAGAAGATGCATAAAAAGTACATATATGGGTGTAACCATACACCTCCCTTCCTACTACAATCAAGTGAACTAATGAAGATAAAGGAAATTGCATGTCTACAAACATTGTTCCATCCTTAAACCTGGATTTGATGCCAAACACACCATTACTTAAAGTCTGACTGCCAGATATTCACAAGACTTGATAGTGCATAACACAATCTCTGAAGGGCATAAATGTAATAACTGTCTCCTAAACTGCACTGGTAGAGTCAGACATATTAGTCTAGAGGTTTAATCAATCAGACGGCTTAACAATTCTCCCTGAATGTGTTTGTAATGAAGCTGTTTGACTGGGGACAGGCTGCATTGGAGCTTTGGTGGTAGCACACAGGAGCTTAAATGGACCAGTCATTTCGTCTGTGTCCTGAACAGTATGATCACATGCAGAACTGGTGAAAGTGGTTTGCTTGTCTACCTTTGAAGGGGACTGCAACTCAGCTTTGACAAGAGTGGATCTGTTACCTTGTAGTGTGCCCTTCTCTGTTTCAATGATAAAGGAGCAAGGATGCTGAGTGCACCCCAGGCCGCACAATCCCTACGGACATGAAACATATTTTGCAACCTTTTGTATTTTGGCTCTAACGAGCAGATCTTTTAAGGATTTCCCTTTCTTATATGGAAGGATAGGTGGTTGTTTGAATATCTGGCAAAGTACCAGTTGATTTTGTACGAGATGCCATTTTTTGAGTAAAGCTTCTTTTAAATTGGATATTGATGGTTGATATTGTGTTTCAACAGGCAAGATTTCTTTCCTTTCTTTGTTCTGTTTAAGCACTGTAGTTCTTGCTGTGAATTTTATTCCTGATAGGATTTTGTCTATTAGATTGTGAGGGTAACCTCGTTCTAGCAAGTGTTTCTTGAAGTTTGAAATGTTCTCTTCAAAGGTAGTTTTTAAGGAGTTTGTTCTGAGGATTCTTAAGCAGTCGCCCTTCATGAATCCATTTTTAACACTTGGTGGGTGGCAAGACGTGAAATGTGTGTACTGAAAGGTTTCCGTTGGCTTAAAATGTTTTTATATCAAAGATCGATTGTTCCTTGAATCTGTTCCCTTTGTATACAACCGTGTCTAGGAACACAGTCTCGGTGTCAGAGATATCAGCTGTGAATTTGATAGTTGGGTGATGTGAATTTGCTTGTTCAATGAAAGTTTCAATGTTGGTTTAACTTATGTCCCACAATGAAAAGATGTCGTCAATGTAGCGTTTCCAAACCGTAGGTTAAAAGATGGTTTTGCTCAGGATTTACCATGAATATGTTGGCAACGGAAACAGCCATTTTCATTCCCATAGCTGTCCCATGAATTTGAAGATATTGCTTTCCATTGAATTGGAAAGAATTTTCTTTTAGAACTAGTCTGAGCATTTCTTGGAGGTAGTGTGTCGGTACGGGAGGGCTGTCTTTGCAAAGATTATCATATGCTTTGCATACTGTGTCAATACCCTCGTTTTGTGGTGTATTTGTGTAGAGACCTGTGACATCCGTCGATACAGGGAATGTGCGGGTTTTAACCTTTGTGCTTCCAATAAGGTTTATAAAGTCAGTTGTGTCTTTAAGGTATGGGTAGGGTGTTTACCTGCTGGCTGCTGATGGGTAGGCTGTTTACTTGTTGGCTGTTGATGGGTATGTTCCCATGCTGGCAGTCAAATATCTTGCAGCCCATTATGTAAAATTCTACTCCTGTGAACTTTATTTTTGTGCCATTGACCTCTTTGGGGTCCTCCTAATAGAGTCTGTGACTTCCGTTTCTATAGTCTATAGACAACCAAAACCACCATTTCAAGGCCAACAAATGCAACATGATTTTAATCATGATAATGATAATGATGATGATGATAATGATAATGATAATAATGGTTTTATGATGACTTTTCTACAGAGTAGTTCTACATTCATCATATGCTAACTAAAAGTTAAAGACTTGTGGAAAACACGAGTATGTAAAAAATTAATTATGTAGATTCACAACAATCTAATCTGAGTCCGGCCTTAGTTTTCAAAAACTTGTAAGCTCTCCTGGCAAATGTTTTAGCATTAGACTCAAGCTTGATCTTATCTGGCAGACTGTTGAATAACCTGGAGGCTGAGTCTTGACATGTTCCTGCTTCAAAGGGCACAATCCTTTTCGATGCCCAGAAAGCCAAAAAAACAAAAAAACTTGAAAAGAGCTCTAGTGCTAAATTTGGCGTGTCCTAAGCAAGGTGCGTGACTGAAATTGTAAGTTACACAACGGTGCACTGAACCGTGACTCAAATGATCCACTTCTGTGTACTGAGGTAATTTCCAGCAAATGAACAAAGACAATGTTTTGTGGATGATCAAAAGTTGCATTGATCTGTAGCCAGAGATTGGCTAACACCAGTGTTTTGACTGGCATGAATCATCCAATTTAGATCAATGTGGCAGCACGAAACAAAGAAGTAAAGACATGTAATTACAGAGAAAGCAAATGTGGGCAACAACATCAACAAAAAGAAAGCTTGCCAGATAAGTGAAATGGCTTTTGTGCTAACACAAAACGGGTACTCACTAATATATAAAGCTTCTCAGGAGTTGGTAACGTATTCAGAATAATTTCATGTTAGTTTTGGGAGCATCATTCTAATGTCATGATGTGAAGAATGCACTGCAAAAGCCATTTGCAAAAATTAAAACTTTTGCTGTAATTCAAGTTTACGTCAGACACGCTGAATCTCGTATCTCTCTGTCGTCGAAGTGACACTTGTTCGAAATCTTAGATTACATGGAAGTCACGCATGTGGTTGTTTGCTCACTTCATTGATATGCTTGTTTGTTGATTGTTTTTTTTTGTATCCTGGAGTATTTCAGGATGGTCGTGATTTAAATGCAATTTGTGCAAGTCCCCGAATATCACATTTTGTTCATGGTTTTGTAGTAGCTTTCTTCCTGTGCAAATTAAGATTATTTATTTAGTGTTGAGAGTTATTAAACTTAACCGCGCTGTGGTCACTGGACGTAATATTTATCTTTAGCGCTTGCATTTCGCTTTAAAATGTATCAGGTACGACCCATCCTTCAACAAGCTTATGATACCCCCTCCTTATTGCTAATAAGGTCAGTGAAAGAGAATTTATTTAGTTTAACTGAAGAAGCAACGTAAGTGAAATGACGTTCTTTTCATCGCAAGGTTGAAATGGACAATTTTAAGTTCTAAAACTTGTCTATACTGTAACAACACTACATTGGAACACTTTCCGAATTAGGTTGACAATCACTGATTAAAACACCTTTGATTTCAAAAGGAACAACCCCTACTTCTGAGCAAGACATTTGCAAATATGATACAAGGTTTTCAAGGCCTTCAATGCTCAGCAAAGTACATTTCCCAAATGAATGGGGCATGCCATAAAAATCTTTTGAATGAGTCAAAAATCTTAAAGCTTTGTTCAGAATTTTTAAACTTTGCAAATGTATTGATGCCACCAGTTAACAAACAACAGTTGCAGTTTAGTCTAGAATTTTGAAATACAAGAGAGATGTTGGGGACTCAGAATTTTTCTTTGTCCCACACTCGTGTCATGTTGATTAATTCACCTTCACACAAGAGAGATGTGTACGCCATTATTTGATGTCATGAACAAACTTTTGGTTTAATGACTCACTGTATTGTAATGTATTCACTTTGTTGTACAGTGAAACAAGATAGGGAACATCAGTTAACGGCAAATAATAATTTGCCTGTGCAGAATATCTTATAGAAACATATAGATTATTTCCAATGGTCAAAATATTATCCATTCAACGAAATAGTTGAATGGAGATCCCCATATTTTCCTCTGATTGAGTCAAAAAGCACTGGAAACTATGTTTTAAGTTCAAGTACAGTGCAAAGTAACAGTTTCTTTAAGTTTGAGACTTTATCGTGCAACCCGCAGAAATCAATTAAAGAAAACAAATATTGGCTTCTATATACGAGAGTACAATGACTCCTTGCAATATAGCTGGCACAACTCACTTAATACAATCAAAAAAACATTAGGAGATGACTTCTCCTTACCTTGTAAATTAATCGCACTGAGAAAACAAGTGGAAATTCGCCAAATGACAACAGCTGAGAAGAGTAATGGCCGCCACACATAAACACTCATTTACAGAGTCCTCTCTCTTCCTAATAGAGACCACGTGACAAACACTTGGCTCTCGTATACAAATAAAGAAAGAAAGAAATATCGCCGGTCCTGACAAAGTGTGGGGAAATCCCACACAAAAACTGAAAGAAAATTGTATGACTGACATGACGCCAGTTTTCACTTATCCCAAATAAACCCTCAAATGAAGGTTGTCATGGCTGAAAATTTCAGACATTAGAGCCCGCATGGCAGTAGCGGCTTTTCCCAATCGATAATAAAAATGGTGTGTGATATTACAAAACATTATGTGAGACGCGATTGACTTACGAAAAATACAACAACAACTAATGCTGTTTTTCAGTTTGCCAAAATTGAGTATCATTCAGAGACATTTCAGCGCTATTTTAGTTAAAAAATTTACAAAAATGAATTCCATACCTTTCACTCGGAACGATATCGTTTAGCAACTTCAGATCCAGTGAAAGCCTTGCAAACTCTTGCATATCACTGACAAAACAATCAAAGATTGCATATTGTACAGGAAATAACAAAAAATCTAACAACACTACATAATTTGCCAAAATCGATGCATAACATACAGTTTAAGCCCTATCTGGAAAATAAAAAATCCTATCTTTGGCTTATGAAATTACCTTTCACTTCGGCTGTTAAAAACCGTACACAATGAAATAAGTCCTGAGAAGAAAGGCTGACATGTCATGCAGTTCCTGTTCTGTTCCATTGCAAAGAAGGCAAATAATTCTCGGTCTTTGTGCCTTGTTCTTGCCCGAAAACCCTGCATGTTTGGTATCAAAATTTTCAGAAAGAGCCAGGCTTTCTTGGCCTGCAGTTTTCTTGTACAGCAGTTTAAAGTTAAGCCTGCAATCGTTTTGTATAGCAGTATCAAGCATCTGCGCAAAAGCATCTCGCGGGAAATGCGCACGAGAATTTAATTTTCATGTTTACTATTTCTCGGACCACTGCAAGTAAATTTTTTTCGCTGTTATTTAAAAGAATCGTAGAAACAGTTTCTTTAGAAACTACAAATTCTCAATGTCTGACGTACTGAGTTATTATGACCGGCAGCAGTATTTCAACTGCATCGACATTGATTCAAATCACAGTTTACAATATATAGCAAAGCAATGTGTCAACAGTGATCAGATTCTTCTAACAGTAAACGTAACTAACAAATGTTTAAAAAGCTGGTACGAGTTTAAGGAGCAAAAAGCGTTTCCAGATGTGAAGTTCATTGACATCGCAAATGCATCGATCGGTGAAAGGTTTGGGATATTGATAAGAAGAGACTGCAAAAGAATTGAAAATCACTTTAGGAGGCCCACGTCCACAGTGAAGAGCCAGTTTGTTGGAAAGTCCAGCAAAAACAATGTAACATAAAGATAGCCATACGTAAGGGGAAGTGCAAAACATTTCTGAAGTCGAGGAGGAGTTGAAAGAACAGAAGAAACAAAACAAAATACTGCAAGAGAAAACTGAAGATTTTCTACTCGAAAAAGATCTACATGAGCTAATGGATCAACTTCGGGAAGACTTAAGAGAGAATAGAGGAGCTGTAGGCTGATTTAAAATTGGTGAACAAGGAGAATGCCCATTTGTCTCAGTATGTAGAAAAATTGGAGAAAATTGAGAAACTAGAAAACACAGGCAAGAAATTTACTGAAGTCCATGAAAAACAACAGCAGAGGAAACTAGGAGAGTTAAAAACTAAGGCTGAAAGAGCTCTATGGTTCGCAGAGACTTTTGGCCTTAGGTTAAGCTCTTTGGAATTTCTAGATCACAGTGGTAAGACTCACAACATCAATTACCAAGGCCAAGGAGCTAAATCATTCAAAGAGTTGTCCAAAGAAGACCAAGATAAAATTAAAGAGATTGTTTACTTAACAGACAAATTTTGCATAGGGGAAGCAGCTTATCGTGAGCTCACATTAGCGTGTGGAGGGGAGAGTCTACCTAGGTCTTACCTGGTGAGGCAAAGCAAGAACCAGCTAAATGAGCTGGTCCACATACGAAGAACCCCTGGTACAGCAGAAGGAGCTCAACTTGACTTTGAGAGTGAACTTCAGAACACAATAAGGAAACTGGTAAGTAATTCAGTTTAGTGTTCTCAACCAGTTGCAGTCATTAAACTGGTACACCTGGTATAATAATAATAAGAATAAGAATAATAATAATAACAATAACAATAATAATAACAGTAATGATGATGATAATAACAATAATAATAATAATGATAATAATAATAATTAATGACTATAATTATAATAGTAATAATGATGGTAATGATCATGTTAATAATAGTGATCATGATCATGATCTGCAGAAAATCCAAGATGAACCAGATGCAAAATTTAACGTTAAGAAAAGTGGTGATGGCACAAGAATGTCCAGGCTTGCAAACTTTGTCATTATGTCATACTCAGTTGTGGATAATGATGATGTCATGTCATCAAAAGGTAACACATCATGCAGTGAGTGGCAATTTATCGTTCCCTGTGAAGTTCCTTTTATCTCTTTCATTTATTTAATACTTGTCTTTATTAGGGAACAATACAGTTGCAGTAATAAAGAGTCAAGAAAGCTATGATCTTCTGAAGGCCTCATGTAAAGATCATTCTGTTTAATGCCATTAACAAGATTGTGAGGGAAGGCAAGGTAACAGTTGATCAAAAGGAGATACCAATTGAAATGTTTCTGGGTAGAGACTATAAGGTAAAGTATATACTGCATGTAAATTTTATGTGTGTATAACTAATTAAGTATGGACCATTTCAAAATCCCAGCAAGTACAATGGCAAAAAAGACTGTTGATTTTGTTGTCCTTATTACCCTGGTTTGTTTTGCAGTTTCTTCTACTCATACTAGGTATGAAGGGTGCAACCTCAGATTATTCATGCCTTTGGTGTACTATTCACAAGAGAGACAGGTAAATATCCTTCACCTTCCAGCAGTCTGCCTGCATGAATAATAACTGACTTCTGATCAACTGCTAGATTCTCCTTCCAGTTTGTATTGTATATGCTCATGAAACAAAGGGAGAATTTGGCTAGATCAGGAGTCACTTAGGGCCTTATTTGAAACATTATTTGGAATAAGGCCCTAAGTGACTCCTGATCTGAAGCCAAATTCTCCCTTTGTTACATGAGCATATACAAGACAAACTGGAACGAGAATCCAACAGTTTATCAGAAGTCACTTAAGGCTTTATTCCACTCACCCCTTCAATTGTTAGGTTATGAAATAAACTCAATATTTTTTGTATTTATTTTGTTTGTATTCAAAATATAGACATGACATGTCTAAAGCCAGAGATTATTACAGGCAAGAACATCTTGTGAGAACTCTTCAAACCACGAAGGACTCTGCGAAGAATCAGAAGTTTTCCTGTGCCCATCAGCCCTTGCTTGAAATTCTGTTACAAAATGTTATACTTGATGAGCTACATTTTGATGCTGAGAGTTACAGGTACATGTAGTTTGTTTTGTGAAACTCTTTTGGTCTGTTTTGTTCTTATGCAACATAATGAACTCATCCTACTGACATTGTTTGAAATGTTAGGGGAATAGAAGGAAAATATTTGCCTTCTTGATGAGGCAAAAATAACTCTTGGGAACTTGGAGAGGTTACTTACGAGTTATATTTTACTTGTATCTACAGATGTTTTGACTAACAACTTAATTAGAGAAGCCCTCAGCCGGGACAAAAAGGAAAATTTAAACGAGCCCCCTAGCCAGAGAACAACCAAACACTTGGATTCACTCAAAGCTGCTACTAGCAATCGTGGTGTGTCCTTTAATGTATGGGAAGAGAAAAATGCTGATGGGAAAGGCAGCAGTTGTTATGACTTCACAAGCTTAATGGGTTCTGACAAGACACGTGGTACAACTAAAATTCTTCACTGCAGGAAACAGATACTCACCCAACGAACCTTCCTTCTGCTGATTATCCTTTTCACCTCGTATAGCTTTCCTTTTTTTCTTCTATTTGCGCTAGGTGCACTATCGTACAGAACCACAAGAGAGACTGAATTCAACTGTCTGTAGTCCACCCTACCACACGTTTGACGACTTCGATCCGCCATCTTTCCTTGTGTTTTTCTTCATTTTTTGGTAATAAACCGCCGACACCCACGCGGGTTCAAATGTCCGAAATTTCTAGCCATGTATTAAAACTGGAGAACAATATATCCTCCTAGCCCCTGCAGAGATTATTATCGAGTAGGACACCAACTTTTAAATTCGCAGCAGTTATTGTCTACTCATTTGATGTCATGATATGTTTCTTAAATATGCTAGGAATACAAACAAACATGATTCAATTCTTGGTAATTCAAATTTCCTGCTCATGCTAGATGACTTTGGAATCAAGGTTTATTCCGCACAACATTCAACTTTTTAAAATACAGTATTACGTTCCAAGTTCCCATCCTGATAGCTCTTTTTCTGAGAAGGGTGTTCGGCCTAGCAGCTTCCAGATTCATCCGGCTTTCATCACAATGCGTCATCCTTTCTCTCCCAAGAGCTGAGGTAACTTGGGTCATTCTTGTATGTGTTTCTGTAGCAAGCGAATGTTTTACAGGGTGAGGTTGCTAGCCTCACGCCCAACCCTTATACCCTAAGGTATTATACCCTAATATTTACCCATACTATATACCCATATACTATATACTATATACCCATACCCATATTTACCATAATATACCCATTATACCCTACCGTTCCTTCCAGAGGACCAGATTCCATCCGCTTTCAGAAAGGTGAAATGTAAGGCAGCTACTAGACTCTTAGAGGAGTTAGCAAAGTACATTGACAAGACCTGGATCACTAGCACCACCTGACCCCTGCATCCTGGAGCATTTACCTTCAAGCCGTCTGCACAAACAACGAAGTAGAAGGTTGGCACAGTGGCCTCAACAGATGTGCCCAAGGGAAGAGTCAGCTGTCCCTGTACATGCTGATCATGCTGCTGCGCGAGGAGAGCTGACTAACATCTCTCCGGATCAGATTGGTTTCCCCGGAAGAAAGCTTTGCCATGTCCTGCAAAAGACGTACCGACAACTGGAATCCAAAATCGTCAACTTGTGGGACTGTTACGAAAACGGAGAGCAGTCCGTCAAACAACTACTGCGAGCGTGTTCACATTTGTATGGTCCTCACAATGATTGACAAACAATACGCAAGCCTCAGACCTTGTAGCCTTTGTACTCAGTCAAATAAAACAAAAGGGCTTTTTTAGGAGCCACAAATCTATGAAAGTCGTGATCAACAGCGCATCAGTCTGTGTTTTGTAGTTTCTTTGGTTAAACACGAGGGGAATAAGGGCTGGGTTTCTATCCTGCTGACACAAGGTCTCTCATGCTTTCACATGACCTTGTCTTATTGTTTCCGGTCGGCCCAAATCTCGTTTGTGCATCGCATATTAAATTTCAAATGGCCACCATTCACAAGTTAACTCAACTAGTACTTAGTAAAGACTATAACAAGTGTTTTTGGTCAAACACAAAATTTTGGGGCGAACTCCAAAAGTTGGGGGTGAACCCAATTAAGGTGGGGGCAAACTTGGTGGGGCAAATTTGCCATGGGGCGAAACTGGTATCATGCGGCAAATTGCCCTAGTTCCGCTCATCTGTGTGTCATATGGTAGGAGTGCCTGCAAATTAACTGCTGCCACACAGCTTTAGCAAGCCTTTGATGTGAGGCAAATCTGCAAGAGTAGATGTGTTTTATTACTTTCAAGTTATTAGTAAAATCAATATTTTATCCATGTCAACTGGAGCCCTAGAAAATAAATCCCAGCAGTAAAAGTGGTTGGGCTATATAGCCCTACCAGCCCCTCTCGCCCCACAGTCTCTGCTTCAGCATAAAACAATTATGCCTTAAAAGCAGCGTCAAGATGTAAATGAGGCATTTAAAAATGAGCCAGAGTCCCACTAGGGATTAGCTAAAATAGTGTACATGACTGAAATCTGGATGTGCTCATTAATAGAATTGTGGTCACGCATCAAATGCCGTGCTTCTAGAAACAATCTTCACAACCACTGCAAACAGCAGTGCACTATCTGTGCATCATTGAGATAAAATTCGTGACAGTTTTGTGCACAATGTTGTGCCAACAAAGAGTTCTTATCACCTGTAATCATGCCTCTTTTGTGCTCTTTGGTTCTTGTTTTCAAAGCGCACAAGGTTTGGCCGATAGACACTTTTTTTGCAGTCTTTTTGCAATTGAACCAACAGTTTTTGTGGGCTTATGGGGCACATTTGCACGAAATTCCATGTATGTACGGTTATACTACATTCTTCAGGCTGGCTGACTGGTGTTGTGGTGTTTTGACAGCTTTTTATGAACTGATCTGTCTGAACTTGAGATTTTGCCATGTAAACAGACTGAATGGAAACGATATTAATAGGCAATTATAAACTCGAGAGACATGGAGAGGTTTAATATACTTTACTACTTGTGCTTATATTCATGAGAGGAATGCATTCTGTTGGTTGCAAGAATGCATTCTATGTTAGGAAGATGTTCTTAGTGGAATGCATTCTCAATGGAATGCATTCTTGTTCCAAACTGTTCCCTTTCACCAGAAGTTTTGGCGTTTCTTTGGTGTTCCCACAGCATTCTATTTCACATTCCATTTGCGTTCCAGTAACATGTTCCCTGTCAGGTTAATTCTGTCAGGTTCTTTACCCCTAAGAGGTAAAGGAAGCTGAATTAAACAGCTCTTTGTGCTGCTAGCCAAAAAAGGGCAATTTAAAATCACACAATTAAATGAAACAAGGCGACATTAAAAGAACACAAACAGTCATTAAATGGTCGTAAAACATTCTCTGTACTGTGTGTGAAGTAACATTAGAAAGCATAAATGGCAAAATTAAAGCCATACACCATCTCATAGTCATAGTTGAAAATCTTTTACTGTTGTTTTAGCCTCTGTATGAACAATGCATAAAATAAAGAGTGCTTAGTGTATCTTTCTAAAAGTCTGCATCAATATGACTATCAATCACCTCCACAGGGAACACCCTTCGAGGATCTCCTGAATAAACATAGTTATCACAAAGACGCTTGAAATATGCAGGGAGGTATTGATCCTTGGAAGGAACCATCCATAGCTTCTTTGATGCAAACTTTGACAAAATACCCTGTTGCATCAACATGTAATGCCATGTCAGGTAATACTGTTGGCTAATGAAAAACACAATGTTGAAAAAATAAATTATAACCAAGAAATAAAGTGTTGTTTCATGTGTACTTGTCATCCACCTATCACTAGGTGAGTGTTAAAAAACATGACTTGTCTGCAACTCTACCTTTCTATACCAAAGCCATGGGTATACCAGGCTATTTGACTTGATAAAGTTACCCTGGGGAAACTGGCTTTTTCCCGCATAACCAATTGTACCTCAGGGAAAATGTACCAAGTTAAATAACATGGCTGGGTTGAGCAATACCCTAGCCAAAACCCTATATGTATTGCAAGGTCATTCAGAGGATGGCAAGGAGGGAGGAGTACCAAATATGATGCATCATGCTGAAGTTTCACATTGAATCACACAGCAAGCAGAATGTTTTAACCAATCACATGTCACCTAATAAGGAGTGAGTGCACAAATTTAAAATGGTGAGATTTCAATCTTTTCAATACAGCATTGAACGTTATGTTGTATCCAACTGTTGGGCATAGGATTTGACTAAGAACAGTCCCTCTTTCTTCAACAGCATGAAAATTGGGGGTGCAACATGTCTAGCAAGTTATGTATGTTTTTTTCTGTTTGTTTGTAGTCATCATAAACACCCTAAATGCTTAGGAAGAGAATTAAAGCTTGTAAATTGCCTCAGTCATATTACTCTGGCAACAGCCCTGATTTTACCATAGCATAGTAGTGTAACATGTTTGATAACAGTCTTTCTCTCTGTCTTTCTGACTTTTAACTCTTTGTAGACCTTGGTATAAGACATGAGCTCAAGATTTATTTATGTCGAGCTTACTGTCTAGTTCAAAGTTACTGTTAAGACCTTAAACATTGTTGTGGTGCCTTTGATGATTTGTATTTTAGTCTTTATATTGCAAAAACATGTCACTGGCGTATTTATTCTAAGAACCCACTAAATGGGTGGAGGGTTGAGATGGTGCCTGTCTCTCAGTGTTGTCTGGATTCTGCAGCTTCCCTTTTTCACTGTGGGTGGAGGGTGGAGATGGTGCATGTCTCCCAGTGTTGTCTGGATTTTCCAGCTGCACTTTTTCACTACTGGTGGAGGGTTGAGATGGTGCACTTCTGTCAGTATCGTCTGGATCCCGCAGTTGCACTTTTTCATTGCTGGTGGAGGGTTCAGATGTTGCTGGGCTCACTGAGTCAAGCTCATTGTCTGAATAAACAGAGAATAAAATAGTCACATCTACCCAGAAGTGATCATATTTCTCTACTTACAATGAAATTGTTGTAATGTGAGATGCCATCGATTATTTATTCCATTAAGCACGAAACCTCAAAAAGCTTTCACCTCAAATGGGAGGTCACTCGCAAGGTCCAAAAAATGAAATTAGTAGTTACAATTGCCTGCTGGACTCTGCTGTTAACACATCAACCAATGACATCAGGACTTTTGAAGGCTTTCTTTTAAGGGAGGTCCCAGCTGGCAGTAAATTATATATATAGATTTAATTGACTACCAAGTTGACATACCTTTCTCTTCATGTTCTGTTTGTTTGTTCATTCCAAAACCGTAGTTAAAATAGAAAAAAGCCAAAATCATCAATTAGGTGCAAGCAATACACAATATTATTGACATTATGTTTAAAATTGTTACACACATTAAAAGGTTAATTTAATACTGTTGAGAGTTATTCTAATCCTTAGGAATGTTTTCATGTTTTCAACATTGTCAAAAATTTTAGCATGCGATAAATCCAACAAACATGATAGACCTAATCAGGTTCAAACAAATGTGGATAAATAAAACGGATTTGGATCTATAGACCATGATATGGTGTGATAACACAAACAATCGATACTCTCTCTATGTAAGGCATTACCATGTGGTCAACAAAAATAACACTGAAATCAACACCCATCCCAAAGCCGACCCAAAAGCTCAATCCAGGCCAAGTTGAAGACAACATGTGGAACTGCGCAATTAGAATAACAACATCTGTGTCAACAGTGCAAACTAAGACACTTCTTCCCCCTTGTCCAAAGCATCTTTAATGTGTAGGAGACTCTGTGTGTCTGCTTCTTCACAGTTGCAGCTACGTATTTGGTTCCTGGGCAACTGGAGATGATGTTTTCACCTAAATTAAAAAAATTATACTGTTAGTATAATGGTTCATAAGACTTGATGGATATAAAAAAGAAGTTTGAACGGTGTCTATATAAAAGACCTACTCAAAAATTGGTTAGCATCTTACCTGAAGTTATGTAGACAACTTTGTCAGCTGGAAAGGAAGCTGTTTCAACTTGATTCATTAAGAAGTTGAACAGTTCCTTCTTGGTAGAAAAATGTTCAAGAAACGCCTTCCAGTTCTGAGGTAACTTGACATGCCCAGCCACCTTTTGTCTCATGCTTTTCCCTCTCTTCTCACGGGTAACTTCTTCATCCCAAACAACGCCAATTCGTTTGGTACTCTTCAAGTGGTAATGGTCACTTGTTACCACTGTCAACTTTAAGGACGCTTTGGAGATTTGCTTCAGCTGCTGGCGCTTGAACAATGGCAAGGTATTCTTTGAAATCGTATCATGAATCAACACAGTCCTTTCATCAGTGACATCTTTTGCCTTATTTATTTATTAATTTTATTTATTACAATCTATGGTTAAAAGGCCAAAGGATAATCTGTAAAGAAGTTCTAAACCCCATATAAAAAGAGATCATCTATGAACTAATATAAATACACAAAAAATAGTAAATTTGAAGAATCCATTGAGATATGAAAAAAGAAAAAATACTAAATACTTAAAAATCACTAAAAAATTTTTAAACTCTAGACTTAAAAATATTTTTACATTAGGACGCCCTTTCAAAAGGTTAATTATACGTTGTAGCAATTTTGTGTGTGTGACGGTCTTCGTTTACTGTCAGTAAATACAGAGATTGTGCTGGATTTTAATGGCCACTTAAGTGGCATTTAATTGACAAAAATCACTAACAAGTTGTGATTAAAATAGCACACTGTTATAACGAAATTATAAATCACCATGACATTTCAACTCAGGAAAAATTAGGTGGGGGCAAATTACGTCCTCACAAAAGTAAAAACAAGATTAGAAAACAACCAAGGACGTGTTGTGGGGGTACAGTGAAATTTCTTTTAAATATTCCAAAATTTAACGTGGCCCTGAAACCTACCAACAGAATTTTTTTAAACTCTGCCAAAAGTTGCATCTTAGCAGTTAGGTAACCTTAAGGTGGAAAACAAATGTATCTAACTTCATTTTGCTTTTTAGCCTGCAACTGTAGGGTGCAGGTTGCTGGCTTCCAAAAATGAAAAAGACTTCATCATGTAAATATTTATGATATATGAGACTGTTTTCTCTTGCTACACATGATTCTACCAACATCCCTTAAAGAAGGGAAGTTTCATAACCTTGTGGGACATACTACTTCATTTCCTTTGTTAGCCCACAACCACAGGTCGCAGGTTGCAGGCTTCCAAGAATTTGAGACATTTGTTATGTCAAGAAAAGATTTGCCACACATAATTTTATGTACAACTGAGCAAGTCACTGGAAGGTAACATGCGGATGTTGTCTCACAACTTTTTTTCGAACTTTGAAGACAAAAATCTAATGTAGTTTTAATAGCTAAGAGAAAACTGCATGCATCATTAAAAAGCCTATTAATTATAGAACAGGCAAGGGGAAAATCTTTAATATTGACAAAATATTTTCAGAGTTGTGACTCCTTCAACTTGACAAAAATGTACAAAAAAGCAAAAAAAGTCTTGTAACTTTTTATCAAATTTTGAAGGCAAATATCTCACACAGTTTTGCAGGTACGAGAAAACTGCATACATCATTAAAAAGCCTATTAATTATGGAGGTCTCATTTTGACAACACAGGTTGCACATTTAACCTGAGGATTTTAGAACTAAAAAAACGTCAGCATCATCTCCCACAGTGGCCTGATAGATTCAGTCGTGATTTTGTTTACATAACCAAGTAAATTGAGTTCTGAAGTTTGTCCAAGGCAAGTGATGTGAAATTAACTCTAGGGAATCATCTCATATGAATATTGTTGGGATTTTGTGTACCAGTGCAGGAACACAAAACTTTGCAGAAGGGCCAGGACGTATGGGAAATGATGTAACCTACACTAGAAGCCACATTCAAAGCGTGATTTGGTTTGAATGTATGACTAATTTTGGACAATACATACATGTAAAGCGTCACGATGCTGTATTTTCAATGAAGAACACAGTAAAATTTAGTTGAGGTAGGTGGCTATGGGGTTGCAAATGGAAGAATTTAGGAAAAAAAGATAGATGCATAACAATATCAGAACACAAGCAATATTTTAATGAATCGTATGTTGAGTAGTACTTATTAACATTGCCAAAGCAACTGTTGGTAGGAACGTCAGAATTGACTGACAACTGCCAAGGTTACTACGTGCATACCTCAACACAGATAAATTCCAGTGTTGCCACACATTTTTCAGGTGGAGTCGTTCTACTTTGGATTTGTCAATGAACTTACCAACAAGAGGGGGGAATTCTTGCCTGGATTTTTTCTGGGAAATGAGAGAGGTGATCTTACCTCGTTTTGTGCTGGGCCTTATGCTGAATTAACTAATTGCTCTTTCTTTTTTGCCACTACATCAGCTACTTTCAAACGATCACGGTATTTCCATGGTTTCCATTTCTTGTCAGGTGTCAGACCAAAAGTTCCTTGGAGACAGTTGATTTCACTCTTACAGACATCTGCAAAGGGAGAAAAACAAGATGCAAAGATGGTAAGTTCACCCCCAAGAAATGTTAAGTATTTCATATCATTGGGAAGTAGTTCAAACTGAAAGGAAACACTTACCTGTTTACCATCTACTTCTAAAGGGTATGAAGTCCCCTCAATGGCAGTCATGGCCTTTGTCAAGAGAATTACATATCTATGAACAGGTTTACAGTCTTCTGAGCAATTTGCCCCAAACAACAAAGCATTTTCTGCAGGGCTACAAACACACTTCTTACAATTAAGAAAACTGACAAGCGAACCTACAGCTTGATCATCCTTACCAAATGGGGCTTCATCTCCCCTGATAGCAACTTTGAATGAGCCTCCACCCTCCCCAAACAACTCTAGCTTATCTTCTCTGTCTTTGTTTGCATTGAGATAAACCCTAGCCATTTTTAGCAAAAGTCAAAGAAGGTTCCTAAACTTTCCATCTACCTTGTCTTCTTCACCAAGCCCATGACACAGAATTTCTCACACATGTAATTCACCAATGTCAATTTGGTTGATTCTCTCCATTAATTTCTGATAAGTAAGCAATCTAAGAACTGGAATCCTCTTCATAAACTCTATGTGCTTTCTCCCCATGCCAGTTTTATTCACACACATTGAGAGGGATAACCTGATTGAAATGTATTTTTGTTTACTAGCAATCCTCCCCTTTATAGAAAATTAGCACTTCTTACAAAGTTTGCATCACTCTTCTCAAAGACTTTTATCTTCTCCTTCACAACTCTTGGGATAACCTTCTCAGAAAACGTGGGACATTTCCTAACCATATTGGTTAATTCTGGAACTGAACAATTTGTATTGAGGGCAGCAATGATGCCTTTATAGGCAGGAAGCATCTGTTACAGCCGAAGAACAATAGGGGGGTGAGGATAAAAAATGGAATGGCCCTAAGTGCAGATAAACTGCACACGTTTTGAAAAAATCTATAAAGATGTCTTATCCTTCTCAGAACGTTTTTCCAAAGGTTCAGTGATATTTCCTTTGAGAACATTGATCCATTTTTGAGGGACTGCGTGGCTAGACTCTAGTAGTTTAAGAAGTTTGTTTTAATTTTGAACTTGCTGCAGAATTCCTCAAAAGTTAGGAATCTGTTACCTTGAAAAAAGTCTTCAATTTTAGTTAATCCAGCATTGTGCCATTTTTCGTAATAAATGGAATATCCTTCTATCTTAATGTGATGGTTGTTCCAAACAATTTCATGTAATATCTGCTTTTTGGCATTAGGAGTACTGCAATTAATTGTTTGCCAAGTGTACAGAGCTTCTTTGTAAAAATCAATTGGTATATCAACTTTTTAAGTAGCTTTAAGTCAAAATTACATTGCACAAAAAACAGACCACCGACTGGTTGTAGATAGGAGAGAGGGATATGACTCCAACTTGCAGTTCCATTACTGTCACTTAATCTTCACTCAATCTGGTTTGGGCCAGTTGCTCCGCCTTTTCATTCCAGAACTCTTGCTGTTTCTTTTCCAATCCAGAGGCAGAATTGACCTCCTCTGGGGAAAATGTTTTCATATTTTTCGCCTTGGCGTGATTATATGGAACCTGCATTAGCACATCATTTACAGATCTATTTTTCTTGACATCAGATCGTATATCTGCTAAAACAAAAATTTCAATATAAATTTTAGTGCTTATCCATACAGTCTTTGCTAGAATTAAATTGTTACTCCGATCCTCTGTAAGGTTGTCAACAAAACAGAGCACTGAGATAAACATTTCTGCCTCAAAAAAATGCGAGGGAAGTTGATTTAGTGATTTGTTGGACAAAAAATGCATGGTAACATCTTGTAGTCTAATCCCTGGCTTATCACACTTATTTTTTAACAATAATTCAAGATAGGTAAGCAAGAAAAAAGGCCACCCTATCAATTGAAATCCCTTTTCGTTTTGTGTACCTGAGCACTTTTGAGTAATTTTTCCACTTCTTCCCTTTCCTTTGAACCGGCCAAGAAAGCTACTCTAAAATCGAAAGTCGATCAAAGATTTCCAGATCTCATCAATGGTATACTTATTTGTTTCTGCGGTAGAGGAATTACATCCTCTTGTTTTAAGTCGTTCTCGTTCTCCGTGACATCACATTGGCAGCTTCAAGGTTCCTCTGTGTCCTTCTGTTCGTTCACCGCGTGAACTTCAGGGTCGGCAGTAGAGGAATTGACATGCTATTGTTTTAAGTCAGACTCTATAGCGTCAAATCGTGGACAAAATTTTCATTTCGTCGTCTCGTCATTTCAACTTGTCGTCTCGTCATTTCAACTTGTCGTCTTGTCATTTCAACTTGTTGTCTCATCATCTCAACTTGTCATCTCGTCATCTCAACTTGTCATCTTGTCACTTCAACTTGTTGTCTCGCTGTGTCAACTTGTCATCTCGTCACATCAACTTGCCGTATCGTCGTCTCAACTCGTCTTCTCGTCACATCAACTTGTCGTCTCATCATGCCAACTCGCCACCGCGTCACTTCGACTTGTCATCTTGCCGTGTCAACTCGTCATCTCGTCAGCTGCCATTTTAAATACCGAGAAGACCGTGGGACAGGAAAAACAAACTGCACAAGCTCAGGTACCCACGTGCGATTCCGCTGCGATTCTGCAAGATGGACAAGCTAAATGCAGTGAAAGACATTCTCAGAGACGCGCTTTCGCGTATAGATCAAATCCCTCTGCAGAATTCACAGAGCCAGAATCCTCAATCAAATGAAGAACACGAACTGCCTCCTTCTTCAAACAATACAAATGCTGGTTTCCTGGCTAGAGCGCAAAGTAACTTCAGGTAAGTTACCTGAAACTGATGAAGCTAAATTGTTTTCGTGTACAGGACCCTGAACAAACTGGCCGTCTCAATTTCTGAATGTTACGTTGCAAATACATCTTGCATGGAGGGGAGGTTGAAATACTGAAAGTAACCACATGTAGAAGTACAAGGCGAGGAAGTGTTTCGAACGGGAATCGATTCTCATAGTACAACACCGTTAATCCTAGAATTATGCCCCTTGGACTAAGCACTCCCCATCTTCTACTATATTTGAAACAAGCACCCCGGATGCTAAATTCGAGGATTTATGGTTACTTAATCACAGACTAATACAGATCAGTCGATGCGTAACGTGACTGACTTAGTGAATTAATTCTGTAGGAAATAATTGAATAATGTAGCTACTGTATGTCAGTCAATGTTGGAATCAAAGCTGAAAGTCTAGTGGCAAGACTGCAGTTTAATTTTATTTCTCTTTATGAATTAATTCATAGAAGTAAAATTCCTCCAGAGTTGATATGATTGTATTCTATAATACACATAATCATGCATAATGATATTAACTGAACATAATTTCTAATCTGACAGGACAGCCTTCCCACATCTTTATGTTAGACGTGCATGTCCACTTTCCCAGCCTTTAGATGGTAGAAGCCAGGCTACAAGGCCCAAAAAGGAGGCAAAGTATGTGCCATTTTTTGTGAAAGACATCTGGACGAAAGAATTCTTGGTTTTGTCATCTCCTAGAGATGACAAAATGCCACGGGCTGAATGTCTGCAAGTTTTACAAGCAGCAGGACTGGGTAAAAAGAAAGTTGTGTTTAAAGACAAAAATGGAAACTTTGATCACTTGAAAAGCACTCTGGAAGAGCATTTCCCCAAATTAAAGTCCCAGAATGGTGCTTTTGAGCTACTAAGAGCAGACAAAGGTGGAAATTCACATCCTCTTATTAACATTCACATGTCCAGTACTGGGTACACAATAAAGCAGCTGAAAGAAGTTGTCCCTGGCAGTACTGTAATTTATGTTAGACCAATCCAGAGTGACCTGGATATGATAGTTGTCCAGAACGAAGATGGTGAGAAAGCATACACTCAGTGTGTAAATTGCCATGAAAGTGTACTGTTGGTTGGAATCAAAGAGCATGCAGATTTGTGTAATGGTGGAAATTCAAGTTCCGCAACTGACTTTCTCACAGAAACTAAAACCCAGACAGAAACCTTGAGCTCGGTGGGAACACTTCAAGGATAAGTTGGCATGATATTTTCTTTGGATATTTTTGAAATTTAAAATGGCCAGTCAGTTAGTTGCAGGTCTTTTGTACTACTGAGAATCACAATGTTTCAGTATATCACACACTGGAAACACTAGTGAAACTAAAGAAAGTCTTACTCTAAAATTACTGAGCTGAAACAGTTCTAAGGCATGTAAAAAAATAAGGAATGATTGGTAAAATTCACTATAGCCCTCAAAATAATTAAAGTAGCAATATTTTTATATTTTTTTTTTGTAAGAAGAGGTATGTTAATAGCCAATCCTGCTGGTTGAGGCAAGTTTTGTATTACTATTTAGGAGCCCGTCCTTTTAGTTGAAATATATATTCAATACAGGTTTTATCTCTATTTCCAGCAAATTAACTGTGGAAGCCTCCTTTGAAAGAAGTGTATCAGCAACCATAGGTATCATCCAACAAGTATTTCCAGATCTTCCTTTGGCTGCTGCTCAGCATGCACTGAAAGTGGCTAATGGAGATACTAACAGAGCAGTGGAGTTCCTGTTAAATGATAATGGTGAGGAGTGCTTTTTAGTTGATACAGTGCACGTACCATATTTTCTACATTTAATGTCCAGTCTCTAGTAAGTGTCCCTGTGGTGTCATGGAAACAAACCACCAATTGCTCACCAGTGGAAAGAAGTTAGAACTAGAGCATGCAATAAGAGAAGGTTTAATGTACTTCACATATATTGCCAAAGACAATAATGATGCGTTAGTTCAGTTACATGTAACTTGACATGTAACTAGAGGTGGCTTGTTCAGCTAAAAGCTTAAGCAGGTTAAAAGATAAACATAAAGATACAGTGATGCAGTTGATAGCATTCTATTCTTGGGTTGCAGAGATACCAGAAGATGATAAAAGCAATTCAGCCTTGTTACATGAAGAAACATTTCCAAATGAAGGTACACCACATTTTCTTCTTTTCAGTTACTGATTCTGTTTTTTGACAACTTCAACATCCCTATCTAAATTATGGCAAGTTTAACAGTCTTGTGTCTGTTTGACAATCTGTATTTCTGATGTACATGTATATATTTTGAATCAGAAACAGCATCCTTTGGAGAATACCTTACTGCAACTGAAGTACTAAGCCAGTACAGGACACAGATTGTCAGAGGAACTGAATTTATAGACTTTGACAGAACCAAGATGTCCACACTGGGACAACTGATGTGTATTTATAAATGACCAGGAATTGAGTTGAAAAAGAATCCAGATGTCCATTTTGTTGGGGAGTGTGGTGCAGATGTAGGAGGTCCAACAAAATAATTTTTTCACACTGCCTTAGCATCATTGAACAAGGTAGATGCTATATACAATTTCCAGTTATTCACCGGTGAGCATGGCCACCTAGTTCCCTTGCATGGTCCAGATGTTCATTCAAGTGGTTGTTTTGAGATGGCAAGAAAATTACTTGCACACAGTGTGCTCCAGGGCGGAGGGGGTATGGACGGTCTGGCTCCAGCTATTGTCGAGTATCTATCAACTGGCTCTCTTGAAGAGGCTTCAAAGCTTGTTACTTCTGCTGACCTTGCAGATGTTGACTTGCGCATGCTCATTGAAGAAAAGGTATAATCTATGTAGCCATGAAATTAAAATATTACTTTTTTGTGCCTGGACACAAGTATATTATCAAGTTTTCATTTTCCAAACATTTGAGTATGCAACTTTGTTTGATTGCTGTTTAACCAGTGATATAGAATTACTGTTCAATTGTAAGAGAAATAAAATATTGTAGTTTTTGGGATTTGAATCCACATTCCTCTGAATACAGGAAGCGTGTGATTACTAATTACACTATTGGGACAGCCACCCTAGGAATGTGGTAATTTTCTGCATGCATGCACATGGGAATCCTGGGATTCCTTCATTGCACCATTAAAAAGTTACAGAATCAAGAAGTCTAAAATATGGACCCATGTTTTACGTCTATGGAACAGACGGGTTTGAGAAGTTAACTCCTGAGGAGAAAGATAAACTGGAAGAGTTGCTTGTGCGTTGTGGGTTGACCACACACGTGCCACTTACTGCCCTGAACATTGATTTAGTAGTAAAAGACCTCCTAGTGGCTGAGGTGATTGTAATGAGGACCCTCCCACTGGATGCACCTTTGAAAGGAATAAATGTATTAGGTCTCAGAGAACTGTTACGCAAGTACCCCAGTGCAGTTAGCAAGATTTTTCCATCTGTCCAAGATGTAGTAGTCAGTGCTGATATATTTCTACACAAGGTTACTTTAGCTGATGAGGAAGTGAAGAACAATGAACCGGAAGAGGTTTGGTTCCAGAGGTTTGTTGAGGAATCAGGAAACCAAAAAGGCAAGTAGGAGAAAATGGCAGGTGCCGATGGCAAAAATTGCATTACTGGTACCCTCTTTGTCCCCCGATTCTTCATGAAGTTTTTATGATACTACCTGTGGGAGAAATTATGTTTGAGTCTAGGCATTTGAGGTAAATGTTATAAACAATCAAAGCCAAGTTGATGATTAGTTGTCATGGCCTACACAACATTCTCTTACTAATAGGCCCTTTGCACGATCCGGTCACCTGGTACAGAATTAATTATGCTGGGACGCAAGTTGCACAGTGGGACTTCCAAACCAAAGGAAAGTCGGGCTGGACTGGTACAAGTTTCTTTGTTTGGGAAGTCCCACTGTGTAACTTGCATCCCAGCCTAATTAATTCCATACCATGTGACTGGATCGTCCAAGGGGCGTATCCCTAACTTCATTCTAATATTTCTCCTTATACCATTTTCATAGTTCAGTCTTCAGGTTAAAAATAATTGAATATTTTCTAACAAACCTTCTGTAATTTAAAGTCCAGACATCAACTCAGGACAGGCTTTCCCAAACAAGGTCATACATGTAGGTGATAATTGGAATAAAGGTGAAAAATAATATTGCCAAACAGACACAATCTACATTTAGCAGCCCGGTCATTTTTTTATGCTGTAATGCTCAGCACCTTCCATTTTTAAATTTCACAGTCTGGAGAACCATTCTTGAAGAAACTGGTGTTATTTATAACAGGGCAGCCAACCTTATATCCAGAGACCAACATTGATGTTGGATTTATGAACAACCCATCAAAAAAGCTGATGGAAGCTGACTCCTGTTTCAACAAAGTGTATATACCAGTTACCCATCCAACATATGAAGATTTTAAAAAGTCTCTCACCACCTCTGTATGTTATGGTGGAGTTGGATATGGAAGATTTTAATTAGCCCTCACATGTTGTTCCCTTTCCTTCTTAACATCCAAACTTTTAATGAAAGGAAGTTCTCTTGTTGGGTTACTATTCAAGCTTCAGATTGTAATTACAGAAGAACATGTTTGGTATCAGTAAGTATCAACATCAACAGACAGTTGTTTTTTGAAAGGTGGTAATGATCTGTGGACATGTGTACTGACAGGTAGCTGTCAAGTCCACCTTACTCGTATAGGTTTGTCAATAAATAAATAAACTGCATAATTTACATTAACATTTCTTGACCTCCGAATTAGGTTCCAAAGTTGTCACTTGATGTATGAAGTTTTGTACTGATTTATTTACTTGACAAACCAAGGAAATCTTTAGCCTGATTGCACATACACATGTTATATCATAATCCATTAAATATTTTTCCTTGCAAGTGATTAGTCTTTATTTGTCATGTGACTGAATGCAATCCAGCTAAAACTGGAGAATATCCAAATAGTATTTTCCATTTTTCATAAGATCTTACATGACACAGAAAATATTTGAAGGATAATAAACACAATAGCACCCATTACATATTTGTCCTTGGACATTATCTGTTCTGCAAAGCTCAGTCTTCCTCGTGCTTTGCTATTGGAAAAATGGTTGCTTCTCGACACAGATAATGTCAATGGACAAATATTATTTGAGTATATTTTCACACCAAACAGATGCTATTGTTTATACAACATAAATTACATTTAGGCATCCCTGTTTTCATTTTCAGTACTATGGTAGAAGGCTACACAAGCAGTCAACAACTTGTAAATATATGTCAATTCCAAAACTTTGGCTGTCAGCCAAAGGGTTGAACTGCATCAGGTGATGATGAATCTGATTTGAAGGAATTGAAAGGTGAACATCCGGAACTTCTAATGCATCTCCAACCACGGAATCTCTGCTCCATGCTTGGTTGGGCAATGGCCCATCATAGTCAATGCCAAAGTGATCAATTTCATGCTGGAGAAATAAATAAGTACTTAAGTTAGCCACATTTAATGAACAAAATCCCCCTATGGAACTTACAAGAATACCAATTAGGGTTCATCCTGCAATATCATTTCTTACCTGTTCCAGATGGACATCCAGTAGCTCATGTCGAAGACCCCACACCCAGAGTTGAGCAGGAAACATATTGCCCTCGGTTGATGGTGGATGATGATTCCATCCCTCAGTAAAAGCCTTCAGACTACTGTTGATCCTCTCTTTGAAAACATATCTTAGGGCAAACAAATGAACATCATTTCCTATGTCTAATATACCCTCACTTTCCATGTAGTCAAAGAGGCTGTGAAATATATACAGACAACCACTAAACACATCTTTCCACAGTCTTTCTATACGTTGATTGTGGCAACTCCTTCCAGCGATGAAACTTCCTCTATCAGGACCAGGCAGATGATGGGTGAACATGTACCATGCAACATCCACATTTTCAACACCTTTGTCACCACGAACTCTGGATGGCAATCCAAAAACCTCTACTGCACCAAGAAATAGTTTGAGTACTGTCTGAGCTCTGTTGTTGCAATCACATTCAAGGAAAGTAATCTGGCATGAATATCCATCGATGCCACCATGGACAACAAAGCCCCATCTGCAAAATCACAATCAAGTTTACTTAATGTACATGAATCAGTCAATTTCAATATGTTGTAGAAACTGCAGTCAGTCTGTGCTAAGGAGTACTTTTCAGACTATTCTCATATGGATGATCACAGGACATCCAGAGCAGCTTTACACATAAACTTTACACAGTTTTTGTTTTCATCCTCAAATGGGTTTAATGTTAATGGGTTCAAACAGATTCATTTTTTAGCAACTTTTGGTAAATATAAATTTCTATTATACACTGAGTAGTAACAAACCTTATGAGCTTATGATTCCCATCGATGTGCCACAGGGATAATGGTGATCTGACATTATAAATTCATCTTTCCACAGCAGTAAGTTGAAGGGCACGCATGAGAATTCCTTCTGGACACACGTCTCATGCTGTCTTGAATCCGACTCCACGGAATATGCAGTCCTCTCGCTCTCAAAAAGCCACCCATCTTTTGGTAACCACAATTGGGAAACATTCTCAAAATATCAAAGCTAAAAAAAAATTAGAAAAGAGAACTCTTCTCAAATTTCAATTACATTGCATCCTGTAGTCCCCTTCATCAAACAAATGCAGTCACCTCATGCAACAACGATCAATAAATCACCCTAGCATGAGAACTGATAAAACCAATTATCATTAAATTTACTTTGCTGACCTATTCAATTGATGTTGAGCCCATTATATGATGTGCAAATAACAGTGTACAACCCTTTGCAAGTCCTATAGAATGCCAACTTGATTTCCATGACCTTGGATGCAGCAGTTTTGAGTTATTAATTGAAAACACAAACTTACTGTTTGAATGATAAAACAATTACTGAACTGTTTTTCATAAAATATCCTTATTGGTCAGAAGTGAGCAGAACTGATAAAAATATGAAACTGGGCTACCAAAGATACATAAGCTTAAAGGGGAACTGACCCAAATGATGTTCAGGAAGGGGTTAATTTTGAAATAGTTCTCAAAAAAGGAAGTTTAGAAATATTAATACTCACATCTGATCGTCGAGCTCGTCCATCAAATGTACAAAGTTGACCTTCCTCAAGTCATACTCTGCTATTTGTCTTTAAATAGTCTTGCTTGACATGCCAAATATTTCCCCTATTTTTGCCAAGGGAAACTGGTAGTCTAAATATAACTGAAGCAGATGTTCAGGAATATGAACAGCTGATCTTCCACGACAACCTGTTGATGTAAATAAGGAAATATCTTTGTTTCCAGTAGCCAAGGACTTCAGGGAATCATGTGCCCCTCTTAAGATGTCCACCATTACCATGGGAATATTATACAGGGCGAGGCTCTCTGGGCTAGGTTCTGAATTCTGTCCACCTGAACGCAAAGATAATCAATCCCATCCATGTCCTCGTGGAGCCTATCATTTAGCCGGTCTAATACATTTTCAATGCTCATTCACAAGCATTCCTTTAGCTCCTCCACAGCAGCCATCTTTGAATGTTGAAAGACTTAAACACCCAGGCCTCCTCTGAAAAGCATTGACAAGTTGAAAACACGACACGACGACAATGCGGCGAGTTGACACAATGAGATGACAAGTTGACACGAGACCACGAGTTGAAAACACAACATGACAAGACGACAAGTTGACGTGACGAGAAGACGAGTTGAGACGACGATATGGTGAGTTGACACGATGAGATGACAAGTTGAAGTGACAAGACGACGAGATGAAAATTTTGTCCACGATTTGACGCCATAAGACTCATTTTCAGTGACATCACATTGGCAGGTCAAACCAGGTTCCTTTGCCTCGTTCTGTTCGTTCACCACGTTATCTCCAGGGTTGGCGGTGGAGCAACTGATGTCTTGTTTTCAGTGACATCATATTGGAAGGGTCCTTTGTTTTGGCTCTGATCTGTTCATCTTAAAGGTTGGCGGCATGCTCTTGGGGGCTTCTTTCCGGCTCTTTTTTCACATTGTTGGCCTCAGAGCTTTAACCAGCTGTGCCTGTTTGGACTGTTGGAAGTGAAGTCCACTCACTACTGAGTACGAAAAGAGTGCCTTTATCATACTCTAGCAGACAGTTGTCAACTTCCTCCTCATATAAAAAGCATTCTTCCTTTAGACGTATCTTTTCTTACCTGATGAAATTAATTTCAAGACATTTGTAACATGACCAAGGTAAGATACAGTGAGCTTAGAAGAGTGGGTTGCTTTGGTGGTTGCCGCACAAGCTTTGATAGGGAGTATCAGCACAGCGTCAATAATTCATACTTCTCCTTCCTGACTGATTTTTAAATGTCAAATTTTCAAGATAAACTCTCTAAATTCAACTAAATTCTTTTTTAAGAGTAAATTTGTTACGCCTACAGCTGAATGAAGGATAAAAGAAGCCAGTCTAAAAAAACATACAATACAACTCATTTATAACCTTCCATTTAATGTCACCAAAGACACTAGACTCGCCATTTTCCAATACAAAATAATTCATCACATGTTACCCACAAATTTGACACTTTTTAGATTCAATCAAAGAACATGATAAATGCCACCTCCATGGAGAAAGACAAACATTACCCATCTGAAGCTCGGCTTTTTTGGTCTCTCTTTAATAATTGGTTGAACTCCAAAAATGGAGATACGATCACCTCAATAAAAATGAAATAATATATGGCATGACATAACTTTGCTCGTTATCTTGGCTTAAACCTCTGCATGATTATAGCTAAATATTATTTATACACAGCCTCAAGAAAAGAAGAGTTATATTTCGATGCCTTCTTAGCAATTTTGACAAACAAAATTAAAATTGAGAAACATAAATCCAAGTGTTGGATATCCAATACTATTGCAAGTTGGAGTAGGCTCAGAAGGTTCCTGTTTCCGCAGTTCGACTTAGGAATTGGCTCAGTCTTGATGGATTGCAAACAACTTTAATGACGAGAACATCAACATGCCACCATCTTGTGAAGGCGTGCTCGTGAAACTTACAGTTCCATAATGCATTGCAATCTTAAAGCGTGACACCATGTCACGATATCCGTGACACTCCCCCCTGTTGACCAGAAATAAAAACCTAGGTAGACTAATCTGGTCAACACATTCCCTTACATCATTTTAACAAAGGCAAACAACAACAGTAAAGTGTTCTCAGTTCAATGTCACTTAAGTACTCCTTAATTTAGATTCTCCAACCATGTTTTTCTCCTCCGGTCCGCTTCTACAGCAGCTGCCTTCTTGGGTAGTCACATGTTGGCTCAAGAGGTTGCTCAGCTCGAACACCACCGGCGGTGGGGACAGGATCTGTCCTTCTGGAACTCACTGCAGTTTCCAGCTCATCATCCTTGCACTGGACCTCCAAGGGGTAAAGGCGCTGCACTGGACGTCTGAGCGTAGAGGTTCTTCCTCTCTTGCTTTTAACTCGAACAACAGCTCCTCTGACACAGCCATCAGATCCTGTGACAAGACTTTCAACCTTTCCAATCCTCCACTTTCCTCTTGGCTGATTTTCATCATGAACGATAACCACATCTCCAATGGACACAACTCAGTCCGTGGTTCTCTGGGTAGCATTACGATGGGAGTTCCGTAACTCCAGCAAATACTTGCTCCTCCATCTCTTCCATGGTTAATTACATTCTTCAACTGATGCATTCGTTTGTTCAGATCCTTAGGCTGAACATCTGTGTCACTTTGCTCGGTGTCTG
>Ga0126338_10000129_pt1 | contig 29888 bp, 14 predicted proteins | sample OrbCmetagenome_2_FD_92529 | JGI IMG/M metagenome (GOLD analysis project Ga0126338, IMG submission 92529) | Coral microbial communities from Petempiche,Puerto Morelos, Mexico - Orbicella C C metagenome | ecosystem: Host-associated > Invertebrates > Cnidaria > Coral | place: Petempiche,Puerto... | reverse complement strand
CTACACAGTTCACCCACGGATACTGCACAGTCCAACTACTGATACTGCAGAGTTCACCCACTGATACTGCACAGTCCACCTACTGATACTGCACAGTCCACCTACTGATACTGCAGAGTTCACCCACTAATACTGCACAGCTGTCCACCTACTGCTACTGCACAGTCCAACTATTGATACTGCAGAGTTCACCCACTAATACTGCACATTCCATCTACTGATACTACACAGTTCACCCACTGATACTGCACAGTCCAACTACTGATACTGCAGAGTTCACCCACTGATACTGCACAGTCCACCTACTGATACTGCACAGTCCAACTACTGATACTGCAGAGTTCACCCACTAATACTGCACAGTCCACCTACTGATACTGCACTGGTTTACCTACTGATACTGCACAGATCACCTACTGATACTGCACAGTCCACCTACAGCACAGTCCACCTTCTGAAAGGTATAAACCATCCACAGACAACCCACTTATACTGTACAGACCACCCACTGTTACCATACAGATCACTCACTGAGAATATACAGACCACCCACTGGTATTGTGTAGACCACCCAAAATAATAGCAAAAACAGATACTGTATCTCATTGATGAATAACCTCTTACAAAGATGTTCTTTGGCCTGGTCATGCAAAAGGAGCATATTATTGCTATTATTTTTAATCCCTGTGTGCTGAAACATGACATGATTATCTGACTGAATGCCTAGTTGATTTGAATGAGAATAGCTTAGCTGCCTGCAGCCACATTCTTCGCATGCATGAAATTACCTAGTGTGACTGCAAGCTTATTAGGAAGCAAGATAAAAGCTTGTCAATCGTGTACAAAAATACTACATTCAGGCAAGTTTGTGTTTTCTCATTTTAAAATTCCTGACAGGGAAAATATTGAAAGGCTAGAAATCCGAGCTTACAAAATGGCTGAAGATAAAGATAACTTCCAATAATACTGTGTGACTTGCTAATGACCAGCGGTGAAATAAAACCACAAGAAAACACTGCAAGCCAAAATGGCAATATTTTGCATCAGCCTTCTGATTCATATCATAAAAATTACTGAGCAATGGTTGAACATCTGTTTTCAGTAAAAGTCAATGAGTTGTCCTCAACTAATATAGGTTTACAAAAAAGTTGTAAACAACTTGAAAGCCGGCCGAATATAATTCTAAGATCATTTAAAAGAAAAGGCCAACTTATATTGATTGCTATGGCAAACTTGTCAGATAAATCCATCCAGAACAATGTTATATCTGTAATACCCTTGTGGTTTGTGGTCAGAACAGCTGAAGAATAACTTTCATCAATTCCAATGAAGTTTTTGATACTTTGTTTCAAAGTTTGAATATTAATTTGAAAAGCAATCACTCAACTGGAACGTTCAGTGGATAGTGAATCATTTTATGCAAATCCTTCTGTCTCTGTTCCTGGGGGGAAGCCTCTTTGAAAACAGAGGTTTTAAAATACGTTTGTTTAATGAAATGTTTTTTTCAGTAATAAAATATTTAAGCAATCAAAATATTTGTTTGTTTCCCTTTCATGCAGTAATTTGATGAGTGAATATTTAATTTCGAAACTGGTGAGAGGAAAGCTAAATTCACACTGACAGAAGCATATGTGATAAATTCTGAAATATGGAACACTATATATATCAAGCAGCATTCACTGCTACTGGTCACATGTTCAAAAATGTGATTTTCAATCTTTCAATCACTGTGGCCCTTTAACATCATTTTAGGGTTGGCTAGACAAACTGCATGGCATGTACAGTGCACCAACTTCTTGACTAAACACAGAGCTTTCAGGACTGTATTATTGATCATGCATGATTCAATAACCAAGACTTAAGACCAAGATAGGGCAGTAGCTGTGCCACTGTTGGATCTAATCTCTGTCAAATTGTTGGTCAGGAAATGTTGTACAGTTATAAGTGTGTCAAACTAAGCCTGATTAGTATAAATCCAATTGCGTTCTATCACAAATGCTGTTCTCTAATTCGCTACGCTTTTCACTATCTATTCTCTATTCTATTCTCACCCTCCCTCTCCCAATAAGATTACCATGCAAGTAAGCACACAAATTGATAATGACAATAAATTGTTAACATCTGCGACGTTATTGTAACTTCCATGAATATGAGAGGAGCATGAGGAATATTGAACAAGACAGTTGTTGTTAAAAATTGTTAAATTTACATCAGTTTGTATGTCTAAGTGGCAAGAGCTGTCAAGTAAACATCTTTAAATGGTGCAACTTTTGAAAGTATCATTTGAAGCAAATTTTAAACAGTGATTGATGCTCAGTGCTGTTGTTTGTATACTGAGACAGTGGTACATATGTTAACTATTTAACAACAACCCATAAACAGATTACAAGTTATTGCTTTTCCATAATTTAGGTGAATAAAGCACAAAGACAAGTACAATGCACGGAAGATCTCTATTTCGTTTCAGTCCATCATACTCTCAGAAGAGCTCCAAAATTTTGTTCTAAAATGAACTACTGGTTAAGTAGGCGAGGTAATTTCATGAGCTATGTTAATATTAATAATAATTATAAATCCTACATATACAGTGTTCTCTTCTCATTCGATCCTAATATCTGAGACTTTGACACAATCAACAAGACCCAGCATTAGAAATAAGAGGATCGAAAGGGTACAAGCTTAAAATCCATGGCATTTGCACGTTATCATTACTGTAAATTTACAGGGTATATTGTGACATGAATAAAAATTTCAATCAAAAATAAAAAAAAATTAATGAATATCTTTGGTCTTTCTTTTAATTGTGTGTATTGAGATGCAGTTGGAAGAAGATTAATTCTGAATTCTCCCAAAAGTACAGTACATTATGGTGGAGAGTATTATGCAAATGAACTTGTAGAGAGGTTTAAAATCCACATGCAAAACTAATGTTGGCCAGTGGCTTTGGTCTTTTTGTTCTACTTCGTTGAACCACATCATTATCTTGAAGTCACTGTACGAAGGGTTTCCTCCATAACCAGAATCTCTTTCCATTTTATACGAATTGTATTTCATGTCGACGTTGACACCAGCTTGATGAATTTCACGCAATTACCATTTCCTTGAGACATCCAGCAATGTTTCTTGGAAGGATTTCTTGATAATGCTGAAGGCTCATGCTCATCGATTTAGTATAATCCACATCCTTTGAGGTTATTGGCAATTATTGTATCAGTAACAGCATTAAATACAAAAGTGATATTGTGAGTGTCTGTTGCACATGTAAGATGAACATATATCTCTTTTTCATCGTTCAAGTTTTTTGCCTCAAATTGTTTCCTAATGTAGGCACACCCATCTTCATATGTATTTGGACCTGCACAAAAACGGGAAAAAAATTAGTAGTAAAATGAACATCTAGGCTTGGCATCCAAGTGAGCAGATAACCTTATCAGGTAAATAAAGGCCCATTCAGTGAGCAACCTTTCTGCGCAGTTGACCATATAACTAGACAGCAGGTCTGCTAGCATGATGGCATAGAAATTGAAGCCAAGCCAGCAAATTGAGGGTAGGAAACTACATCATATAGGCAAGCTATATCTTAAAGGGAAATGTATGCAAACAGTAGACAGAGATACATGAACATCTACTGCAGAATTCCAAAAGTAACCACAAACAACCTTTGTTACTTTTGGATTTAACAGGTTTTTTCCTATCAATACTTTCAGAGGGGGTTTTCTTTTGGGTAGCCAAAACATGTGATGTCCAGGGTTGATTCAATTCCCTAAGAGCCTGTAGGATATCACCAGCACTAAATGACAGCATAACGTAACATGACTTCTACTGTTAATAAAGAACAATTAGGGTGATTAAAATAACAAAAGGATACAAGATGAAGAAAAAAACTAACATCACAACAGAACAATCAATCTACTGTTGAACCTCTCTAATAAGGACACTGAAGGGGCAGATCTGAGTGTCCTTTTTCAGGAGGTGTCCTCAACATTTAAACAAATTCTGGTCTGTCTGGGACCAAGTAAACTACCTGTAACCGGAAGTCACCTGGGACCACGATTTATGCACTGGGAAAAGTTATATGATGTTAATTTTATGGCTGAAAGGTTGGAGAACTTTGGGCCAGAATAGAATTCTTTGAAACATATTTGACCAACACAGTGCAAAGTTAAATTTCATTTTGGCATAATAAGCCTAGAAAATGGCTGAGTTTCACCAATACAGTGCTCTTTTACATAGAACAGGGAACACTACAACATTGTTGAAATAACTACATGTTATTCCAAAATGCTTTATCTCCAAATTAAGGAAATTTTTTCAGGAAGCTCATAATATGTAAGTGCAAGTTCAGCTACTTACAATCACATTTAGATAATGTTAAATGAAAACCACTTATTAGTAAACTTGTTGATCAAAAACTTACCTGAATAATCTGGAAAACATATTGTGAGTGGTGAAGTTGTTATTTTTTCTTCAAATAAATCCTTTTTGTTGAGGAAGAGTATAACTGACGTTTCAACAAACCATCTGTTGTTGACTATTGACTCAAACAATTTTAAACTTTCTTCCATCCGATTCTGTAGGAAAATAGTAAGTCATTTAGAATAATCAGCTCTTGCTACAATTTCTTGAGCAATTAAGAACTGTTACTTTATGGCTAAGACTTGCCAATATAGGTGTTGTGATTGGCAGTTAGAACCACATTTTCTTCAGCTGATACACACAGGCATTATGTCAAACCATCTTAATGCAGCCCAGCTGGATGGCAGAAACTGTGAGTAATTAGTAAAATGTGGATGGGAGCCATGTGAAAAACTTCTCATGAACTCTTAGTGGCTCAGACATCCACAGAGAATATTACCCTTGGTCATTCTTGTACAGGCTTTGCCACCCTCGGCCTTGCCTCACAAAGACCTAAGGCAATGTTCTCAAAGTAAATCAAAATGGTAGTGGAGCAAAATGAGTTCCAGAAATAGAGTGTAATGAAAGATCTCAAAAACAGTCATGATATAGTGCAAAGTAGATCTAAATAGTGTCTGGTCTGTGTAAAATTGTTACTTGATTGGTAGTTTTTAGAAGGCAAGTAACCAGTTCAGGGCTTCAAATAATTTCCCAGCTGGCACTGGTCAAATTATCCGGTCAAAACTATTTTTGCTTCGACATATCCCATTTTTGGCAGCACAAAAATCGATTAAGTCTTATCGCTATAAAAGTGCCCCCTACCCCCTTCACATGATGTTTAAATATGAAACAAGAAGATCTGTTAGATCTTATAACCACACTCTTAACATTTAACTGTTTTCTTAGCACTACAATCACAACGCAATGCACATTCCAAAGCAATCCTTAATGATTCATTGATTACTGTAGACACTACATCACTTGATCAACACAAACTGTATTATTGTACCATCAGTCGTAGCCATTGTGAAATCTCTGATGACGTAATAGTCTTAATCTGGAACTTTCTTCAGGATATGTAAGGGCATGAAGATACGAACACTATTAACACCAGCTTTCTTTCTTAAAAGTCACGATTAAATTTAATTGTTTTTTCCCTTGAGTAAAGGGCTAGCAAAGAAGTCACACGAGTCACATAATTCAAGAATTGCGTTATCCACGGCTATCTTTAGTACGGTGGTTATTTCCCTACCAATGACATAATCCTTGCATGTTCTGACACGTTCTTTGCTTGGCTTTCAAATATTTAATTTTCCTTCCGATCTATGAAGTCACTGCAATGAAACGGCCAAAGAATTTACTTCACTTGCCTAAAACCACAAGAAATACTCGCAAAATTGCAAATAAATTAATGACCGTCACTTCTGGCGAAATAAACTTGCAAAGTAAACACAATCTCATTTGTCACGTACCAAAAGTGAAAGCTACAACATCAACGCATTCCATGGCTGACGTAATATCTTTTTTAGCATATTTATTATTCCCTTTGAATCCAACACTTCGATAAAACCAAAAGAAAAAATATTTTACCCCCAACAAAGAAAACAATATCTGTAAAATTGTCTGCGTATTAATGTTTTAACAACTTCTGGTGGAAAAACATCACATGTTGCGCGACTCAAAATTTCGCCGAGAGGGAGTTTGGGTCTGGTCACCGACAAAATGAAAAAACACAAAAAAAAAAACCTGGGTAGAACATGAACCGCGCTCGGCCCCTGGTCGTGTGGTTAACAAGTAAATTTTCAAAGCATTTATTGTACATGAGCATCGATCTCAATGCAGGAAAAGTGGAATGCATGATACAGCAAAATCACTATCACATTTGTGCCAAAATTTGCAATGATAGCTGGAAATTTTATGACTATTACAAATCATTTATTAAAAGTTCTTGGTCTGGTAGTTAAGTATCCGCCGTTTTTCTCTCCTTTTTCACAAACGCCAATAATATTGAACCTTTAAATATTTAAAACTTGACACTATAGATTTTTTCCTGAGCAGCGTAAACAACTGGACAAATTGTCCAGCCATCTAAGGATTTGACCAGACAAAAGCTATTTTTGACTGGACATTGTCTGTTGACTGGCCATTATTTGAAGCCCTGCAGTTGCACAGATTTGTACAGTGTGTGGAAGACACAATGGCCTAATGGTAAGTGCACTTGATCCTGGATCAAGTGGTCCAGGTTCAAGACCTGGCCAGTGCCACTACACTGTGTTTTTGGGTACAATACTTAGTATACATGTAACTCTCACTGTGCCTCTCTCCACCCACATTCATAAATGAACACCAGCAAAATTACATCTGCTTTCAAGCCAAGTGGCCTATCAGGATGGCACTTACATGTATCTCCAGTTTCCATAGCTTGAAGTGACTAGGACTGTTTCTACTGCCCCCTGGATGGGATGCTGGTCCACCACAGGGTCACCCCCAATATTAAATTTGCTGGTGCTTTTCTTTTGAATTACAAAGAATATATTTAAACTATAGGTGGTCATCTTGAAATATCAAGGAGGCAACTGGATCTAAGCAACTGGATCTAAGTTACTTATTTGCCCTGGTTGACAAATGACTTACTGTAGTTTCATCCTCTTGCAGTGTCAAGTCGTATGCACTTAATGAAACACAGTATATTATTGCTGTGACATCTTCAAAGCAGTGAATCCACTTTTTACGCTCCGATCTTTGTCCTCCAACATCAAATAATCTACAATCAAGAAGCAAGAACACAAATTCAAAATTAAGTTTCAAACATAGAGCCCTTTGAGATATTTTGCACTGAACACAAGAAATATCTCACAAACACACATAGTAAGGAAAAGTATAGAATCGATGTGTGAAATCTGAAGACTGTTCTTGCACTTGCAGTGCAAGTGTCACACAACTCTTAACCATGCATCATACCTGCCTGAAATCATGCTGACACATTAGATAATCCTACAGTTACTGTTATTCATTCATAAGTCTCCTTACTGACAAGAACGTGATGTTGGCATCAAGGTAATATTCTTCAGTTGATACTTTTTATTTTTATTCTCTAGTAAATACTTTATTAGAGATCACATCTCTCCACTGGACAATGCATTAATGTAACATAATTCTTTCCAAATAGACCTAACAATAGACCATTCCCACATTCCAACAAACAGTAGCACCGAGTCGAGGTCAGGGTGGACAAAAATACAGCAAATGTATGGAAATGTCCACCCCAACCTCGCTCTGGTGCTATTGTTCGTACACACTGAAGTGGAATGCGGGAAAGGTCTATAGACTATCACTCAAACTCCACCCATTATTTGTTTATTTAAAAAGAGGGTACCAGTCTTTGTATAGACCCCAAAATTCCTTACAATATCTTTTTCAAAACATGCAGTATTCTGGAGGCAACAATTATTTCACAAGAACTGGTCAAGTTTACATCTCCAGTAATTTTTTATAATGATAATCCTTCTTCAACAGAAATGTTTTCTATTTTCATTTCAACTATAGAACGATGGTGATTGCTAGACTCCATAGCTGGTCTCCATGAAATGTTACAAGAAAACAATGATCCCCTAACTTCTTAAGCTTTAAAGAAAAAGTTACCATTTTCTTTAAAGGTACACAATGCAATATAACAAACCACCTTGAGAAATTGGTTGTCAATCAAAACTATTAAACTGAACAGTTCTTGAAATAGCAATAAGTACTATTTAGGCCACTTACTTGAAATGAAGTCTCTTGAAATCGAATTGCACCTCAACAATGCCTGTTGTTTTTACTCTTGTTCGTAAGAGATCCTGTTCTGTTGGTTCATAACCAGGGGCTCCAATTCTGTCAAGTGCATCTAAATAGCTAATAAAAAAAACAAGAAACGGGAAATTTAGATGGCACCTTACTGTAGTTTGTATACTAAGCAAGTTCAGTGCAACATCTTTTGAGACACCTTATAACAAAAATACAATTAACCCAGACATCTCACATACAAGGACACACAGATACTCAACAGTAACTTTATTTGAAGTCAAAAACCATGGGAAGTGTTTGTACAATCTCATAGCAGACTCATGTTAATAATGCTCAACTTAAAAAAAAATAAATAGATTGTTTTCACGTGATGTCATCAAATTCCAAAATCCAAAACTAAGAAGCCATGAATGTTTTTGTCCTTATCAGGCATGAGAGAATCTAAATTTACATCTGTTTAAAAATTTTCACCTCAACAGTATGCTTGGTTTGGAAACCAGTGCAGCATGAAGTTCAGAGTTATGGCAGTGCGTGACATGCTGCTCTGATCGAGTTTCTGAAAAAATATAGACTTATCTAGTGATTTTTAGCCTTTTTAGGAGTCAAAGTGTTAGGAAAAGTGCTGGTGCAAATGTTTGCTGGTTCAGTTCAGATAATCAGTCACCTAGATAGCCAAAGTAAGTTCCAGATGTTTACACTATTTTCCGACCGCCATGTTGGTGGAGCAAAGAAGAGCTCCACCAACATGGCAGCTCCATACTGGGCTCTGTAAATTTGCACAAAACATTTCAATGAATATCTGAAGTTAGGGAAAACACAGAGACCTAAAACTTGAAGAAGTGTCTTCTTTACCTATCTACTATAACATTACAATTTCGACTTTATCCAAGGAATAGTTTTTGATTTATTTTTTTGTTGCGTGACAGTGAAAACGATCTATAAAATAAGGTAATCCTGTAAAAATCCATTACATCCTGTGAATAACACCAAACTATAGACCTACTGACTTCCTCCCTAAAACACTGCATTTACAGTATAAACTCATAAGCAGAATGAGGACACCCACTGAAAGGTCCAGTTAGGAAAAACAACCTCCCATAACAGGATATGTAAAAAAGGTCAAGGTTGGCATACATGTAATTGACTTGTCCAAGAACATTGCCACTGTACACAACCCATGGAAGGTTATTGTAAATTCCCTGGGGGTGGGGGGTCTCAAATGTTTCAAAGGAAAGTATCGCATAAAACAGGAATTTCAGGAAGGAGAAGAGAATAAACAAAAAAACCTTCCATGAGGTGGCATGGATATTTCCTGGACCAACTATGGTTGGCCATTCATTTCAAAATTACGACAGGGTATACGCGGGTTTTTCTGCCGCGTATACTAGTTTAAGCTTTAAGCTCATGTATACGACCATTTAGATCACGTATATACGCATTTTTAAAGGGCCACACATTTGCGTAAATTCAAGTGCGAGGATATGCGAAATAAATACCAATATACGTGTCCTACAAGGACACATATATACGCATGCTAAAATGCGCGTATATGCGAGTCTCGTAAATTACGTTTTATATGCTAGCACGAAATGTGCCTTTTAAGAGAATGGCTGTTCATGTATGATAGCAATGAAAATTACTTTAACTAGGAATTGTCAATATGGTGGCAGAGGTAAAATGCCTTGTCTTGCTCTATCTGCTATTTAATGTTTGTTACTGCAGCTCTCCAGTGAATGAACTTCTAGAAACAGTTATGCGTGTTTTGAATGACTGTTCAAGATTTTATCCCCACGCTAATTGTAACATGGCAGAGAACTTGATCATTCATCGTGAAGTTGCTGTGGATTCTGTTCACCGTTCAGGACAGAGGTGCCCAAGCGAATACTGAGAGAATTCTGCCTCTCGAATTGCTGGTGAGACAAATTCAATACTTACTACATAGATGGGAAATGTTTGCAGTTCAGTTTTGAACTTGAGTAATCTCAAACTATACAAAGCATAAGCAGTGGAAGACATTTTTATAGAGAAAAATCTATATTTGGGTTAACTTTTAATCCTGGGTTAGCATTAACCGGCTTCCGAACAACCTGGCCCTGATGATTCGAGAAATAAGACTGACATGGGTTTTCCAATTCTGGTATCAGTATCATGCTGGGTCATTTGTGAAGTAGAAATATCAATGTTCAGCATCAGTGTGTAAGGGAAAGGTTTTTTTTGAACTGACCCAGAAGGGTCTGATTTGAGGTGGTTCAATACCATCACAAGGCATGTTGACAGCGTCAGGGGACCTAATTCTCTCTGGCACACTGTTGACTACACTACCTTATCAGTTGTTGGAGGTTTGTAATACAAGGTGGTTTTGACAGGGCTTTAGACTTTAAGTTGTGCAACAAACAATTCTGCTGCGACTGGGCTCGCTCTGTTCTTAGCTGCGGTGAAAAGTTATGGGTTGCCCTCTAAAGTGTGTTCAGACGAAGGGGATGAAAATTTAGAGGTAGGAAGAGCTATGCTATGGCACAGGGGATTTAATAGGCGAAGCAAAATTGCCGGGTTGTCTGTACACAACCAGTGAATTGAGCGTCTCTGGAGAGAAGTCTTTATTCAAGTCGGTCAGTTCTACTACACTCTGTTCTACCAGATGGAAGAAAATGGCATCCTGGAATCAACCAGCATAATTGATCTGTTCTGTTTGTATTACATATTTCTTTCCAGAATTAACAAGCAGTTAAATCTCCTAGTTGAGGCATGAAATAACCATGCTGTACGCACAATTAATATGAGTGAACGCAGTGATTTTACACTTGATATATATAATACTGGAAATACTAGCTGTCAGGGACACATTTGATGATGACACCCAAGCAGATGAATAATCTGGTGAAGACCCAATGGGAGTTACACTAAAATCACATTCTGTCTCCTAAAACTCCCCTTGAGGTATTGATATATCATAGGCTGGACAACCCACTCTCCCATTAGAAGCTGATACGGTTGGCAAAGCCCTAATGGGAGTACACTGAGGTGCATTAAACTGTTCTTAAGGCAAACATTTCCCATGTAAGTAGTAAATATAGTATTTGTCTCACCAGCGATTCTAGTGGCCGTATCCTCTCAGCATTCGCCTTGGTACCTCTGTCCAATGAGTCAACTCAAGGATTAGCTTGCGTAGCTTGACTGCTATTTTTTAAGCAATTTGAGCGCGAGCGCACAAAGCGACAAAGCCGCGAAAACGAGCAGGAACCTCCCCAGGCCCCTAGTGGCTACGCCGCATTTGACGCTTGTTATCGCGGCTTCGCCACTTTCTTAGCACCTTCAAATTGTCTAAAAACCGCCAAGCTACGCAGGCCACTGAACGATGGACAGGGTAATCCACAGCAACTTCACGACGATTGGCGTTAGGATAAAATCTTGAACAGTCATTCAAAACACGCATAACTGTTTCTAGAAGTTCATTCACTGGAGAGCTGCAGTAACAAACATTAAATAGCAGATAGAGTAAGACAAGGCATTTTACCACTGCCGCCATATTGATGATTCCTAGTTAAAGTAATTTTCATTGCTATCATACAGGAACAGCCATTCTCTATAAAGGCACATTTCGTGCTGGTATATAAAACGTAATTTACGAGACTCGCATATACACGCATTTTAGCACGCATATATATGGGTCCTTGTAGGACGCGTATATTTGGGCATTTATTTTGCAGATCTCCGCGCTTGAATTTACGCAAATATGTGGCCCTTTAAAAATGCGTATATACGTGATCTAAATGGTCGTATATATGAGCTTAAAGCCCATACGCAACGTATGTAAACAAGTATACACGGCAGAAAAACCCGCGTATACTCTGTCGTAATTTTGAAACGAATGGCCAACCATAAACAACAAGTTATTGAACAAGGTTGGCTTTGACAGGAGAGCCAACAATCAAATCTCCTGTCCAAGCACTCATGTTATTTCACCGAGACAGTCCAGGACAAATTATGACTGTCCTTCAGAAAGCCCACCATATCATGATACAAGTATAAAGATGGCTGTATGGTACATATATATGGGATAGATAACAATCAGTACAACCCTTAAGTTCAGTTATCAAAAACAATAAACATACATGTACAGCTCTTGCATACTCAGCTACAAGTAATTAGAACTAAAGTAGTGAGGATTATAAATCAGTTTTCATGAACCTAATATTGTTAGCCATCCAAAAATTTACAAAATAAATCATTTTCAAGAAGAGGAGGACACTTGCACCAAATGATACTCAACAAGCCTGTTGTTTAGGTTGTTAATTCAATAAGAAAATTTAATTTCTATTAAGAGATCTGAAATTTTGAAATATTATTGAAGAATTTGGGAATAAATAAAAAATAAAATTGTTATGACATTGAGACATTGGTTTCCAACATGAAGGCACGAGAATACTAATCACAATATCAAGAAGTTAGTTTTTTTGTTTGGAAATAATATTATGTATCATTAGGAAATGCCAAATAAATCACCTCTTAAAGACTCAATTATTCATGCGATTACAATAACAAAATACGTCACAAAAATGTTTCCCACAAACACAAATCAAAGGTCTGGGGTAATTCAAACAAAACAACAAGTTGTCACTCGAGTTTGAAAACTCAGCCAGTCAACACCACAGTGTCCAATGGGCTAATGAACGACCTCGATAAACACCACGCTTCAAAAAGCAATGAGCCCCGAATGTTTACAAATTGGAATCTGTAAACTTGGCAAATTCGAACAAACAACATCCGAGTCATTCTTGAAAACAGGAAGTGCAGCCACATATGCCTCCACCTATTTTACGGTGGCACGTGTTAAAACAACGTAAAAAATATCAGATGAACACGTTTTGCTATACACTCATAGCAATAGAGCAAACACAACGGTCGTAGATCATGTTATAAGGGTAACTCTTTCGGATAACTTTATGTGAAAGGGGGAGCAAATCACCCAAGGAGACGTGGTCTTCCTAGAAACTTTCACTTTCCAGGCCGTGGTTCAAAACAAAACATTATATTATTTCAAATCCCTTTTCTAATTTCAGAAATACTCGCCAATTTCCACCATAAACGCGTTGCTACGTTGGCCTGTTTGGGTAAAAGTTATCACGCAGCATTTTTAAACCACAGGAAACTGTTTCAATTTCGGGGCATGCCCAGAAGAGACTCCCAGACGGATCAAAACAACAACTTCAAATTGACCCGATTGTGACTGCCGTCTGTGTTGGTCCTTCACGGAAGACAGTGACAGCAAAATAGTTGTGATGCTAAATCAAAAACTTACTATTTCGCTGAATCGTTGAGTTGATATTCTCTGGCTCTCCTGAAACACTGAATTATACCTCCGTCTTGCCACAACCGCTTCATGGCTCCTGTTAACTCGGGCGTGAACGGCTCTTGGTCATCCGCCCTGGCTACCACATCGAAAACCATCTTCGCATCCGTCTAAAATTGTAAAACCAATATTCACAACAATTGCACGGTTCACTAATCCTTCGACTATCGTCCCAGTCGAATATATGAAATAAGATAACTGATAAACAAAGAAAAGTCGAGGCAAAATTACAATGATCATACCAGTCTTTCGTCTGTTTCGAAGTCTATTCGTAGCTTGTCCATGGCTCGAATGATTTTTAGAAGAGAGTAGATCGCATTGCTAAAAACAAGGGGCTTATATTGATTGTAATCCTCTGCAGTGAAACCACGGTCATGAATGATTCTGAAACAGGAAAAGCAAAGACCAAACATACCATGAACACATTAGCTTTTGCCTTGTAAACAGAGCGGGTAACCAAGTTGTAAACAAGCCTATAAAGAGTCGCCCAATTTGTACCCACCTCATTTGCTTTACTATGGTGCTTTTCCCAGATTCTCCTGCCCCTGTGACAAATACGACAACGATCAGGTTGATTCTCGGAGAGAAAATAATTATTCACAAATATCTGCAAAGTCATCGATGCCGGCAAAATCGGCCTGTAAGGTCCACGCCTCCAGAGTTCGTAGAGTCAGCTTACTTGCACAAATTGCTCAGTCCGTACGCTCAATGTTCGACATAAATTTCATGCTCAAGTGAGAATAAATAATATCGAAACTACCAGTCAAAGTCATAGCACGAAGAAATAAAAATCCGTCCTTGCAAAAACAAAACAGTCCCAATAAAAACACAAATAGACGTACGAATACTGAGCTAAGTTCAACCCTACCTAGCAGCAACAACTTGACTTCTCTTTCCGCACGGACGCTGTCCGCTTTTAAGTTTTTGTCGATGGCTTTGCTCCGTGCAAGGGCTGCCCTATCTTCTGCACTTAGAGTGCAACCCATTCTGGAGGAAGGCCTCGACTCCTAGGTCTTTTACCTCCAAATAATGAACGAATTCTGAGAATCTATCTGCTAGCCATCGGCATTATATACGAGAATCGATCAAATGAACGAGTCTCGTCTAGGCCCGCGATCGCCGTCGCCGTTCGAGAGGGTGGAACATTTTTGTATCTAATTAGGGTAGGGTGGGTAGATCAGTTGTTCATCCTAAACATACGTTGAAAGAACTTAAAATTTTCAGCAAAACAAGGCATAAATGTATAGGTTTAACCCTTTTTCGTTGTTTTTCGTAAAAACCATACATGAAATCATTTCTTTTGACAAATTAGTGTTAAGTAATAATTATAAACTGCTACCTCCCGGACGGGTCAAATTTGTTCCTGAAAAAATTTTGTCTCTTCTGTTTAATCCAATCAGAGGCCAAGGCAAACAATCTGCTGATCTGTAAAAATAACGTAGATATGTCGTGTAGTGCAACATGACATAAATTCTATAATTAACTCGTCAACACACAGAATAGGTAAAAATAGCATTGCGCGTTGCCAAATTGAAAAAAACAAAATGTGAGGGACTGAAAGATATCGCCTGGTTTGCGCATATATCATGCAAATATGTGTTAATTAGTTCCGCATTACTGTGGTAACTTGACGTCTAGAGCGAAACAAGGGATCACGCCACAACAAGTGACTTTTGTTTTACGTATTTGAATTAAAAGAGAATCTGGATTGGGGTGACTGGCAAACTTTCAAACCCAGGCCCTTGCCTCAATAATTTTGTCGTTGTTGTTGCTGTTGTTGTTGTTGTTGTTGTTGTTGTTGTTGTTGTTGTTTATAGTCATTATCAACACCTTAGGAAGAGAATTTAACAATGGACATTGCCTCAGTCATAATTTTCGTCTGGCTACGGCCCTGTTAACGGTTAAATTTTCGGCGTTTTCTTAACTAAAAATTTATCAAATTTCCGCCCATCTCAGGCTCAGCTATATATCAGTAAAGTTTACAGATCTCGGATTAACCTGCGATAAATCGTTCTTTCTTTTCTTTTTATTTATTAAAAACACGAGGGGTTTGGGAGAATTCGAGACAGTTATGACTGCGACTCGGATTTGCATAACTTTCGAGAATTCTCCCAATCATCAAACGCCCGAGTGTTTAGATGAAGCTATATAAACACGGAAAAAGTACTCTATTGCTTTATAAATTATTTCTCACAAATACGCACGAATATAAAACGTCACAACCGTGTTAACATATTTTTATCTAAAACACACCTATCGACCAATGAGTGCGTGCTTGGTAGCTCAGTTATTTTATAAAAAAAATTTCGGCGAACTTCCTATAAAAGTGCTTTATTGCCTTGCAATAGAAGGAAAATAATCGCCCAAAAGTGGTGAAAGCAAAGTAGCTAAAAAGATTAAAGAAGAGTAACAGATTCAAAATTTCACCAGAATGGCAATTTTGATTCCTTGGTAAATTTGTTCCTAGCTAAATCAAATCTAATGCAATTATAACTGTAAATTAAACCTCCTCCGTCCACGCCTTTCACAAACTATTTGCTCTATTTTGCTCTGTGAACTATTTTTGCGCACGTTATTTGTCTGCTTGGTGACATAACGACTGCAGGAATCCATCCTGCTCTCTCTGGGTGCCTGAATATGGGATTGAACGGAAGACCCTCCGACGGTATAACAGCTGGGCCACTGTACTGAAAACGAGCAACAAGTCACCGTCACAACGTGCTTGTTGCTCTAGGAAATGCACCGAGACTTTTTTCATTTTCAGGCTTAGAAACCATGTATAAAGACAGTTTTTACTCGTTTGAAAAGTTTGCATTTCAGGCGCCCAATTTGATAGGGCGTACGAGTGTGCCCTCAGTGCTAGAGGACAGTGCTTTATTTTATGCTACTTAATTAACGAGTAAATACAAATTATACTCTCGTATCTTAAACCCTATTTACACCGTTGGTTGCAAAACAAACTCCTTTGTCCATTTGGCGTGATTCCCTAGCCGGAAGATGGCAAAACAAGATTGCTTTATAACTGTTGCTGACATTTCTAAAGGTCAGTTGGCAAAACACGGACAGACACATTTCTTTGCCTATTTCCAAAATAACCGGCTCCTGCAGGCTTCGTCCACACACTGTTTTCTTCGCTTAATGAAGTTGTTTACGATTGATTAAAAGCCGATGGTTTCATTATTAGTCATCTAACCTTTGGTAGTACTCTCTGGAATTCTGGCTGCTTTTGGCAATGAGCCTATGATTGAACAGACACTGCAGGAGAGCCCGTTCTAAAGAAGACCGTGACAGTAGACATTAACTTTGTGGCTCGGCAAAACAACTTCAGTAGGTTTGCGGGAAATAACGGAAACTAGTTTCCTGTGGTAAAGTTGGAGACTGATTCCAAGACTTACAAGACAGCTGAATAGTATTTTACTCGTAGACTGTATTCTCAGGAATATTGGCAGCAATTCCAGTGGAATTTTAGCATGGAGAACGCGAAAGGTACAAGGACGGGACTGTTTGAAGTAAAACAGTGAACGTCTGCAACAGTTATGTTTTATTTGTACTGTTTCTTTCTAATTTACTGATTTACATATTGTTATCCACAAAGTTGTGTTATCACTTCAAATATGCTGAAGTATTACAGACAATGACTATAAGTTTAATAACAGATAATCTATGTCTAGTTAGAGGGTGACTCGGTTTTACGACAGGACCCTATGCCATACTTTAAAAGAATCGAACCTGATCTAATTGCTGGATTAACTGCGTATATTCGACAGGTTTGTATTAACTGATGCACGTTTTAAACAGTACATTTTCCCGGTTGCAAAATGAAAAAAAAGCTCTTGATTCAATTCATTTTGTTATATAATAGAAATGGGAGAATTTTTAACCATTTATCTCTTTCCGCGCTGTATGTTTTGAACACCCTCCTTGAATTAATAAACTTCTCTAGCTCACCACATTTGCAGAAGCCTCATTAATAAAACAGCCTGTAACCTTGAACCTCCTCGTGTGTTCAGAACCGGCTTGCTTATACATCGTTGATGGCTTCTCGCGAAATGAACTCGGCTGCAGTTCGGCGAACTCTCTACCTCGCCCGTGAAAGAACATCACCAACAGATATGTAGCAATTTACTTGTAAAAAAGGCAGCCGATGGTTAGCAAATCTTCGCGTATTCGTTTACCTTCCAATTCCTTGTAGTTACTTCGTCAAGATCTCAATTTTTCATAGCTGACCGGAGGGAGCCTCTAGTCAACAGAGGATTAAAATAACAAAAAGTTCAAATCAAACTTTTGATTAATACCGAGTAGCATTTTCAGTGATTCTAACTAGCATGATTCTGATCAACTTATAATTTCAGCAAGACAATATCTCCTGATGTTGTTCTGTAATACAATATTTCAATAAAACCATCATGGAATAAAGAAAAGACGCCCAACTAGAAATATCAAAGAGTATTTTATTCCTTTTTAGAACTTTGCCATCTCATCTGTGTGTTGATGGAGATATAAATTTAATATTCGGATGATTTCGGTCTGCACCAACTGCTGCAGTAAAGTATTCTCTCAAGTTTTGGTCGGATACAGTTTTAGATATCATTCGATTCAGTTTGAAGTTCGCAATATTTAGAGACGTTTTATGATAGCAGTAGGGATCTTATCAAAATGTAACCTTCGTTGCTCTAAATCGCCAGTAGCGGAGAAGCTTGGTGAGCCTCCCGTCAGCTTAATTCCTATCAGAATCGATATCAGAGCTTCCAAATGCATATGTGTACGAAATCGTCGAGTCTCCATTCATCTCTTTTAAATTCTTCTGTATCTGCCATGGAGCCTGTTTGACTATCAGTGCATGAGTATTCATAGTGTGTGTCCTATCACCAAACAATGCATGCGTATAATATAAATGATAGGTATAAACGGTACATTTTCAGTTTTCTATCAACATTATTGTTTTTAAGGCCATTTCTCTTTTGAAAACTGGTTTGCTTGCACGGGCCGAAGCACTCAGAAAAAAAACCCAAGAAATTTATTTCTTCTTGATTGAAATAGTGACGTCCTTGCTAGAGGGAACTATGCTGAAGACTGAGGTCTTGGTTTTTTCCCACCTAATTTATAGCAACAGTTTAAGACTGGCTCCAAAGTTAATAGAGGGGAATGGTTATGAAATCCTACAAAGTTCTTTGTTGTATGTTTTTGTTCGCTTTTTTGGCCTTGACCGTGCACAAAATACAGTAGTTGATTAGTACTGACTGAGGAACTGACCAATAGAAACGATTTCGTTTCGTAATTCATGTATACTGTAAAGATTGAGATTGTAAAGATTGTGCACGGTCGGGGACCTTCCGACACAAATCTTGGCATCTTTGTTTGCTCCTTTGACGTTTGCCAGGCTTCATAACCACTCCCCTCTGTTAACTATGCTGGCACTCAGACGACGTCTGGCTGGCACTGAAACTACAGGAGCTTTAAAACAGATAAGAGACGAACTTTAAAACACAGCGACAATAAACCATTTTACATTTGTCTGTTCAGTAACCTGGGGCCCGTTTCTTTAAAGCCCCGGAAACTTTCGGGCCCGTAAAGCCATTTTTGGTTCATCTGTATCTAAAAACAGAGAAGTGTATGCACCTGAAACTTCTTGTATGAAGGGAACCTCTGTTCATATTAAGAATATGTGAATGAAATAGCTTTGTAATCATAAGCTTGGAGATTTTGCTGTGGCTTTCCGGCTGCGAAAACTTTTCGGAACCTTCGAGAAACGGCCTTTGAATGGCAGCGAGGCTGCAGGTGACCTTGTTTTGATACAGACCTCGTTGCTTTTGTTGTGTAAATTAAGTTGTTCTTGTGCTAACTAGTTGGCATTTAAGCAGAGAGGTCTGTATCAAAGGAAGGTCACCTCCAGCCTCGCTTGCATTCAGTGGGCAGGTAACTAAGCACGCAACTGTAAAATAACCAATCATGACATGACAGATTTTAGAAGCTTCGAACGGTAACTATACGGCACTTGTTGCTTTTGAGTCTTTTACAGAATGTCTTAGTCGTTCACGGTTTGCGGTGAACGTGAGTCAGCGCCAAAGAAATCAGTCACAAAAACAACTGCACCAGTGAGGATCCAATAAAGCAAAGTCAGTCACTGAAATTTGTGATTCTTTCTTGTTCTGTTTAAAGACTGTTGAACTGTTTGTAATTCCATTTGCTACCGACAGCGTGCTTTAGATGCTTGCGCTTCAGAATTTGAAATCAAGAAGGAGACTATTGTATTCAGAGGCTCAGTTTCCTGTATCATGAAGGGATTACAGGAGTATTTCTACCCTCTCTCCCCTCGGGTGCACTTGGATTGTTACTCCATCACAAGTAATCTTCCAGAATTTTTGCCTGATTTGCCTGTAAAAATTTGAATTCCCTGTGCTTAATTTCTGCTCTTAGGATGCAAGAGGCACCATGAGAGTAAAGACTGCGGCTAGAGGTCAAACCCACTGCATAGGTCTCAGCGCTTCCAAGGCATAGTAACTAATAAGAATAATTATTGATCGCAGTCGAATGCATATGCATGCCTGATAATGATCATGTCATAGAATGAAATGTTTGCATCGAAATATCCACGTAAAGAGAAAGCGATGATGTTTGAAGGGAATGGCAAGATCTGAAAGCGTTCCAAAGACAGTGCGCGTGCGCGTACGTCACTCAACCGATACAGCAATTTGATTGGTCAGTTGTATATCGAGATAATCATCTTGTTTCTTGTTTTCGTTGCCGTGTAAACCAGATGCCTCTGTTTTGTGTTGTTGTGCGATCCAGACTACAGATCCAACCAGTAAAGAGATATTTCCTGTTTTTCTCGGGTTGAAAGTCACAGAAAAATTGTCACCTAGAGACTTGTTTCCCCGTAATGAAGTTTACGCGATTGATTCAAAGGACAGTTAAAGTATTAGTCATCTTACCTTTGGTAGTATCCCGTGGAATTCTGGTAGCGTTTGACAATGGAATATGTTTGGACAGCCACTGCAGGAGAGCCGCAGACAGAACACATTAACTTTGCGGGTCTGCAAAACAACTTCAGCACGCAGGCTTTCAGGGAAACATTGAAACCAGCTTCCCTGTGGCGAAGTTTGCAACTGGTCATTTCCCAAAGATTTACAAGACAGCTGAAAAGTACTTTAAATGTCGGCAGTGTTGGAAACATTCCCAGTGCTATCTTAACATGGAGAGCGCGAAAGGTACAAGGACAGGACTGCTTTTTTAATTTACGTATTGTTATCCACAAAGTTGTGCTAGCACTGCAAATATGCTGAAGTAGTACAGTTGATAAGTATAAGTTCGGTAGGAGTTCATCTATGTAGTTGGAGGATGTCTCACTTCCACGTCATCAATAACTAGCTTTATTTGCATGACCATAAATACGTACAGTGTTGCAAAACCTTTTGTAAACTAAAACTAAAACAGTAACGATTATCGTGATCATGTAATAATGTTATGATATAGCAATCAAGTTACATTGGTTTGATGTGAAAGTAGAATATTGCGTAGATCAAAGCAAGATGAATTAAATTTTGCTAATTGAATATTAATATAATGATTTAAAGAAGTCATAAGTTCGCCGATGGCTTGTAACGAAGATAATTGTTTAAAAGTCGGAACGATATGTTCTATTTTTTTTTTTTTGTAAAATTTATTTCTTTGAATAGAGTATTTTTTGCAATATATAAGAAAGTGTGATTCGTCTTCAATTTGATTAGATTCACAAATAGGGCAGAGTCTGTTAACCCTTGGAATTTGATCACATTAACAATCTCAGTCCTTAGTTTGTGATTGCCTATCCTAAATTTCACTGATTCTTTTCTTTGCTTAGTTTGCTTGTTAGGTCTAAATAAGAGGAGGGTGTATAATCGTTCTTAAAATGGTGTTGAAAAATTCTAGTTTAGTAGAGTTTTCCGATAACCACCCGTACGAAAGGACTCTATGCCAAATTTTACCTGAGCCGAATCTGATTGCTGAATTAACTCCTTGTAAAAAGTTGATTTGCCGGCTTCCAAATCACGGCGAATCTCTTGATTGGACAGATTGAATCCATTCTCTTATGTCATAGAAACTCATGCAATAAGGAAAATGTTTATAATTTATCTCGTTCGTTGCACTGTCGTTGGCTTAATAAACTTATTCAGCTCGCCACATCCAAATTTAAAAGGTATCTTCACAAGTCTCGTTGATCAAACGCCCTGCAACCTCGCATCTCCTCGTGTGTTCAGAACTCGCTTCCTAACGTCTTTGATTCTCGTGAGATGCATTTTGATGTACTGTCTGTCTCGCCCGTGAAAGACCAGCGTCAACAGATATATAACCATGTACTTGTAAAAAAAACTGTCGACGGTGACCAAATCTTCGTGTATTCGTTTACTTTCTAATTCCTTAAAGTTACTTCGCCAAGAACTCAATTTCTTTTAGCTCAGAAGCAGTCAGCGGAGGATTTCTTAACAAAAAGCTGAAATCAACTTTTAATCAAGGCCAAGTAGCCGATTTTCGGTGAATCTAATTGGAATGCTTGTCGTCAACTTATCATTTCAGCAAGACACTATCTCCTGATGTTGTTCTGAAATACAATATTTTAAAACTAAACCTTCATGGAATAAACAAGACACGCATCTAGAAAGAGTAGTTCATTCCTCTTAAAAATGTCTGCCTCCTCGGGTCTGTGTTGAGGGAGATAATTTAATATTCTGAAAACTTCAGTTTGCACAAATGGCTGTAGGACTGTAGTAAAGTATTATCTCTCGAGTTTTGGTTAGATACAGTTTTAGATATCATTCAGCTTGAAGTTCGCAATATTTAGAGCCGTTTTATGATAGCACTAGGGATCTTATTAAAATACAACCTTTGTCACTCAAAATCGCCACTTGGCGGCGAAGCTTGGTGAGCCTCCAGTCAGCTTAATTCCTATCAGAATCGATATCAGAGCTTACAAATGCGTACGAACTCGTCCAGGCCCCATTAATTTCGTTTAAATTCATCTGTAATTGCCATGGAGTTTGACTATCAGTGAGTTCTCATATTGTATGCATGTCTTATCACCAAACAATTCATGCATATATAAATGATAGAAAAAAAGGTAAATTTTCAGTTTTCTATCGACCTTATTGTTTTAAATTAAGACCATCTCTCTTTTGAAAACTGATTTGCTTGCACGGGCCGAAGCACTCAGAAAAAACCCAAGAAAGTTATTTCTTCTTGCTTGAAATAGTGACGTCCTTCCTAAAGGGAACTATACTTAAGACTGAGGTCGGGTTTTTTCACGCCTAATTCATAGAAGCAGTTTGAAGACTGGCACTGAAAATAAAAGAGCTCTAAAACAGTTAAGATACGAACTTTAAAACCCATCAGCGACAATTTACATCACAAATTTTAGAAGCTTCGAGAGCTAAGCACTAGTTGCTCTCGGGTCGTTTATAGAACATCTTATTCGTTCATTTTGTGAACGTGAGTCATAGCCAACGAAATCAGTCACACGAACAACTGGACTAGAGAGTATCAAATAAAGACAATGTCAATCACAAATATTTTCGGTTCTTTCTTGCTCTGTTTAAAGTCCCATGAACTCTTTGTAATTCTATTTGCTACTGAGAGTATGCTTTAGATACTTGCGCTTCAGAATTTCAAATCAAGAAGGAGACTATTGTTTTCAGAGGCTCAGTTTCCTGTATCATAAAGGGACAACAGGAGTATTTCTACCCTCCTTCCCCCGGGGTGGGTTTTCAGTCTATCACAGGTGAACTTCCAAAATTTTGCCTGATATCCGGTAACAGTTTGAATTGCGTGTACTCATTTATACTCCTAGTTTGATAGAGACGCTGTAAGAGTAAAGACTGCTTGCTTGAACTCAAACCCACTGCCTAAGTCTCTGCGCTTCTAAGTAATAGTAACTAATAAGGATAATAGTTCGCAGTCGAATGTGTATGACTGATAAAGGTTATGTCTACGTTATAAGTATAGAATGAAATGTTCTGCATCGAAATATTCACGTACAGAGTATACGATGATGTTTGAAAGGAATGGCAAGATCTGAAACGTTCCAATGATCAAAGACGCGGCGCGGACATGCGCGTTTGTCCCTCAGCCGACACAGCAATTTGATTGGTCAGTTGCATGTGAAGATGATCGTCTTATTTCTTGTTTTCATTGCTATGTAAACCAGATGCCTCTGTTTTGTGTTGTTGGAAGATCCAGACGACGGTGAGAGATATTTCCTGTTTTTCTGGGGCTGAACGTCCCAGAAAAATTGCCACTTACTGTGATTACACAAGGTGTTTTTTTCTGTGGTTTTAAAAACCAAAACATGTTTTTGTTCCCCGAAGCAAACTTGTTTGTATTTTGAACCATTGGTCGCGGCGTTTTTCATCCTATTGTAAAGTCTCAACTATTAACCCCAGCCTAGGCTTATGCATGTCAGAAGTTTATACTGTGTTGTAAACTTCTATTTATGTTCATTTTTCCTACATGCTTACAGTGCGACCACTCGAACCGGGCCACCTAGAGGAAAATTAACCAATCAAAACTTAATTTAACGTCGGCAAATACGAGGGGATTAGTCCCTACAACTAGTCCCCTGAAGAGTTTACACAAAGGGACCGGTCGCAGGGTCTTATCTGACGAACAGTCCACACGAAGCGTTTTGAGGAACAAGTCGCAGGGACTCGTCCCAAAAATTCAAACCAGTTTGAATTCGTGGGACTAGTCTCAGGGACCAGTTTGGTCCCTGCGACTACATTTCTTGTCAAAAGTGGCTAGTTCACACGATGAGACTTATCCCCGCGACTTGTTGCAGAGACTAGTCCCCTCGTGTGCGCTGACCTTAAACTGAAACAATGGACTGGTAGCTTCTCGTGACGTCAAGTAACGGTCTGTTTGACGTGAAAACATAAAAACTATTGACTCCTCTGCGTTATATACACTCTAAGAAATTCAGTCCTTGACGGCGAATTATCATAATTATAAATCCCTCTTAAAAATTTAGCTTGAAAAGACATTTTGTGACAACTAAACTGAGACCTTTGAAATGCGTACAAAATTTAGGATCAAAACCAACCAATCAACAAATGGCAAAGTTTCTTGAGAGTTTCGCAACACCTCGCACTTTGTTAGGTTTTCAATTTTGTTAAGATCTATTGTTCGTATTCTTCAACGTTACTGGTTTATTTGAGAAAAAGGTCGCTATCCTTTGTTCTCGAGTAACGTTCTGATTGGTTAACTCTTGTTCGAGTAGTCGCACTGTAAAAGAGGGATTTAACTGATGAAGGGAGAAGGGGGGGGTGGCTGGGGGGGGGAGTTAGTAGGAATGTAAATATGACTGCACCTTTTGCAAGATTATTCCTAGTGTTAAACGCCGGGTTATTCCCAGTGTTAAACGCATTTTGCCAAAATTTCAGGTAAATGGCGAATGTCTTAAGTCCTCAGAACGTCCTTTGATTGATCAAACATACACATCTTGCGCACGTCTGTTTCAGCCCTGCCTAGTTTATTAACAATTCGGGGATGGAATATTGAGTAATGTGTAACACTGTTAAAGGATATTGAGCATTAGCTTAAAATGAAATTAAAATATTAACACTATATAATATTGTAATTTCATTTCTCTAATTTAGTAACATCTAAACCTGAAGAAGACTGGTACTAGGCAATATTGCAATTTCATTTTTATAATTTAGTAACATTTAAACCTGAAGAAGGCTGGTGTGGCCAGCCGAAATATTGTTTTAAACATACCACGTTGTGTCAGCCTTGCAGTAGTCTTTGACTTCTCGTTTTACTTTTCAAGTTTAGCTGATTAGATCTCCTGCGAGATCCAACGTTCAATCAAGCAGGATCTTTGTTCATGGCTTTGCAGTCTATTTAGTTTCTAATGCTAGAAATGGCTGCGAAGGAGACTAAAGGCCGATACACTCGAGGGGTTTTACTCCAGGAGCATGCTCCAGGGTCAATTTGCACGACTAGTACACACTGGGGCTCATAGTTTGGGAGCTTGCTCCATATTATGGTACAGACGAGGGAGCGTTTTCAAGTTTGCTCAATTCGCCCCGGGATCTTGCTACCAAATATATTTAACTGATTTAATGTTGTGGAGCATTTTGCAGGGTGGAAATTCTGCCCCCGAGAATGAATTATGCCCATGAAATCGTTGGTACGCACAGAGGAGCTTTGCTGCTGGAGCTTGCCCCTGGAGCAAAACCCAGGAGCAAAACCCCTCGTGTGTATCGGCCTTAACCCTCGAGACGTAAAACAGTTGCTGCCAGTTTTACATCATTAAATGTGACTTTATTTGAAAACTTTTGTTTCATTCTAAGTAGAGGTCAGCCTCACACCTTCTTCTTAAGAAAGATCAGGGGCGTCGCCACACTCCGATCTTTCTTGAGAGCGGGTGGTTGTGTCTAGGCTACTGATTCTGTATACTCAGTTATTTTGCGACCTTGAGCGCGGGCCGATTACTAATAGAATCTTATACAATTCTTCCTCATACGTGGTATCTACAAGCATTTACATCGGGCAACTGCCTCTACAGGTCTTTCCCTCCAGAAGATCACTTGTGCCGGGTGTTGATCGAATTTCTTCCCTATAAATGTGCCACAGTTTTGTAGCACTGTCAATACACTCTGCTACGGCAGCGAGTTGTCAACAATTTCGACGCATCAGAAGGAAAAAACAAACTCCAGGAAAATTTACCAAGTAACACTGTACCTAGCCATCAGTAAACTTGAATCTCTACGTTCGCTTCCATTGAAATTAAAGTCAATTTCGGCACTCCCCAATTTGTAGAATCTGTAAACTTGTCTCGTATCTTTCTTGAAAACTGCCAGATAACAATTCCATTTTCTGCAACTGGCTTCGCAACGATTTTGTGCGTTGCAACTGACGTTATTTAGAACAATGTTTCATGTATTTTCCTGCAACTTTATTTTGACTTTGCCTTGCTGGGTTCAACTAGAAAACACTGTCGTTTATACGTCCAAAGTAAAACCTTTTTTCTTTTGAACAGTCTCGACAGAAGGATGCGACGATCCTCGGGTTGCGCACGGTAACGTTTGCTTCGCTAGTCCTCGCTAACCCGTGTGCACATGGTTGCGACAGTGTTTCCCATGTAATGAAACCCCCTTGTGTAAGGGAAACAGTCAATCCACGATAAACGTCCCAACTTCTAAGCATCTACAGCCACACCCTGAAGGACAGACTTCCATTGTCTCAAACCAAGTCATGAGATGATACGTGTGTCCGCCGTGACCGCACGCTACACAGAAATTGCTGGCTCCTGGTATAATCAAATGAAAAAAGACAACGTTTGTACACACGAAATCAGTTAATCATACCAAATACATAATTCATGAAAGTTGTGGTCTTAAACCCTGAGCTAACACAGCACTTCGTAGGGAATTTGGGCTGCGGTTAATAACGGGGAGAGAAAAAGCGGAACCATATCCGATAAAAGAAAAAAGTTTGTGAATTCGCTAATATATTACAGAATTATCAACAAACGTTCTACGTTTATCGACCTTTAACCAAATAACACTTAACGCAACTGGAACACAACGAAATGAAAGAAAGAGAATATAGTTCACTGGTGGGTTCGAATCTTTGCAAATATTCAGTGAAGTTTCGTCGCAAATGGGAAGATGGGAAGATCTTTTCCACTTTTTTTTAACAACATTTGTAACAGATACAACATCAACAAAAGACCTGAAAGCCGCATGCATAGCGAGGGTTAGATTGAAATTGAGAGTTTTTTTTAGCAGAAAAAACAACCTGAGGGCCGACAATGAGATATGAGTGAACGAATAACATACGACAGAAAGCAAACACTCTATCTAAATTTGTTAAAATTGAGCGCCAAAACGCTTTTGGTGTTTTGGCGCCAAAACTGCGCGACCGCTCTCCTCAGCTCTCCACTGAGAATACACATTTTAGAGAAAAGACAATGTTCCGTTGGCTGTTGAGGTCAAAGAGTATTTGTTTTCGTTCAACTACGTTCCTCTAAGAGTTGACGCGAGGAATAAAGCCTTGGGGATTAGCATCGCACAGAAGAACTCGAGATCAGTTTAGGCACCATGAAATGACTTAAAGTAAGATCTACTCAAACCTCGTTTCTCTGCAAGTTACCTCTGACAGCAATATGGCATATAACACACTGAAGTCCCAAAGCTTTACAAGAGTAGCACTGAGCTCCACGAAGCGTATGCGTGCAGTTGTGACAACGAGTGCTGAACTCTATAACAAGGCAAGAATGTTAACGAAAATAATCAGTCGGAACGTTGACAACAACATTAAATAAAACGTTTTACATACCTAGACAATGCAACTCTCAAGCTGCTGTACTGCTAACGGAGTTTTCTTAAAACTTATTAAAATGTACTGCAGACAAAAACTTGCAACCTGAATGACCTTAAACAAAAGCATACCTCACATGACTAAAATCTTTTGCAATGCACTCTACAAAATCAGGCCCTTTTTGCTAGGAGTTTCTCACATACCCACTCCATTATGCGGTTGTTGAGGCTCACTTAAGAATTTAATCACTTCAGCTCTTTTGCCCAGCAGATTCCAGCGGTACAGAACATCGGCATACTGCTTCATGTAGTGATCATGTAATGGGAGTTTTGAAATATCAACAAATCTGAAAAAGAATGCAAACCATTTTACCGAAGAAGCTTAGTTTAAGGAGGTATATTACGATATTTTAAGTTCTTTTTCTTACGTAAAAGAAAAGTAATTTCAAATCTAAATAAGTAAACCTCGAAATAATGTAGAAAAACATAAAAGAGAGAATAATAAACTAGGATGGTTATGACCGCGGAAGATGCAACAAAAGATAAACTTAGAAAATATTGGCCAACTTTTTCAAGATGCGCCGTTACCTCTGGCCCCCTCTCTGTCAAGCAACGTTGCGTTTCGTGACGCCGTCCGACGAAGCTTAATGAGAAAAGAAGTCTGCGGAATGAAACAAATTACAGTACCGTACTGACAAGAAACAAAACAAGCTTAAGTGATTGTTTTCGTCGTTTTCTGTCGTTCAGACATGCTGGCTCCAATTTCCGTATAATGGCACGACTTTGAAGTAAGAAAAAAAAAAAATGCAGAGAAGGAACTCAGCATGTCAACATCCGCAGTTTTCAACTGTAAATAGAAGTTCAAGTTCGTCTTAAGATCGTGAGAGATGATTGTTTTCCATCACTTAGATTAAAAAAAAAACAATTTTGACGAGGATCGAAATTCTGAACAAAAGCCCATTGCAAACTTCTGAGTCCGGATATCGCGACGTTTTATTAGGCGCGGTCTCTATTCAGGATCTAAGGTAGTCTTTCTATGAGTGCGAGAGGAAGTGAGCGTTATTTGCTTACCTACAGTCTTTCTCGTATTGCTTCCGTTGTTCTTCGCGCGGATCCTTTGTGCGGATGAACACCGGCGGAGACCATCCGCCGCTCAGAGGCAATGTGATCTCGCTCCATTGTTCCTCTACTGGACACAGATCACTCATGTGCTCTGTGACACTTCCCAGGGACTTTGGACGCTTTATAGACTATAGAATGACACAAAAAAGAAAAAGAACAACAGAAAAAAAAAAACAAGGAGAGCAAGGGGTTTCCTAAAGCAAGTATATTGATTTGCGATGTTCACTTAACAAATTGACGTCAGTTTTTTATGCGTCTGACCTCTTATTGATGATAAATTGCGTCATAACATTGTCAAAGTGGCTAGGGAACCACTATAGAATGACACAAAAAAGAAAAAGAAAACAGAAAAAAAAAAACAAGGAGAGCACGGGGTTTCCTAAAGCAAATATATTGATTTGCGATGTTCACTTAACAAATTGACGTCAGTTTTTTATGCGTCTGACCTCTTATTAATGATAAATTGCGTCATAACATTGTCAAAGTGGCTGGGGAACCACGAGCCGTAGGCGAGTGGTTCCGCAGTTCCTCTTTCCAAGGAATCAGAGGATTTACCGAAAAAACAATCTTCACTTTCGGATATTTTGAACCTCTTAAGCACTTGAGTAAGAAGTCGAGACCTCCATACTTTTCGAAAAAAGCATTTGGAATAGCTTTCCAAGCATCAGTAGAAGGGTTTTCTTCTAACAGTCTTCCGATCCAGCTTAAACGGAACGCTTTAACTGTTATGGCAAAATTTGGAAAATTAAGACCACCTTTTCTCATTTCTTGAAAAAGAACTTCTCTTTTAATTTTATCTTTTTTGTTTTTCCATAAAAAATTGAAAAGTTTCGTTTGGACTCTTTTAATAACTTCTCGTGGAACAGTTAACATCGAGGCCGTATATACCAATTTTGAGATTCCTAACGTTTTAGCGAGTAGGGTTCTTCCCATGAGAGTGAGGT
>Ga0126338_10000128_pt1 | contig 29902 bp, 14 predicted proteins | sample OrbCmetagenome_2_FD_92529 | JGI IMG/M metagenome (GOLD analysis project Ga0126338, IMG submission 92529) | Coral microbial communities from Petempiche,Puerto Morelos, Mexico - Orbicella C C metagenome | ecosystem: Host-associated > Invertebrates > Cnidaria > Coral | place: Petempiche,Puerto... | reverse complement strand
TACTGTTTTGTTTGCAAGGTGGTTCCAACTTTTAAATCTGGGGATGAAACCCTAGTAAGCTATTGAGCAGTACTTTCATGTACGCTGTACAAGGTGGTTCTAACTTTTAAATCTGTGGATGAAACCCTGGTGTGTGACCATTTAAATGAAAGCTATGGAGTAGTACTTTCTCGTGGTTCTGTGCAATAACAGCACTTGTGCAGTCGAGCAATTACACGGGCTTCAACCCGCAACCACCAGATTTCATGCCTTCTCAAGGCAACCAACCTGCGCCAGATGTTAATTCAGCTTTTCTTTTCCTAAACACATCTTCTTCAAGTTCTTCGTCGCTTGTCCCGATCTGGTCTTCTTCCTCTTCTTCCTCCTCCTCTTCCTTCGCAATTTCTAAAACAATAATAAGTCCACTGTTAAATCAAATGCTGTAGAATTCCAATAACTCGTCAAATCAAGAATAATCAGTAGCAAATCAACCTAGAACAAGATAAGATTGATAAATTACATTCATACCTTTAGGTTGTACACAAGACAGTATTTTTTTGGCCCACGCAGGTTGTTCGAGTTCCTTTAATTTCTCGTCCGAGATGATTTCCAGTGTTGGATCGCCGTCAAACTCAGCTTCTTCTTGAATGGAATCATGCAGGGTCACAGAGCTAAGGGAGAGAGCAAAATAATATGCGAATTTCAAAAGCAAAATGAGATATGGATTCCCACATCTTTTTTCAGAGGGGGATAGAGTTATTACAATTATCATGTTCACCATAAGCAAACACAATTCAATTTTTTAGTCATGGTTTAGCTTGCATAGAGCTTACTGTTTCGTGTAGTTATAAACGAGCTCTCAGTTGTAGATGCGTATTTTTACACGAAGCTACGCGCGTTTTGCATACAGTTAATATGCTTTCAAATATTTAGGTACAATAGGCGTCTTTTGATTTAATGTTTGTTAAATTCATCATTTCTACGGTTATAGAGCGGTTTTCAATGAGTATCGTAAAACTAAATCAAATTACTGAATCACTCTGGCACTCAGATTATACAGACAATCCAGTGAACCAATCAAAACTCGAAGCTAGTGCACGTGGTCGATGTAAAGCGCGGGAAAACGTGTGCGAGCGAATCAAGATTGGTTTGGTCTTAGTTCTGATTACATAACAAAGTGGCGCGAAGTTTTAAGCCAAAAGCGCAGCGTGGTAATGCAAAACAAAAGTAAATACGAATTACTTACGATACTGAAGAGAAAACTGCTCTACAACTTGGTGTTGTTAAGCTGATTAACAATTTAATTCACATTACTAATTGTCACACAGCTCCTTTAATGTTAGTTCTAAGAAATTTGTAGTACATCAAGACAATAAACTTCCTTCTTATTTCACAGTGTTGATTACGTAAGGAGAAGTTGAATATTTATCGCTTTATTACTTACCCTTGACTATTGTTTGACAAATACGAATACATGACGGAACCTTGTTTCTTCATGTCACGCCGTTTAGAGCTCCGCCTTCTTGATCGTGTACCGTCGCTTGAAAAACAGGTTTAAAGCTCGTTTAACAGGCAGAAATGGGTGACACAGTTTATTTTTATTATTTAGCTCTTCTAGAAAGTTTTACAGTAGAATATTACGTTAAAATGGTTGCCATGCAATACGCCATTTCCGACGAGTTGCGTTTTGACTCTGTGTCAAATCGAGTCTTCTTGCAAAACCGTGATACGAAAATGTGTTCCGCCGACAAGTTCATTTTATATAAATCAAATTCATTTCCATATGAAAGGTTTTGCACAGGACTCGTTTTAAAGCAGAGCCACGAGGTAACTCGGAAATGACCTATTACAGTTACATTTCACGATTACCAATGCACTTTGTATTTCAAAACCTGAGGTAATGTAACGCTGTTACGTTTTCTTTCGAAAACCAAGCCAGGCATTAAAGACAATGCAATTTAGCGTGTAACAAGGCTTTATAGAACTATATTGGCGGCTTTACACCCGCAGATCTTTGTTGAGGTTTGTCTTAAAGACCTGTACCAGTGTTTCGATAGTGACAACAACTTGGACAAATCTTCAACGTCAAGTTTTACCAAGAAAAGGTTGAAGGACACTCGTCAACCTCTCCTTGTTCTCAGTTTTATTTGATATTATTTAACAGAAACATTTCATTATCAAAAGCTCAAGTTTGGATTTAGTGTTCTTGAAATCTTGTCTCTCCATTTCGTTACTTCAAGTTCTTTAAATCTCCATTGAACTATATTGATTTTATAATTATTGATGTAAGTGTGTAACTGGAGCGTCTCTTCCGCGGACATGGTAACAGAGAAGCTCTGGGACATAAACGACACTGGTATATAATCCCCTCCCTCTCCCCCGCCGGAAGCAGTGAGCAGTTTCAATTGTTAGTTCAGTGAATGTTATATTGATTGACCAAACCCTTCCCCTCTTGTTTCCAGTTTAAGTAAATACGATCTATACCATATCCCTGGGACCTCTTATAAAAATAAACATTTTAACTGACCTCTTCCCCAGTGGGGCTTTCCAAGGATAATGGAAACAAATGATGTAAATGAACATTGCATGGTTAAAAATTCCAACTGGCAGGAGGCAGCCCAGTTGGCTGTTTACAAGTTTGGCTGAGGAGTTGAACCCGGGACTGCCGAGAACCACACCAGCTAGTCGTCAGAGCGGGACTGGAACCCGTAACCACTGGATTTCAAGTCCGGCGCCCTAACCACTCGACCCCTCTGCCTCTTCTCGTTCCCTAAACTATCCCTCCCCGCCTCATCATTTCCACAAAGAAGAGTCATTCAAATGCAATACATGTACAAACCTTCTGTTGTTAGGTCCGTCCACTTCCTCTCCACTAAAAGACTCCACTGACCCTTGGTTGCCCCAGGTCTCCTCGGCGGGAGGGGCACGTCTCTTTTTCACATACTTAGACATTTGCGAGCCCTGGCGCGACACTTTGGTTTTCTTCTATAAGCACGTGAATATGCAAAAGAACACGGTGAGTTACTGCGCCATCAAACCTTTTTACCACCAACCTGCTCATGTAGGAAAAAAACAGGTTCTAGATCATGTAGAAACACGTAAGGAGAGGAAGAACATGAACGTAAGATTTTAGAAGAGAAGGGAAGATTCAAAATGTACGAAAAAAGAGTACATCGTCAGTTATGAAAGTCACATTACTATTTTAGCGGATTTAAAAGTGAGAGAATGTAATAAAAATGAAATGTTGAATATGTGGACGTTGAGTTTGACTACAGGATTTGAAACTGGTGATAAGGTTACTCAGGTGTAAAATATAATGCCCGTATATTCCTCCCCAAATATATGTTGCCATATTTTTAAGCCGCAGTAAGTTACTTTATGGAGCGAGCTAGTTTAAAACATTTCACGCAAATTTCAGTTTTAACTTTGAATTCCTACTACATTAAAATCCGCTAAAATTAACAATTAACAGCATCAGGCTGAGATTTCGGTTTCAACGCCAGGTATTTTAAATGTTCAGTTTTGCTTTAATTACGTAATACTTTTACATCAAGATAAACGTACTTTAGAAAGGCAAATTTTCACAGGCGTATCAATCTCGTACCGAGAGCCCACTTTTCCTTTGGTCAGCACCAAGAACTCGGACTTTGGCCAGCGACGATTTTTTTGAGCATGCGCAGAGTATTCATTTTCGATTGTCAGCCAAACAGCATTAAGCTGAAACGGCCGGAAGTCCGTGAATCGCGGGATTGTCAAATCGGTAATGGAAAGCGGGCTTTGAGAGCGAGATTGTATTCGCGTAACATACACAACATGCACAGACACAGTAAAGTGCTGCTAAGTGGCACCTTTTGAAAGGAAATTAGCGTTCTCGTCCCCAGTGCTACTCGTTTTAAAATGAGACCAAAAAAAACGGAGGCTCTGGGGACAAGAATAGTACATCTTACTGCGTCTGCGCGTGTCACTCATGCTTACGTACGGTCATGCACTTGTGAATACCAGCCTTAAAGAACCATTCATGTTTGTTTAGGTTTTATTGTTGTTTGTTTGTTTGTTTGTTTTAATAGAAGGTCACGGTGAATAGATATGTGAAAGCACGGAGCCAACGTAGATTCGAGTTACTTTTAGAAAAGGTTTAAAAGCGATTAAAGCGGCTCATTTCTTACCTCAGCTTCTTCAATCTCATCACTGAGACTGTGTCCTCTCTCTTTTTTCTGTTTAATAAGCAGTATTTATTAGATACAATTTCTCTTTAAGTTGCGCCTCGTTTAATAATCTGCAGTCATCTTAGAAATTGAGTCAAAACAACGTGAAGCAAAAGATTTAAGTTAACGGCTGGGTTACTTAAAATTGAATTTACTTACTCGCTTTAAACACATTGAAATCGGCTATAGCGTCAAAACTGGCAATGCTCACAGAGTGCCCAAGCTCATGATACCGCAAATAATGCCAGGAAAGTTTGGGACGATTGTTACAATGTAGACAATTAACAATGCTAATAATTCTTTCAAGTGTCACTTGAAAGAATGATTAGTATTGTAAATTCAGACTAAATATTGCCGTTGAAACAAACCAACCGTTCAAGGAAAGTACGTACAAAAATGTTTGTGGTGGAATTAGAACTCCAGTAGATCACTCGATCGGTAGCTCGGTCGTTTGCTCGTTAGGTGTGGTAGGTGGTTCGGCCATGCATGCAGTCGGTTGGTGGCTCGGTTGTTCCGTCGTGTGGTCGGTCGGTGCCTCGGCTGTTCGGTCGTGTGTTGGGTTAGTGACTCGGTCGTTCGCTCGAGCAAGCGATTCTTGGCTCGGTCGTTCGGCCGTACGGTCGGTTGGTGTATCGGTGGTTCGGTCGTGAAGTCGGTTGGCGGCTCAGACGTTCGGTCTTGTTGTCAGTGTTGGCCCGGTCGTTCGGTCGTGCGGTCGGTCGGTACCTCGGCAGTTCGGTAGTGCAGTCGGTTGTTGGTCCGGTTGTTCGGCCGTATCGTCGGATGGTGGTTCGGTCTTGTTCGGGGTTGGTGGCCAGGTCGATCGTTCGTACAGTCGTATACGGAACGTGTTATTACTCACGGTACCGTGAGCTTGGGTATAGTAAACATGCCAACCTTAATCATACGACATACGAGATCAAGACAGATACTCCTTATTGAGGAATGTTGATACGAACTTAACGCTAAACCCCATTACTGTGTGAACAGAACTCTTTGAAGGATAAATTGTTAATATTTAGTTTCATATAATAGTCAGATAAGGTTTATTTGCCATAAATTTAAATCACATTCAGTAATACATCAAGTAGATTATGCAGCATTAAACCTTTTTAATGTGCTAAAACTAAGGCGCACTAGTTTCCGTAAGAGCGCTATGATCGCTGCAAAAGAAGTTCAGCTATCGTTGCGACCATATGGAAGCCAGTAGTCATAAGGATCGCTGGACGTTTTCTGCAGCGACCGCTATGATTGCAGCGATTAAATGAAACCAGTCTTTACAGCTTCAAAAGTTAACTTTACGTTGAATTATGCTCAGTTAAAAAGCGCGTTTTTGCCTCATTTCTGTTAATGGTTAAGCAAGGTTTAGAAATTAACGTTCGGATATTCGTAAGAAGCTATACTGTTTAAGAAAAATCTAAAAAATCGATTCCTATGTTAAAATAAGTTCCTGGTGTTATTTTTCAGGAGAAGACGTAAACTAAAGAAATTTAAAGTTAAATTCAACGATTCTGTCTTCATCTAAACGTCACATGACTTAAGAGTCTAATAGAAGCCTTAAGATAAATCAGTGTTACAGCTACAGTAAGATAGAGAAAAAGAAGAACGCAAAAAGAAAATAAACAAATAAACAAAACAGAAAATAAACAAATACGTACAGCCATTAACATCTGTGGCAAATCCCAAGGAAGATCCAGCACATGCACAGTAAGCATTGGCAAAAACAAGTCAGTCAGTTAAAAAGAATGATTATTATTAATTCATATTATTTCATTAATAAATCATTCAAGACACACAACGTTTTGCACATGTTTTCTGCAAGAGAAAAACGTCATAAAGTATCCCAAGCGAACCAGGGTTGGCTTTAAATCAATATACTAAAAAGCAAAAGTGTTAAAATACGTTTAGTTGTAAGAGGCTTTTTTCGCAGGAATTGTGTCAAAAAGAGGAAGTTAGTTGAGCAGGTAGAGTGTGTGAGTGATGTTGAATACAGTTGGATGTGTGAAATGCGTAAATAACGAAATGTGTAGCTGCTTTGACAGCAACTATCCCGCACCATTTGTCGTCCTCTGCGTACAATATTGTACAGCTTTGACCGTGCCATGCAGTTAGAATTCGACGGTATTATATCCAAACTTCCCATCATGCACCGCGCGTATGTCGCATTGATTAGTTTGGCCACTGTATTTTCTATGGCATGGTATAAAACAGTTATGCAACGCTCTCTCGTGGTATATCATGGAGTATCCCACTTGTCACTTGTATTTTCTCGGTTAAACACGAGCCTTTAGGTGAGTGTGTATACCGTGAGGTATATAATATCTTATTAGATGTTTTGATATGTAGCATCGCTGTATACTATTACGAGTTATGCGGTATTTTGACGAGCCCGTAAGACGAGTCAAACTACAAACAACGAGTAGAAATATAAAGCGATACTACACACCTAAACATCAAATAAGAGATTTAATATCCAACTGCTGTAGTCAATAAATTTATCAGTGAAAGAGGGAGAGTTTGACAGTTATGCGTGCGCGCGCCGACCCGTCCGGCAAACAGGTTTTCTACTGTACAAATAACTGAACAATATCGCTGCATAATTGTACTCGTTTCGTGCGATATTTCCAAGGTATTCGCTGCAGTTGGACAATAACATGGGTTATTCCATGGTATACCACTCCAAACCGTTGCATAACTATTATCTATAGCTTATAGTTTACAAATAGGACTATGTACATTCCACTTTCTAAATATTTGGGTGAGAACAATTCCGAAGACTACCAAAAGTGAACGAGGTCGCTGGCTGAGTTCAATTTTGCAGTCAGAGAAGTTTTTCTCGTACAATTATTTGCAAATTGGACTATGTCGAGGTCACATTACCCTTTACGTGTAGGGCACACGAACTGTGTAGATTACTTTTATATAATATGTCGAATTATTCTCGCACGATTGGTTCTTAACCACATTTTGACGTCATCTGTGATCTATTATTGAACAGACGCACGGCAACATGGAATCTATTTGTCAGATTGGGCACTACCCAACTTACGAAATAATTTTGGTTGACAATATAATTTGATAATTGCGGGAAATCTGGAGTTTTCCTCTTTGTAAAAGGGTATTTAACATATTATCTCACCAAAGGACAGATAAGGGGTCTCCAAACTGGCCTGACTTTGTCTAGCCTAGTATGACCTAGTGATACGTGACTATCACCTTAATATCTTATTGATTCCCTCAAGATAACAAATATAACCCTTAAATAGTGTGGATAAATAATGCATAAACTCGTTATGAAAAGGTGGTTAACACCTAATCATTCAGTCTAGTGTTAACCAGTTCAAGACTTACCGCTTCATGCGCAGCCTCAATAGCGTCCTTGTCATCCCTAAGCTTTTGATTCATATCCCTTCAATCAAAAAGAGCAGCACTAATTATAATGTAGTGGACCCAAAATGAAGTCTCAACGCGATGGAGGTGTGTTCGAGTAGCGAGATTACACGAGGGTTAGTCTACACAGTCATAGTTACCTCAACATATCCAACTGCTTGATGAGACTCGCTTGTTCCTTTTGCATGCCTTCTGATACTCGCATGGCCGCTCTGAAAAGAGAATGCAATTCTCAGTTACGGAAGCTATATACTTGTCTGAGGATTACAGTCGTTCCTTGGCTCAGGTGCTAGCGCCGAGCCAAGTCAAACACCACACTTGTTATCGCAATGAATATAACTTTATCAATAATTCGAGAGAGAATAAGATAAAGCCCAAAGAGAATGCATGCTTTGATCAACGAAACCCAGTGAAATTCTCTAAATTTCATAGCAAACTGAAAAAACAACATTCGAGTTTTCTAATTTCAAACAGACTGTATCAGAATACGGCGGAGAGAAAGAAAAAAGCGTACTTTATAAACATCGCTGTAGCTTCTCAACCTCTTCTTTTGCAGTAGCAAACTAAACCCTTAAGCTTTGCACTAATAAAACACAAGAAGTACCCTTTCTGAGTATCTCTCGAGACGCTTGCAAAATTGCTTTCATCAGCACAACTGCTACAATTGCACAACATGGTTTGGCAACCTTTCTCCGAGACGTCTACTGTCAAAGAAGAAACTACTGGCCTGGGGTCTAATTCAATGTTAGTCTGAAAGAATTCTGCCTGGAACTCGAAAAAGGATTTTTCAATAGTCTCAGGGCTCTTCCCATAAGTAGCAGGACGAAGACGGGATGTCATTTGAGGCGAAGTGCATATCTCGGAATACACCTCGGCATTGGCATCGTTGGATAAGTCCATATCTTCAGATCGATCATTTGGAAGCTCAGAACCTAGGTCATCCAGATGATGTGGCATCGTTTGGCATTCCTTTGATGTTATGAGGAACATCTCCCCATCAGGTAGTGTCTGACTTTCTCTGTTCTCATAAATAGTAACGGGTTTTAACTCGGTCGTCTGACAGACCTTTGAAGATGAGAGGAGAAGATCCTGATCGGGCGTTGTTTGACTCTCTTTGTTATGAGAGGGTGGTGGTGGGACTCTCTCAGAAGTATCTTCAGTCTGGGTGTTTTGAACACTGAATTCTACTTCTATACCCTCAAAGGGCTCAAATGAAGGATGATCTAAGTCATTCATGGGGTCTGGCGTCGCTTGGGATTCCTTACTGTTATAGGCAACAATCGGATGAGCCTTAAACCCTTTGAGAGTGTTTGGAATATCAGATGCAAATTCCGCCAGTGTCTGGCATTCCTTTGATAATAATAGTGGTAGGCTGCTGTTGGACAATGTTTGGCATTCTTTGCTCTCGTACAATATTCCGCCCTCGTCCCCTACGTTAGTGCGATCCACCGGAGTCTCTTCAGGAGCACGAGGCCATGAGGAGGTCTGGCAGTGCTTTGACGTCGCAAGAATCATGTCTTCGTCGAGTAATGTTTGACACTCTTTGCTCTCGCAGGAAGGGAGCCGGAGTGGTTTGGCTTTTTCGGAAATTAACGCTTCTTCTACACCACGAGAAGGTAATATGTTACACTGGGTTGAAGACGTTGCTAGCAGGATGTCACGTGATGTTTGGCATTCTTTGTTCGCAAGAGGAAGAAAGTCAGATGATCCAACCTTCTTACTTGAAAGTTCACTGCTAGGGTTTGAAAATAGGTAGTTTTCAGACGTCTGGCATTCCTTGTTCTCAAAGGAAACTTTATAAGACTCTTCAGCGCCATGCAAATTGGCGTTTCTGTGATCAACTGAAAAACGCGAAGAGTCTTCAGTGCACGAAAGTGTCTGACATTGCTCGGAAGACGTCAAAATAAGTTCATAATCGGTTTGGCAGTCTTGGTCAGCGTATAGACTTTGACTGTTTCTCTGAATATTTTCCCACTCTACCTGTACACCACAACTAGTGTAGAAATTGGGTGGTAGTTCCGTTCGACACTCAATGCTTTGTTGCTGCAAGGCTTCTGGTTGAATATCCATGTCAGTGGACTCATTTGTTTGACATTCCTTATTCATAACGGAGGACGAAAATGACGTCTGGCTTTCCTTTGTGTTGTACTCTGGTTGCATGCATTCCTTCAGTAGCTCTACTTGACACTGCTGGTCAAAGACCTCCTGGACTGAAGGATTAGCATGGTATCCGTTTACTTTGAACGTGCTCAACATTTCCGCGTCCTCGGCACCTTCTAAGCTAGGTTGTGTGTCAAGTTTCTGCAAAGAAGCTGAGAAGACAGCTGATTCTTGATTACCATCGCTTTCTTTTTCCTGGGAACGTTGGTGTAAATACCTGTGGAGGCAGCCACAATGGGTCAACTGATTGCACGGTATCCAATCAGGGACATCATTGTTAACGGTCTTCGATCCAAGAGGAAAACCGTCTCGATCACTTAGCTCGAACACCGTTTCCTCCAAACATGCTCCTGTAAATGTTTCGCCCACGTGTGTCTCACTGACATGCACATAGAGCTCTCGCATTCCACCCCCTGGTTTACTCATCTCGCCAACTTCTGCTTGAGTAGTCCCATCTGGTAGGCTGATCAAATGCCATACATCAGTTTTAGCATCTCTTTCAATTTTCGTGCTGTTTTCTGCGTCTGTATTTCTCACTCCATTGATTAGATTAAGAGAGTTCCACTCGTTTTGAGAAAGACATTCCTCTGGTTCTTGGTAGCTGCAAACCGCTTCTTCCACCTCATGGTGTCTCTTCTCTCCTTCATCCGAGATAAGGACGTTATCCGTTACATTCATTTTACGGGATACACCCTCACGTAAATCAAGGTCACTTTCTACGGGAAAGGCATTCTCTTCGTCGGTTAGCTCATTGCTAACAGAGTCAGGTTTCGTAGAACACAGATCAGCTTCGTCAGACATCAGTTCCACTGTACCCCGTGTTCCATCTTGAGAGTGTTCACTGGCATCCAAGTCTACAAAACAAACATCCTCGTTCACACATAGCTCTTCATTGCTAGTTTCGGGTCCTCCAGGGGAAGGTGTTAAACCATTGTTATCTTTGTCCTGCCGATGGGCTGAAACGGAAGGCAGTGTTTCTATCGTCTCTGCCAATGGATGCAGAGACTTATCACATTTCCCTGCTGTATCTTTGCAAGAGTCATTTCTAGACCGAATAAGGAGGATTTCAGAGACTTTCTGTGGTCTTTGAGCGTCTGGCAAAATCGTAATTGCACTCGGTTGTTTAGTGGGAATTTGAATTATTTCTTCGTTGTCAAGGCTTTCCGAATGGCCATCCAGCGATTCAGGTTTGTTAACTAAAACGTTGATCTCCTCTACAGAAACATCTAGAGTGTCATACAACCCAGCAGCTGAGCCACCAGACATAGGGGGATCCATTTTAGTTCCCTTGTTGCGATCCCTTTTTATTAGCTCTAAGTTTTCCTTTTCCACCTTTTCAACTGACGGGATAGAAAGACATTGATCTTCCTCTTTTGATGGTAAGTGGATCCATTTTGGGTCATCCCCACTGGCAATTTTGTTCTTGTCGATTAGATTTGTTCGCTGGACTTCACCTTCCACCTTTGATGCTGTCTTTTCACCTACCACTTCATCGATATCAGGATGGCTGCTACTTTTCGAACATGGAGGCGTTGACAGAGAACTCTGATAAACGTTAGCTCTGACCTCTAGGCTTTCGTCCGCGAATCGTTCGGAAGAAAGGCCGCTAAAACTGAAATCATCATGTCCACTGATCTCAGGCGTAGCTAAACCTTGGGATTCATATTTCGTAGCTTCCTGTGCTGCAGTTGGCGCGACATCATGACTCCCGTCAAACTCTGGAACATACGAAATATTTTTCGTGCCGTTGTTAATGAGGACATAGGCTTGAGCTGTTATTACTATTGGCGTCACGTCGGGTGTAAACATTTCTACAGTTTTTGTCGTTTCCATAGAATCCATGGTACTGGAATGGCCACTTTCAATTGCTCTTCCTCTACTGGCGTCTACTTCTGATGGCTTCGTATTACTCTCTTCTTTGCTTGTGAACGCGTGGGTTTCTTTGATCGACGGCTGTCCTTCTCCCAGTGAACGAACAGGAAGTTCAACAGCTTTTCCAGAACTTTCTTCACGTATTTTGAAAGCCTCTTTCGTTGAAAATAATTTCTCTGTACCGCTGTAACCAGAGAATTTGTCATTCGAATGCGAACGAAAGTTGCCGTCCTTTTGTGATGCTTCCAAAAGATTTCTCATCTTCTTGGAATACTTTGCTTGCTGCTTTTGGTCCTCAGGATTTTTCCTTTTTGCTTCAGGGGTACGTTTTTTATGCGCCGAGCCGTAAATTTGAGAAACTGCTTCATCTTCGCTTAGTTGGCTTAGACTTTCTTCTTCGTTTTCACCATGGTGATCAGCAATACTTTGCTCCATTGGCTGGCAAGGATTCCGGAGAGACACCTGAGATTCTGGGTTGGTATCGCGCACTTCCCTTTCTTGGTCAGTTGTACTACCTGGCTTACAAGTGTTGACTGTCTCTACACTATCGTCCGTACTTATGCCCTGAATCCCAGCCATAAGAGATACATCGTCATTTTTCCTGCTCTCGGAAAGAGAATTCAAAACGAAGTGAGCATCATGTACAGAAAATGCGCGATCGTGGTCATCAGAGAAGTCATTCATATCATGGACGATAGGATCGCAGCTCTCGTTGTCCTTAGGCTCACTTTCAACATCATGAAAAAAATAACCATAGTCAGTGTTACGGTTTTGACTGCTGCCGGAATTATTCTTCATCGCCAAATTGTTTTCCCTTTGGTTTTCTAAGATGGAAACAGAATAATCCTTCTTTGAAATTATTTGGCTGTGACCAATGGCTGAGTCATAAACTGGCAAATCTTCTTTCATGACAAAGTCTCCTGACATAGATTGAAGGCCTTCAGCAATTTCCATTGCGAGGCTCTGATCTTTGTGTGGTTGTTGTTGTTTGTGTCCTTCCAATTGAGTCCCAAATACACCACAGCTCCAACTTTCTGGACACACTTGATCGTCTTCTTTCAGTCTCGTTTTTAATTCTTCGCCACTGGTACCATTGTCCACGAAGCCGGCTTCGATTGATTCACGGATAGTTTGTTTAACGGGAGTCAGTAAGTCGGTCTTAAATTCCGCGGCAGTATACCCATCGGAAATGTTTCGCTGTACTTCATCAGTCATCAGCAAAGTTTCATCTCGTAAATTTCCCGTCCCCGGTTCGAGATATCCAGTAGCTTTAGAATCTTGCTTTCCCCTGTGAGAATCAATACCTAAGCGGTTTGCAGAATCCCAAGGCGGTGAGAGTTTAGTCATCTTTACCTCTCTATCTGGTGCAGAACAGTCTGTAACGTTCTTTAAATCGTGCTCATTTTGTGAGTCAACTGGATCTGTTTCGTCAGGTAACTTTTTCTCATCTCGTGGTTTGACTTTATCGTGTTCCTTCCGATGTTGCTCATCTTCTTTTCGTTTTCTCCGGGGCCTTCTGTTTTGGACAGACTTGCTGATTGCTTTTACTCGTACGTCTCTCTTGCGTTCTATAAAGCCTGAAGAGTGCTTCTGTAAAGGAACAGCTTGTTCTTTATCTTCACCCTCTATAAACCCTGAAGAGTGCTTCTGTAAAGGAACAGCTTGTTCTTTATCTTCACCCTCTATAAACCCTGAAGAGTGCTTCTGTAAAGGAACAGCTTGTTCTTTATCTTCACCTTCTGTTACACTTTTAGATGAAGGTAAGCGTTTATCATCTTCATTCACATCCACCATATGATTAAGCCTTCCACGAGAAGGCAGCGACTTCGGTTCATCGTTACAATGACTTGGGCTTGACCGAAAGATTTCTTCTGGTGATGGGGACGGTTTACCAATGGAAATGTCATCTATTCTCTCTTCTCTAGACGACCCGATTAGAGCTTTTTCAGTTGCCTTCGATTTCACCACCATATTATCCGTGGGAATATCACATTCAATGGCTAATAAGTCATTGCTGCGTTCGTAAATACGCTTATCGTCGACGTCGACTGAGGGTTTGCTTTTGAAGTCACTTCCAGGAAGCATTGGCAAACGATTCCTGTAAGCGCCGATATTTTCCACGTCACCACTAGAAGCCCCGCTCTCTGGATTCAACGCGTTTACATCAACGCTGGTACTTTTTTCTTCCTCTAAAGCAGGGTTTTCTGGTGTTCCGAATACTCCAAACACAAACCCACGACTTCTTCCTTTACTTCTCACAAGTGGGAATTGCGATCCCTTAGAGACATCTTTGTCGGCCGTATCAGCCTCGAACTCTTTTCCGTCACTTGAAGCGTTAGCTTCGCGTAGATACTCTATTTCGCTTCTCTTTAGCTTGGGCCTTGCAGCAGATTTCTTGAGATCGTCATCGCGATACACTCTCACAGCGGGCCCTCCAGAAATTCCAGTTACCACACAAGCCATAACTCCGTGATCGCGCTCTTTTCCATCGGGTTCTCCTCTCCTAGAAGAGTCCCTGCTTCTGTGCATTTTGTGGCGATCTCTCCGGCCGACGTTTGACGCGATTTTTCTTTTCGTTTTCGCGTCCTCTTGTTCACCAACAAGCGCAAAACACACAAAGCTGCTGTCAGCGCTGCTTGTGGAAGAACAGTCATCCTCTATAATATCTGAACTGTAGCATAATTCCGAATCTACAGAGTAGGAATCATCGAGGCTGACATCCATGTGGCGTGACGTGTCCTGTGGGCCCTTAGAGATGACCTCTTGACCACGAAGCCGGGGGACTGAACTAATATTTTCCTTTCTACGAGAATACGCTCCAGCGCCGGGTAAGCGTCCAAAGCCACCAGAATCCTTCAAAGACACGACTGCTTCATTGCGGTCTGTGTGATTTCTTTCCGAATCAGCCTCACTCGAAAAAGACCCCGATACCGGGCGATTGAAATGATGTGTTTTGTTCGACACACCAGGTCGCTTTTGTAAACAGTAATTTTCGTCGTAGAAACTTTCACTGCATGCATCACTCTCAAATACCGAATCTTCTACAATAGAATCGTCCGGAATTATTTCTTGACTGGAATGTTGCCCCGAGTAACTTCCGTTTTGTGGATTTTTCCGCCTTCTTGAAGTTGCAGTTGATGTCGCAATCTCTTTATCATCAGTCATAAGTGACGATTCACTTCCACTGCTGAGAACATTGACGTACTCCAGGAAAAGTTCAGAAACTTCTCTCTGACCCTGTGCTTCCGGCCAAGTTTCGTCTGTATAAGCGTCGACAGTAAGGAATTCTGGAAATTTCTCCCCTGAACATGAGCTGGAAGCCAACGATGTTGCCGCTTCATCTTTGTCGTCGATCAAACTCTGTAAACTGGATGTCGGTGACGTTGGATAGACGCTCAAAACGTTCACAAAACGGCGAAACTGGGGGTCCAGCCGACCCACATAGGTTGGCGAACGAGACATCGATCGCTCGCACCAATACAAAGACCAGAAAGCTTATAACTAAACTGCTAATTCTCTCGTCCTTACTGTGGCGTGCGTCTGTCGACAAAGGGTTGTAATCCAAGCGCTTGAGTTATGGATTTACAAGGTATTTAATTCCACGCCAATCAATCAAGTTTGATGATCTTGTGTGTTAAAAGGCACGAACAGCATTCGTAGTGCAAACAACTTCGAACAATTTGACTGGCAGAAGTGTTCATTATTCCACCAGTGTACACATATACTTAAAATTCTTGAATAAATATTCTATGCGTGTTGGTTGAATGGAATTTACCGACGTTTCTCGGAAAATTAAACATAATTTTTTGAGTGTTGTAACTTCATAAGCATAAAACTGTGTATTCTGGCGAGTTTATATGAACAGTTAGTCGTGTTAATATTACTATTTCGAGTTAATAGTCATCGTTTCTCCAGTTTGTTTTACCAGAAAACATCTGCAGGGGCTCTACGGACCGCCGACGCGACAGAAGTTATTAGTGCCAAATGACGCGAGGGCAAAAAGACATTTTTTTCTCTAAACAATACAACAAATATATGCAATAACGCTACTTAACTTAGAAAACTAATTTCAGCTTGACCTTAAAGTAAACAAGTATAAACAGTGACTATGAAGTGCTAGGTTTTTTCCCATGTTAGGGACTTCAATTACTAAAATTAAAAGAAAAATCCACTTCGGTTTTGTCATCTGAGGTTCAGTTAATCAGTTTACGTTTGAGTGTCCTATTAACGCGAAAAAATTGCAAAGATCATCTTACAGTTATTTATAGTTCTTATTTTTTTAATGTTCGTTCATTTGGGCGCAGTTCGTTGCCTTAGAAATTTTCGATCAATGACCTTTTCTCAGCTTCTTTCCAAAATAAATTGTGTGATTTAAAATGTAATGAACTCTCTTTCAAATATCGACAAAAATAGCAAGAAATTGAAAGATTAAGTTTTCTTCCCAGCGTGTTCTGCTTCCACTATAAAACGGACCCCAAAACAGTGTGACACGCATGTTTGACTTATGCCACACATTTCATGCGTGTCAATAAAATGACATTTGTAAATGTATATATCATTCCCATAATTTCGTTAGTGGCTGATAATTTTACCGGTGCCAATTGAGAATAGGAGAAAGATCGATTTGGGAAGAGATTTGGGTTCTGGATGTCCGGATGTAGAACAAAATAAAAGCGACAGAATTTGAGATGTCATCGGGCACGAATTCTTTTGACAAGAGACATAGAAACTTGTCCAAGCTACCTACTTAACTGAAAGCAGTTCAGCATAACAGTGCTTTCGAGACAAAAGTTCGATGAGAAATATTCAACGATGGAAAAATTTGCATTTTTAATATTCATCTCGTGTTTACATAGCGTGATACGAACAAATACGGCAGAGAGTTTGGGAAGACAGCAAAGTTGAGCAGTGTAAACACTTTGTGAAATTTTGACACCAAATTCTTACTCTGTGCAAAACCAACCAGCAGTGTCCTATCTTTCTGCAGAACAAATCCTTGAAAGCGCTCGAAGATTTTCTCATTCTTTAGATTCTATTCTACAAACAATTGTAAGATCATTCGCGAATACTCTAAAAGTTGTCGCGACAGCATACATTTTTGTTGCTTGGCAACCCTTTGACACGGTTTGGGATTCAGTGAATTCCAACGTAGATGACCGAACTGGGGTAAGCATCCAGGCGAAAAGAAAAAGCTACCCGCTTAATAAAAAGCAGCACGGAAAAAGTACTGCTGTTTAAATACCCATCCAAGAGCGTAACACGAAAAGAAGCTGAGCTTAAAGGGCGGGGGGAGGGGGAGGGGGGGACTGACTAGTGTTGATTTCGTCTAGAGAGAGTACCGGTCCGCTTTATTGTATTTTCTTTTTTCCAGTTCCCTGTAATTCACTCTGTGTACCCTCCAAATTTTGGTTAAACTATTGTTGTGAAATGCTCTTAGGACTATGTAGACCTCCATAGGTATTTCAAAGCAACAGTTTATGAAAAATGTTTTATTTTTTTGTGGGGTGGGGGGGGGGGGAAGAGGGGGACAAACAGAGTGCATTATGGGAAATTGGAAAATAAAGAATTAAATGAAAAGAAAAAGACAGAGAAGAGCCAGAAGATACATTCAGTGTTTTCTGTGAATTCTAGATGAGAGTTAAGTCCCAGGTGGTCACCAGAAATGCCGCTACGTAGACGAACTGTTCAACAAGAAGTAGACGATCATGCTCCTGACAGACTATGGCAATATAAGAAGGACCTGATCCGTTTTGTTTGGAATGAGAATTGCCCTTGCGCACTTGTATATAAATCTTTATATACTTATCTCCTGTTTTCTGTCAAACAGCAACGTGAAATGACCAAATTCTACATAGTCTACAAAACGTGAGTCATGATGGCCATTTTTTAAATCTTATTTTTCGAATTCAACGTTGCCTTAAACGTTCAGTTATGAGATAGCTCTGACAGTAACAGACAAACTGGATGACTCAAGATTATCGTGAGATTCGTAGGTTAAATGTAAATTCCTTTTTCAATCGGCTTTCTCCTCGACGCTGCAGTCGTGGGTGCTTAAACTACGTGTTTTTACAATCCCGTAACGGACCGTGACTCTAATGGTTTTGTTCATGTTATTACAAATAGCTCATCACATACCTAGCCCTCTCTTTTTTCTCCATGGCCGTTTGAGCCTGTAGCTGGTTGACATAACTCTTGGTATCTTCTAACGAACTGACGGAAGTACTCAGCATTTCCTCTAGATGAATTGTTTTCTAAGTGGAACATAAACAATACATCAATGTGTTGAAAACATTACCTTGAAACCCGCTTTAGTAAACAGGAACAGGCTAAATGTATTAATTTGAGCCCTGTTGAGCTCTGAAGAGGGATTAGTACCGCAGAACTCAAAACTGAATCATAGAGCGTGTTTCTTTGGGAAAATGCAAGATTGGATTCTTAAATTCAAAAACGGATTTGCCGTTTTCTTTACTAGACAGATTAACCCAAGATCACTCGGATCATGGTGCATCAAACGAACCAAAGAATTCTTTCTCAGAGTGGATCCTTCGGTTCCTTTGATGCACAATCTATTTAGTAAAAGACGGAAAATCCGTTTTTATAGATGTAAGAATCCAACCTTGGATTTTCCCAGAGAAACGCGCCCATGGTCGCCAAGGGGCTCGCAGGGTTCCGACATACTGTGCACAAACCTGCAGACGGGGAAGAGCGGGGAACTCTTAACTAGTAACCAAAGACTGAGAACTAGGCGGGACTAATAAACGCTGAAGAATTATAAGCGGGCTTTTCCAATAAAGGCATTTTTGGCGATTTCAACATCTTTCCTTGAAACTGAAAGAAACCCAAAAACAAGTATTTGAGGAACACTTCAGATGTAATGGAAAGCCAGACAGAAAGAGGGATTGTGCCTGTTTCTATACAAAAGCAGCTCGTACTTTGAAGCTGTAATTAAACTTTTCACCAACCTGAAAGAGTTTTTCGTTCTCATTCTTAATGTCCTGTTCCATTTCGTATTTTTTTCGGATTTCTTCTTCCAGCTAATATATAAATGAATAAAAAGTAAATAAATAACATAAAATTTAAAATTTAGACACCGAATGGCTACCACCACATTCACTGAACGACCAAGCTTTTGAATTTCTCACTTAATTCCTCATCGTAACTCGACGCACTGCAGTCTGTCGACCTCTTTGTCAAGAATCCACCTCACAAACGGTTGAGACGCCGCGTCATCCAAAGACGAAGAAGAGTATATAGTAGAGGAGGTTCAGGCTTATCTTAAATTTTTCTCCCCCCCCCCCCCCCCCCAATACCCACCCCCCGAGAATGTTCACATGAGTCACTGAAGGGGTCTTCAAGTCTCTCCTTAACTTAAGTAACTAGAGCAACTAACTTTGCGTCAGCTTTAATAAACTCCACACAGCACAATGGGAAATACAACAGAGAACGGGTATTTTCCCAACAAGAGAGTGCGAGGACTGACCGATTTTTGCCTTTGTAAAAGAAGTTGCATTTCTAACTCCTTGCTTTCCAGTTCTCTCACAAGCTCATCCTTCAGAGCTTTTTCCCGCTTTATTTGCTGAAAAGACACAACACATACGTTAATGAGGGGCATAATGTCAGCTCTGACCATTGACGGTAAAAACAACAACAACAACAACAAACAAATTGGCGGCTGGTGGTTAGCTTAAAAGCCGTTTCACAGGTGACCGTTAAAAGTGAAGGCAGTCGAATAACACAATAATCAAGGTTTTCCTTATTCTAATGATTCTCCACGAAAACCGAAACACAGGCGGGTGAAAGTCGCGTAGCAGCAGCTTTCCTGAGATTTCAACGTCTTTTTCTTCTAGATGCACACTTGCGGTCCGCTCACGCTGGGTGAAATGTGAATTAAAATCGATTCAATTTTTTTACGCACTGTCGGGAAAGGCGGCACAGATAAAAGAAAAAAGCAAACAAAAACAAACAGACCGAAAGCGAGATACCCTAGCAAACGTTCTCTTAAATAGATACCACCAAAGGATTGGTATGCTCTTGATACCACGAAATCCATCAAACTCCTGAAAAACAGTTTGCACCCTGAAAGAGGTCTCTTAAAGAGACCCAAAAAAGCTCGGCTATCGATCTGTTGACAAACACGGAGAAAAACAAACAAACAAATAAACACAAACACAAGCAGACGATTAAGCTGTACAGCAGTAGCTAAAAGTGCAAGCGCGTAAGATGTCACTGCTGGTCACCTGTGGAAATGGCTGCCACAAGCGAGCTGCATGCGGAAACTGTGGAAGGGAAATGTTTTGGTTAAAAAGTTTTGCCATACATACGGGCAACTGTAATCTGAAGATCCGTACGATTGTCCAACGAAGGACTCGGTGAAGGTGAAATGTCGGAAACAGCGAATAAGAGGATTTCGCTTGCTCTATTCCAGGTAGGTACCTTTTGTTCTACAATGCAGACCTTGTAAAACAGTTAAGAACGTTTGATCAACTGAAAGTGCTACAAAGAAGTGATTATTCATTCAGCCCGTGGTGATCTTTCTTGACACTTCCTTGATATTTTGATGCAAGGATCGTCAGAGACAATGGACAATATCAATCATGGCACTTTTTGCCAGGAAGTGATCGAGAAAATTATAAAAAAAAAATTGCAAAAATGAAAAGGAATTCTGTTCTTATATTTCAGGAGTTACGCAAACTGCACATCTACACCCCAAAATATCTGCTTCTGCTTCCACCAGGGGGTGGGGGGGGAGGGGGGTGGGTACTCCCTATAATGGCCTGTATGGGGAGGCTCTGTCCAAAAGGGGTACCTTTTTCAGGCTTCAGGTATATTGAAGGGTAATGATTTTACATGTTGAAGTACATGAAAAGGTAGAGAAATCGGAGTATCTTACCGCCGCCACTACATGGACTGAACAAATAATACTCGTGTTTTGGTTAACATCTCTTCTGGTCAGTAATACATATGGGTTATTGATGAAGTGTGAGGTCAAGATAGCTGGGTATTGGCCAAGTTCTTTTTTGCGTGTTTATGGACCGAGACCGAGTCGAGGTCCATAAACTCCAGCCATCTTGACCGAACAAGCTTGGTCAATAAAGGATTTATTATATGGCTTTCGGGGAAACTTTTCTTGCGGGACGCACCGGGTAGTCCTGAGTGGGCAAGATAGCTCCATCTTGCCCACCAATAGCCAATCACAGCACAGGATCTGATTCATCTTGCCTGCTCACGGAGCTAGTCATATAATAATTGGTGTTTTCACATGATATTGTCCCTAATTTCATTCCAAGGGTTTATGCAGTTTTCTAAACTAGGCATGCGAAAGAGGTACCTTTATACAAAAGGGGCAGCTTTTCTATGAAAATGGTATACAAAAGGGTAAGGGGTTGAACCTCGTGGCAGAGGCTCCCTGTATAAAACTTCCTAGAGTGCCCACTCTCCTCCCCCCTCCCTTCAGGATCCATAAGACTTCAATTGAAAATAACATTAGAGCTCAGGAAATCTATAAATGTATGAATCTCAATTCTTATCCAGTATATTCTTTGATCCTTAACAAGGCAATACAATTGCAATGATCTCTTTTACCGAGTGTTAACAACTGGATGCTTTCAAAAAGCTTTCAGATCACAAATCAGTACGGAACACCATTTTACAAAATTTCTGGAAACGGAGACAGTCTCGCAGGTATAGCCAATTTTTTGGGATTTTTTTTTTGGCATACTACTATTCCATTTGATTTTCCTCCTGGAAAATCCAATATTTTTGGCTGAATCAGGTTTGCTTTTAAGAAATACAATTACAATTTCCAGATTTTCTAGAAACTTTCTCAGGAAATTTTTGTATCATTTGTCCCCATTTTGAAAGCTTCAAATTTTTGGTTGAATGGAAAGTGCTCCAGTCATTAGGTTTTCCCATAGAATTACAAAAATCGACATGCAATATGGTATGCATGGAAGCCATGTGGAAATTTTGAAATATAATTTAATCTCTGTATTTGAAAAGCTGAAATGTTTTACTCTAGTTGAGCATCACATAATGCAATATCTAGGGATGCTTACCTCATTACGAATTCTCTCTTTCTCAGTCCTTATTTGTTGCTCCATCTCCTCGTACAACCTTTGAACTTCTTTGTCATGAGAATTTGCTTTGCTGTATTGAAACGAAAAATGAAGCAGTAAAAGACTTTTAGCATCAGCAACCAAGGGCACAGGGTTTAGAAAGGGTGGGATGGGGTGGAACACAAGAAATAAATACTCTGACCTCAAGAGAATTGAGAATTTAAAGTATATTGAGTTACCCCTCTCTTTACAAGAACACAATTGTATACATATTCTCATTTCCATATCATCTTGCCTTCAACAGCTTAAGTTGAATTTTTTATGACATAATTCATTTTTTCAGAGTTTTCAAGACTAGGAAGGAGAAAGAGCAAAATTAGTGAATTGACCTGGCACAGAATGCTCTGGAAAAGAGTATTCTTTTCATACGGCTTCCATCAGCTAAGCGGGCGTGTTAGTCAGTCGGTATTCAGCCCACAGTTATGTGCGGGCTGTCTTGCATTTCCTCTGCTCTGCTCACAAAGCAAAGTATGTAGGAGACCTCTACATTTAGGTGAGCAATATTAAGTTTGGTATTATTTTAAATATATACATATATCTGCCTCTCTAAGAGGTTTTACTCTGTAAATCTTTGGGTAGGGGTGTGCCACTGGGACACTGGAACCTTTACTGTATACGAGAACATGATTAGTTTGATTTTGCAACCCGATTCTACACAAGGCACCAAAACCCCCCACCCTATCCCAGACTAGCTATTTCACATGCAGACCCTTTATCTCTATCATAGTCTAACATACACTAACTAAACCAATATCTAACAAAGACACATCTTTTTCAGTAAATTTCTCACTTTTGAGTTTCAATTTCTGTTAATTAAGTTAATATTTATACAACCCTGGGTAAAGAACCCTGTTCTAGACTTAATTATATATACCCTGGCCATGTTCCCGGTAAATTTTACCCCACATGTATTCTAGTCTAAAACTGTTTAATTTCTTCACCTTAGTATTCCAGACTTAACTGCCTGAAAACCATACCCTTCACAGCGACACATACCCATATAGCTTACTATGGCAGTACCACCTGTGTTTCTGCCTCAGATATTTAGCCATACAGTCGACTATTGCAATATTAGAAAACTATCTAACACTGATAGCCCAAGAAAACCTGAAAATAGTTTACAGTAAATGAATATAGAAGAGTACAAAAGTGATTTGAGTTGAGGATCCTTGGGTTCACTACACACGTGCTCCAGGGATTCAAATGAGCATGAACTTATTGATTATTGAACTAGTTTTATGGTTGACATAGAAATATGAACGTCAGATGAACCGAATCCGGAATTTCCCAGATTTTGTTCGGAAGCAAGCTTTAAGTATGTGTATCTGTTGTTGACTGGATGCAAAATGTGATCAGTTCAGAACCACTCCACAACAACCCCAGGTAGAGGGTAGTGGGTGAGCCTGAATAACACTCTGGTTAGTTGGAAGAGAACTCCAGTTAGCCTGTTTATGGTTTGTTCTCCATAATGGTGATTCCACCCCACTCCCCCCCTATCACCCCTCAAATGAAGAGTTGCACCAGGGCTGTCACTAAGTTTTAATTCACTTGTAATCGAGATCTTCACACCTGTAACAACTTGTTACTTTATGTGTGAATTGAATCAACAACAAGCAAGTCCACCGCTAACATCAAGCGCCATCGCCATCAAGTGTACTCAGCCATAACAGGTGTTATGGGCTACAGCCCTCAGTGACAGCCCTTGAAAACCCCTTAAAGAAAAACTTAGGACAATCAAAGTGTACATAAAACAATAGGTACCAAGAGAAGAGATCAGTATTCACAACAAAAATCAAGTTAAAAAAAGTGAGTGAGCAGATGAAATATAAGGAGTTGACGGAATGAAGATATGCCTTTTGTTCCTAAATGTTGCTGTTATTTTTTGACATGTTCCAATCTTTAACCCTTAAAAGGGGGGTGGCCAGAATTACTAACTATTGGTCTACCAATCCCATTAAACAAAATGCTGTTTAACTTCAATCCTATCCTCAGAAAATGAGAGGAAAAGTGTCGTCTTTCAAGTTTCAGAGGAATTGAATGATATGCTAATTATATGAATATCAAAACATCCTCTTAAGCTTATTATTTCTATGGGGAACAGATGGTCATTTTCTAGACAAAACATAACAATATTCCTTATTCATGAGCGGTAACTTTGTCCGAATGCTCAGACTTTACAATTAAACAACTAGAACCGATAACTTATGAAATATTAAACAGAGGTCATCAAATTAAATATAGTACAATTAATCGCTCTTAAGCTGTAAAGGAGATGCGTACCTTTTGAGGGCAGACTCGAGCTGTTCGGAGTCCATTTTAGCTCGACGGATCTCACCAGACACCTTGCCTAGAAACTCCTCGAATTTCTGCAGTCCGCGTACATCGTTTTTGCGAAGAGCCTCCCAAAGGTCATGCAGCTGATCCTTTGTCAGCGATCTAAGCAAAACATAAAGCGGTAAATAAAACAATAACGAGTGTGATTTGACCAAAGTGAGCAGTTTGAAAGCAATTACATAATCTGATGATAAGATAAATATCGGGATAAATTACGCTGCTGGAAATAGATTTTAAAAGCAGCTCGGATTGATTCGTCCGGCTCATTCCTGGCAGGTGTAGACCCGTTGTTTGTCTACTCTTCGATTTTTGATCAAAACGCATCACTTAGGCAATCACTTTGACGGTGAAAATTTGAAATGCAATAGGTAATTAAAAATTCAACTGAAACTTGCTCGTCGCTAGAGACGTTGACAATTTGTTGTTGATTTCACGCCAGGGCTCACGGAATTTTTCACTCGGAAAAAAATTCTCACACTTGATTGTCAAAGTTAAAATGCCTGAAATTGTAGAACGCTAGGACTTATTGCCTTTTTCTTTAAACAATATGACAACAGTTCAGCCACTGTTGTTTAATGTGATGAACAGGCAAATAATACCTGTTTACAATACAGCCTCCGTATAATTATAACCTGGAGTTTTTCCGCCTTTTGTTAACGATGGTTTTATAGCTATGCTAATCGCTTCCGCTCATAAAAGCAAAACCTTTGAAGTGCATTTCAGTGAAATCGAACGTTTGATCGGAGTGATCGCTTGTTCGAAAAGCCACGAGAAGAAAAGGTAACCTATCTGGCTAGAGACACGTGTAAACAAGCTTTTCTTTCGTCGGATTTAGTGCTGCAGGCGATATGAACTTAACAACGTGACAAATTAAAAGGTTCGAAGCTGTACCAAATCACGACTATCGTTATCAAGTGCGCTCTTTCCAAAACACGCTTTCAAAAAGAAAACACACACACACACACGAAGCAATAATAACAATGAGAAGTTTCAGCTGTTATTATAAGCTCGCCGAGGCGCCAAATTTGATATGCGTAAGTATCAACATAACCCGTTAAATGGGCAATCCATAAACAGTGACAAGAGCTGTAACTTTACCCCGTGAAAATGTCCTCTCCGACACTTTCCACAATTTCTCGAAATAACGCATCTTCGGATGCCTGCGTTGGAGATTCTAGTCCAGCTTCCAAGCTTTCGAAAATGTCATGCCCGTCCGGTGGGCCTTCCTTTGTAAACTCATCTTTCAAATTGGGGTCGTGTATTGACGAGTTGAGTTCCGACGAACCGTTATTGCCATCGGCGAGAAATGCGCCAAATCCCTCGACGAATTCGTCGAGCGTCAAGCGTCCATTTTTGTCAATATCAAGCTTATCAAAAATAAAATCGAGCTGTTCGAAATTCAAGTTCAAATCGTCGGCCACCCGTCCTAAATCCGCTTTCGTGATGTACCCCTTGCCTTCTGGGTCACACAAGAAGAACAGTTCCCGACCGGGATCGCTGATTGACGTGATTTCTTGTAGCTCGCTGTTGCCTTCATCGTCCGAATGAATGCCCAGAAAAAGGCCAAACCCCGCAGTGAACTCCTCTAAAGTCAAGTAGCCGTTCTCGTCGTCATCGAGTTCATTGAAAGTCTGCTTAACTTGGTTCGCATCGAGAGGCAATCCGAGCTCGGCGATAACACCTTGAAGCTCGCTCTCGGTGATGTAACCTTTCCCGTCTTGGTCGCATAGGTTATACAACTCGACCGCCCGTTCTTTCAAAACGTTTTTCAGCTGATCAGGGTCTTCGGCCATTGCTCAAGGCACATCGGCAGAGTCCAAGCCATACAAGAGCGCAATTCGTAAGTGTTTACTGCTGCGAAGATCGGCTTAGCGCTAAAATCAACACACACGCTTCAATATTGCTGCTCCATATCTCCTCTTCGGGCGATACCGGGGTGTTTTTCTCGACGAAACCAAACTTAGCAGTCTGGTATCGAAGCTTTGTTGAACTGGATAATTATGCAGCGTTGCTACATTTTATTTAGCTGTGTTGACTCTCTACTCGTCAAGATCTAAAACATGCATGCATGACTCGACAGCCAGCTACCTAGAAACGTGCGAAAACTCTACTCTCCGGGGGAGGCAAGAGGCGATAATTTGATGAAATCGACGAGCCAGGGAATCTTCCCTTGTGTTCCAGAAGCATTCAACGCGGAAAATAGCCACAAATATCTAATCAGGAATCCCAAAAATGTTTTTTCCAGTCTGACAAGCACAATATCGCGATTTTAATTGCGTTTCTTTTTTATATCATTACATAAGTTTATGTTTAATTCATATCGCTGTATCTTTCGCGATAAGGGTGATCGTATCACTACAACTTACGAAGTAATTTGTTTTTCTTGAAGTTTTAGGCCGCCGGCAGATAGTATTAAAACTTCATCACATGCTTTGTGTTGATTCAAAATTCATGATTGGCCCCATCATGAATTTCTATGAAATGTAAAAACATTTTGTTCGTTATTTCGGACAGGAATATAGCTTTTTTTGAAAAAGTCACAGTTAAGTATATTGGCTTTACATCGAAAACAAATAAAAAATGGAAGACTAATATTTTTTACACATAAGTCATGATAAAATTCAGTTTTATATAGCGTTCATGAATCATTTGAAAACGAGCAGTTATTGCACTGCAGGTCCGAAGAAGAAATACGAACTTCCTGTCACGGAGCAAAAGCGACCTCTTGAAAGAGTCGGGTCAGACAGGGCCGATGCAAATTGGTTATATTAAAACGACAAGAATAACAAAACAAAGACGTGTTTGCCTTTCTTGTCAATCGATTTCAAAGGTTGCGTGACAAGCGAAATTGGGTTGTTACGAAAGTAGGGAACTAATGAGTAGGTAAGACCCCTCCCACACTATGCCGGAAAAATTTGAAAATGGCGTTTTCTCCCTGAAAACGTATCAAATGTTTTTCGTCCACACAACGCTAAAGATATTTGAAAACGCAACAATCACCGGTCATTTCGGATTTGTGCTTGAGGAAATCACATGATCATCGTGACGAAATCGTTTTTGAAAAGCTCCGTTTTCCAAATGTTTTCCGTCCACACCAAATCGCAAAGCCGGCGTTTTCAAAGAGCGTTTCCGTTTTCGTGACGGATTAGTGTGCAAGGTAGGCCTAACAAATAGAAGTAAAGCGGACGGGGCCTAGAGATTGCATGTCCGCTCGATCTGACTGAGCAACAGAGCGAATCACGGCGAGCTTAGCTCAGCTCAGCTCACACAATTATTTTGTTTATTTATTTATTTATTTATTTATTTATTTATTTTTTACTACACTCGTAACATAATGAATATCATCATCTCTACCATATCACTGAGCTCAAAATTTTCATTCTTTCATTATTTTATTTTAGTTTCATTATTTATTTTAAAGGATTGTAAGCTGGTGAGCTGTCGCAGCCCTTGACCAGTAAGTCGGGGGTGTGGCGGCTCACCTTATTATATAGCTGAGCGTATTTACAAAAGCTCATCTTAACGGACGATTATTTTACCTATGGACCAAGTAAATAGCCCATTTGACCATAGTTTTCTCTCAGAGATACCAGGGGTTCGAGTGCCAGTATCTGTTCGGTATCTGGGGGGCTCGTCAGGGACACAGATTTTCAGTCTTTATGTGACGCTCGTGTCGTAATGAACATTTCAACGCAAAAGAATTCATATGTAATTTAGAAGTATAAATAAAATTTTTCATTCTACAGCTAATGTACCAGCATGTCAACAGCTTCGTCAAATATTTAGTTTGGTTTAATCCACTGGATCAAGATCATGAATTTCATCAACCACTGGGGTGCTATTTTCCCTTAGTCCCCTTATGTTATAATCTTCCTAATCATTACATGGTAATTGAGAACTTAAACCATAAATACAGATGGGTTTCAAGTGCCTATTTAAAGAAAATACAATGACCGGCCGTGGAACAAATGTCCGCTATTTATAATGACTTTAATCTGTACGCTCTGATTTGTCGGTCCGATTTGTCGGCAATGATAAATAGAAATTTGTCGGCCCTCTGACCCGGAGGAGGCGGGGGGGGGGGGGCTACTCTCTTGTGGGCTATTTAGGTAGGTGCGGCCCCAAAGAGTATCGGTTTTCAGCCGTTTTGGTCAGAAAGAGGGAATCGATTTTGGCCATTTTGGTCGTTAACAGGGTATGGTTTTTGCACTCTAGTATAGTCTTATATATACTATACTCTAGTATAGGCGTAAATCTGCGCCGCTGTCACAAATATTTCCGAATCGGCCGACTTGTTAGATTACATTCCATCGGATCGCAATTTACACTCGCCGATGGGCCGTTTAATCAATCGCATCCACCAGGTCAGGGTAAAGAAACTATATCGTGTAGTGTAAATAGAAACGATACATTAACATCCCCATTGGGAGTGCCCGCGAGGTTTGATGTGCCCCAGAGAGAGGAAATTTGACGCTAGTAGTATTAGTGGCTGCTATTGACGTGGAGAATGTGGCACCATGTGGGAGGGGCAGCGGATAATTGGAGCAAGTTGTCTTAAAATCACACGGCGAAGCCAGAACACATCATATTTATAAGCATGCTGTTTGTAGCATCGTGTGAAAGAAAGGGCTTTTTTTTTACAAAAGCTTGTTTGAATGTGAATACAAAGTTTTGCTTTTGAAAGTTTGATCATCTTTTTTATTTTAATAATATATCAAATAAATAGAGTGTGTTTACGTTACGTCACCAAATTCTCAAATCCAAAACTAAAGGGTCACTAAAGGTTTTATCCTCATCAGGCATGAGAGGTACTAAATTTATATCTGTTTACGACTTTCCAGCTCAATAGCGTCACCAGCGCATTTTGAATTTCGGAGTTATGGGGGTGCGTAACACGAAGCTAAGATCGCGTTTGTCGAAAAATATACACTTATCTCGTGGTTTTTAGCCATTTTGGGAGTTAAAGTAGAAGGGAAAAGTGCTTGTGTAAATGTTTTTTTGGTTCGGTGTAGATAATCAGTCGTCTAGATAGCCAAAGTAAGTTCCAGATGTTTACACTATTTTCCGGCCGCCATATTGGAGGACTAGGCTCTATAATTTTGCGTGGAACATTTCGACGAATATCTCAACTTTGGGTTTCTTATTTGCCGGTATATAGGAGAATCTTTGTTTACAATATTTGCCTCATTACCATAAGCGATACAGTTTCTGATGGAGCTACAAAGAGATTCATACTGAATATTGAAAGGGCACAGCACGATTAACTGTCCCAAGGAATTTGTGCGCGATGTATCGAATACTTTTTGTGCGACGAGGGTTTAAAAGCTCAAAATTTTATAAAGAATGTACGAGCTCATCAGCGCTTTTGCCACACAGAAATTTTGATGTTTTTGAAAGTCAATTTCTCCTCGAAAATTACACCCAAAGAGCTAAAAATGTCACCACTTACTAAGTTTCACAAGCTGTTTGAGTTTTTCTAGTAAAATCGTGTCTAGCATGATGCCTTCTATGCGCAAAGTCGTATGTTAATGAGGAAAAATATAAACAGTGACGCCAGCAAAGATTCACCTATAGATTAGCCTACACGCGAAAAACACTGGTAGCTTTTTAGTATGTTTTGGGAGGAAATTGAAGACTTTGTAACCTCTTAAAGTTTTCAAGAATTGTCCTACTACAATCAGGGACAAAAGTCTTGGGACAAATTTGAACTTTTGGTGCATTTGGGCACACGCCAGACGCAAATACAACTTCTTCTGCCTAATCTCGCCTCCCCCCCCCCCCCCCCCCCCCCCCCCCCCCCCCCACCCACCCTTAAAAAAAACCACCCTACCATTTTTTTTTTTTTTT
>Ga0126338_10000127_pt1 | contig 29903 bp, 17 predicted proteins | sample OrbCmetagenome_2_FD_92529 | JGI IMG/M metagenome (GOLD analysis project Ga0126338, IMG submission 92529) | Coral microbial communities from Petempiche,Puerto Morelos, Mexico - Orbicella C C metagenome | ecosystem: Host-associated > Invertebrates > Cnidaria > Coral | place: Petempiche,Puerto... | reverse complement strand
GTGCTTTAATGCTTTGCACCAATGCTATGGTACGTTATAACGTTCAGAAGATAACAAAGCTACAATGTTTTAGGTTTAGCTACAATAACGCTTACAGTTTGTTGACCTTTGGAATATAACTGCACAATAGCTCTATAGAAAGTGATGCGGCCATGAACGGCTCATTCAGAACGTACGTCACGCTCCATTAACTATATTTTACTGGCGTGACAGTAAAATCTCATTTTATTATTATAATTATTATTATCATTATCATTATCATTATCATTATTGTTACTATTATTAGTAGTAGTAGTAGTAGTAGTAGTAGTAGTATTAGTGTAAGAACATCAATCGAATGGCCCTGTGACGTCATGTTAAAACGCTATTGTAAAAACACATAATATTGCTCTGACTAATGATGTTATTGTTTACTTCGAAATTCCCATTGTTATCCTCCAATAGGAAAACAGTTGTGGAATAAAATAATCATTGGGCTAGTTAATTCCTTTTACTGCTGCCTGCCGCTCAACCTTAAACCTTAGGGTAACTCATAACAGCTTCCATCATGTTTTAATGACCTAGCTTTTCTCATCAAGGGCGAAAATGAAGATAATTCAGTGTGGATTATCTGTGTTAATATAAAGCTAAACACGTTGCACTATGCATTCTACTTTAGTATTTAGAAAAATTGTAAGAAACAAGAGGAAATGAGAGACAATATAAAAGAACATAGGCCTATGTTTATAAGCTCACACTTTCCCGGCCCGCTATGCACACAAGCGGCTAATTTATTTCAAACGGTCTACCAAGGATTTGCATAATCCGACATATCAGTGACTTTCCTGAACTGAAGAATCTTGACATTCCATCAAAGCAAATATTAACGCTTTCTATTGGAAACAGAGACTCATTTCCTTCGTTTCAACTTGTATTTTTTTATGCTGCGTGAGTAGAAAGTATGCAAGTTGTCTCTTTCGGTCTATGGATGTAAGCTGTCCGACTCTGGCCTTATTTTCCAGTGAGGGCGACATTAACAAATTTGTAAAGTACTCTTCACAATAGACAAAAAAAAATTGTTGACAACATTTCCATCAAAACGCGCCTCTGTAGAACAAAGCGATGCAATACAATTTGGCTGATGTAATGTTGACTCACATGGCGCGGTTGTGAACTCTCTCTCCACACGCACGCAAATGTTTTGAAATTGTTTCCACGTTATTTAACAGACTGGAAAGTTTTTCACTCGCTTAAATACCGTCGATTCCTTGAACACAACATAGAACTGTGATTTTTCTACTAAATAAGCAGATTTTACAACCAGTCAAACCCGTTTATTAGGATTTGAAAAAAACCGGTTTGTATTTATTTTCATTCATGGGTCGATAGCTTTTGTCCACAAGCCAGCCTGCAGGCAAGTTGTATTTTTCAGTTCTCGCGCGCTTATAACTTGGCGGAAATGACGGCGAGAGAGAATCGAAAAGACGGCCAGGTAACTCTGGCTCTAACCACGGGTGATAACGATGAAATAGCGACAGAAGGCAAGTGTGATGACTCGGAGAGGGACACGGCGAGCGAAATGGAAGTTATAGGGCGCCGGACATGGGGCAACAAAGCTGAGTATATTCTCGCCACTATCGGCTTTGCTGTTGGATTCGGAAATTTATGGAGATTTCCTTATTTGTGCCAGAAAAATGGAGGAGGTAAGAGAAAATTTTCTGTAATTTAACGTGTGAAAATTGGACATACAATAAGCGATAAGAATAGATACAGCATTTGATAGTCGCATAATACACTGTGGCAACCGCGCGGTTGAAAACAACAACAAAAAATAATTTGACCCTTTTCTAACATCAGAACGAGATTTTCAAAATTATCCTATTCTGTAACGGCTAACTTCGTCCCTTTCGACACTCAACTGCAGTCTATTTTTCTGTGCTTTTGAGATACCATTTCCTATCTTTGGAAGTATAAATGCTTGTTTATTCACGATAGCACATGTATCGAACAATAAAGTGTTTAAAATGCGAAAGCAAAAGACGTCCTGTTGTGGGGATTAAAAAATGACACGAATTTATATCCGTATTTAACTGAAATTAGTGCACTTTTAAAGGATCTAACCTCACAAGTTTAATATCAAGTAACATTCAATGTTTATAAAGCCCAGCCTGATGATTACATATTTTTTTGTAACTCTGTTTTTCTTTTTACTGTATAAATTTCGAGCTACTAGAATCCTCTAACAGTAACGATATATAACAGTAATTTTTTCTTATGAAAATGTTTTTACAATGTTCCCCGCGAATTCTGAAAGTAAGAATACATATTAACTTGGAGAATTTTGCTAAATGTCGGTAAACGACGAATACACTAATGTCAGTGGCATACAGGAGTAAGCAAAAGTTGAAGATTCCCGCATTGCTCGTTTGTAACAACGAGCAAAACCGACGGAAAACAATTCTATCTTCAAAGTTGTCGAATTGCGATGACCGAAAAGAAAAAGATAAAATGGCATCTTGGCATTCGGCGGTAAATGATATCAGCAGCGAGCGCTGAAGCTAAAAGGCAAATCAACGAATCCGAATTTTACGCCTGCAAAACGGTAACTCTTGGTAACAATAGATCGACTGGACCTTACGGGTCAAAACGATGAAAACAAACGAAACAACAAAAAACCAGTTAGCCTCTTTTATCCTCACAAACACAAAAATTGTAGTGATTTATTTTACTGATTCAGAATGACTTCGTTGAGGAAAAGCACTGAAGAGCTTATCAAGTGCCCACACGACACCTTACTTGAACGAGGAAGGACGTTTTTCGTCGGTATAATGCGGTTGTTCCCTTTAACAAGCGATCAGAACTCTTTCTCTCTATGTTTTAAAGGAGACCCATAACGGTTCTTTTAAAATTTACTCTAGTTGCCATCCTCGACTGACAAGGCAGAGGCAAGTTTCTCAAATTTCGCTCACAAAAAACCAGTAGAGTTTCTCGGCTCGACAAGCTTGTTTTGTAGTCAAAGGGGTTATTGACCAAGCTTGTTCGGTCAAGACGGCTGGATATTGGCCAAGTTCTTTGTTTTACGTTTTTATGGACCGAGACAGAGTCGATGTCCGCAAACACGAAAAAAAAAGAACGAGGCCAATATCCAGCCATTTTGACCGGACAAGCTTGGTCAATAAAGAAATTATTAATTATATAGGGCAAGAACACTATTTACTTACGGCACACCGCGGGCAATCCCGAGTGGGCAAGGTAGCGCCATCTTGGCCGCTCGGGTAGCCATTCACAGCGCAGGGTTCGGTTCATCTTGCCCGCTGACGGAGGTGGCCATATGATAAATACAAAATTGACCGAGCCTGGACAGTCGTTGTTGTACTTTCATGGTCACCGGGTCACTTTAAAACTTATCTCACTCGCGTGTTGTGTTGTGAAGTTAACTTCACTGTGTCACCTTTGATTTCTTCAGGTGCATTTCTCATTCCGTATTTCATCAGCCTGATCTTGCTCGGAATTCCGCTGTTCTTCTTGGAACTCGCCATTGGCCAAAGCGTCCGCCAGGGTCCCATCGGCGTATGGAAGGCGATTCATCCCTACCTGGGTGGGGTTGGGCTTGCTTCGGTGGTCGTGTGTATTCTGATTTCCATGTACTACAACATGATCATTGGCTGGTGTTTTTACTACCTTTTTGTGTCTTTTCAAGACCCTCTGCCCTATTCCTCTTGTCCTAGTGGAGTGAACTGCACGGTTAACGAGGAATGCAAACTAGCAGGTCGCACACAGTATTTCTGGTACACTAAAGCTCTCGGTGCGACGAGTTCTATCGAGGAAATGGGTGATTTCCAATGGCATCTCTGCCTTGTGCTGCTACTGGCATGGATTGTCCTGTTCTTGTTCGTCAGCCGTGGGGTCCAGTCAGCTGGGAAGGTAACGTTCTAGCAATTCTCACGATAGAATAGCATGTTATTACTTCTTGATATGACAATTTTGGTTAAGTACGCTGCCGAGACACAATGAGAGAGCATCACATAAGGGGGACAGTGGTTCCTCGTCAATCCTGAGCTATTTTTAGATTCGCCTAAAGTTTTCTAGTTCACCGCGGCCTGTTACCCCACGGATTGTAAGTTCTTGTGGAATACTATTGAGGACTATGTTACTTGGAAGTGACTTTGTTTGAATGCGAGATTAAGAGGACTGAGTAAGCTGTGATATATTTCTTATTTCAGATCTTCTTCGCCCAGCGAAACAAAGCAAACGAAATTAATCACTTTTTCCTTGTATTCTTGCTTCTCTTGGACTCTATCCCCGAAGTCAAATTAGAATTTCAGTGCGAAAACCAACTGAGGCTAAGAAATTCAGAAAACGTTAGTCTAAAATGATTTTAAAAAGTAATTCCTCTCTGGGTTTACCTATATTCTGTATTCGTCCGTGCATACATGTATACGTAATACGCTGTAATCCTAAAATTTCATTCACAAACTAGACGAGACTCTATGTTAGTGACAATAATCCCTTCTTGGTACGGGAGTGAACCTGTATTATTTTCCCTTTTTGTCATCAGGCAGTATATGTGACCGCTACACTGCCATACGTTGTGTTGGCTATTTTCTTTGGAAGAGCTGTAACATTGAAAGGGTCATTGGATGGAATAATACACATGTTTAAGCCTCAGGTAATCAAAGGTGTGGCAAGAGATATTCTACTTTTACTTAAAAACTAGTACTCTTTTGAAAATTAACCTGTCTATCTGAGCTATCCCGGAGTAGGGAGGTGCATTGATTTCATTTTGTTCGTGTTAGTTTTCTAGACTAGCTTCTCCTTTAGTATGGCTGGAGGCCGCTACACAAGTGTTCTTTTCTGTTGGTGTCGGTTTTGGAACCCTTATCGCCATGTCAAGTTACAACCCAGTACATAACAACTGCCGTCGAGACGCCATCTTTGTATCTTTAATTGACAGCTTGACGTCAGTCTTTGCAGCTGTTGTAGTGTTCTCCGTTCTTGGTTTTAAGGTAGGTTAGTGTTCTCAACAACTGCCGTAATGATAAAATATTAATCCGCGAATCTCAAAGACATTCACTGTCACCGCAAATAGCGTAATGAACTTAACCAATCAGAATAGGTGGTGACGTGCGCGAGAAACATGCAGTTGGTATCTCTCTTTCTCTTAGGTCGTGTTCTATTGGGATCAACCTTTTCAACCGCAATCGGTTTGGTTCATACGGTTGCCGTTTCTCAAAAGAACACTTTTCCCACCGGGAAAAGTGAAACCCGCTAACACCTGGGATTGGTCCTTAGGCAAGCTACAATCACGTGACATAATCACACAAATGCTTTTTCAACCGTTTCAACCGTTTCAACCTGGTTTGAGGCCGGTGTAAAACTTAGTTGATAAACCAAACCAATTCAACTGAAAACGGTTTTTCCCCATTAGATCACGAAAAACCCCAACCAACCAGAAACGGTTGATCCAAATAGTACACGAGTACAAGACCTTAGTACCTAACTCTCCTCTGGAAGAACAGGGCCATTGCAACTGGTGTCACGCCAGGGTAATAGACCTTTTTCGACTGGACGGTTCGTTGCCCTATTTCAGACCATGTGAAATGGGGCAATGGCTCTTGAGAATTCCTTTCTAATTTTCTAATACATGTAGTCGTGTGCTTATAAATAATTAATTTTTAGATGGATAAAAGAACAATACTCTAGAGAATATCATGTGGTCTGTAATGGGATAGAAAACCGCCCAAGCGAAAAAGGCCTATTTGTAACTGCTGTTGAACAACAAAGGAATACAGCTGTGTCACTGATTGTAGCGGAAAGGTTGCAGCCATTTCCAGGACTGGATACAGAAATATTTTTGGGCCTAGTTTGTTGTAAGAAAAAATTACAAATTCTCAACAGAGTGTTTATCTGGTTTTTCAGGTAGTCTAACAATTCATGCTTTATTTACACAAAATGATTTCTTCTTCTTTTCTGTACACCTTGCACTATCCGCTAAAAACTGATATCGCCGATACTTCCTATTAAAGCTAAGTCCTTTTTTTCCTATATGAAAAAATAATCATTTTAGTATAGGTCGCCTAACAAGAAAAATTCTGAGCTGATTTGTTTCATTGTATTAAACAGGCACACGATTCGTACGATGAATGCTTAAGGTTATATGGAGGAGTGAACAACACAAATCTTCCTCCCGGAATGACGCTTGACAAAAAATGTCATAATCTGGAACACTGGCTTTCTGAGGTAGGAGTGCAAAAGTTGCAGCAGTCTTTCCAAGTTCCTAGTGGTCGAATCCTGTTTGCGATAATGTGTAAAGTTAAAGTAACCTTTTTTCCAGTTTCGATGGAAATAATGTGACTGAAGTTTATGCATGGAGAGGACCAAGACCTGTCTTGTTTGCGTAAACTCCACATTTCTATGAGCTTGTGCCATTTCAGTCGGGTCCTAAAAGTAAACGATGTGAAACAAAATGGAGTCGACAAACCAACTATCGCGGACAATTTTTCGGTCCTCAAAAAGTGCCGTAATAAACTAGACTGCCTTATTTACGAAATGTTGTTTATACAAGATCTCAAACCATAATTGAACGTGCCATCTGACTCGATTCGCGCGAAGCTATTTCATTAGCATAATTATCACGCACACAGGAATGCCATCTAATGATATTCATAACTCAACTCTTTTAACAACTTTGACATTCAACGATTTTTATTCTTGATAATGATGTTGGATACATCGAAACGTCGAATTACGTTACTTTTTATATTTTTCCTTTAGGTATTCAGTATCATCGAGTCGTTCAGTTATTGAAGATTTCTTGAATGTTCTAATACAAACACATGTTAATTATAAGACTGCACTCACGTCAACCTCTGTTGATCGAGGAAAATGCTGGCCCGGTCAACTAGGAATTGCTTGCTCCCCAGATTGATTCAGTTACGATCAAAAGCGTTGCCAACATTGATCTTATTTGTTTTTCATTTCGTTCAGTCTTTTCAAGGTCCTGGTCTGACATTCATTGCCTTTACTGAAGCCATTCTCAAGCTGCCTCTGTCGCCACTGTGGTCAGTGTTGTTCTTCTCCATGCTGTTGTCTCTTGGTCTTGGCAGTATGTTTGGAATACTGGAGGGTGTTCTTAACTCACTACACGATCAGAAGTTGATTCCGCTGCGGAAGGAAATACTTACAGGTTAATTTCTAGTTAGTTTTTCAATGGTTTGTTAGCATTACATGGTAAAAAAAAAATATCTTTTCCGAAGATTCTTGAATATTCGTTCTGGAATATTTATCTCATTAGGCACGGCGCTTGTTGCCATAAGTAAGGGTAATCTTATAAATGCGAGTGCAATTAAGGATTTCCACTACGAGTGATAATTGCACGTGTCTTTAGGCGCGTGCAATTTGAACGAATTTTCAAATATCACTAATTGAACGAACCTTCATACGATTACTCATTTATTATATGACTGGTGAAATCATGAAAGAGCGCGCGTCAATTTGCACTGCAGTGCAAATTGAAAATTGACGATAAATTGGCCTGCTCTCAGCCAATCACAATGAGGTAATTTTCTCAATTACACAATAACAGATGAAATGATTTAATCTATCCCCCAGGGCTCACGTGTTTTCTATGCATGGTGATTGGTTTGCTGTTCTGCCAGAGGTCTGGGGAGTACTGGCTGCAGATGTTTGACAGCTTTACAGGAACACTTCCGCTTCTGTTTATCTGCTTCTTTGAACTTGTTGGAGTTTCATGGGTGTACGGCGCTAACAGGTGGGGACTGGCACATGGGAGGGTCATTAAATAGGAGTTACACTTGTTCTGTCATACCCCTTGTAAAAACACAAGGAATATTCGTTTCTCTTCGTGTGTTTGAGGTAAAGAACCTTGCCACAATTGAAACCGAATACGCAACTGAATAAAAACACCCAGAGGGAGAGGGGAGGGTGCTTTTTTCACGCACCGCGTCCTCGGGACCGCTCTGCTTATGAACAGACAAGTGAAATTCAGTCTTGAAGATCAAAACAGCCTGTTTTTGGGCTAACAAAACACAACTTCCAACAACACGATACTTTATTTAGTGTACATTTTCAGTGATGTTTTCATGTAAATGTACTTGGGCTTTGATCACGATAGACTGAATGAAATACACGACTTTTTTTCCAACTTTAAACAGTGTGTCTTAAATTTCCAGGTTTTATGATGACATAGAGTACATGCTTCGAATGCGGCCTGGTCTGTACTGGAAAATAACATGGAGATACGTGTCTCCAGCTATAGTCCTGGTGATTTTTGTCTGCAGTCTGCTAAACATTGGATTGAAGCCAATTACATATTCAGCGTGGAGACAAAATAAGGTAAATTGACTTGATCTAGCTGTGCTGAAGAAGCCAAAGTCTTATGACAACAGATTGTGTGAGGACAGTACGATTCAGTAATTGTTATTTGAAAATTGTGAATTCTAGTGCTATTTCTTCGAAAAGGCTTCTTCCATATATCACCGAAAACGTCCAGTTTCATAGTCAGATCTTCAACTGAGATTTCTCAGTTTCTACTTCTCCTTGCTTACACGATCGACGAAATTTTCCCGCCATGTTTTCAAATTTAGAGACAGGCGCGGGGCCAAAACTCGCGCATGCTAATTATTACGTTTTTCCGCTCGGAAGGTTCTTCGATGAATTTGATTGATAACTTCAAATGAGAATCTATAGTTGACTGAGAGCTAATTACAAGCTAAATAATAAGTACAGCTAATCGTCAATGTGACTTATTTATTTCAGGGTGATGTAAAGAGCGTGCAGTACCCCTCTTGGTGTTATTTCATAATTGCTTTCCTCATCTGCGCATCTTGTTTATGCATACCAGCGGTGTTCCTGTTACGATTATATCAACGAATGACCACGAGGAGGAGGAGAGACACAGAGATTGTGCGGGATTTGCTTGAATCGTCCACCACCAAGAAACAAACTCTCGAAAACGCTGACTGACTTGAAAAACACGAAAGAGTAGGGAATTTTTACCTCAACACTGTACAAACCATCAGGAAAACAGAGTAGGACTAACTCGACTCAGCATTGCTATAAAAATGTATAGTTTTTAGATCCGAGCTAATTATTGGGCAGTCATGCAGTTGGCAATTCTTTTTTTATTATTATTATTTTTCTTTAACAGGGCGCACCAAATGTGTGTGTGAAACTGAGTACAGTAAAACAATTATTTAAGCGAAGTCTAAGTTGGCCCTACATGCCTGTAGGTGCAATGGACAGTTAGTGAGTAACTAAGTTAGTCATATTTTACACAAAAATCTGTTAATTACAACAAGGGAGGTTAAACTATTTTCATCAACGGGTTGGACCGCTCTTTGCGTAGACTACATTTCCATGGGGAGTAACAGTTGTGGCTTTTATTAAATGCCGTCTTAACCCTTCGAAGCAGTGTTTCTAGAGTGAGATGCAGAGGAAAATTTCAAAACTATTTTGAAATGCAATAGAACTCCTATTAGACAGCCACCCTCGGGGAAATGGGAGGTGGCCGCTTACTAGGGGTTCGTCTGGAATTAGCATGAGGCTTAGCAAGTAGAAATGTCAATTTATTTAAATACAAGCATGCTTCAGGCAATATGGAATCCCGTGAAGACGATAATAAACGTGTGTTTCAATGTTCTTATCAATGGTCACTTTCTATTTCGGACTCTTATCTGTCATCGCTTTTCCCCAAAAAAGGTAAACTACATGTATAAAATTTTGGGTGGCCGCTTAATAGGGCTATAAATAAAACTAAACCCTCATTGGGGCGACCAAAAGGTGGCAGCAGTCGTTTAATAGAGGTGGCAGTTTTCGCTTAATAGAGGTGACCAGTTAGTGGGCGTTTTGTTTACAATATTTTACTGACAAAAGTCCGGGACTTTGACAACTGGCCGCTTAACAGGGGGTAGCCGCTTAACAGGTGGCCGCTTATTAAATACAGGTTCGACTGTATTATCAGCCTCAGAGGTTTTGAGATACCTGGTTAGGGATTTCAATCATGGAATCTGCGGGCATGTGGAGGTGCGCTGCACGGCAGCATTATTTAGACGTATTATCAACGTTTATCATATTTTTGTCTGAAGTAAGACCTGGTCAAAGTTAGCCATGAGAAAATAATTAAACTGCGAAATTTATGGAAAAATCATAACACGACTGCCACGCTGAACAGTTCAATGTCTAACATTTTTGCCAAGTTTTAACACTAAGGCCCCGTCCACACTCATCACGCCCCATCGTCATCATCATCAACATTATCCTGTCTACAAGGGAAATTGGGCCGCCCGCGCTACGCCGGAGAAATTTAAAAAACGCAGCTTTATTTCTACGGTTAGGCCTTCCGTCCACACTAATCCGTCACGAAAACGGAGCTCTTCAAACCGGAGGAATTTGAAAACGCCGGCTTTGCGTTTTGGTGAGGACGGAAAACATTTTGAAAATGGAGTTTTTCGAAAACGATGACGTCACGATAATCATGTGATTTGTATGACCGAGTTTTCCTCAAAAACAAATCCAAAATGACCGGTGAGTGTTTCGTTTTCACATTCCTATGGCGTAGTGTGGACGGAAAACATTTGATGCGTTTTCAGAATGAAAACGCCGTTTTTACGTTCCTCCGTAGTGTAGACGGGGCCTAAATTTCCATTATTCCACACCCTATTTCTTCTGCTTCTTATTTCCTGGAGGGCATGTCTCTTCCGTGCAAGCGTACTCCAATAAAAATGCATGCTACGACCCTGTTTCGAACCTCCGTTCCTTTCAGCTGATCGATTTGCTACGCTTAAGGCGTATCAGAGATTCAAGGCGACTTCGGTTGAACCAAATAGCCACTACGGGACCACGCATAGGCTCAGCATACGGCCCTATCATATCTCAGGAAATCAGGACAGCAGGCAAGGCCTCTAACTGATAAAAATTTGACTGAATACCATAATGAAACTATCACAGCCAGACAAGAGATTATGATCCTCTTGCGCCAGATAATTAGGTTAATATCACGCTACTTTGAGTGATTTTGTTAAAGATATGTAAACTATAGATCGTTCTCAGTTGTTATCAAGTGAAATGTCTTAAAAACAAAGATTGAAGAAGATTGCAAAACCTAACTCCTGTCGAGCGAGTGAAATCAAGTTTGCGTGAGCACTTTTGCTCCGAAATTTCCTCTGTTTCAACTCTGTTGTGATCTTTTTAAAATTCAAAGATATTTCATTTTCACCTCATGGATTAAGCAAAAATGGCCTGGCTAATTACACAATTTCTTTTTTTCATATACCGTTTGACGAAGCATTTAACTTGTATTTTAAGCTTCAGGCTGCCTTATTATCAAGGATACAAACTGAGGGGTAAACATATCAAACTGAAATCTATCGCTATATAATAAATATGAGAGGGTTCTACGGGCGGTCTTCGCCGCTTTTCGAGCTGTTTACTATTCCTAAATCCTTTTGTAAACTAGAGACAAAAACAGACCAGCGGGTGTCAGGCTTTCTTGTTTTGGCGGGAAAAGAAGGCGGGAAACGTGGCAACCACGATGCACAAAAAGAATGTTGATTTGCATAAGACGTCCGTCGCATTTTAGCGAAACTCAGCTGTATTTATAAACCATTTTCTTTTAAAGTCTTGCTTAGTTAATAAGCATCTCATGAAAGGTCTACGTCTGCGTGGAACACCTTTGTGTGAGTCATTTTATCGTCAAAAACAGAGTCTGCCAATTTACACGCCGCTCTGTCGGAGTATACCTCCACCGTCGATCAACCCTGAATTGTAATTAGCTAGGTTTACCTTGAAAAGCACTATTGGTCTTTGTAAGAAGATACGAGGACTGCGACTGAATATTTGAATGCATTGGGAATACGATCACTTGCGTCTGTGTTAGTTTTAGTGGAAACAGAAACAAACGTTTTGACGCCTCGATTCCATTATGGAATATGTTTTGAAATTAAAATTCTAAAAGCGATTTACCACTTACTACAAATGATTAGTAATGCATGAATGACAAAGCGGCAGACAGTGTTCATTTAAACACCGAGGCAAACTACCAAGCTTGAGAATCCCTTTCGAAAGTTTTCAAGTTCGAAAGTGACAAACATAAATGATTTTTATGGCAAATTTGCTTAAAGATTATCCAAAATGAACCAATTTGTTGTTAGATATCCATTCCTTTATGAAAGGAACTTGCTCACAACACGTTTACGCAAGATTAAGCTTCGTTCCTTCGGGAAAAGGATGTCGATCCATTTCTTTTTTCCGGGTCAGAAGCGTTGCCTCTGTAATTTCGCGCAAGACCCAACACTTAGTGTATACAGAGAGCAAGTGCACCGTTGGAAAAAGGTAAAAAGGTAGAAAGTGAAATAAATATACAGGTAAAACCTGACCGACTAGTTGCGCAATGGAAACAGAAAGAAGCTCGTAAGTAAAATGATCGTGATTGGCTGCTTGGTTCCCGGTTGATTTGATCTATTGTTTGGCACGTTGCATTGTAAATGAATATTTGGCTGGAACGACTGTGATATCGATTTGTACGTATTCCACGTGGTGTGAACGGCGAATTTTTGGGGACTTGTTTGGATCTCTGTTATTGGTATGTTTAGAATCATTTTGTACTGTTGGATCTAATCTGTGAACTCCTTTAGTATTTTTTCTTTCGTTCCCGATTAACAGGACACACAAGGTAGTTTGAGACGATTGTACGGTTTTCAAATTCATTCAAACACAATGCGACGGGAAGCAAAAAGCGCCGTTAAATTCGAAAATTTACCTTTACTCCGAGCTTGAGCTCATTCAGATGGATCGCTCACTGTCTTTCAGGAGTATCTGTTCATTGAAGAGTGTGTGATTCTCGCATCGAATGGAAAGATCAGCCGTTTCGCGCGTTTGGTTAGCATGAGCGCATGTAAACACGGTGGCGTTCGCAAGAAGTTAAACATTAATTACAACGAAAGAACGAAATAACCAGTCAACACTTGATTTCTTTCACACCGGGAAACTGCTTCATAACATAACATTCTTTCACAAAAAGATATTAACGTGAATGCAAGTGATTCAATAAACCCTATGGTGTCTGCTTTTGATTCGAAGGATCCTTCGCTTCGAAGATAGTCTTACAAAAGTTATAAAAATTTATTAGGCACTCACGTGACTTCACGTGGCGGAAAAACCATTTTCTAAATACTATTATTCCTTACTTCGCTTCGTTTACAAAGAATTGCTAGCTGTTTTCAGAAACCTTCTCCAGACCAGACTATATCTGAAAACATCCACTTGTTTACTGCTCAATTTTTGTACAATTTAAGCCTCTCGAAGGATCGTTAGCTTATTGTTCAGCTCAGATTGTCTATTCTTTCATATTTGCAATTTATACTTGCAATTGAAGTAAGCACAATTTCATCGTTTTTATTCATTCTTAATAGTCTTTAATCTCACACCGTCTGTCTTGCACGGTGAATAAACTGTCATTTTTGACGTTACGGGAAGTTTGCACGTACAGCTCTTTAAAATCTTCACCAAATAAGTTTTTGTTCTCAAACAATGCATGGATCACACTTGTGTTCAATATAAACGGAACGTCTTAGCGTTTCAGTACAAAAGGGCTGTAATACCACCGACAAAACTGAAGTGAAAAATCAACAAGTATTTCATAACTGATTACTGAGTTTCCTTTGCATATTTGCACCTCGTTAGAAACTGAAACATAAATCGAAGTGTAATATTACGCTTATTTAGTTTATCAACTGACCATGGAAATTAATTTACATTACAGCAACCTGCTATATCGAAATTTTAATTCCAGATTCTGACTAATCCTTGCAAACGTTAAGGGAGAATATTTTATTTCTATAATCCAACTTAGACCTGGCAAGAAAGATAAAAAACTCAGTGTTATGAAAGGTTTCAACCATTGTATGCCCACCACCTCAGGGTAAATTACTTAGCAACCATTCCATCTTTGCAGCTGGACATCACATGACCTACTTTGTCTGATGGACTAATAGCCCTAATAATACACTCGAAAAAGCGTGGCGGCATTAGGAAGATCAACAAGAATTTAGAGGTAGAGGCTCGATGTTTTACAGAAAGAAACCTCCCTTGTTTGCGCGAGGTCGCTCAAGTTAAACTTGTTTTGGTATATTCCTGAACAACCCGGCTTTCAGACATCTTGTCTGGCTATTTTTGAAACACGAATTTAAAGCAACCTGCTGCAACATATTGATTAAAAGAAAAGTAATTCAGGTTAAGTTTTGTTCGCTTCATAACAAACTTCATGAAAAATATATTTCAAAGAAAATATAATCATTTTAATTTTATCGCTATTTTTTAAGTTTATTATGGGTGATATGAAACGGCAGTTAATATTAGCATTCCAATTAATATTCAGACATATAATTTAGCTTAAGTTTTACCCTATGATTGGCAGTGTGATGGTTTCACATAATCATTTCGGCGCGTACCACTCAAGACATCGCGCTGAAGTACAGTCAACACATATCAGTGAATTTTCAAATTTGCATGCATAATCATGAAAAAAATATAAAGGACTTTTTACTTAGAAGTTGAGTAGAAGATTAAGAGTCAAATTTTGACTAGTCCTTTTCAAATTAATTGAACATTTTCCTTTCGGAAACGTCACGTAACGAAAACTCTTAACAGATATTTACTGACCCCCAGGGATGGTATTCAATATATCGCAATAAAACAATAATTTTCAGCGGATGTGGTTGATTGAGATCCAAAATACAGTGTGTTCAAACACAGCCATATGCGTGTCCCGGGGTTAAGGAATGATGGTTTTATCTTCAGTCGCCCACTCAAGAATTTCAAACCGACCACGCTGGACGTATTTTGGAGTGAATTTTAACTATCTAGTACTTAGGGTATTTCAGTATGCTACGGTTCATCTACCAGACAGTCGAGAGCGACTATTCCAGAGGCAAAATTGTTAGGGAAAATCTTGGGAATATCTTTTTCTTGCTAAAGTAGTGTTTGTTGTCCAGTTGCCAGTAGCGTGACTCGTCGTGTCAGTGTGCCACAAATTGTCTTAAACCTTATCATTTTAAATTTGGAGGCGCGCCGATGCGATTATTAAGTCCACTTGAAATTGACAAGGGTATCGCGTTTTACGAGACAACAAAAGAGTTGTAGCTCTGAGCTCGCGCAAGTTTTCAATAAAAACCCGTGGGAAACCACGTTGTCCTCTTGATTGCTTTTTAAACTTTTCGTAAACTTGTCAAAGCCAGGTACACCTAAATATAAATATTATGTTTCCAAGAGACTAAACACATCGAAATTGTTTTTAAAAACGTGTAGTTGCAATTTCACATGGATGGAAATAATACAAGCGTGACCTCACGGATGGGATGTTATTGTTCTGCGATTAACCAATCACAGCGCATTACACCGCCAGACTTCTACTACTGTTTTGTTTAGCCTCTGGACGTGCTTCAGACCGATACTAGCGAAGTTCCTATCATCTGTAACGAACTTCGACTTGCCAGTTCACAGGACCTTGAAAGCCTTACGGCTAAAGAGTGAGACAGGGGTACTTTGGAAGTTTAAATTTCAACGTCAGTTTGATTTGGTTTGGCTAAGGATGTTTCCCTTCCCTGCTGGGTTCCACTGCTGGGGATATCATAAAAGTTTACGCTAAAAAAGACATGGCTGCTTTAAAGAAATTCAGACAAGCGAAAAGAGAAATATGTTATTAAATCAAGAGAAGAATGCGACGAATTTCAGTGCCGATCTACAGGTATAGACATGCTTAAATAAATCATGTCAGCTATTGAAAGACATTCAGGAAATCTGGGTCAAGTGGGAATATACAAAAGACGTCACTTAGTCACGCGAGAGCGACGAGTGACGCGAGAACTCACTTAAGGGTCACGCGCGAAGGGGAAACCGCGAGAACGAATCGGGAAGCGAAGTGAACCGGCGGGAAAAATAAGCCTGCATTAAAATAAACCTGCATTAATAAATAATATTCGCCTTAGCGAAGCAAAAGAGCGATGAAGGATAGAAACTATTAATCAATTATGTTTGATGGGAAGCGATTAGATCCGGACTGAGTTGGTATTTATCGGTTCAGAAACTACAATTTGTCGGCTTACCAGGATCAGGGGAGCATAAGAACTTAGGAAAGCTCATTCAGCTAGTATTTTCTTCTGCAGAGCGAGTTCGCTGCTGAGTTTAAATGCTAGCGGCGCGAGCAAAGCACGTTTGTCTTTTTACGTGATACACTGTAATTTACATTTGTGTTTTCAGTGTGACAGTGTCAGTGTTTCAATCGAATATCACTGCGGAACTAGTTACGAGGGCAATACGACAAACTGGGAAAGAAACAATATTTAAGTGCACATAAAATATTGGCATGCAAATGGTACAAACTCGTAATTCCCTACCTGATTGCCAATAGTTGACCGAGATTAGCCCTATTTTCGCTATTACCCAACTATACCAACCCTTGCAGCAGGCTATGAAAACTGACTGAACCGGCAAACGGCATTGGCAGCGCCTTAATCGGCCTCCTAAACTTGCGAGGACAAGAGTTAAAACTTGTCCCCCCTAATATGTTACATTATATTGCAGCGTAAGAGAAAAACAACTAAAACAACATAAACGTTGACGTGAACTTCACCCGTGACTGCAGATTGACTCGGGCTCGAGGAAGACCCGTGCCACTCTTAACTGTTTCGCTGCAGGTTTGCAAACGAACTTAGTGCTCCCGGTGAAAATTTACGTCAGCTCCGATTACTGCGACACCGGGATGGGGCGTAAAATTCACAGGGATTACCTGACTTTCTTTACGCCGGCTGGCCTCGCTCGCTGACTCGCAACCTCGCGGCTTCGTCGCTCGCGCGTGACTCGTACGTGAACCTGCCGGCAGGGAATTATCGAATTTGCCGCCTCCGATCAACAACGGGAATAGGCCGGCAAACCACATGGATAAACGAAATAAAAAGATGACAACAACCTTTGCCAACTCATTCCTCGTTGCACGTTGAACTACGAGTGTTTGCTTTGGCGGCTTTCGATATTGTCAGTCTTAAGTTCTTGAAAAGGTAAGCGTTCAAGAGAAACCCTTTTTGATTTTTCATATTTCATTATAAAGTTTCACTGCTCTGGCACAAATCGAAGGATTCATGAAGGCCCCATATCGTTTGTTGTAAAAGTAATTTCTGATACTTTTGGTGGTCTCACAATTTCATGATAAAACTTAAGCAAAGTATTCTGAGCCAATCAACTTTTTCAAATCAAAATGGTTTTCGTCTTTATATCTGAACGGCTAAAAAGACCTGTAGGATGTATTTGTTACAGTACGTCGAGTCCAACTTTTTAGTGGTAGCGAGAAAAACGTTTTTCCTGTGTAGAGGCAAGAGATTATTATCATAATATCTTGGTCGAGGACATCTTTAGAGAAGAAGATGTTAAACGAGCGACTCATCCTACAACCAGTGTTGTATCTGTTAAACTAAAATCGGAGTGCTTCTTTTTTAAATCTTTTGTTGTTTGTTAGTTCCATCAAGACTAAAATTCTAGAATACTTGAAGGACAAAGTTCCAGTCGTTACAACTTCGAGATAAAGCTGAACATGATCGAAACGTTAAGAGATTCTAATCTTCTGCTTTGTTTTTGTATGGAAGCGTTAGGGAAATTCTCCACTCGTACTCGGCAACTTTCGTGCCAAGCAGCTATAGTTTGTACGAGTCCAGGCCTAGTCGCGTTACTCGATTGTGGTGAAAGATCCGACGGTTATAGCGTGACTTTTAGTACTAGTAGTTTACGTGAAGGTCTAAAGTTGAATCAAACGTCGTGCTGTGTGTCAAAGTCGATTGAATTAGGTCTCTCTTTAAGCTAAACGTGACTGAAGCTCGATCACGGATAGTTGATATATGTAATCTTGTCAAAGTCGATTGTATTAATTAAGTCCGTCTTTAGCGGGCTAAAGGTCGATAGTTTATATAGCCGTGTCAAAGTAAGCTGAAGATGGACAGTTGATATAATCGTGTCAAAGTCGATTATCACATTATTAAGTTTGACTGAAGGTCCACAGTTCATATAGTCGTGTTAACTCGATTGAATGAAGTCCATGTTTTGCGTGACTGAAACTCGATAGTTCAAGTTGATTCCAACTTTTGATTGACTCCCAGTTCAAAATTGTGGTATTCAACGAAATTAATTCAGGTGTACATATATCGTTAATTCTCTTCTAGAATCACTGCATTCTGCTCGTTGAAAACCCAAATACGCAGGTGATATAATATATGTACGGTACAAGTGTAGCTAACGTTACGCCAAAGTCGGGTGGCGCGAGCTGTTTCTCTAACCCCTACACAAACTGACAAAGAGCTGCCAACAGACTGCAGCTAGACTAGCTGCAGTCGAGAAAATGCGTTGTAAATGCTTGAGAAATAAAGAAAGAAAAGAAACGAACTATTTTCGCATTATTGTGTTGCTGATCATCAACTTTCCGCTTTAGTAAAAGTGAACATTTTAATTAGAGACATAACTGTATTTCAGTCACCTCTTGTAAGGCGATAGCTCCGAAAGTTGGTCACGCGCGACTGTCCTGCGGGAATTTGCTCCCTGGCTAGCTCGTTTTCCAAATCTCTTTTAAGCCTGGGAACGATGCTAAGGTAGTGTATCAAGTGACGAACTCCTCTTTCTGAGTGGAAAAAAAAGATCGTCCATTTTCTGGCAATTACACAGCGCGGTTAAGTTAGACTGAGTCGAAAAAAGCGAACAGGAATATTAGTCCAAGGCAGTGTCGTTGTTTTCTTGGAAGCATAGCATTTAAAGAAAGCGACTTTTTACTGGTATGTCCTAAGAGAGTCACTCGCTTTCTTCAGTGTTTGTACAGCTTTGAAGACATGATTGACCATCGCAGTTGTACAGCTTTGTTGGTGAATGTGGGACTTCTTGTTGTACGTTGGGTTTGGCCGCTTGGCGTCATGACCGTCACAAAGAAAAGTGTAAACTTATTGACGACAATCCCCTCAGAGAAAAACAAAATAATAAATATTTTTAACCTGCGTAAAGGATTGAACGAAGCTTATGCCTGTTTCAGAATGAGTTTTCAACGTGTTTTTTTTTTTTACGGTTTCAATTAAAAATTGTTTCCTGATATTTCAGCGGGTAAATTTATATAACAACGTGCCTTTTGTTCCAGACGCTGGTAAATCTTACTTGATCCGACATCAGTAGAAAAGTAGGATTGATGCATAAAAAGACGGTATAAACAATTTGAATTCTGAATCTCACAGAGAACTTCGTTCATCACAACATTTCTTAGTTTCAACGTGTTTGGTTATCTTAGCAGAGTTGCTTTTATGGCGGTCTTTCCATATTTTCCGCATCTTATTTACGGCACAACGACAACCATGACTAAATATTCAGTGGTCAACAAATGCTTAAAGCGTCAAAACATCGCGTAGGTGTTGTAGACGGAAAAATCATCAATATCATCCATATTTATAACTCACCTCGTGACTCAAACGAATTCCATGTTTTGTTTTCCAGGGTAAACAGTGTGTTAAGAGTTCAGAGGTTCAGAAAATGGCCAAAGAAGACGATCTCGATTACTCGGATACCAAGAAGATCTCGTTCAACGTTGAAAACGAGGAGCTGGAGGAGCTCAACCCTCCGCACCCGACCACGGACATCGAGAGCAATGGAGTAACAGTTCGTATTTACGAGGCCGATAACGACCGTGGTAAATGGGGAAATAAAATCGAATTCGTCCTCGCTGCGATAGGATTCGCCGTGGGTCTGGGAAATGTTTGGCGTTTCCCGTATCTTTGCCAGAAAAACGGAGGAGGTACTGCAATACTTAAGTTTTAGCATTTTCATTTGTTTGGCCAGCGAGTAAAACGCTTAATCGATCTCTGCCCCGTTCCGTGTCTCATTTCACCCGACGCGTGTGTAAAAACGTAAAAAAACCACCGGTAAACGAAAATTGTGTGTTTAAACTTAAAAACTAACTCTCATCGGAATTTAAAAGCGAAAATCGGACACCTGCGGAAATTGCACTTTTTGCACGTGTTTCGTCCTTTTCAAAACATGTTATATTTCATTTTCATCAATGGACTTTCTTTCGTGGTAAATTGAGTGATTCACGATGAAATGTAACTCATCTTTATCAGTTGATTCTTCTCGAAACACCGTTTCGAAGTTCGAAAGACTTAGAGAAATATTTCATTCGAAAGTAAATTTCACTCAAATTGCTTTCTTCATCCATTCATATTTTCTTAATCGTCGTAGTCTTCGTACTAAGGAATATAAACATTAGTTCTGCCGTAATTTGCTTACACGTCGCAACATAAATTTGCGACATGAATACTTGTTTCAGACTACTTAAAATTTCACGAAACGAATAAAATTATTGACCTCGTAGGGTTAAATTTCATTCATGAATTTGAGACAAATTCTGAGAGATCGTGAATTTTTTACGACGTCACAAGGAGTACATACAACTGCTTTGCTTGACTACCCGAGCGGTCGTTCGCAGCTTTTTGAGTTCCTCGAACACACACACACACACACACACACACACTCATACACAGAATTCCTTTACGATAAAAAATCACTGAATTTTGGAAGACAGTTTTTTAGCCATTTACCAATAGAAGTTTAATTTTAAGTCCTATCTTAACTCAACAAAATTTAAAATCGATATCGCCGAGTTGTTGTCGCCGTCTTGTGTATATTAGCATATTAGGTTTTGCCAAGTCATTCATTCGCCGCAGATACTTTTGCCTTTACCCAATGTTTCTCATTAGAACGATCTCCTTAATTTTAAAAATAAGAGACCGATCATTTGAAAAGATATTTCTGCATATGTAACTTTAAAAAGGTGAGTATTGATCAACCGTACTCATTTAATACTCTCGCATTTTTTTCGAGTGTCCACAAAAGATCGCTCGCATGCACGCATCACGTGTGTTTGTTTACAATTTTCACTTCCCGCCACTATTTTCGCGCGTAAGCGTGGGTTAATGTCATGTGACCGGAAGTCCGGAAATGTGGCGGGTTTTCCACAAAAAAAAGCATGTGCTTGTAGGTTTAGGTTTGTTAAACCAGCTACCGATAGGAAATGGTAAAGAAAACCGTTTTATGGGGTGAGGGCAGTTTTTCGACCACCACTTGAACAAGGGACTTGGATCTTTCCTGCTTATTTGTAATTAACAGAGCTTGAATCACCCTTGCTTTTCGAGGCAGGGGCCATGTTAATTTGTTTACCTTCAGTTTCTGTTATGGAACAGTTTTCCTCCGGTGGAGCAAAATTTCCCCAGAGCACATTGCTGAATGGATGAGGTTAAAGAACGCTTGTGTCCTTGTTTCTGTATGAAATACACCCTAATAACACTGCTTTTATTTTCTGCGACAACGACTTCTTGGAAATTGGAAAGATTAATTTACTTTGAAAGGATTATTGTTGCGTGATTCTTCAAGGCTATTGTTTCGTAAGAAGATCAAAATCTTCGGCCAGGTTATTAATACACCACAGTAACTGAATTTCGCATACCTTTTCTCCACCTCTGCTTACACTTTCTGCGCGGTAGATCGCTCATAAAGAACAATCCGTCTGCAAGAATAAGAAAGATAAACAAAAACGGTCAAGTCGACAGAGCCTAAGTTTCATTATCCATTTTTTGTGCGAGTGGTATCGAAACTAATTTGATGATATCTGTCGGGTGGAATCAGTGCAGGCGAACGTTTCTTCGCACATTTACCTAAAGGACCAGATCTACAGTATGAAATTTTCCACGTTGCCGGCCCCAGGTGGTAGATCGTCGATCCTGGGTCATCCCCGGGTACAACGAAAATGTGTAGTGTTGTGAAAAAAACCAGCAGATAGCTAAGGGTTTTAACTTTGACCTATTTTGGAATTTGGAATAGACGCGTTAAATGCGCAGTAACTGCAAGGTATTGACTTGTATTTACAGGGCGAACTTGAATAACTTGACGGCGCTAGCTATGTGCGATTCCAATTTTAGGGGCGTCACTACTGGAAAACTACTAAATACCTCACCTGAAAGAAATTGCCATCTACAGTCTACTTCGCTGCATAGTCTCACCTTCGCGAACAACGAACACTTGGGTAGTTCGTTAAGTTATTCCGTTCTTGAAATATGACCAAATATGTTTAAACATCCGATCTCGGGAGAGGAAGAAATCAATGCCTGTTTAGACTGTTTATCGGAGGAGGGCACAGAACTGATAAATTACCTCCGACAGACGGCAAGAAGATTGACACCTGCCAATAATGGACTCGTTGGCTTCTTTCATTCATTCAAACTTTTCTGTTGTACACCAAACTGCGTTGTAGAATTGCTAAAATGTTGTATAATTTTTGTTGGCCAGGTGTTGCTTTTGAGTTAAATGAAGTGTAAAAAGGACTTGTTTTATCGGCGGTAGAAGTGACGGAAACCGACCATAATTTGAAATCTGAGCTTTTCACGTGCTGTGTGCACAAAGGACGGTGTTTGTTTTCACATTGACTTCGCCGCCCTAGAGGCAAGTGTACAGCCGAGACCTTCGTCCGTCACCACACCGCAGAGTTCTCGGTTTTCTTCCAACCATGACCACAGCAAATCTGAAAGATGGCGTCGTAAATTTAACGATTACTCCGGCTAAGGAAGAAAATTCGAACGCTGCTGCAGAGCAAAAAGCCGCCGAAGCGCGCGGGGTTACGGCACAGCCTGAAGTAGCTGTGGACGATCGAGGAGGATGGGGAAACAAGGTCGAGTTTATTTTGGCCACGGTTGGTTTTGCAGTTGGTCTGGGAAATGTGTGGAGATTTCCGTATCTTTGCCAGAAAAGCGGAGGAGGTAACTGCATTTAATTTTATGGTTTATTGAGGCTATTTTCGAGGCCAACCACAAAGGTCGACAAAAAGGTTAATGTAAGACTCGTTCCGCCTCGCCCGATCTCACGCTGGCGAAAAAAAATATCGAGGGCAAAATTGGCAGGCTGGTCGGAGCTAGTTTCTATCGCTCATTGTAAGTGATGCCTGTTATAGAAATAGTTCAACTCAGGGTTTTTTTTTTAACTTTGGTTAAGTTAAATTTGAAGTCGACTAAGCTTAAGCATAATAACCCTAAATTGAAAATGAAGCAAGTTCGAGATCCCGAGATTTCAGGATATCGTATTTCTTCTTCTCAGATCGCATTAATTAATCGTTAATGCTCTTATCTTCTTTGGAAGGTGAAAGGATCAAAATTACATTTGTTTTCTTTAGAATTGAAATCATACATGCGCCCGACACGTATGCTCCCGTTTGTACTGCAAATGATTTTCGTGTTTATTTAAATAAATAATTGAGTTGAGTTAAGCTTAAATTTGTGAATGATAATTGCTTTCTCAAGAATTTTGTAAGATTGTGCTTCAAAGAGACAAAGAGCTAATTAAGTTTGGTCTTTGAAACTCGCTTCCCTATATTTTGTTATGGTTTGTTTAATTTCATGCCCGAATTCCTTTGGTAGTGCTCGATGACTGTTGCCTGACATGGTGTTTACATTTTTTTCTGCACACGTCTTGCGAAATGCATTCACTAATGACAGTGTAATGACTTTGGGAAGAACCGACTACCTTTTCTTTTGTCAGATTGCGTTGTTCAACCCGATCAAAGAACGCTATTGTTTAGCTTAATTTGTATTTGTCACGCTGTGGTGTGTGACTTCCATATGGGCCATGCAAGGGCGTTTGATATTCAAGTTATTGCACAACGTATTCCGATGTATTTCACAACAAGTGATTAGACTGACAATGTAATCATCAGTGACTCCTTGTTTTCCATGTTTATTCAATCATCTAATCTACTGTGAAATTGTTATATTTTAAAACACATAAACCTTATCTTTATGGGAGATGGAAGAAATGAACTTTATTTCTATAACACACCTTAGGAATTTAGTGTATCTGAAAAACAACACCAGCTTATGTGGCCAAGCACAGAAAAAAAAATACATGCAGAGGTTGACACAAATTGTCCACACTAATTGTCTTTTGGGAATTTATTCATTGGCAAAAATTAAAATTGTTACCTATTTATTGAGTATGTCCAGCTGTGAATGTGATTTCTCCAGCTTCTTTTGTGTGATACTTATCTTTTAAATTATCTAATATAATTTGTTTAATTTGTTTAGATCTAAAATCTGTTGCAGGAACAGTGTAAATTTAGATTAATAATTTCCCATGTCATAAGATTAATGATTGCAGTCCTCCTCAGTGTTGCCATTGCATTTTTGTTCTGTGACTGATGTATTGCAGGCTGCTGAATTTTTTTTAAATTTTGGCGGACTAAATGATTTAAACTCTGCGACCTTTGGGACATACTTGACAATTCCAATAACATCAGTATACAAAGCATCTAAATGATTTAATTACTTTGTAAATTTGAATTGATGGAAGATTTTTGTGAAAGTAATACACGTTATATACAAGCTGGTTAATTGGTTAAAAGTTTTTATGACTCCTAATTAACAGACTGTCTGATGCTGTGTGTATGCCTGTCTGACACTCTTTCATATAGTGCCCTTCTGCTGCAGTAACAGTTAATGAAAAAACATAGACCTTGTTTAAATCTAAATTAAAAAGATAAATAAAAGATAAGTAACATAGGAAATGCATATTTATAGACTATTCATAAATTGTTTCTTTTGGTTTCAACATTTCAAAGACTTTGGTGCTGTTTTGCTCTTTGATACACACATTAACAGAGGGAAATGCAATGGCCTTATTAACCCATTGACACCTGAAATTTTTGAAAAGAAAAGCAGTTTTTGGACATTTTGGACATTTTTAGCCTGGATATGAGCTAAATTAGCTCGAATCTACCCAACAAGGCAGCATGCCTTTCCCTCCACTAGCACTGTATTTTATGACATTTTTGTTCAGGCATGCATGTGCAGAAATCGTCTTTAGACTTCTTTTGGTTTTTAATTTTTTTTGCGTTTCCTTTTTCTCCTTTTCCTATCTTTGTGCTGCAGTTGTTGACCTACTACTGAGCTTGCTTCCAGTTCTAGAATTTCAGTGAAAGCATCATCGAGAAGGGAAATTCTTACCACAGAGTACCTGTAGCCAAGTGTAGTAGAGGGAAATTTTGCTCCAAGTTTTTCACTCAAATTTCTAAGCATTTTTGTGCATATTTCATGTTCAATTGACCCAATCACTCTGATCTGGGTATCATTGGAAAGATCTTTTCTTCGTGCAGAACTTGGGAGCAAGTGATGCCAATTTTGGTCAAAGGTGATGATGTCAGAAATGGAACAAACGCCAACGATCATCATGGGTGGTTAGGGGTGGCACAGGCATCAAATTATGGGTTAATACAAAAGCTTTATGGAGTTTGGCTTTATTGTCTTTCTCCAGGCACGCACTTTATTCTGAAAGGCCATAACTTTGTATTTGTCTGACTAAAACAGTCAAACAAAGAGGTCCTGTGATAACATATTTGCAAGCATCTCAGTGTCTCTTGTATCCTTTACAAAATCATGCTTCAAATAATGAGTTTTTTTTCCATTGCAGGTGCATTTTTGATTCCATACTTCCTCAGTCTGTTTCTTCTGGGCATCCCACTCTTTTTTCTTGAACTTGCAATTGGCCAGAGTCTGCGGCAAGGATCAGTTGGAGTATGGAATGCCATTCACCCCTACCTTGGAGGTGTCGGCTATGCCTGTGTTGTCGTGTGCCTGTTGGTGGGAATGTACTACAACATGATCATTGCTTGGTGCTTTTACTACTTGTTTGCATCATTCCAAGACCCTCTTCCCTATTCTAACTGCCCCCGATTGGATAATGGTACCTTACTCGAGGAGTGTCACGAAGCTGGTAGGACACAGTACTACTGGTATCGCAAAGCTCTTGATGTGACTCCAACCATTGATGAGAGTGGCGGACTTGTTTGGCATCTTGTCCTGGTGCTGTTGGTTGCTTGGATTGTCGTGTTCTTGTGCATGATGAGGGGCGTTCAGTCAGCTGGAAAGGTGCATTAGCTGTCAGTAAATTCTGGTCATAAGTTTTCCTGTTGTTCCAGCATAAATATTGATCTCAAAACTGGTTATTAATAGTTTGTTAATGGACCTTACAGTGTATATTGTTAGATTTATACAGTCAATGTTTGTTTCTTTTTTTTTTTTAAGTCTACTTTAAGTTGATTTCTGAACTCAGTTTTTTTCTTATGTTATTGTACCTTCCCTGCTTTGTGCACCATCTGCATTCCACTGAATATTGGCACTGGCCCATTTAATGTCAAGTTGTAGTGGGACAACATGTTCACCTTGTTTGTATTGTACACAAATGATAATCCGTTAGCGAGAGCACATTTTAACTTTGGTTACATTTTTCAATTTTCAGGCAGTTTATTTTACTGCAACATTTCCGTATATTGTTCTGACAATCTTCTTTGGCCGTGGTGTTAGTCTTGAAGGGGCTGGAGCTGGAATTGCACACATGTTTAAACCTCAGGTTAGGTTTTTCATTAGGTATATAAGGGATATATACATGTAACATTGAAATGAAGCAGTTATGTATACCATGAACATGTTGTGATCTCAAAGATTGTTGTATGAACCATTGACTTTGAGGAGAATCATGGAATTTGAAACTGGAGTATTTTGAATTGTGATGTGCAATAATCAGAAATAATTTTACCACAGGATATATGTTGTTTTTTTTGTTGTTGTTTTTTTTAAGATACACCATTAAAGGGACACTATTAGTAAATTGCTGCTTTTGTGGTCAAAGTAGTGCTCAAATTATGATTGGGTACCTTCTCTCATTCATAAAATGCTCCCAAAACATCAAGATGTTGTTGTGGGCAAAGCAAATTTTAGTTAGTTTTTAGTGATTTTCCCAAGACACAATGATACGATTAAGTTTTGACTTTTGAAGTCGTGGCATGAGAGTGCTGGCCCCCTTCTATGTTTGACTGCAAAGCAACACGAAGTAAGTAGTGGTCAGTGAAGCTCATATATAACAGAACACAAACTATACTTACCGTAGTCCATTTATTATACATTTATTTTTGTTGTACTTGGCTGATTGCTAGGCAAATGAATTATTGGAAATTGGAGGAAATTGAAATTTGTTCATCTCAGCCTTAATGTGTGCATTTAACGTACATGCACATGACTTGCATTTTTCAATATTTCTTAATTACTACTTATATATACATGATTTGTATTGCATACAGAACTTCACCTCTAATGCTGGTTTTGTTGCTATTTGTTTTTTTACAGTTTGACAAGCTCATCAATCCACAGGTGTGGCTGGAGGCTGCCACTCAGATTTTCTTTTCCCTGAGCGTGGCCTTTGGAGGGCTTATTGCTATGTCCAGTTATAACCCTGTGCACAATAACTGCCACAGGGATGCCATCATGGTCTCACTGATCAACTGTGGAACATCAGTGTTCGCCAGTATTGTTATTTTCAGTATCCTTGGCTTTAAGGTAGGTTTTAATAAAATCACTTTGCCATTTGCTGGAGTGAAAATTACCTGTTGAGATCTTGAGATTCAGTGGTGTATGGTTAGTTTGATGGACTATGCATTCAGCAGTCTGGACTTGTGTGCCAGCCATGGTCATTGTTTTGTGCTCGTGTGTACAGCACTTAAATTTCAAAGTGCCTCTCCACCTGGGATACCAGTTGGTACCCACACACTACTAGGGAATCCTGAGACAATACCAGGGGTTTTCCCTGTGGTGGATTAAAAAATAATTATTGATATTATTATTATTCCTAGCCAGTATATCATCCCTCCAGAGGAGTAGCAATACTCTTATAGTCACTTCATATCACAGAATCTTGCATTAATTGTTGGCATTTGGGGTCACGTAGAAGGGGATTTATTCAGAAAAGATCTTGAAATTCTAGTATTGCATAGCAACTAACGGGGTGTTGGGTTTCTTGATCTGTGTCATGTAATGTATTTGTGACAATGTACTTCCGTGCAGTCCTATCAACATTTATTATTCTTTATTACCTGGCGAGATGATGATGATGATGATGATGATGTTGTATGTGATACTTTAGGCCACCCAATCATTGCATGAGTGTCAGGTGTTTTATGGAGCCATGAACGGCACAGACATTAATGGAACAGTCACTGACTTGGTTGCTAAAAACTGCCATGACTTGACATACTGGCTATCAGAGGTATGCTCAGATTTCTTCCTCACATACAACTTTAACTTTGAAATTTGTTGTACATGTACATGTACATTTCCTCCCTTGATAAACATACCTGTGCAAAAGAACATTAAAAAGTGTTACATTTGTTAGTTCATTTCTTTGTTTTTTCATTTGTTTGTTCATTGTTCATTGATACGTTCTTTTGTTTATTCTTTTTTTCATTCATTTAATTATTTTTTTCCTTCATTTGATTGTGTTTAGGAAATACTGACACAGAAACTACTTTCCTTTCGTTTTACGTGACTGTTCATTCATCTTGTTGTACAACATTTCTTTCTTAGTCTGCTCAAGGTCCTGGCCTGACGTTCATTGCCTTTACTGAAGCCATAGTGAAGATGCCTGCATCACCTCTCTGGTCTGTGCTGTTCTTCTGTATGTTGTTGACTCTTGGTCTTGGCAGTATGTTTGGAACTCTGGAGGGTGTTATTACACCCTTTTATGACTTGAAGATCTTTCCTTGGAGAAAAGAAGTCATGACTGGTAAGTGTAACTTTGTACGAGGCATTAAGGAGTGCATCAAGCTGTATGGAAGAAAAAAATGAAGACAAAATAAGTCGCAGCTCCTCTGAAAACTGCAATACTAGTCATGCTTGAAAAACACTACTATGATGGGTACAGTCAATCTAACAATCTAACAATCTAAATACCTTCCTTCATCCCCCTATCGACTCCATGCATCCAGACAGAGCCAATGCAAATGTAATTAATGGGTGTTTTTTTCTTTTTTCTATTTTACAGCTTGCATCTGTGGATTCTGTTACCTTATCGGTTTCTTGTTCTGTCAACATTCTGGACAGTACTGGCTGCAGATGTTTGACAACTACTGTGCCACTCTGCCACTGTTGTTCATTGGCTTCTTTGAACTCATTGGCGTCAGTTACATCTACACAACTGAGAGGTGAGGGTACTTGGATATTATTGTCCTACTAGCAATTCAGAATTGGGTTTTTTCTCTCTCCTCATAAATTAGAATTTTTTCCTTCTCTTAGACATTAAAACTAGGCCATCATACAAGGTATTAATTAGTTTTCTCAGGATGCTTTAGACACATGTAAATCACTGGTTCCTGTGATGAAGCCATGGTTAACCATCCATCTTTGTCCAAGTCGAAGGCACAAGATTTCTGTCTTTGAAGTGTCAGGACTTTTAAAAATGATATGTAACCTGAATACTCTGAGAAGATTCAATTTTGATTGCCGATGTTTCTGAGCATGCATTTGCCATGGAAGTTTTCCTTTATGTTAAGACATGATTATTGTTGGACCCCACTAATTCAAATCCCTGTTATTTCAAACTCAAAACCATTTCCCTTGTATTTGCCCTTCAGTCATTTACATCTACTATTGTTATTTCAAACTGCTGCTATTTCAAACTATTTTTCATTTTCCCTGAGAAATTGAAATTTTTATGGTGGGGTTCAAGTGCATGTTTTTTTTTTTTAACAGATTTGAAGATGACATTCAGTATATGCTTGGCTTCCGGCCACATATGTACTGGAGGATTTGTTGGCGCTACGTCTCACCAGCACTTATTGTGATTATCACCATTGCCAGTATTATTAATCTGGCCATCAACCCCATGACCTACTCTGCGTGGGATAAGGAACATGTAAGTAAATGGATTTCCTTGGTCAGTTTTTTTTTTTTTTTTTTTTTATGTTTATTATACCTTAATAAATCTTTTTTGCTTGCGCATTGTTAATTTACTTTTGGCAGCTCAAG
>Ga0126338_10000126_pt1 | contig 29921 bp, 13 predicted proteins | sample OrbCmetagenome_2_FD_92529 | JGI IMG/M metagenome (GOLD analysis project Ga0126338, IMG submission 92529) | Coral microbial communities from Petempiche,Puerto Morelos, Mexico - Orbicella C C metagenome | ecosystem: Host-associated > Invertebrates > Cnidaria > Coral | place: Petempiche,Puerto... | reverse complement strand
TGAGGTTTGGACTTAAAGCTGGGGGCTGTAAAACAAGGAAATACTTCTTCCTCTGCGAAACAGTATTTGTCTGACCCCCTATATACTACTCTGTATAGTTTACTTTTTACATTTTTAAACTGTGATTGGCTGACAGCAGCCAATTTATCCTAATTTTTAATTTGCACTGCAGTGCAAATTAATTGGAAATTAACAGGCACGCTTTTGGGACTTTCTCAGCCACGTTACATCATGCCTATGCCCTGTCACCTACGACAGAAGCCTTTAATGAGGAATATGCCAACTTACGCTCTATATTCTCCCAATTTGATTATCAAATTGGCCTCATAAATTCCACAATTAATATGTTTATTCAAAATATTGCAACTAAACCAGAAAAGAAAACTGATGTCAACGCAATCAGAATAGTTCTTTCCTTCAAAGATCAGAGCTAATGCAGTCCAATGGCAATTACATGATCTCAGCAGTAAGATTGCTGTCACTTTACAGCCTATTTTTGTGAGCAAAAAATTGGAGCAAGATCATAATTAAGCTGAAAGAAATTACTCCAAGTATTGTAAGTCAGCATTGCATTGTTTGTAAATTTGCATGTGATCTGTGTGATGCAGATTATGTTGGCTATAGAGCCCGACACCTTTGTCAACGCATTGCTAAATACAACTATTTGGCTATCGGTAAACATATTTTAGATGTGAACGATGACAAAAACCTTCTTAATGAGGGCCAATTTTGTGTTCTCAAGAAGTGCCACAGGAAATTTGACTGCCTCGTTTACGAAATGCTATTCATCAAAGAATTGAGACCTAGCCTTAACACTCAGAGTGACTCCATCAGTGCTTAACTCTTTGTTTAGCTTGTAGCATATTTTTATATTACTTTTCTTTTTAATGAACTGTTTTTCTTGTACTTATAGAATATTCATACTGTTTTTTTTCATTGATGTCTGAGCATGTTAAAACATCGTACTCCTGATATTCGCAAATTCTTTCAAATTGCACTCGCCTAAAGGTTTGTGCAATTTTGTGAGAATTTTCAAATATCTCTGGTAGTGTAAATCCTTAATTGCACTTGCATTCATACACTTGCCTATACTAACATTGCTGACTCAAATGGCAAATTCTTCCAGCCAGCATTATGCCTTTTGCAGTTGTCAGTTACTGTTTTGTCCTTTAGCAGGCAGCAATTTAAGTGCCTAGCAGTTACTCTATATGTAGGTGGTTTAGCTTTTTTTAAAAGAGTACACTGTTCCTGTGTTCTTAGCATTAGTGCATGTTCATTGAATTTGCCATCCATATATTTTCTTGCATTTAAGTCATCAGGTTAAAAACAGTGTTGAATATTGGTGACATATCACAACTGAAAAAGTTCACTTAATCAATTGCTTTTACAAATTTTGATGGCAGTTAAAAAGTTGATCAATTAAACCCTCAGGAAAGACTCCACCCTGAGGTCCACCCCTTACCTTTTTATGTACATTTTGACAAAAAAAGGAGGTACCCCTTTGGTATACCTATTATTGAAAAAGTACTCCTTTTACATACCTACTTACAAACACTATTACTGCTGTAACTAACCCATCTTATAACTAAATCTCCAAAAATGGAAGTCTTCTTATCAGTTTTCATGTAGTGCTTAATAAATTAAATGATATAGCCATAAGGTGCATTTGTACGAAATATTTAAATTAGAGGCCCTTTAAAATACCTAAATGACAGATTTCCCTACCCTTTCATACACCTCAACTCATGAAGTTCCTACCCTTTCGGGCGGAGCTTCCCTGTATAGGCCATTATAGGGAGTAACACCGTCCCAGGGAACCAAACCAATAGAACAGGGAAGCACCCAATCCATTTAAAATGTCTACTAAAATTTCCACATTTAAAATGTCTATTAATTAAATGGTAAATCCCAATGCGGCAAGTTAGCCATAAATAATAGCAGAGCTGAGCCATCAAGCAGAGCACCATACCCATACAGGAAAGTAAAGGAAACCCATGCATTCATTTTCTCGTGGCTATCGTGGCTAGTGGTATTGCTCTTAGGCGATACCGCTAGGGTACTGCCGACGGTGGAGTCACGCAAGAAGGTGGCCATACTCCAGCTAGTAGGTTGACAGCAACATGCATCCTTGTTTTATAGGATACTTCTTTGATATTGGACATCCATGTTATGGTCAATTGACCTGTCAAAACAAGGTATCCACTGACCAGTACCACGTGACCATATCATGGGCTCAAGTTTAGAGCTCATCAACATCACATGGTTTTTAAAGTTGACGCTGACCAAGTGCTAGTTTTGAGTTGGATCGCGGGCTCACGCAGGTTAACTTGTTGTAAATAGTTGTTTGGAGGCTGGCTAAAGTTAACCCAGGATTAAAAGTATTTAGTAATTTTTTCTTGTACACAAAAATTTTTCACTGCTTTTGTTTTGTGCAACTTGAGATTATTCAAACTCAAAGCAGAAGGCCAAACAATATACAGAAAACCTCAACGGAAAGTTACAAAACTCAAATCAAAATTCTCGCTTATCCTGGATTATCTTTATTGAGCTTTGAGCAACCCAACCCAGGAGCTCCGCTTTTAGACTTTGCTAAATCGATATATTATTACCTCAAAAGCTGCACAAGACTTGATGGGATAAATGCAAATCTTCATCAGCCTTAGGTCCTCTGAATGATGGACACTGTGGACAGACTTAGGAAGCTGAGATTTAAACACTTGGCAATCATCAAGCATTTTAGCATTGGCAGATGCTGTAGGATAATTTTTCTGCTCTGTCGTTGAATCTACAGCTAAATCCTGTTGGAAGTTGCTACGGATGTCATTTGAAGCACTCTTTTTGTGACAAGCAGGTGCAACTGTATCTTGAAAATGTTTGCCCAGTACTGATTCTGTGGTTAACATAGCATCACTGTGCAAACTGTCCTGTGCACTAGAGGTGACATTTAAGTCACCATCTAGAAAGCATTCTTCAAGGAAATTTAGAAATGTTTTTGCATCAGCAAAGTTTGACATGTAGCCAAATGAGATTCTCACCGAGCCAGTAGGTTTTCCTTCAATAAGATCTACATCATCCCCACACACGTGACCTGCAGACAGATTGTCCTTCACTTGCTTATTTGATAGGCTCAGAAATTTCTGACAGGCCCCTGTGTTGCAAAAGCAACCTGTCCTTAGGTGAATATTGTATAAGCTGGCCATCTTTTCTACCTGTTAAAAATAGTATAATTTTTTAGCAACACTTTTAAAACATGATTAAAATTAAGCAAAGCTGATGTGATTTTGAGGACAAGAAATACCAACAACAGCCCAGAAAGATTTCAACTGTCTTTTAACTTTCTGGTAGAAAACCCTTCAGAAGTAAAGTCCAGCAGGTATATTTTGCAGGTTGCAGGTTGCAGGTTGCAAGTTGCAATTTAATTTTAACTGGAAAACCGCTGGCACTAAAAATAATTAATAACCTATATACTGGTCAGAGGTTCTTACATAAAGTAGTTCGCGTCTTTCACATATTGAGAACATGATCGATCCGCTATAAGTACTTATGAGACCAGTGAAATTTCTTCAAAGCCATCTGGATGGCCGTTCCATAGATGTTTCCATCGATTCCAGATTTGGCTCGGGTCTTCCCTCAACAACAGAAGATTGCCATCACAAATAAAGCAAATAAATAAAGAAATGAAATGATATAAGTCTTAAGATTTTAACCGACGGAATATACTAGCACAAACTCAGTGTGCTTTTATTTTGGTACTCACAGGGAAGAAATAACCAAATTCAGCAGATATTTCAGATGATATTTCAGATGTTTCTTCAAAAACGATAATTCATTGCAGGCTTAAAATAATAGGAGTATACTCTCCTCCCATCGCTCATGTAACAGTTACAGTAAGTCTACCACCTGTAAGTGCCAGCAGTTTTCCAGTTATAATTAAATTTCAACCTGCAACCTGCAGCCTGCAAAATATACCTGCCGAGTAAAGTCTTGCAAGAAGATGCAAGTCATGTGCCTTGGATAATATAAACACAGGTAAAACACTCATGATTTTAGCAACAGCACTTGGGGGAAAAAAACCATCCAAACGGGTTCAAGGCTTGCAGGATACTTTCTGTGATGTCTGTCTTGCAAAAACAAACTTAAATTATATTATGGGGGATCCAGGTATTCTGTTTTGAGGTGATATTTAGTCACTTGGACTATAGTTTTGGCTAACATCAAACAACCCGCAGGACTTTGTGAATTCAACAAATATTATTCCAGCGATAAAAACAGATCACGCAGCGATTGGGCTAGCTTCAACCAATTCGTATCAGCGTGTTAAGGACGGTGGCTACTATTGTGCACACACATTCTGCGCATCATGCAAGACATGGTTTACTCCATGCGTGTGCTAGGGTTGGCATTGACGTAATCAACTATGCTACCAAGTACGCGACTAAAATGAAAGCAAAAGTTTCCTGCTGTGACCAAATCAAGTTTAATGAACCTGTACTAAAACCAGGAATACCAGAATAGCATATCGCTGACCACTAGCTGTTAACGGCTTCAGGTTAAAAAAACTAGCTGTTATCTGTCAAAAATTATACTGAAATCCAAATGAAAACATGTACCTGCAGATGGCATAGTGCGTGTGCAAAACAAGTGCAAGAGACGCAAAAATTTAACTTACTGGGGAGATGACGGGAAAAAATGTAACAGGCACCATAAAGTTTTCAAAAACGATGAATAACTTTAAAAAACGTGCAGTTACCCCTACATTTTATGTTATGAAATGGAAGTGGCAAGCCTATTCAACACGTGATTAGTTTCTGGTTGTGAGGAAAAGCTGTTTAGACTGTATTTTAGCTGAACCAGAGGAAGGCTGTCAGAGACACCAAAAGTGCTGTGGCAACCATTTTGTCATTAAAAACATACCAAAAATGGTTTTTATGTTATGTTTCACCAAGTAGTTTTAAGATATTTATAAATGTGTTTGTTTTTCTGTACATAAAGGTGAATTCTTAGGAAATTTGTGAAGAACTATCCTCTCCTTCTTTTTCAGAAAAATGCTGATGTTAGCATTTCTGTTGAGATTCAAGGCTAATTATCTCAAAAAAATGTGTGGCTACCCCCATTTTTCTTTGTGGATTCCAATAGCCCTTGCAAAGATCTACTTTTTCCGCACAGTCTTAATCTGGTGCAAAAGCCTTTGTATTCAGTAGGCACCGTCCTTAAAGGCTGTGGCATTTGGAAAATGAATGTCTCACCTCTTGAAGATGGAAATTATCTTGATGACTTGAAAAATAAGTTCCCACAATGGAAAACAATGGGAGCTAATAACTTATCAGATTAACAATGGAATTGGCTGAAATATAACATTCGGGACCATGCCATTTCTTATTTTAAACAAAATGCCAAAGAACGAAACATAAGAAAGTTACTTGTATGTGGTGTTATTACAACAGTTACTAATCCCTACAAAATATTTCATAAACAGAGATGCTTTTATGGCGACCCATATAAATCAAGATCTACCAACATGGACTGCAACACTAAAGAAATGTTTCTAAGCAACCTGAACATCATTCAACTATCTCAATAAATTAAAATGATACAACCATAAGGTGCATCTTGTGGAGATAAAATATCCCCTGAGGAAATAAAATTAATCCTAGATAGCTTTCAGAATAACAAATCACCAGGTGATGATGGATTACCAATTGAATATTATAAAACCTGTTGGGAATTAATTGGGGACTCTATTATAGAAAGTACAAGCGGGAGTCCTTTAAATATGGAGAAATGTCCAGCTCTCAAAGGAAAGCAGTTATCACTTAAATTGAGAAGCAAGGTAAAGATCAAACAGCAATTGGCAACTGACCTCTCTCCTCAATGTTGACGTGAAAAAAATTTCAAAAGTAATTGCAGTGACAGTAAAAATGTTTTGCCCAGCATCATACATCACAATCAAACAGGTTATGTAAAAGATTGTGACATTGGAGAGTCAGTTAGGTCAATTTTGGATATAATGGTGTTCACAGATAAAAAAAAAAAACATCCTAGTATTCTGATTTTGATTTTTTTGATTCATTGGGCCAGCACATTCTATCAAAAAATTCAAAGCTGTGTAATAAATAATGGCTTTCATCAGATTATTTTCAATTACAAAGGGGCAGAGACCCCCTTTCTCCCTATTTCTTTCTTTTAGCCATTAAACCATGTTAGCACTTTCAATTTGCAAAAATCCTCAAACTGATGGAACTAAAATAGGAGAAAGTGAACAGGGGTTTCAAAATGTTTTGAAGTAGGCATCTGCAGCTGGAGGGGAAGGCGGCTGTGATGAATTAGGGGCCCCAAGGCCCCTCATCCTAGGGGGTCTTGGGTTATGCCACCCTCCCATAAAAACTAGGTTGGCCTGACCGGGAATTAAAACTGCAAGATGACCGAAGATAGCTATGAAAACACGATGATGCAACGGGCACAAAATACAGTGTGGAGGCAGTGTAGCTGAGTGGTTTAGGGCACTGGTGTTGTAATCTGGAGGTCCCGGGTCCAGGGCCTCCACCCTGTCACAAGATTTATGTCTGTGCGGTTTTTCATTTGCATGTTATTTGGAGAAGTGTTTTACCCAAATTTATAGAGCTTTGTTGTAATTTTTGTTGTAATGAAATTTAGAATTAACAAAGGGTATTCTGTTTTGGAAGAGTCATTTATCAGTTAAGTATGTATTGTGGAAATCCACTTTATAGACATTATTTCCTTTCCCAATTTCCCATGCAGTGTTTCAGCCAGAAAATTTTACTTGAGGGTTAAAGTGGCCCCTGAAGACCATTTTTAGGGGCCACTGTTTTAGGAAAGGGGCCAATAAATTGAAAGCTACTGAACGAAAAAATGCATCAGGGTACCAAGCAAAATAAAACAGTTTATTAGGATCTATGAGAATTTAATAGTAAGTGCTTCTTGAAGTGTTTCTACTCAATAAAGTTTCTTTTGAATCAGATACTAGTACATGAAGGATCCGTGTATTATAAGAGTGCAATCCATAGGCATACATAACATAGTCAATGATCAAGGGTTTGCAATGCATCATAGGGCGATTTCGAACATGGTTAGCCATTTTGAAGTTTTCCAATGTGAGAGAAGCAAAAGGATGGATTGACTTCTTTTGTTATGTTGAATGTTTTAGAAGCAAAGATCTTTCAATATCATTTTCTAGAATGGCATAATGTGTGACAAAATAACAGTTATTGATCGTCAACACAGAGAAATGTAGTTGCCATTATGGCAACTAAACCAGAATTTTTGCTTTGTTACCAAAGATGAAATGTTAGTTGCATCGGCAAACATATCAGTCGCAATTTCGAGCCCTGGGATATCTTTTAGAATACTATGCCTGTGTTAAGCCTGTAGCCTTGAAAAAGGAAAGGGCAAAATGGGCCCTTTTTTCGTTTTTCTTGGGGCCCATCTCTGATTACGACGTGGGATTCCCGCAATGGCGCGGTCTGGCGGAAACACTGTAAATGAACAAAAAATAGGTCTGAAATGCGTATTTGTGGGCTTTTGCATAGTTTGTTCCATTCGGTTGGAGATTTTTGTTTTTCAATGTAGGTATCTGGGAGTTGAATTGCTACACGTGAGAAGGCAATCACTGGAAAGATAAAGGTGTAGAAATAGGTGAATTATGTAACATACATTTTTTTGGATCTCTGGCATCAACATAGACAAGTTGTTACTTTTAAGAAACAAATGTGTTACAGAATACTGTTTACTTGATTGAGTTTAAAGGGTATGCAGAATTGATGGATTTATGGCCACCACAGGAAAAACATGCAAAATATCAAAATTTCCCCACACACTTTGAATTTGTTTGTGTCCATTTATGCAACACATCAGGCATATTTTTAGGTACTCCAGCTTAAGATGCCAATATCTAGACAACCCATCAGGATATCAAAAAATATCAAAATAAGACTGTGCAGCCATTTTGCTTGTGTTGCAGCACCCAATAACCAATAAACTCAATAGAACAACCCTCTTTTGTTTCACATCTTACCGGCTCCTGGAGTTCTTAAAATAAAACCTTGCTTAAATTGTATTTTTATCATAAACCTCATTTAATAACCTTTCTTCTGACATGTAGATTGTTCCGGTTGTATTGAAACTGGCGTGTGTAGGAATTAATTTTTTTTTTCTGAAGGACACCCCTGAAGGTGGAAAGTTACCTTAACCACAGGGTATCTGAACACTGTATCAGCAATAACGCAATCATATACATACATGTAAAATAAATGTACTGTTATTTACCTGTGTTCCTGGGTCTTTTTGAACCAGTTTGAAGGGATTTGACTAAAAGCGAAGAAAGCCTGCATAGCAAAAAAATTGACCAACCCCTGCTTCTTCAATTTTTTGCTCTCAAACATAAATTTTGTGAAATATGCGGTCGTATTAACATATAAATGTTCTGACGGAAAGTAAAATATACGGTCGTAATAACGTAGTGAACGGAAGTAAAATATAAAGTCATACTTACGTACTGAAGGAAAGTAAAATACACTGTCGTACTAACATACTGAACGAGAAAAGTAAAATACATGGTTGTACTAACGTACTCAAGAAAAGTAAAATTTACGGTCGTCCTAACGTCTTGAAGCAAAGTAAAATATACAGTCCTAGTAGCATTCTGAAGGAAAGTAAAATAATTATACAGTCATATACTAACGTACTGAAGGAAAGTAAAATATACTGTTGTACCAATGTTTTGAAGGACAGTAAAAGGTACAGTTCTGCAAATGTACTGAAGGAAACTAAACTGTACGGTTGTACAAACGTACTGGGCCCGGTTGTTCAAAACCGCGATTTAACTAACATCCAATTAAGCCTAATTGTCAATTAAATTTCCTAATTGTGGGTTAGCTAATCGGGTGTTAGAAAATGGTTGCTCAAAAGGAGATTAATCTGCCGATTAACTAATCCGCAATTGAGCGTAAAGTGGATTATTTCAATTGATTATAATATATTCTTACGCCATTTTAAGTCATAGAATTGCGCAAAACTTTTGTTTCCAAATGGCCTATTATTTACTAGACAATATGAAAGGCCGTGGGCAAGAACGTCCCATAGATTTTTCGGCCATTTTTGAAAGTGCTCAAAAATAGCTGGCATGTGGGCTTCGTTTTACCTGAGAAACATTGCTCTGAAGTTTCTCTTCGTTCTCAAGAAATAACGTATCCAAAAAAGGCACACACTTTGGAAAAACCAAGAGGTTTATTGCATATGCAATATCTTGAAAACAAAGTGAACTTTAGTGCAAAAACTACGGGACATTGCTTAACCTACCTAAAGAAAACTGCATGCGGAATTTGGAGCATTTTCAACAAAGTTCACTTTTCATTAAAATACCTAAAGCCCTTTTCCCACCGAGTCCTTCAAATAAATGAAGCCAGGCCTTTGTTATGATAAACTGAGCCAATCCTTTGTTATAATAGCCTTGCCAAGCCTTTGTTATAAGTCAAAGTCTTGCCTTGATTTATTATAACAAAGGATCAGCCCGCCACAACCGCAAGGACTTTGATTTCACTTAGAAACCAGCAAAATGTCAATTTCGCGCAACGTATATAAGCTCAATTTTGATGATTTCAGGTCAAAAGTGGTTAAAATGTTTACTCATGTTAATGCGTGACAGCAAGGACGTTGATTTCTCTTAGAAAGCAGCAAAATGTCAATTTCATGTAACATATAGGCTCAAAAATGTTGATTTTAGGTCAAAAACGGTTTAAATGTTGATTTCACGTTAGCAAGTGATGGCAAGGATGTTGATTTCTCTTAGAAAGCAGCAAAATGTCAATTTCACGCAACATATAAGCTCAAAAATGTCGATGGTAGGTCAAAAAAGGTTTAAATGCTGATTTCACGTTAACGCGTGACGGCAAGGATGTTGATTTCTCTTAGAAAGGAGCAAAATGTGAATTTCACGTAACGTATAAGCTCAAAAATGTCGATTTTAGGTTAAAAAAGGTTTAAATGTTGATTTCACGTTAACGCGTGACAGAAAGGATGTTGATTTCACTTACAAGACAGCAAAATGTTAATTTCACGCAATGTATAAGCTCAAAAATGTCGATTTCAGGTCTAAATAGGTAAAAATGTTGATTTCACGTTAACGCGTGATGGCAAGGATGTTCATTTCACTTAGAAAACAGTGAAATGTTGATTTCATCAGAACGCATTACAACAGAGATGCTAATATCACATAAGGTCAGTAAAATGCTCGAGGCTCTTGTGGTTAGGGTTTTAAGTTAATTAGGATTAGAGATTAGTCCAACGTTATTCAGCAAAGTTAGGGCTTCAGTTGTGGTTTGTTTAGGCAACTAGCAACAGTCACCATAGGTTGATTTCCCTACTTAATAGTCAAGTTTGTTAGTTGCACTATGAAAAAAAATAAAAAAAATAAAAAATAATTAAATAATAATAATAATAATAATAATAATAATAACAATAAAAACCAGGACTCTTACGCCATGTTCAGTCAGCTGATAAACATCGAAACTACCTTGTCGAACTAGGATGGTCAAATCAAATACAGCAATCAACGTAGATGTCACTACCAAACAGTCAAAGAAGAGGGCCTATAGAGCATTTTTATTGCCACGCAATAAAAAGTAATATCAAAAACCATTCAGTAGATAAGGTCAAGAAATTGTGATATTACAGAGGATAAATAAAGAAGACAGTTCTCCAAGTTTAAGGTGGGTGCATTGTCCCAAACTTGAGACATTCCTCGAAATGTTCCGCGCAAATTTACAGAACCTCGTATGGAGCCGCCATGTTGGTGTTCTGTGGTACACCAATATGGTTGCCGGAAAATAGCATTAACATCTGGAACTTACTTTGGTTATCTGAGACAATGATTATCTTGCACTGAACAAATAAACATTAAATAAGCACTTTTCCAAATACAGCGTCTTAAATGGCTAAAAATCACAAGATAAATACATATTTTCGACAAACGTGATCGTAGCTTTATGTCACGCACCGCCATAACTTCGAAATTTAAAATGCGCTAGTACTTCTTATGCTTGATGAGGATAACAACTTTTATGGCTCTTTAGTTTTGGATTTAAGAATTTGATGACTTCACGTGAAAATGCTCTATAAATAGGGTTGACAGCTAAACAAATTAACCCTTCGCAACATACGGGTCTCCATACATCTGCATGTCCGCCGATCCCAGAAGTTCAAAACACTACAAATCATGCCGATATGAGATAAAATCAACGCAACCTGGATCACAGATCTAAGTTACAACTGATCGCTACTTGTTGGCCATTATTATGTTTAAATGAAAAATGAAAAACAATTTAGTTACCAGTTTGAGAAACGTCCGCAGAATGTGATCGCAATGCATGGCAAGAAGGGTCTTTACACCTCGTGTGTGGGAAAACATGGCAGTTGATAAAAGACAAATTTTATAACTCTAAAACCAGTTCTTGCTTTCCAAACTTTGACACTAGCAAGGCTTGGCAAATGGGCAACAACTCACAAGAGGGTATTTCTCTTGGGCAAGAACTGCTCTTGGACTTTGCTGCCTGGCTCAATCTGACTTCAAAAGTCAATAACACGATTACAGTATACCAGCTGCCTTCAAAGTTTCAGAACACATTTTGATTCTTTAAAAGGTGCTGATCACTTACGGGTTTATCAAGACTTCATGATGCCTCTCAACCACCAGGCAGCCATACAAGGTACTTTAAAACAATGCTATGGATATTAGTTGACAGAGCTCTAATGCTGCACATCTCTTTTTTGTTTGATGGTATTTCGTTTGACCCTCGATCGATTCACGTGTTGTGTTCACTTCACAATAACCGATGTAAACAATCTGTTCCCAGATTTCCTCTCTATATACTATTTTCCTTTGACTTAAAGACAGCTAATTAGGTTGTGTGAAATACACTATAAACAGTCTGCCTGTTTGCTCTTCAACAAAATAATAAGGTTTCTTTTGTTTTTTGTTCAACAAAAGATCTCCAAAAGATGCCGCTTGGAAAACTGAGTTTTTTAGCATACGTTATTTCTCAAGAACGAGGAGCACCCCAGCGAAAAAAACTTCAGAGCAATGTTTCTCAGGTAAACCGAAACCCGCATGCCAAAATTCAGCTATTTTTGAGCACTTTCAAAATGGCCAAAAAACCTAAGGGATGCTCTTGCCTGTGGCCTTTCATATAGTTAGTAGGTTTTAAATTATATTAAGTGTCCAAAATTAGTAGGAGGGTGTTTCCGCTCAGCTAAATATTTTTTCGACATGTTAATAAAGTTTATGTATGTTCCCCGGCCAAAAATCTGCCTGTGAAACTGTGGTCTTGTTTCCTCCAACTGTATCACAACTTCTATAAATATATGGTTGTACTAACGTACTAGAGGGAAGCAAAATATACAGTCCTACTAACGCACTGAAGGAAAGTAAAATATATGGTCTTACTAACATACTGAAGGAGGAATGTAAAATATACCGTCGTACTAACGTACTAGAGGAAATTAAAATGTACGGTTGTACTAATGTCCTAGAGGATAATAAAATACACGGTAGTACTAACGTTCTGAAGGAAAATAAAATATGCGGTTGTACGAACGTATTGAAGGAGGAAAACGTGTCGCAAGGCCACACAAACAAAAGAATGCTCTGAAAATTACTGAAAATTTCACAAGATAACCAAAGATTGACAAAGATGTTGGTGAAGATGATCCCAAGATGTTTTGATCATACACCCACGAATTTAAGTACAATTTAGGAGTCAATGTATGGTCATACTAGTGTACTAAAGGAGGAAAGTAAAATATACTGTAGTCCTAACATACTGAAGGAGGAAAGTAAAATATATGGTCTTATCTTTTTCTCAACTGGTGAGCGAGCAGATTTAAACAAGTCCTGCAATCTGATTGGTTCCAGAATTTTCCCATCCAACCCACCACAGTGGGGGGATTCTGTCGTGTTGATCTTTTTTCTGGAATGAATTAGCATTAATCCTCAATCTTTTACTCTTTTTACACTTCCATTGCTGATTAATCAATGCAAGTTCATCACCGCTCACCCTTAAATGGCAAGGAAAGTCACTGTAAGTAAATTCAATTGAGTGTTTTGAAGTTGTGAGAGTTTGTTTGGTCGTTTGTAGCTCGGCCCTGTAATGGCGCATAATCCTGTGTGGATCTCTCTCTGCACAATTTTAAGTAAAAAATGATTCAGTTTCAGTCCAGTTTATCTCTCTGGTTGTTGCTGCATATGAGAGAATTTCTCTGGAGAATTTCTCTGCTTTCTACTTTTCAATTTACAGTAGAAAAGTCTGATTTCAAGTGATTAGCAACGACTGACAGAGATTGTTTTTGTAGTACAACTTCAAACTTTGCATGAAATTTCACACTGCATAAACACTTCTGGAGAACTTAACTGGTGAACTAAATGCAACTAACATAAAGTAGTGTGAAATAAATCTTTTATTTAATACATCCTTCTTTTTCTAGTATCTGAGTTACTTGCTCAACGCAAAGATATTTGTTACAAATGGTTTGTAGATGGCGTGTAAGCCAAAACAATGACAAAGTTGCATAAACAAAACCATTTGTAAGCCAATTTACTGCAGGAAAAACAATAAACATGTTATTAGCCGGCTTGGGTCAGTCCGTGTAGTAACAATCTGTGACCAGTGAGTCGGTCTTGAAAATGCTGCCCGAGGTCACAGGCCGAAGGCAGCAATTTCTAAACAGAGGTCACAGGATATTACAAAGTACGCTCTTACTAGGGTTTGAGTAACAGAAACACCCACAAGAAATAAGTGGAGGATAGTATTAAAATCCTGCATTTCAAAAAATTGTAATGAAATTGTTGTTCATGAATTTAATGTACTTTAAACTCACTGATATCAAGTTTTACCCCTAAATTGTACTCAAATTCATTGGTGTATGATTTAAACATCTTTGGATCTTCCTCTAAAGTCTTCGTCAATGTTCAGTCATCTTCAGAAATCTTTAGCAATCTTCCAACATGTTCGGAAAATGTTCAGAAACATTTGTGTCGAGTTCAGACAAGTTTTGGAGATTCTTGTAATTATAGTAGTAGATGTCGGCCGTATATGTTGTGTTTTCGCTGAATGTTCGCATAAAGATAACCAAAAAAATAATAACTCCTCACATCGTGAACTCGGGCTGCCTGTGTTCTAAACAGATCAAACAGACACAGGAACACAGGTAAATAACAGTATCGTTATTCTACATGAATGTACTTGATTATGTTATTGCTTCTATTTATCAACTATTTGTTCCTCATTTTGCCATGTCCGTATTTATGCGTATTTATTTACAATATCATATAAATAAATAGCGGAACACGTAGTTTGAATTCTCCTCAATTCTCTTGACTGTTGATCATCTAAGACATTCAATCACGGCTTAAATTATTCGAAAACTCATACAGATCATCAATTTTGTGACTTTCGATGTCTTTTTTTTTCGGCAATCAAGTATGGTTGACCCTGTATGAGCGGGCACCTTCAGGAAATGAGCTATCTATATAATTACAATAGCTTCTATTTATAAAAACGCTTGTGCAAAAATTTATTCAATGTAGAGCATTTCTGCAGTAAGATATTGAGTACTTGCGAAAGAAATTCAAAGAATAACTAACTTGACACCATGCAAGCGACTGTAAAACAGCCTTAGACAGTGGATGTTTGAAACACCACTTTAAAAACAAAAGAACAAACTTAAGGTTTGGCTTGTAGGCAATTTTAAAGCTCCCATTCGATTTGCATTCATGAAATTCTTGCTTGCCCAAAGCACAGGGGACCCAAACACTGTATCAGCAATAACAATCATTTACATTGAATTTCATGTAAAATAAATGTACTGTTATCTACCTGTGTTCCTGGGTCTTTTTGAGCCATTTAGCAGGAATTTGACAAGAAGCAAAGGCAGTTTACATTTCAAATATCATCTTGTCTACCGTCTTGTAAATGCGACAATCTGATTACGTCTCAAATTTTCATTATCTTCATTAACTATTAACTCTCATCGAGGGAGATATTCTCAGGTTTCGTAAAGTCCTAAAACCTTCAAGAAGAACAATGACTTTATGGGATTATGCAATAATTGCATAATCCCACAAAAACTCTGGCTGGAAAGTAACCAATATCTGCAGGTCACCTGTTTTAATAACCAAGGTCTTGGTAAGTGTTATCAGCCTCAGCCTTCACCTTCAGCTGATATCAATTTTTCACATCCTTGATTATTCTGGATGTCACTAAAAACCTTGTCCAATAATCTCCTTTTAGCTTTATTATATGGTAAGCTCTGTGAGCAGGCAAGATGAACCAAATCCTGAGCTGTGATTGGCTACCCAACCAGGCAGGATGACATTTTTTATAATTATGGCTAGCTCTATGAGCATGCTAGATGAACAAAATCCTGCCCTGAGATTTGCTACCTAAGCGGGCAAGTTGGCACTATCTTACTCGGTCCATAAGCAAACAAAAAAACCTGACTTCATGCTTGGTCAATAACCTCCAGCAAATTACCACTTAACAGTATCTAACTTGACCAAAAAAATTATGCCAATTTTTCTTCTAACATTCTCTTACCTCACTATATCCCACAAAGTCTCCATTTGCTCTTCGTAAGTTAAAGTTTATTATAGGACCTTGCCTTGTCTTGTCCTTAAAATCAGTGTCACAGTATATCTTGCACAATTGTTTACCAGAGTCGTGTGTCATTGACGACATCTTGTTGTACACATATAACGCAATGCTGTGAGTGTGATTCAAAACAGCTGTCATAGATCCTGTTAGCTTTTCAAACACATTGAATGCATGATGCAAAGCAACAATTTCTAAAAAGGGAAGAGTGCCGTCTTCAAATCTGTAAAGTAGATAGAAAGTATTCCAAAATGGTTAACTGCTAACAGCAAACTCTTGCTATGTTTTCACGAGAGGTTTACTACAATTAATGCTTACCAAGGTTTTGTAACTAAAAGGCAGTTATTAGAGAATACATATACTTTATTACTTACATATACTTTATTTAACCTCAAATTTACAGAGTAGCTTGTTAGCTAATATCTTCGAGAGAAATAAATATTAGAAAGAAAAAGTAAATAGATAAAATAAAATAAAATGAAATACAATTACAATTATGTTAGAAGCTGTTTATACGGAACTAATTAACTAAAGTTGGCCACATACTACCGACAGTTTGAGTTTTGGTCGGAAAGCAAGTGCTGCTGCAGCAATGTACATTGCACAGAAACTATTGGAAAATTATACAATTTCTGACTTTACTCCAATGTCGAACGCAGGTCTCTGTCAATTTGCAGGAGGTGATGTCGAGCCAAACTCTACTTAAATGTAAAGCTTTGTTGATGAATAGTGGAAAGAAATTTTGATATCTTGCTGAACCATGAGGAGCTTTACCCTCTAAAAAAATTCTGTCCAGGAGGTCTTTTAATCTTGTACATGACTTATTATCGCACGCCAGGAAATGTAACATGAAACAGGACCCAATACATGCTTTTATTTGTCACGCAGTTTTGCCTTTGCGAACATGCCTGAAGCCAGTGATGCGTTTGTCGCATCTTTGTTATGGTACTTTCCTTGCTAAACCACCAGAATGGCTCATTGTGGGGCTTAAAAGAGATGGTTACAATTTTATGACATTTTTCTGTGTGGAAACATTGCCAACACCGTCGCGTCAAGGGAAGCCAGTTTGTACCAAAATAATTATGACAATTATTATGGCGAAAGCCGCTAGTAGAAATCTACTGTGGTAACATATGTATGAATGCCGAACAAGACTGAAATCAGTAATAACTTTATCATTAGTCTTAATTTTGGCATAGCGAAATAGGGATACATGGCGCACGACACTTTCGATTGATGAACATGACTTCGAGTATATTCTATGTTTTTGTGATGTCAAGATATCGCAGTTTACCTTGCAATATTTTTCTAGCTATGTAGCTGGTATAGACGAGTGCGAATCCTTAAAGCCAGGTCTTGGAATAAATGACGTTTTCTTGGGTTAAGACAACGAGACATGCATTTGGTGTTTTTGTGTCTCAATGATCATTGTTCATGTCGGACTAAATTATTTTTGGCGAGAAATTTCCGCACAGCATTGCCATCAATCTTCCGATCCACAATGCCATGGAACAAGGAAAAGACTGAAGTGGTAAGTTGCACTGAAATTATTAAATATGCTGATATCAGAGGGCTTTCATATTTGCGTACAAATCTACCCTAAACCAGAGAAGAGAGTTCTGTAGAGAATGGTTGTCATATGTCGCAATGAAGCGAATTATCTGATTGACTTTGTGCTCAATACATACTTAACTCAGCTTAACTTGTTCTGTCTTGCTTGGGTAATCAGTTCTTTATTGAGCTGTTGTTATCTGTTGAGCTGACTATTAACCTACCACGCTAGCTCATTCTGTCTTGCTTGGCTAGTCAGTTCTTATTGAGCTGTTGTTATCTGTCGAGCAGAATATTAACCTGCCGCACTAGCCCATTCTGTCTTGCTTGGCTAGTCAGTTCTTATTGAGCTGTTGTTATCTGTCGAGCAGAATATTAACCTGCCGCGCTAGCTCATTCTGTCTTGCTTGGGTAGTCAGTTCTTATTGAGCTGTTATTATCTATCGAGCAGAATATTAACCTGCTGCACTAGCTCATTCTGTCTTGCTTGGCTAGTCAGTTCTTATTGAGCCGTTGTTATCTGTCGAGCAGAATATTAACCTGCTGCACTGGCTCATTCTGTCTTGCTTGGGTAGTCAGTTTTTATTGAGCTGTTGTTATCTGTCGAGCAGAATATTAACCTGCCGCGCTAGCTCATTCTGTCTTGCTTGGCTAGTCAGTTCTTATTGAGCTGTTGTTATCTGTCAAGCAGAATAATTATTAACCTGCTGCCTTAGCTCATTCTGTCTTACTTGGGTAGTCAGTTCTTATTGAGCTGTTGCCATCTGTCGAGCAGAATATTAACCTGCCACGTTAGCTCATTCTGTCTTGCTTGGGTAGTCAGTTCTTATTGAGCTGTTATTATCTGTCAAGCAGAATATTAACCTGCCGTGCTTGCTCATTCTGTCTTGCTTGGGTAGTCAGTTCTTACTGAGCTGTTGTTATCTGTCAAGCAGAATATTAACCTCGTGCTCTAGCTTATTCTGTCTTACGTGGGCAGCCAGTTCTTATTGAGCTGTTGTTATCTGTCGGGTAGAATATTAACCTCGCGCTTTAGCTAATTCCGTCTTACATGTACTTGGGTAGTCAGTTCTTGATTGAACTGTTGTTATCTGTCGAGCAGAAAAATAATGCTAACCTTTTCTGCTTTATCTATTTCACCTGCTTGCACCCTAGCATTTCTTGCCTTCTTTGAGAGGTCCGTATTTTGAGTTGTTTCTGTATTTTGAGAAAGGAATCATCTTCGTGCTTAACATAATATCTGCCTCTTTTTTTTCTTTCTCCATAGGGAAGCTGGTCTGCTAGCAGTATTTGTTCCACAAACACGAAAGTTTGGAATCTTACCTCAGTCTTATATGTTAACTTGAGATTTCAGGACATTTAATAAATATTATTACGGCCATTTCATGAAACATGACAATATACAAAGCTGCGGACCACATGAGAAAAATAATGCCGCTGGATGGGCTTTGTAACTAAATTAGTGTCATTATGTGTTACCACAAATGTGACAAATAACACCTCAGTCGTACAAAACTTGCCAACTTCGATCTTCAGTTGCAGTTAATAATAAGCCATGAGTGGCTTCAACACACCCATGGCTTATTATTAACCTAATTTGCATAGATTTTTTTTTTGTGGGCAAAGCTCCTCATGGCGGGGCTTCCCCCAAAAAACCTGAAACGGCATCTGCCGCAGAGCCCAGGCTACATAAATGTTTACCGGTACTTCTTCCTATTCAGGGCCGCTTTAGATTTCTTCTCCATAGACCCCAATTACAATTTTTTTCTGTCTCTCTTTGTGGTAGGTCTTCTTCTAGTTGCACCTGCCTGCACACTGCCACTAAACTACTGAGCTTCTAACAGAAAGGAAACGCTTACGGCACTTGATGACGAAAGGGAAACAGCAGTCCAGGATTTCTTGGCCTAAACATGAGTTAATTTAGCTTTTTTTGCCCACTGATTCAAAACCTACTTATATTAGAAATTTTGTTTATTTTTCTCTTCTTTACGCACTGAACGCTTGAACACTTGCTGCCAAGATGTTGCGACGTCTGCTTTTCCTCGGTTACCATTGGTTACTGAGCTACGACATGCCTGATGAGGCGTTCAACTGTCAACAAACCTAGGTTGGCTTACTTTTTATTTTGCTGCCATTTACCGAGGTTTACTACTGTGTTTACACGATTAAAAATTTCACTTCAATAAAGTTAAAACAAAACCAGGGTAAACTTCTCTCATGAAAACACGGGCTCTGTGAAGTAGGTAAGTATAAAACTCTTTACTGACCACTAAACAGTAGAAACAGCCAAACCATCCCTAACAGTTACAAATTAATTCACTAATTACCATCAATTTCAGTTACTGACACTTTGACTGAATCACAGTTACTGTATTCCTTTAAGCAGTTTGCAATGAGCCTCTGTCAATCATACCTTATAAGAAAGGCATTTCCCTTTATTACTCACTCAAAATTCAATCCTGAACTCAGCAGACGAGAAGTGAAATGCAGGCCTAACATTATTGTGCGAGTCTGAGCTAACTATACCATACATTGTATTTTCACCACTGAGAGACTTTGCAGGTGTTGATGTCACAAGAAAATGTTCAATTAGCTACGTAAATTCTCATGTTTAATTAACATACCCAAATTCGCAATTAGCCAATCAGAAGCCATGTCTACTATCCTGATATCAAGTCACTGACCTGATATGGCTACGATATCATGTTCACATTGGTCTTGCCATGGGTATTTTGGCTTGACCATGTCTTTCTAAAATACAAATGGCTCAACCAATCTTGCCCGATTTGCCACCAAAATGTACCAAAAGGGTATGATTACAGTCAAAGCTCTCGTAAGCGACCGCCTTGGAAATTTAAAAAACTGGTCTTACTAGAGCTGGTCACTTACAAGAAGGAGCTCTCGTAAGCGACCGCATGGTGAAACAATAGAGAGTGGTCCCTTATGAGAGCTTCATGTTGATGTTAGGCTCTGTGAGTGGTCGTTGCCACGCAGGCCAAGTGGTTGCTACAGAAATGACCTTGAACTTTTACAGATACAATACTGCACCGTACAAGATCTTTATCAATGAATCATTAGGACAGTGTGCAGTTTCATTTAAGTGTTGATTTATATGTAAAAGGCTCTGAGTGGTCACTTACAAGAGCTTAAAAACAAAGGAAAAGTCTAGTTGGGTAATCACAAAAGTGGCTGAGGTCACTTATGGGAGTAGCCGCTTACTAGAGCTTTTCATTACAAAGTTTAAGTTACAGTTCAAATGAGGTTTCACAAAGGCGGTCATAACTAAAGCTGGCCACTTATTAGAGTGGTCACAAGGAGAGCTTTGACTGTAGGTATAATTATCCACCATTCACTTCCTTACAGAGCTCACACATGACTCCCTAACAGAGACAGGTCATTAATAACCTGTCAACAGACTACTGACAGATACTAAGACTACCAGCAGATCAATGACACATCACTGACAAAACTACCCCCATTCTTGACGGACTACTGACAGACTAATGAAACATCACTGAAAGAGCTCTAACCTACTCACAGACCAGTTACAGACTACAGACAAACTACTGACAGATTTGCTGAGAGACCTATGGAAAATTACTGACAGACAATGAAAGATCACTGAAAGACCACTGACAGATCACCAACAGACAACTAATAAATCACTAACAGACTACACAAACATCACTAACAAACTACTGAAAGATCACTGACAGACTACTGAACAATCACTAATAGACCACTGAAAGATCACAGACTACTGACAGCTAGGTCACTGAGAGAGTACTGACATATCGCCAAGACTACTGACATACCACTGATAGACTACTGACAGATCACTAACAGACTACTGACAGATCACTAACAGACTACCGACAGATCACTAACAGAGTACTGACAGATCACGAACAGAATACTGACAGATCACCAACAGACTACTGACAGATCACTGACAGACTAATGACAGATCACTAACAGAGTACTGACAGATCACTAACAGACTACTGACAGATCACCAACAGACTACTGACAGATCACTAACAGACTACTGACAGATCACCAACATACTAATGAGAGATCACCAACAGAGTACTGACAGATCACGAACAGAGTACTGACAGATCACCCACAGACTACTGACAGATCACCAACAGAGTACTGACAGATCACCAACAGACTAATGACAGATCACCAACAGACTACTGACAGATCACTAACAGAGTACTGACAGATCACAAACAGAGTACTGACAGATCACTAACAGACTACTGACAGATCACCAACAGACTACTGACAGATCACTAACAGACTACTGACAGATCACCAACAGACTAATGACAGATCACCAACAGAGTACTGACAGATCACTAACAGACTATTGACAGATTACCAAGAGACCACTGACAGATCACCAACAGACTACTGACAGATCACCAACAGACTGCTGACAGATCACCAACAGACTACTGACAGATCACTAACAGACTACTGACAGATCACTAACAGACTTGATATAATAACCCAAGTTATTCTCGCATTTTCATTGGTTCTTGCCTATGATCTATTAGAGGATAGACACACGATTGATGTCATCATTTTAAAGTTTTTCCCTATGTGTTTAAAATGGCAGAGAGTTTTGAAAATTTAGATACTATTTTACATGACTGGGGAAAGATAAGGTACAAAAACGTCTTGCCGAGGCATTGAACAGGTACAAGAGGCTGGAAGAAGAAAGAAATAGCCAGTTTTTTTGCTTTTTTTTCGAGAAAATGACTCAGAAAAATATACTCAAGCAGTCTCAGTCAGCAGCCAAGCGAGACTAAACCAAACACAACATTGATCTTGAAATTACCTTAGGTAACAAATCATTGCTTTGTCTCGAATTTAACAAAACCAATAAGCAAAATGTTTATGTCATTAATTTAGTTAAAAAAGTCAACTTTTTTCAGTCTCAAAATGATTGTTGACACACTTTGATTCCAGGAATTATACATCAAAACATCAACAGTTTAACTAAACACATAAGCTTAAGTTTAACCTTGTTTTCTGATGCGACTGTTCCAGTCCGTTTCAGGGCAAAGTAGCAAGAAAAGTAGAGCTCAGTACAGCTAACAGCCAACTGTATCCCAGCTACAAGGTGTCTCCGACAATATATCAAACTGATTTGAGAATCACCAACCACAGAGGACACAAATATCCTTGTCACTAATGGTCATTTCATCCAAAACTTGAATGGCCTCCAGTGTTGACCATAACAGCAAGTTTTTCAAGCATATTTTTTCAACTTCTGCAATATTCAAGACAACATCCAAGCTTTTCGGCTCACAGGGCTGCTCTGATGACAAAAACCGACTTGACTTTTCAGCATTTTCTTTAAGATTTGTAGATTTTGCAGTTCAATTCTGCTTTCGCTGTAAGTTTTAAATCCACGAGAAGCGACTTTCAACTCAAGTTTGACAGTGGCGTGATTTTCCTGGACAAATCACAATTCTTTGCTACACATAGCAACCGATGAGATTGCTTCATTTTGTATAGACAATGGATTACGTCAAATGGCTTTTTTTCGTGTTCACCAAAGTGGGCAAAGGCCGGCTTTCAAGTTATGCTGAAAGATTTTAAAATAAAAAAGCTTTTTCTGTTGTTTTTTATGATATAAAACAAATAGATTCCATGTTGCCGTAGGTCTGTTCAGTAACAGATCACAGAAGACGTCAAAATGTGGTAAGAACATCAGTGACACAGTCAGCTATCACCTCGTGTGCCACTTATTTGTTCTCACACATCATCTGTGATCTATTACTGAACAGACGTACAGCAACATGGAATCCATTTGTTAAACTGACAGGTCACGAACCGTCTACTGACATATCACTAAGAGACTACTGACAGATCACTAATAGACTAATGACATATCACGAACAGACTACTGACAGATCACGAACAGACTACTGACAGATCACTAACAGACTACTGACAGATCACTAACAGACTACTGACAGATCACTAACAGATCACTAACAGACTACTGACAGGTCTATCACTAATAGACTTCTGACATATCACTAACAGACTACTGACAGATCACTAACAGACTTCTAACAGATCACTAACAGACTGCTGACAGATCACTAACAGACTACTGACATATCACTGAAAGACAACTGAAATATCAATAACAGACTACTAACATATCACTAACAGACTAATGACAGATCACTGATAGAGTACTAACAGATCACCAACAGACTACTGAGAGATCACTAACAGACTACTGACAGATCAGTAACAGACTACTGACAGATCACTGACAGACAACTGACATATCAATAACAGACTACTAACAGATCACTAACACAGTACTGGCAATTAAATTCCCTAAAAGACTTACATCAGACCACTGACAGGCTCCCTTCAAAGTGCAGCTTATGATGGCTGCTTTTGAATGCTCTTCACTCACTGTCTTATAGCTCTTGTGTAAGTCTTACTATTAATAAACTTAAGTGCAAAACAAGTTCACACACCTTTCAGCAAGGTTTTTCTTCATGATATGAAATCTTTCACCAGAAATTGTAGCCTGCACAGTTCCTCCGCCGTAGTAACAATTACGTAGAATGTATGAGCTACTGTTCCTAACAATAAGAGCACCCAAACCAGTTGGAAAACCAAACATCTTGTAAAAGGAAATGGGAACAAAATCGGCAGTACAAGAATTTAAGTCCAAGGGAGAAGTGCTAACAAATGAGGATGCATCAAGAACAACAAACCAATGACACAGACAACTGCTACTGAATAGAGATCGTTGTTGAGTTTGGGAAACCCATTCTAAAGGGTACTTTCTCCCTGAGAAATTACACATTGCAGGAAAGGCAAATAAGTTGTGGCAACAGTTGACATATTCTTTCACAAAGAAATCATCAGTTTCATCTCCATTGCCCAAAGAATCGACTTGTTTCAAATGTAAATGATCCTTTGTCCCTCCACTTGTGAACTGGAGTTGCTCCAACAAGTCTTTCTCAGTGATACAGATAACTTGTGCTCCACTTAAAGCTGCTCTTTCCCTGATACCAACCACTGATGTATGATTCTCGTGAAGATAACAGAAACGACTTCTGCGAGAGCTTTCCTTGCTGAATGCTGCCTGCCAATCAAAGCTCTCTGCCAATAGTTTTAAAGCAGCAGTAGCACCAGCAGTAAAAATCACAGTGTGCTTTTCACAGGAGGTATTAAAGTGCTTTAAAATTCTGCTGCGAACCTGCTCCAGAATATCACTAGACAACTGACTGCTAGGGTTCCTGCTGTGTGGATTCCCATAGACATTACTGGTTAAGTCATTGTAAACGCTTCTTATAACACTCTCTGGATACTGAGTTGTTCCAATATGATCCAGGTAGGTGATATCTGAGAGATACAATTCAGAAATATCATAGATACATGCAGCTTCATTTAACTATATTCAAGATCACAAACCTCCTTTAGGATTTCAATGAAGATAAAATTGCGCAGCACACTGATTCTTAAGAACAGATTTACGTGTACTTTTTATTGAAAAAAGAAAAAATTGAGACCTAGTACTCCATTCAATGTGTGATTGGCTTTCTTATTGCTAGAAGGGTGAAATGACTCAAAGGGTATGTACACTGCTGACTGGCATTTGTTTAGAGGCTTCTGAAAGGTTGAATATTGCATTACACTTGAAGAAATATTTCTATAGAGAAATAAATCCAGAAAAGAAATGCTACGATCACTAGTACAATAGGTAAGCTTAAGGTAGCCGAATACAGTTTTCGCGTGCGCTTTTGCTGATGTAATTCAGCACATGCACAAGGGTTGCAAAAAACAAACATGCCATCAATAGAGAGATCATTTTATTTGCCCAACACCCGCAGTATCTGTGCTATTTTTCTCTATAATTGAACGCAGTGTATTGATGGTTTTAGTCTTTTATTACAAAGATATGTTAGAACAGGTAACGATGCAAAGAACCCAGCAATTTTCAGTTTTTTCTTTCTTACTGAAAGAACCCAGTTAAATGCAGCGCATGCGTATTAAGTCAAAAAATTGCAATTGAATGAAAAATTGCCCTCTTGGAAATATGCCTATTTCTCGAGAACCACTCATTAGAATTCACGAAATTTGGCACGAAAATACTTTAGGAAATAAGTAACTGGAGTATTGAAAATAATTGAACTTTAACAAAGGAAATTCTAAATATTCCAGTGAACCTTCAACAAGGGATAATTAAAGATCTCTCTGTTAAATTATCAGCAAAATGGTGTTAACTTGTGAGAATCATTACAAGCTTGTTGCATGCAAATTATAAAGAAAATCTAATGACTAGATTTTCTGCAAATAAACAAAACCGATTTTAAAGGCCTCCTTATATTTATTCATGTTGCCATGGCAACAGCACATACCTCAGCTTAACCATCAAAAAACCAACGTTTGTGTTGTTAACTTGCTTGCTGCCATTTTTGACGACGAAGGGATCAAGGGTTTTAGAGAAAAAGGTGAATGAAACACAGGTATCAAAAACTGTGTTCAGCCACATTAATGCGATGGGTTTTGAATATTATTTTTTTATTTTTTTTTTCACAGAGACTAGTAAGTAGCACAAAGGAAGACTTCTTGTTGTTGTAACTTTTCATTTACTTTTCCAAAGCATTTTGACTCAAGCTGAGAGTTCTTCTGGGAATGATTACAACATACACTGAACAGCATATATGTGACCATTCACAGGAAAACAAACTTCAATGTTTGTCTGTTAAACAGGCAAAACCATTAATCATCCATTACTTTCCGCGTTAGAAGGTTTTCTCATAAATGTTAGACACATTAACTTTACCGTCAGCTTAGAATGTCAAAACATTAGAACAGAAAGTGTAAGTATTAGCCATTAACCTGTACCCCTTAGCCGTTAGCATCACACTACAACGTGCATGACAATGGCTAAGCGAAGGAAGTCCCACCATAAGGTTATAGACTTTATGGTACCTACAAACAGACTAATGATAAACCTTTAAATATTTGTAATCCAAAAGGATCAGTTGCTGCGTGGCACAATACACAGTTCAAAAGTTGTAAATAGTAATAATGCAGTGCCAAATTAAAACATAAAAACATCTAAACATTGTTTTCTATTTGGCACTGCATCATTACTAATGATAAACCTTGCTATGAAGTCAATGAACTAAATTATCATGTGATGTTCCACAGAAACACTGATCAGAGACAGCAATGGCGCATTTAAAAAACAAAATAATGATGTACGTATAGTGATGCCTTATATTTGCGTAACGTTCAAAACAAACAACTTGACGCAAGAAGGTCGCTTTTGTCGCATAATCTTTCTTTGTTGCCATATACGTTTGAAGGTATTGCTCTGCAGATGTCATTAGCCCGATTAGTGCATCTGGGACTCCGGGACATCCCTATACACAATCTGCATTCTGTAGTTCAACATTTCTATCTTGTCATAAATGTTATATTGATAGCGTTATTCTGAATCACAGAGCTATTAGGGGAAAGACACATGTAAAAACCACTTTAAAAAGAAGAAATTAGATAATTTCTTCGCCACGCGACGAAATAATACAGCACAGCAAAAGAAAAATGAAAGTTGTACATCAAAAAGATGACAAACACAAGCCAATTATTTTGAGATAAATCGTATTTCAACTGTGTTAATTTAGTTCCCACTTAGTTCTTTTCTCAGGAGTTCTGTAGTAGCTGCATAAGACTCGCTTTACATTTTTCCTTTCCATTTTAAGTGCCAAAGAAGTAATTTCTCCATTTTAGGAATGAAAACAAGACCCTGGAAGTTTGTAGAGTTGGTCTGCAACGCACCATGCTTAACTGCACTTTTCGAGCGCATGATTTTAAGACGAAAAACCACCTGTCTAGGACCCCTGAAGTCCTCTAAAAATATGCTCAGAAGGTCCATTCTTATTGGTTTATTTGTCCTTAACAACAATGGAACAATAGGAGAACCAAAATGTCTTCAGGGAGGGTAGGAAACCACATGCTTAACAATTGCATGCTCACAATTATTGATCATTTTTTAAGGTTCTGATCCAAGAAAAACAAATCCTCTTTTTTCTTTATGGATAGTTGTTTGCAACCAACATCTCCGCTTCTAGGCTTTGCTCAATCTATATATTACACTCATTCTTCGTTTAGCGCAAGCATACAGGGCAAGTTTGTGAAACCTGGTGATGTAAGCAGTCATACGACCCGTAGCTCTCAATTCTTGCACATCTCTTTTTCTACATCCAAATCTGGATTGGGGACATTCTATTACTTTAGACAACTCTCTTAAACTCTGCGACTCTGTTCGTACTTTTAAACATAAATTAAGGGCTAATGTACTCGCCACTCCCCTCTCAATTAGTTTCAGTTTTATTACCATAATTCGTATCAAAAGAGATTTCTTTAAACGTAAAACGGTAAAAATGAACAATAAAATCCAATGTTTCGGAGTATTCATGACTCCATTATCAAGGAAAAATATACATGTATGTTAGATCATGCAAATTACAGCACCATAGTTTATTCTTTTTTACAATATTTATCTTCTAATTTTTAGTCTGCTTTTAACTTATTAATATTCTACTTTTATTCATCATTGTACTATGGTAATTTTAAAAACACCATCATTCTAACTTATCATTTTGGGAGTATATAATGGCAGCCATGACAATTTTTTCGAACGATTTGTAGTCAAGTTTATTTCATGGGAGCAAGGTTAGGAATTTGTTCGATTGTTTCTGATGTCGATCATTTCAAGCACATGCTTTTTAGCATGTTCGCTCTTTGCTGAAATCACCTCGGCTTTGTTTACATTTAATACTCTCTTAGTAACACTCATTAGAAAGTCATGTCTTTAACTGTAGCCTAATCAGAGTTTTTTTTTCTAACTTATCGGAACCAAGGAGTGGATTCGGAAGAATCTTCGAGTTACGCCTGAGCATCGAGGACTTCTCGTTTGGGATTCCTTCCGCGCCCATTTAACGAATGCAGTTAAAGATCTACTTGACAGACGAAACGTCAATGTTGCCATAATTCCCAGTGGCCTCACTCCAGTTCTCCAGCCCCTGGATAAGTGCATCAATAAGCCATTCAAAGCAAAGGTCCGTACGCAGTACGAAGCCTGGATGATTAACGGCCCATTTACCTACATGCCTTCTGGAAAGAAGCAAGCGCTCAGTAAAGAGATGGTTTTGCATTGGATCGATCAAGCATGAAGAGAGATCCCAGTGAATTTGATAACAAGATCATTCAAGTCCTGTGATATCAACAATGCTCTCGATGGAACTGAAGATGATGCAGTTTGGGATGAAGAGGAAGAAGAAACAGAAGACGCAGAAGAGCCAATTGACAACAAGTTTGAAACAGACAGCAAAGCCGAAGACAACGAGTAGCTGAGCTCAGCCGAGCTTTCAAACAAACGGTTCTTTTCAGAGCCACCCCAGTTCTTTTTAGAACCAAAAAATCAGATAAAGTCAATGATCAACGTTGCTTGTCTTTTGTCTATTCATTTACCGGTATTTATTTACATACTCATTTCAGTTTATCAGGGAAATTTGGAGAAGTTATATTCTTTTGCGCAAAAATACTTGGTTATAAGACGCACCTGGAGTTTTGAGTGGATTTTGATCTAACAAGCCTATTTTCTTGTAAAAAATGGTGCGCCTTATAAGTGATTAAATACAGTATGTTGACTTCAAAATTTCTACTATAATATTGTAACTGAAAAACCCTCTTTAGAGAGTGTCAATAAAGCTTGTATTGTATAAACTTTGATGGAATGCCACTGCTGAAATTGATAACCGCAAAATAAACAACAGAGTATTTTGTTATACACTGTACACAACTGCAAAATAGTTCCAAGTAGTTTTAATTCTGTCCAAGAATTAACCATTGGCTACCTATGTTTAAAAGCATTCAAAAGCATTCAAGCATGTAACAGCCAATTGAAGCAGACCTCTTCATTTTGTAAGCCAATATAGTTCATAGTTCATAGTTCTCCTTTAATTATATTTTAATGATGTGTAAACAAATACTTGGGACACAGCTGTGGAAGTTCAAAGTGGTTGTTTCAGGGTGAATTTTTTTCCTTTTCTATCAATCATTATTGCAATGTATGTCCTGGGGGTAGGTGGGGCATTTGAACACCAGTTTTGACCTAGGGAATGAGAAGAATTGACCAACTGAAAATTCAAAATTTCTAAATGTCAGGGGAGTTGCCTGGGATGATGTTGAAGTGTCTAATTGACTGATAACTAAACAAGAGGATAATAACATAAAAGAAAAAAGTTTATGATGGATCATTGGATGCAATACAGTTCAAAGTTCAAAGGCTAGGTAAAGTTCGAACTGCATGGAGGATGCTTTTCTTTTCGGTCAGCAACGCCTTCAGTCACCATTTTGAATAACTATACTGAATAAAACAACCGCTGTACACAAAAAGCATAGACTCAAATCAAATCAAATATTCTGTGGACAACTCAGTCTTGCCCCCATGTGATTCAGTTGCTCAGTCTTTCTCGAACAGATGAAATGATCTTCAGGATGTTACTCATGATTTGTTTTGCTTGTTTTGTACTGAAAATTATGGCACAGAAGCAGCTAGTCTTCTCGTTTTTTCCTGAGTGTATCAAAATGAAATAGAAATGGGAATGAGGATAAAGCTATGGGACAGCAAGAAATTCCAAC
>Ga0126338_10000125_pt1:7500-29960 | contig 29960 bp, 19 predicted proteins | sample OrbCmetagenome_2_FD_92529 | JGI IMG/M metagenome (GOLD analysis project Ga0126338, IMG submission 92529) | Coral microbial communities from Petempiche,Puerto Morelos, Mexico - Orbicella C C metagenome | ecosystem: Host-associated > Invertebrates > Cnidaria > Coral | place... | reverse complement strand
TCGTGAAAAATTCGACAATTCATTTTCTTTCAAAATTCTTGGTATAGTTTGATAGCCAGCTCCATAAGCTTTAATTTGATATAGGGGTTTAGGTATCTACAGCTTAAACTGCACGCACTACATTGCTTGCGTGCAAGACACCCCTGAAGGTATACTGTAACCTTAAATATGTGTTTTTCAGTCATGTGAAATGCCATGTGGAAATGTTATGTAACAGCTTGTAACAGGGTCTTGGTAACTACTTTCCTAACTACTTTTCCAATCTCGAATGCATGACAAATGGACGATAAAACAGCGAGTGAACGGTTTTTAACTGTTCAACGGATACCCATTGGTGTATGTCATTTTCCTATTTTGCACTAGTTATTACAGTGTAGTGTTGGCCAACCACTCTACCTGTCTACCTGGCCATTGTGAAAAAGTAACTCTTGCTCTGGTAGGTTGGTCACCCAAATAAACACAAGTAAATATTGGAGTTCTGCTGACTAAAACCAGGTTTTTAGTTTATGTCTAAACAGATTACACTTACCTCTACAGGCGAATGGAAATGTCCCTTTGAGAAAACCTTTTCTCTTATGGCTTTACGACTCTTTGCACCATTTGACAAAGACTTAGCCAGAGATTTTCCTTTACTAGCTGCTAACCTGCTGCTCACATTGAAGGCAGATGGTAAGGATTTCTCTGAAGACTCACTCCTGCTAATGTCATGATCAAGTTGGTTGTCGTTTTTTCTTTGGTCCTATCACCACACAAGTCATGTATGTTTTCAAAGAAAATAAGCAAAACAGGATATGTAGATAGAGGGAGTAAGGGGTAAAGGAAAGGAAATGATCATCATGTAATGACAGAATGAGAAGAAAGTTGTATATTTTTAGCCAAGACATTTCAATATACCTTCAGCCAAAAGCACGCAGGAAGTACATGTGCACTTTGCTGCAGACAAATATTTGAAGAACTCTATACATGTACCTTGCCTTCTTTGACTGTACCTTACATCTAGATTGCAGACATTTAGAAGCCTGTTTTACAAGTATTTTTCTTGGTTTCTACTTCTCTACTGTGCTCTTTGTCAGAGTTATCTTCACCTTTCGTAGGTTTACCATTGACTTCCCCAGTAACCTTAGAAAGCAGTGGAACAGACAAGGGTTGTCCAATATACATGCACTGATACAACCATTGAATGGCATCTTCCATTTTGTGCAACTTGTATGGGTTGTGAAACAATGGTTTACTAGTCCTACAGTTGGTGAGGTGCATATCATTAGCTACTCTTAGGGTGTATATACAAGTTGACAACCCGTACAACCCATACAGGTCATGAAACAATGGTTTAAGAGTGGTACAGTTGGTGAAGTGCATATCATTTGTGTGACTTCAGGTGTAGATACAAGTCAACAACCCGTATGACTCACACCAGTTGTGAAACAAAGGTTTACGAGTTGTACAGTTCATGAAGTGCATATCATTAGCGAGACTTAAGGTGTATATACAAGTTGACCACCTGTACAAGTCGTACAAGTCATACATTTGGGTTTAACTCTGCATGACAACTTGTATGTGATTCAAAGGATGGGAAAACTAGGGACATGTGCTTATTGCTTGTCAACAGCTATTTGTGTTTTTATGTTAACTTAGTTGCAGTATTTATGCAGAGAACCACAAAGAACTGATTTAGAAAATGGGTTTACTATATTACAAGATATTTTCGTAATTGGGTTTACAGTCTGGGAGCAAATGTAATACTCAGAGCGAGCGACGAGAAGAAGAACCCATTTACTGCCATATTACACTACCATATTGCACTACCAGCATTCCATGCCTTAACAGGGGCTGATAACACGGGTAGTTTCTCAGGAAAAGGGAAACCAACTTGCTGGAAAGAATTTGAAGAGGCCAATGAGTCGATCCTCAGATTCTTAGCCAATCTGGGTAAAGATAAAAAACCTGACGAAGAAACCCTTGATGGGATTGAGCAATTCGTCTGCCAGCTGTACCAGCCAAAGGCCACAATTAAAGCTGTCAAAGAGCTCAGGTGGTCATTGTTTAAGAGACAAGCTGAATCTGAAAGATTACCACCAACTAAGGCAGCTCTGCACCAAGCCATACTACGAGCACAGTACCAGTTGATGGTTTGGAACAATGACTGTGTACCTAATCCTGTTTTACCGTCACCACGAGGGTATGGTTGGACAATGGAAAATGATGAGTGGATCCCTGTCATGCCAACTCTTTCAACTCTTTCACCAATGCACAGACCTCTGCAGCTGTTCCGATGATGATGATGAATGTGAGAATCAACAAGGCAAATGTGATGATGATGACAGCGATTTTGAGGATGAAGAGGATGATGAAATTAGATATGGTAAGCGTCCTTAGACGATTACTTCGCCAATGAAAGGTGAAAAATATGGCCATTTTCATTGTTACTACTGTTGTTTCTTTTTTATCTTTTTTTATTTATGTAGGTTGCTACCAGTGTAAATTTATCATGAAATGAATGGTTGCTTAGAGCGTCGTTTCCGTGCAGGAAATTTGACCACCTGACAAATGAGAATATCATCAGTGCGACCATATCATCGAGGGATTAATTTTGAGAAAGTTTGACAAGCCATTGTGAACATTCAAAAACGGTTATATGTGTTTTTCTACTCCAGCCTTATTTTCACGCTAGAAAATCACGTGACCACTTCATAATCAGCACTTGTCACTAAATAATCAACTTACAAATATCTGCCAAATTTGGTGGTTAACCGATGGTCATTAATGAGGTTATAAAAAGTTTAATGTAGCAGCCTTGTTTTCATGTTGGCTCATACATGTCCGATTTTCAATCCTCCTTAAAACCCATCCTAGCAAGTTGCAGAGTTGCCACCAAAACTTTTCATGTTTACTAGACCCTAATGAACACTTTTAGACTGGTGGCTTGCTTTCAGCACAAAATTCCCACGGAACTTAATTTTATGACATTTGCTCCCAGACTTTTTGTGATTGGTATAACAATATTGTTAATTATCAATTAGCAGTGTAATTTGTTCTCACCATCAAATTTCAAACCATCAATTACAGCAGAGCTCCTGCACACCGAAGGCATGTGAGCGAAGCCCCATACCTTAGAAAATTTGTAACCCAAGAATGTCTGTAAGGTACGTATGTTCGTATGTACATCTGTATGTCTGTGCGCTAAGCCCTATAACTTGAAATATAACAGAGTAGCATCATTACCATAGGTACATCTTTGATATTGGACACCCATTTTACAATTTGTTGACAGCTGTCAAAGCAAGGTATCCGTTGACCAGTATCACCAGTATTCTGGGGGGAAGAGGGAGGGAGCATGTGTTAAGGCAAAATTTCCATGCAAATAGGCAAATTGCGATATAAAATTCAGCTTAACACAATAGCCCTCAGCACGAGGCTCTGGGTAATAAATCCTGCAAACTCTGTAGTTATTCCCCAGAGCCTCATACCGAGGTCTATTGTTTTAGGTTGAATTCTAATATGTCGAAATTGGTCTATTAACCCCTGGTGCATTGTTGATGTTTCTTCCAACATGTTCCTTGCACAATCGTCTCTTGGAAAGTCCTTGATATATTAATTGGGTAATTTCTACAATCTTGAGTACACTTAGATGCAATTTTCTCATTTATTTCCAAGTGGTTTCTGCTCTTCCTAGGTACCTTGCAGAAAAGGTGAGGGTTAACCCCACAGAGAGATCAGATATGCTATTAAATAGTGTGTTTCAGCTTTCCCCAGAGATCTCTATAAATTTAACTAAAATGAAAAATAAACTATTATCGGCTCCTCATAAGCAAAGAACCAATGGAACTGAAGGCTAACTCAAAATGGGAAAGAGACCTGCAAATGTATCGAACACCTCTGAAACCCTTTTTTAGTCGGGTTAAAAGTGTATGTAAAGATAAAAAACTTAGGGAATTCTATTTCAAACTTTTACATAGAATAGTGGTCACCAAAACGGAATTATTTTGGTAAGGCAGAAGACACAAAGTGTACATATTGTGGAATGAATGATTCCATGATTCACACTTTCTACTGCTGTAATTGGAGCCAATTATTCTTTTCAGAGGTCATAAAATGGTTCGACAACAACATGATATTAAGTGCAAATTCTGGGAGAAATGTATACTAGGAAAAAATTCCAGTCCCAGATGGGATTTGAACCCACGACCCTCCGTGATCTAGTTAACTGCTCAAACCACTGAGCTACTGGAGACTCTTTGGAGAGCAAAGGTCAAATTGTGGGTATCAGCTGGAACCGCATCACGCGGCTACACAGCCACGTACTGCAGACTCACATAAACTCACTAACAGTATCATGCTGTCACATTAACCCATTGACTCCTGTGCCGCCTGTACGAAAAACCCCTCCAATTTCCCGTGCCACCCGTAACTGCCTGAAAAAAAGCAGGTGAGGACAATAGCCTTTCTTACCCTTCCTGAAGACTATTTTTGGTTCTCTTATTGTTCTTGAGGACAAATAAACCAATCAGAATCGACTTACTGAGCATATTCTTAGAGGACTTTAGGGGTCCTAGAAAGACTCATAACGTGCAGGTTATCATGGTGCACTGCGGGCCAAATCTACAAACTTCAAAGGCTTTGTTTTCATTCCGAACACAGAGAAATTACCGCTTTGGGATTTACAATAGAAAAGAAAAATACAAATTAATGTTTAAGTGGTCTCAGAATGGAAGATCAAGGAGCACAGAGTCCTCAAACCTTTCTGGTGAAGAATTTTTCCTTACTTTAACTGCTGTGAAAACATGACGATCAGTGCACTTTCAAGTAAGTTTTGAATACAGATCACGGACTTAAAGCAGTTTCCTGGAAAACAAAAATGGTAATGTACATTATTGCTCCAAAGTTGAATTCAACTTTTGGAACGATTGGTAACCCGATGGCCGATAAAATGACCGCAAAAGTGGTCGGGAGAAACTCAGAGCTTTCACTTAAGTGTGAAGAATTAATTTGAACATGCAGTCATGCAGCGAAACATGTCTGTGAAGTTTTGAACATTTTTTTGTTTCTAAATAGGTTTTTTTGCCTCAGCGTGAATGAAAATTCTTTGCTATTGAACTTCCTTTCGTATTTCTTTCATTTCTTTCATTTCAGTATTTTTGCACACTGGATTTCTGCATATTTAATTTACGGTGACCTCCACAGTTTGTTTGATTAGTTTATTCGCTTTGTTCAAATATATTTTTTGGAGTCTTATTCAGCTACTACAGAACTGCCAAGAAAAGAACTAAGTGGCCACTAATTTGGCACAGTTGAAATATGATTGATCTCAAAATAATTAGCTTTTTTTGTGGTCTTTTTGACCTTTAGCTTTAATTTTTCCTTCGCAGCACTGTAATATTTTGTCATGCAGCAAAGAAATTATTTGATTTCTTGATTTCAAATTGATTTTTACATGTGCCTTTTGCCTTCATTTTCCGTTGTTTTCTCAAATGCTAGCCATTATGGTACAAAAATGGAAGTTTTGTTGTATTTGGTTTCAATTGGTCCTCCGAAGTCAATAATAACTCATTTTCGCATATTCAATTTTCTTGGCTTCTGTTGCCTGGCAAAGCAATAATATAACTTCTTGTTTTCTCATCAGTTTTAAACATCAAGTAGAGTTCTTTCTGTTGATATTTTTTAATATTTTGACCCTTCATTTATTCAATTGAAAGTTAATCTTGTGTGTGTGGCTACTGCGTATACGGTCTATTTGTAGTGCTTAAGCTCGTTCTGAAATGTTAAAAAATCGACTGGAATTTAGTGGTGGGTTGCGTGCAATTTCTTTCGGGAGTCAATGGGTTAAGGCATATCAAGATGCATCCAACCAACCTCCCAAGCGAGTATACTAACGGAGAAACAACAAAAACATGACATTAAGTGTAAATTCTGGGAGAAATGTACACTCGGAAAAAATTTACACTTAATATCATGTTGTTGTTGTTTCTCGATTAGTATACTCACTTGAGAAGTTGGTTGGATGCATCTCGATTTGCCTTTGTGACAGCATGATGCTGTTAGCAAGTTCATATGAGTCTGCGGTACATGGCTGTGTAGCCACGCGATGCGGTTCCAGTCTATTCCCACAATTTGACCCTTGCTCACCATAGAGTCTACAGTAGCTCAGTGGTTAGAGCATCCAACTAGATCTCGGAGGGTCGTGGGTTCAAATCCCATCTGGGACTCGCATTTTTTCCGAGTATACATTTCTCCTAGAATTTACATTTAATATAATGGTTCAACAAAGAAAATGTCACCTCCTTCAGCCTTTCTCCAACTGAATTAATTTTCGGTATCAAAGTTGACACTTTAAGCAAGGAATCTAACATTATCAGAAAGTTAAACTTCACTTTTTTACATGCCAAATATTATTTGTACAATCAGAAATTAATGCCTGGTGAGTTATCGGTAAAAGAATTTATAGTTTATCTGAAGCCTAAGTATACTTTCGAAAATCTTTTGTAGAGTTGTAGTAGTGATGTTGATAGGAATGTAAAACATTGGTTGCAGAGCTAATAATTACACATGTTAACTTCGTTATTTCTCTTCTCCTTTTATCTTTTTTCTGCTGTTGCTGTACAACCCAATTATAGTGTTATCTTCTCCTTGTTTTTATCTCCCAATTAATATTCTTGCATGGCTGATGAATTTATAGTCAATCTCAAAGTAAACTCTTGACAATTTTTGAGTTATTTTTTTGGTAAAAAAAATACCTCTTAGTCGGTGCGTTGGGGTATGTTATGGATGGTTCAATGGATGAGTGAGTAAGTGAGTGAGAGATGTATGTATGTCACAGCAATCAGATTGGATCTAAAACAAACAACCAATCAAATTTCTTGATGTAAAGGTAAATGGTATGTGAAAAGATTTGACCTCGATACAGATCAGAACAGCCATATTTATTCTATATAGGAGGAGGAAGTATTCATATATTGGGCTTACTTGGACATTTTTGTGGGTTAGGCTGAGGTTTTTTTTGGGCGGGTTTGATATCATATGCAACTGGATAATCAGTCAAAGAAACGGTGTTTCCCATATAACTACCAGCATGCGATGAAGGGTGAGCTTTTCCCATTAGATAAGTTTTTGAATTGAGTCTTTGAGCTGCTCTACTACTAAGTTTAAGATGTGAATGAAAAACAAGTTGATGTGGTTTCTATGACAGGATCAATTGTATTTTAGGGGGGGATGTGCAACTGGGAATGTGACGAGGTTGTGATCACATTCAAATCGTTTGAGTGTTGTATTGAAACTTAAATATTGCTGCAGAGTTCGTAATAAGTGTTCCAGCCGTGTCGTTCATTTCAGCATCCATTGATAAGTTTCAAGAATGTTAAAAGCGAAGAGACTACGATTAATTTCGTCAACAGAACAAAAAGACATTATTCTGTGACGATTTTACAATTATAATGGTTCTTGTTTACGACTGGAATGAGAAGATACGTTTTAATGAGACCCTGTTAGGGGTAAATTCCGACAAGCAACACAGCCTTGAAACGGTGACACAAAAGCTATGAATTAGTGACAAACGACAGACTACTCCAGCAAAATAGGGAAAGCGACACCTATGGCAAGATAGATCGACAGCGAATTTTGGAACTGAGAATGCAGTGATTGTTTTAAACATCTGAATTGGAGTGAAGACGCATTTCCAGAGTTTTAAATGTGTTTTCCTCTCTCACACGTGATGTCGACAGGTCATGAAACCCAGGCTTTCTAATATATGCTAAAATGTCCAATGTGGAATAAATCGAGTCCGTCATTGCTGAGTATTTTCTCTCACTCTCCGCTGAGTGAGCAGTGCCCTAAAACGCCTGAAAACATGCTTAAGGAAAAAGGAAAGAGATCTTTGACTGTCTGCTTCATATTTTTATTAGTGGGTCACCATGAGTAAAAGAATATGAAGCTGTATTATCAACAAATGGCATTATGGATGGAAAGGAGGGACAGGGGAAAGCTGCCAAGGTCTTCTTGTCTTTAGCAGAAGATAAGGGTTAAATCAAATTCAAAGGAAGATTATAGATAGGAGAGATTATCTAATTGAGGCCATTGAGATTTTGAGTTAAAGAACGGTTGTTAAACATAAACATGGTAAAAATAGTCATAGGTTCGATTGTACTTTAGGTCCAAATACTGACTGGAAAATGGCTGAAAATAGCAATTCCAAGCATCTAAATTTCAAAGTTTCTCAGGGGGAGGCATGCCCCCACATCCCCTAGGAGATTAGCAACTTCAGCACTTGAAAGCATGCCCAAGCCCTTAGAAAGCATGCCCCCAATATGCCCCCCGGCATGCCCCCAGCCCCTTAGAAAATTTTGATAAATTTAAGTAGCTAAGAAGTCTTTTCCTAAATGCTGAGTCAAAATGTGATGCTTTAAAAGTAACCATAAAGTAATCATTAAACCTACTGACCGGAGAAATGCTGGCTCTGCATAAGAATTCCTACTGCTGAAAAGTGTTCGAGGCAAGTGTAAAGTGTAAAAGGAGTAAACTATATACCAAGAGATACTTAATTATATATGTACTTGACTAAAACAGCAAGGAACCTTCAATGCGTGAGAAATAGTTTCAGTGTGAGAGCGCAAGATTGAATTCGTTTACGTGAGCCTCATGCTCAATGTGTGAGACTTGATAGCACTGTGTCGGCATGTACTAAAACCCGAAACAACGAAACGAAACAACCGAAATGAAACCACCGAAATGAGTGAAATGAAACCACCAAAACGAAACCACTGAAACGAGCAAAACGACCGAAACGAGTCAAATAATAAGTAAATACATGAAAAAGTGAAAAAAAAACAGCCTTGATCTCTGGTATGTTACTATGGCAGCCTGATCTTGTACCCAGATCCACATGTGTGACATCATTACATCTCAAACCTGAAAGATGAATGAGCGCAAGGGTGTCGACCACGACCACAAAGACATCGAGAAAAAGGTGAGTACTTTTCACATTTTTAATGGGATTCTAGCTAGAACAAGAAATGTAATTTCAAAGAAAGGTTTCCTGGTCGTTTCGTGGATTCTTAGGCGGTGGCGAATCGACAACATCGAGCCCAGGATGTACGGAAACACAATCTCAAGAGTATCCGTGAAGCTGAGTGCCTAATAAGAAATTACTTTGAGAACTGCAGGAGTCACGAAGGCCTGACGTTAATATGATTAAAGCCTGTCAAGTCGCCCTTGTTTTTCTTTAGAGATATATATTAAAGAAAGTCCTGGTTTGCATGAAGAATGCACATTCTCAAAAAGACCATTCAATTCGCCACCATCTAAGCATCCACGATACGACCAGAAAACCTTTCTCTGAAATTAGATTTATTATTTTAACTAGAATACCTTTCAGAATGTGAAAATACCCACCTTTTTCTTGATGTCTTCCTGCTCAACAGGCTTGCGCTCATCCACCTTTCAGGCCTGGGGGGGGGGGCACTGTCATACATGGGCTATATAGGTATGTGCCGCGGTGAAGGGTATGATTTTCAAGCAGCTTACTCTAGGATGGGGTATATAAATCAGAGTGTTTGGGTCTAGAATAGGGTATCGTTTTTCGCGAAACTGACCAGTTGGTTAAAGATTTTATCTAGACTAAGGTTCCAGGGTCCTAGCGGCACATCCCTACCCAGAAATTCCCAAACTACCCCCCGGGCTTTCAGGTTTGTGATGTCACGATGTCACACATGTGGCTTAAGAGCAGCATCTGGGTACGAGATCCGGCTGCCATAGTAACATGCTAGAGATTGAGGCTTTTTTTAACTTTTTTATTTATTTACTTAATATTTTACTCGTTTCACTTGTTTCAGTCGTTTCGGTGGTTTCGTTTCACTCATTTCGCTTGTTTCGTTTCGTGGTTTCAGGTTTTAGTACATGCCCACTGTGTTGGTTTTTTTTGATAAACAAAGGTATTACGATGTGTTATACGTGTAGCTTCGTTTTCATCGAACAAGGTCAAATTTCCTGACACAGCTCCTCTGAGACGAAATTCTGACAGGCGACATAGGAATCTTGCAAAATGCCGACATGGCTGGTAGCAAATTTCAGACAGGGGACATGGGTACCCCCCCCCAACAGGGCCTCTTTAATGAAACTAAATCTTTTCTCTTCAATGTTATCAGGGTTTTTGCTTATTCACATTAATAGCCAACCAAATTGTAGTTGAAGAAAAAGGAAATTATTTTTGTTCAAGATAACTTATAGGAGGTATATGAAGTCTTGAGCGTTTTACTGTATTAAACACAAGGACTTTGGTAATTGAAAAATAAAGACTGATGTGTATGTTGCCGGTTTGTGATTTTTAGTCTGGTTTGGAGCAGTGTGATAGTTACATACATACATTGGGTTGCTTTAGAGTGCATAATGTTCAGTGTAATGGTGACTAGTTATGAAAGAAATGAGCCTTGCATTGCAAATGGAACGAGATATGTTTATTTTTAGTAACAAAGGTAACTTGATACTTTTGTTTTTCACAAGGAGTAAATTCAATTAGAGGTCACTAATCGTCGCTTGTAGTTCTGAGGACATGTTTAGAGGAGATGAGACTATTTAGATTTGAAACAGTTCTAACGTTTACAATAGTAAGTGCAGGTAACAATTGTTTTGTTCTCGTTGCATGCAAATATAACAAGATATTTTTACTCGGGCTTCCATAGGAAAGCCTGAGTCATAAACTGCAAGCGTTTTGGTCGCCAAAAGGGGGGTCATGGTCCCAGGCCTTCCATGCGTAGACCATGGAAACTGGGGACAAGAAATGCGACATTGCTCACTCTTCGTGACAGAATGTGGTGTTTTGCAAAGAAAGTTTTGGCAATAATCCTGCCTTATACGTTCATCTCACATACAAAGATGTCAATCGTTTTCAGACAGGGTCGGTCCACGAATTATATTGCTTGAAAGCCAGCCAGGTAAGCAAAGTTCACGATCGAAACATTCTTGTGAGATAACAAGTGAGCCGATTGCGGTATGAGTTCAATCTATGAAAAAAATGGCAAAAAATAGGCAGTCAATGATGGTATGTGGCTACTGCTGTTATTATTTAGAACATTGCAGTAAAACAAATCATATTGCAATAGAACGAGCTAAATGCGAAAACGTTTTTGGAGTTGTAGCTCATTAAAAACATCCGAGTTGTTTCTTGCACTGTGCAAAATATGTTGATCTCCAAAGTTGTAAACATAAAACTTTCGGTAACTTGAATTAAATATCTTACCTCCAAGTTGGTTGGCTTTCTAATAGGGTGCAGGAAAAAAAAATAATGTGTAAATTTGGAGGCACATTGTGTGGGAGAATTAAACCTTTGATTGTGTGGGGAATTGGGCGGGATTATTGACGAACTAATGTTCTTGCCAAGTCCAAAGGAAAATCTGCATTGACGATAGTTTAGCCAGTTATTTCACCAGTAGTTCAAATATGTTTAGCAGTCTTAGCAATCGCCAATTCTTTTAGAACTGTGTCTGACTGCAAAAGAAAATCATGTTGCGTGACATCAACTAGACGAGCATGAAACCAAAATAAATAGCAAAACAGAATGCCGCATCCCTGGGGGGGGGGGGTACTCCCTCATATGGGCTATATAGGTATGTGCGGCCCTAAAGAGTATGGTTTTTCAGCTGTTTTGGTCATAAAAAGGGTATTGATTTTAGCTGCTTTTAGCCATTTTGGTCATAAATAGGCTGTGGATTTTGCACTCTAGCCTTGATATGGGTATGTTTTTAAGAAGAAGCCACTTTTTGATCACTACCGAAAAGAAAGTCAACAAAAACCCTTCACAAATTATGTTAACAGTAATTTAACATTGGTCTGAACCACGGAAGTAATTGTAACGCAGGTCTGAAACAGGCCTGGTTTTTATTAAAGGGTCAGGTCATAAATAGGGTAGGGAATATCGCAGATTTTGGTCATAAATAGGGTGAGGATTTTGGGAAGCAGGCCACACATCCCCGCCCAATTTTTCCGGGTGTACACCCCTCCCCAGGGCCGCATCTTCCCTTATAAATGAGGGTCCTTTTTAAGGATTGCTGGTTTTCAGTGTCACGCAATACAAAATAGATCAAAATCAAAATCAAAACCGGTCAATAGGTGAAGTCCAGAATCTGGGAAATGAAAGCAGGTATATATGCAAAGACTTTGGCCAAAATTCTGATCACAGCAATTTTTCTTATGCGAGATATGCAGAGAAATTTTTTACCCAAATTTATAGAGATTTGTATGGAGACGCTGTGCTGGTGCCCATCCAACATGGCGGTCGGAAAACAACAGAAACATCCGTCACTGAGTTTTGCGACAAAAACGTGAATTTATCCCTCAAGGAACTCTAAAACATTAAAATAATACTTTTTCTAAGACATGAACTGTTCAAATAGCCAAGTTCCTCGAAATAAGATGTTTTTAACCATCATGACAGCTCTCTAAGCTGTCACGTAACTGCCGTGTCACGCAAAAGCTTAAAAATTCAAGCGTAGCGTACCACAAAACCAAAAACCCATTCAGAGCGAAAATTTGTATGAATATTAGTTTTCAGATGCTCTTATACATCATTTAAGCAAAATCTCAGGAAGATCAATAGTTTTGTAGTTGGAATTTTAGTGACGTCATGTGAAAACCAGCTATACTCCTGCCTTGCGTCAATAAAAATAAGTAGCTTGAATATTTCTTCATAAACTGCATTAAGGGTCGCAAATTCTTGGAAGTTATCCGCAAAATACACAACTTGAAAGTTTATGCAAATTATGTGCAATGCAATTTGAGCCTAGTCACAGGACTGTTGTTTTCACGAAGGAGTTTATCATGATTTGTTTTGGCTCTCGCAAAAGGGATTATTCGCTCTCCAAAGGAGATCCGACTCTTGAAAAGGGTTTAAGATCACAACATGGCAAAGATGTTCAGCTACACAATTTACTCGGATCACCATGACCAGTAAACAAACTTTGTACAATTTCTACTAGCATGTAAAAAGTAATCGCCATAAGTTGTAAAAAGACCTCGAAAATTCTTTGCAAACAACTTCTCCATCAATGCATAGACAGCTGCGCTTCATTCTTGAACCAAAATGGTTTAAACTCACAACTTGCGATAGGATGAGGATACTCAATGAAGCAACTTGAATAGTAAATATGTAAGCGGAACTCTTGTGCTAAAATATGCTGTTTATTTAATTTGTTTTTATTGTGTCCAATACGCGTCTTCGTAAAGTTCGATTTGATACTGTGGTACAAAGCCCGAGTAAACGCTCTTAGAGCGTCTAGTTATTTTTTAGTTATAAAGGGTAATTTGATACTCTTGATTTTTACAAGGGAGTAAATTCAATTAGAGCTGATGAATCATCACCACTTGCTCCCACGAGATGTTTATTATCTTTAGTTACAAATGATAACTTAACACTTTTGTTTTTTATATGGAAGTAAATTCAATTAGAGCTGGCAAGTTATCGGCTATTGTTCCCAGGATATTAAACAAAAAAGAAGCTTTCATTCCTGGACGGTTTTTACATCTCTGCAGTAGCAGTTTAATGTTTTTATTTGATGGGCATTTTATGACATTCTTTTCAGTCCGATATTTTTAAAGGTAAAAAGTATGAAAACTGTTCAAATGTTCTTTTAAGACTGTGGCACCAAGTTGAAGTGCAATTTAACTAAACCAGATTTTCAAAGTGTCAGAGAGGTTTTTTTCTCTTTCTTTCTATTTTCGGTGAAGTAGTGTTGTTGCGTTGTGTTATGTAAAAAGGGTAAACTTACAACTTGTATAAAATGCGAAAAGTTCTATTAACTTGATTGTTTTTGAGTGAAAATTCCTTTTGGGGGTTGGAAGGGCTATGTGATCAGTGAGTGAGGAAGTTATGCATGTGTCACACCAGTCACAGTGTGGGTTGTATCAAAGAATGAATCAAATTGCCTGTTAGAAAATAAGATGGTATCTACATTAATCTGGAGACGTGTCAGGTTGTTGTAGTTTGTTCAGTCAAACATTTTATGGCTTACTATTTAGTTATCTTACCATTACTGATGTAACATCGTATGTACATCATAAACTCCCAGTTTCTTTCATGCTGTACATCGCAACCAAAAAAACTTGTCAAATTAATCAAATGATTACTGTAAACAGTTCCATGAATGCTCCTATCTCCAAGACTTTTAGTTCACAAAAAAAAACTCTTGCATGCCTTGCGTGCCTATGTTTTTAGTATAACTAGAAGCAATGAAAATAGGAGTGTAAAATAGGAATTAATTAGTTGTTACACATGTTAATTTAGCTATTTGTTTCATTTGTGCGTGGAAATAATGTAATTTCGTATAGTAAGTATGTAAGTGTGCATGGATTCTATATAAGTTATCAATTAAAGAAAACTTAACTTGAAAAATAGTGAAACCACATGCTGAACAATTACATACTCACAATTGATGATTTTTTGTGTTTCTGATCCAGGAAAAAAAATCCTCTTTTTCCTTTTTGGTTAATTATTGTTATCAGGAGCTCCACTTTAAGGCCTGGCTAAATCTATATATTAACACTCCCGCTAATAGAACAAGGAATATACATTGTGTTTAGCACTTTTGGACTCTCCCACTTTAGGACTCCAAAGAACACGCTGTATATGGCACTTTTTGGCTCTTGCACTTTGAGAACAATTAACATTCATTGTAATAAGTGAATAAAGAATAAAGTTAGTGGATTTTTGAGCTTGGTAATGAAATGTGAAAAGTGAACTTACGAACATGGCACGAGTATGGGACGAGGTGGGACAAAGAAAAAAATCTGAATCCCAGACAGGAATTGCACCCATGACCTTCCAAACACCGGGCAGGTACTCTATCAGCTGAGCTACGAGAACTCCTGGAAAGCAAGGTCATTTAGCTGAGTTCATGTGACAGGTGTCCTGCATACTGCTAGGATCAGCACTGATGTGAAAAGTGAGCGTTGGACAAAGAAAAAAATCTGAGTTCCTGACAGGAATTGAACCCATGACCTCCAGGACACCGGGCGTTGTTTGCGAGGTCATGGGTTCGATTCCTGTCAAGGACTCAGATTTTTTTCTTTGTCCCACACATGATCATGTTGATCAGTTCACTTTTCAAATATTCAATGTACTTTGCCCTTTGGGACATTCACGGTTTTAGAATGAGGAATATACATTGTCCTTAGCATGTTTGTCTCACAAGTATCATTAGTATTTTGCCAACTGTATAATCTGTGTACTATTGTTTTACGACCCATACGAGTCTTACGGGTCTTCAACTTGTATACACACCCTAAGTCTCGATAATAATATGCACTTCACCAACTGTACGACTCATAAACCACTGTTTCACCACCCATACCAACCGTATGGGTTGTAAGGTTAGAGTACCTGTCGTACTGATGATATGTAGGTCCACCATTGCTTTATGACCTGTTCGATCCATTAAGCATTGTTTCACGACCTGCACAGCTTGTACAAGTCGCATCTAATAATATGCATGTCACCATTGTTTTCTGACCTGTACGATCTGTAAAGCATTATTTCAAGGTCTGTATGGTGTACTAGTCATGTCAAGCCATTCATGGACTGTATCTGTTCGACAGTATTGAGACAGACAACAAATCTTCCATGAAGTGACCAGAGGTACATTCTGACCTTCCTTCAATTGTCAGAAAGTGTTCCATGATAATGTGGGCATTTTCATGAGCCTTAACCCTTTGACTGCCAATGGCCCATATACACCTCCTGAGTGGTCGTGCTCTTTGCACCGCTTATGACGTCATCAATTTAAATGTCACCAGGAATTCCTGACGAGCAGATAGTACAGCTAGAATAGATCTATCTGCACAACAGGCTGCTTTGGATATTGATTGCATTCTGATGTAGCAACTTGAATAAAAAGGTTATCAGTATTGGCTCAAAAATGATGGTAAAATGGCCCATTATACCTATAATTGATCAAGGTCCCATTTCCAGGCTTTGCCCATAGTTAAAACCCAACTTTTTACCGCAGCCTGAAAGAATATGAAACGCAAAATGTAGCGAGAGTAAAAGGGCCCAGAAAAAGTAAAGGAGAGAAGCAAGAAAAAAATTTGGAATGGGCAATGGCAAAAACAAAACAAATCCAAATTTTGGCTTATGCATGTACACCAAATTAAAATATTGTACATTTTTGTACCTAATCTTGGAGAAATCTATCTTTTTTGGTAAAAAATAGCTTTCTCAGCAAACCAAAGGCATATTTAGCATCATGGCAGCCAAAAACTGATTTAATGGTTAAAATGACATTTTTTGTGAAAATTTGGCAGTCAAAGGGTTTAAGTGCCCATAACATAAATTTCTTTTCTCATTTGAAAGCCCACATGAAAAAGGAAATTATCTGAATTTTCAATTTGACCTGAATATGGTCTCGTCATTTCGGCACACCACTCGTAGTTGTCTTCTCTCAGATGCAGAGCATGCAATATACATTAAGGAAAACGTGACTTTGCTTTCTGTTTTACTGGCACTTTGCAAAATAGTTGAACATGTAGTATTTATTTATTTCTTTTTGTATCTTATTCTTTTTATTTGTAGTTGTAGTTACAAGCGAAGAGTTACAATGATGTTAGTATTACAATTTCACATCAAAAAGAAAAAAATCACCTAAATGCAAAGGGTGGACACACACAAAAAAGAACAAAAAGAAGCAGAGGGGCCTATTATATAAATAGGTATCTACTGTATTTATTCGCCAATCAGCTGATCAATCTTTGCACCAAATTAAACCAGGAACTAGTGAAATCTCCACCAGATAGGGGGTTTGGCTTATAGCCAAATATTTCTGCCAAAAAATTTGCTAGCGTTACAAGAACCTCAATTGAATGTTTATATTCAGCTATAAGTCAAGCAATTACTAACAAACAAACTATTTGGCTTGCATAAATAATTGCTGTTGGTCACAAACTTTTATTTAAGTTATGGCTCCTTTGTTTTGTTTTGGTTACTTCACCAATGGAGTTTTCAGTCGTCTTGTTCTTGGCTGTGGGTCTCAAAACTCATCCTCATCCACTAGTTTGGGCATATCATCTGACAGGGTAGACCTCGTCATCTTCGGTGCCATCAAGAGCGTTCAAGATCCTGTCCATTTTAAACGATTCCCTCACCACCTCTGCTGGAAATTCTGTGCACGACTGCTTTATTTAACAGAGGACCAGGTTTCTTGACAGTGCTTTTAACCAAACAACTCCTTTGCCTTTAACCACAGAATTACATTCGCTAACTGCAGCAAAAAGAGAAGCAATTGTTTTGACTGACCAGCCAGAAACGGTCATTCCAACAACTTTGGTAAACACTGTAATGCGATCTGACAGAAATCAGCTGGATTTCACGTTGTAATTTTGATTCAAAACGAAGGACTTGACCTGATTTATTTGCTCAGAAAACCACTCCAGAAGTGTTTGATCCAATTCAGTACACTTTGGCATATAACAGCCCCTTGTCTTTCGTTTTGCTGATATTTTCAGCTTGCCATTGAAGAGGTTCACTTGATCTTTCGCTAGCAACAAACCATGGACTCACTGATCCCGTATTCTCTGGCAATCTCGGAGTTATTCTCAATGGGTCTTGGCTTATGGCCGAGATCGGCTTACAGGCGAACAAATAATTATGGTACATAGACTATCACAAAAGACTAAATTAACTGAAGCAGGGTAAAAATTTCTTCAATCTGGTACCCTGCTTTAACCTTGGCTGTGAAGGGCCTCTAGAGACGGATGTATGATATTTAATTTACATTTACAAATTCAATATTTAGCTAACAAAAATAAGATTGTTTAGAATAATGAAAGTCTTCTACAACATTGCATACTCCAAAGATAACATTTTCCAGTGTTAAGGATGTTGAGGTTATCCTTTGTTCAATAATCCCGGGAAATAGCAACTGCCAGAAAGATTTTGTTACATCACAATGAAAGAGTATTGCTCAGGGGACTCAACTTCTGTTTGACAAAAATTGACGAAGTGGAGAACAAATCATTTTAAATCTAAATAATTTATCATTTGTAAAAACAATGTCATTTAATAATTTGTACCGAAATTCCCTAATTTTTGTATCATGTGTGACGGTACACAGAAGAGAGTACATTTTTTCCATTCCAGAGAAAGATCTGGATATTTTTGCATTTAAATTCACCGTAAAGTATTTTCATGGTGACTTTCAAAACACTTACCTTAGTGCTTTCTATGTTAATTTGAAACGTGTCGTTCAAGGGAGGACAAAATTATGCTGCTGACTTTATTTGATGATAAGCTTCCATTCGTTAGGAACAGAATTAACGATGCCCATTAATTTAAAAACATGGACAGGAGATAGTCACACTTGCAATAATTTGTCACTTTTGAGAAACCTACCATTGTCAGATATTAAATCTCCTATTTTAACAATTCCATGGACAGCCAGATGTTTTGTACAATGCAACTTGTTCTCAATAAGGATAAACTTATTGTTCCATATTGTTTGTTTTACAACATTGTCATCAGAACCCACATGTGTTGTATTTATATCAGACTACACATTGAGACACTCTTTGTAGAAGTCCAGTAGTAAATTGGAAGTTTACAAGTATCAAAATTGTAGTACAAAATAGATTTCCCACCAATGTCACCCATGAACGTTTCGAGGACATTTTTCCAAGGGCTACTGTAATCTTCAATAAATCATTTCAATGCAATGACTTTCTGTGACAAAATCAAAGATCAGATATCAAGCATCTTTAGGCAACAATTTCTATGTCATTTATAAGAGCAGTGTGTTCCCATCTTTTATAAGACCCTTTGAGACTTAGATTAGGAAGGCCTTATACATAAATTTGGGGATAGCAAACATTTTAATGATTTCAATTCTGCCGAGTAGTGCAAGACCTACAGTACAGCCCAAAAATAATACATGCGCAAGAAGTGGTGAAAGAAGTTCTTGCATCGCAACAACACACGGGCCGCCACGGGAAGTAAAATTGTCGTGTTTTGGCGGTTTACCCGCAAGAACATTCGAAATGCAAGAAGTTGAAAGTCTAACCACAAGAAGCCACAAGAAGTTGAAAATCTAACAGCAAGAAGCCACAAGAAGTTGAAAATCTAACCGCAAGAACTTATGAATCTTACCGCAAGCCGCAAGAAGGCACAAGAAGTTGCTGCAGTGCCTGTTGGTGGTTGAAATGCTCAGCGCTTGCTTGCAATGTTATCCATAAGATAAGTCACTGCAGTGGGAATAGATATATTTTGAACAGATGAGACTAGATCTGGATTTATGTTTGCTTATACTGTGAAAATAGTATCGAGCGTCCTTGCTTATTACATACTTGCGTGTTCATGACGCCTACAGAAAAAAGCCTTCTGATCACTTGTACAGTCTGCTAGCAGATAATGTGACAATCACAAAACATCTTCAAATAATGAGGCCCGTGAAGAAACAGTTCACGTAGAAAAATCAAACTACAGTGTAGTTTGCCTGGGTTCCAATGCTTTTTGCTCCTGAATGCCAAATTCATTGTCTTTCACAAGTGTTGTTTTCGCCTTCTGGTGTGATCTGTGTTTCATTCAAACTCCACACTGAACCGCAAAAACTTCATGTGTAAACAAATGAGACGCTACGATGTTGTAAATTTCTTTAAGAACTTTTCAAGCAGTTATTATTACAGGCGAAAAGCTCTTGCAGAAAATATATTTTGTGTTTCTAAACAAATGGTAATCAAGGAGACTTGAAAGGCAAACTTCGTAAATTCTACCCTGTTCGCAATGTGGTAAAACATTACCGGTATAACTATGGTTGTGATAAGCACATAAATGATTTTCTGAACACCAAAATCTCATGAGTTTGCCTTGTGCATTCCTCTTATTTTGAAGAGAACCCTATTGAATGAAATCTTTTAAGACAGCATGTACCGAGTTTGAATACTTTTCTTAGTAATTAAGATAACAATCATATTGTTGGGACACCTTTTGAATTTGCATAAGGTTTCAAACATTACTGATGTGTGAGAAAGTCGCGCTTCTGTCATGCATGCATGACAGAAGTAGTCCTGTGCTTGTTTTTGCCGACTGAGAAACTTGCTTGTTTTAAAATGTGGGTTACTCTTAGAATCTACTTTCCAGTAAATATGTTGTTTTTTTAACCTTTGCCACAGGAGCCACTCCAGATAGAAAAAGCCATTTCTGATAAGCTCATTTTGCACCACTACCACACAGCAGGTCTGGGACTCCGGAACACATTGTAATAATAATTGTAAACAGTAAAATTTCCTCCATGTTGCCAAAAAACAAAACAAAGCGAACTCAGTATCTAATTCAGAACCAACCAATAAACATTTACTAGCTGTTACTTAACTGATAAAAATAATTATAAACCAACAAAAACCTCTTGTCTGAGAGTGGTGCAGTCTTTCTTCGAATTCTTTAGCAGTTTGATCTCGCTGTTCAGGAATGCCAATCCTCTTCGATAGACTTCATTGCATTTCTTGTTGTCACCTCCACAGTTTCCACTTTCTAGTTAAAGTGCACCTAACACCAAATTTTTTTTTGCTGAAACGAATCCACTTGTTATTCACAGCATTTGGGCAAAGAAATTTTTGAATTTGGTTGAATTCTCGATTTTCTATGCCCTTTCAAAGTCACGTTTGAAGTGTTGCATTACCGCATTTTAGGGCGTCTGGGGTGGTAGTTGCTGATGATGTCTACCCAGGAACCAAACACAATGGTCCTCAGTCAGCTCTCTGTATTTGCTTGAGAGAATGGAAAACAAAACTAATTGTTCCGATATATTTTGGGAATAAAACGTCCAAGTTTTGTTTCAGAATCATTTCTTTTTCGTCACTGGAGTCAGAGTTAAGTTTCAATTCCGAAAACTCTGAAAGAAAAGTTTGACAACTGTGAACTCCCTGCTTAGAGCTTTGAGAGCAATTTGCAACATTTCAAACGACGACGGGGAAGACTTCTTTGCAGACCAACTGCTTGTATATTAGGAATGGACAGCTAGATATGGCGTTAAAAAAGAAAAAAGAAAATGTCGCTCATGTCATCGAAGCAAGGCTCTGTCTGCAAGAAATCTACGAACACTTGCTGGTGTCTTCTCCACCTTCAGGGTGCAGGAGAAGCAGTGGAGCAAGTGGAGGAGCAGGCAAACGAAAAGCAGGAAAGAAAACTACAGGACTGCTTTGGATGGTAATTTCGTCACCTGAACACAAAATTCCCACGCGTGCTTATACCCCGTTTACATTTGTCCTTAGCAAGAATGTATTTTGCCAAGGTGTGGCTGTACTATTAAATCCAGTTTGTGTTTTACTATCTGGAATGCATTATGTTTATAAGAGCAACGTAAGTGTTGCAGTTTTCGAGACTTGATGACCTCCAAAACACTGGCTTCAATCGATTGAAAATTGTAGAATTGTCTGGACCTGTATTTTTGAAGATGTGGGAAGTGAGGCAGAAGTAAACATTTCATACAGTTACCGATTCCACATTGTCACACGTTTTAAGTTGTAACTTCAAATAACCAATGTAAAATGTTCTCAACGTTTGCAGTGAAATTCATCCAATAAGTGAAAAGGATGTGTTCCCTAAGCGGTCCGAAGATAATGTTTCGAGCTCAAATTTTCGACACTATTGCACAGAATGTTTCTCACACTGCTGATTTCCAAACCTCCGAAAAACTCTGTGATCATGTAATTCTAAAGGATTAATCTTCAACTTTTATCTAAATCGAAAGAGAAATAAGTGTTGGTTGGTGGCGTACAGTTGCGACCTATTTACATATCAGAATATCAGTCGTAACACTTCTTGATTGATCACACAACTTTGCCGCCTATGTTATAAATACTGCGAGATTGGAAGATATAGGTTGTTGGTAGTATTTCTATAAATTGCTGGTTGGCTTTAAACAGAAATTTCGAAAATAGCATTTGAAAGTCTGCAGAACAATTCCAGTGAGAGTTCTTCAATGGTTCTCTCAGACTCAGTTCTCTTGTTTCGGTTCAACAAAATCAACCATTGTTCATGTCTTTATTGCACCATTGACTGATCATTACCAGTACATTGTACAGTATATCTTTCTTTAAATCTGGGATATTGCTGAAACAGCCGATAGCACTTCTGGAAGGCATTTCTGCGAACTTTTCGAATGTGTACTGCACCATCCTGAAGGAAATGAGAGGACATGAGATATTCAACCTTCCTGGGTAGACATCACAATAGCCGCTGGACTCATTCTCCTCAAACTTGGACAACAAAATGGCAGTGGAGGATTTAATGGAATTCAAAAATTTTTTGGTAGAGGTGATTCAAATAACCAGTAGATTCGTTTTAGTGAATTTTGGGTTAGGTGCACTTTAATCCGTTCCTTTTAGTGTCCACATTTTTGACATAGCTTTCAAGGCTGTCAAGTTTTGTTTCCATCGCCTCCAGTTTTTTAAGGACAATGTCAAGTTTAGGCAACACGTCTTTCACCATTTCTAGTACA
>Ga0126338_10000125_pt1:0-5000 | contig 29960 bp, 19 predicted proteins | sample OrbCmetagenome_2_FD_92529 | JGI IMG/M metagenome (GOLD analysis project Ga0126338, IMG submission 92529) | Coral microbial communities from Petempiche,Puerto Morelos, Mexico - Orbicella C C metagenome | ecosystem: Host-associated > Invertebrates > Cnidaria > Coral | place... | reverse complement strand
GAACAGTCGAACAGGTCAAACACAGTCGTGTGTCGACTATCGAAATAATTCATCAATACAATCTATCCAGGAAGTTAAATAGATGCATCAAGATCACAGCTAAGCAAATGCATGTCTGCGACGATTCTGAATTAAGTCTTTGGCTAAATTGAGCCGTACATTCCGTGGTACATGGTCGAGAAGCGAAGAAATAGCTCGAAATCGTTGTTTACGACCAAATGTATGTAGACCGAAAATGCAAGGAGCAAAACTGCTGACTGGATGTACTTTTAAGATGCGATATACACACGTTTTGTTTTTTTGTGTTTGTAGCTTCAGATAAAGCGACATTATTGCAATGGCATTGTCTCTTCTTACGATATTTTTGGTTGAATACATCATTGATAGAGGAATGAAAGGACAACTTTTGATCCGCTTTTATGACTGTTTTAATACAGTGGTGAATAAAGAGGACAGAAGAAAAGCGCTTCACTGATGGTTTTATGCAACCTGATTACCTCCATTGGCTTTACTGCACTGGATCAAGTTTGTATAAGAGAGGATACCATTTTTCATCCCTTGATTTAGCTACAGTAAATCCAGGAGTACTGACAGGTGTTAAAATATGTACAGGTTTTCATTAACAACAACTGATGTGCAGGCTTGAATGAGAACAAGGAAGTTAGTTTTTCCGAGAACTCTTGGACGTTCGAATTCTGTCTGTCTATACAGGTATGCAAAAAAGAGAAATTCATGCTGTGCATGCCAAAAATGCAGATTGCACTCGCACCCATTCAACAAAAATAAAATTCAACATGGGGCCCTGGTGCATATGAATACGAGTCAGACTTTGCACCTAAACATTTCAACCTTGTTCCTAGTTTCCCAGGGTATGAGATTGCTCAACGTTTAATTTTTCTTTGATGCTTTTATTCGGTTCTTCGGTTTTCGTTTTTTTTTGTTTTGTTTTGGCTTTCTTCACGATTGCCATTGTAAAACAACCCCATTACAAGAGGATATCATTAAACTTGTATCCGATGTTACATCTCATTACATTGTGTTACATCCGGTCAGCTGTCGTGCTTCTCAGACTTTTGGCCTACACATTCAGTTTATTCACCATTCTTGGCAAAATCTGACTCGATTTTAGCCAAAGACATTACTTTGGATTGTTCAAAGGCATGCATTTGCTTTGTACATTGATCTCAACACATTTACTTTACTTCCTGGCTGGATAATATTGATGAATTTAGGTGCTTGACAGCAGAAATCGCAAGTATTGCAACCATGTTTTGACCTTTCAACTATTCTTTGTCAAGTGTATGTGGGCTTCTTGTATCATCATCTCTGGTCTGAAACATGGCAAACTGGATATTTGATGGGAGTAACTGTTAGATTAGAGTCAGCGCTAGATTTGGTCAAGAAAATGGAGCGAGTGAAGAAGAGACATTGGAGAGAACCATGCAACGAAAGCATCCTGAAGAAATTTCCAAAACTTCAAGGTAGGGTTTGTATCAATTTATATTTTGTCAAATTTGTTGGCCAAAACCCTGTTAACTAAATGTAGGTAACAGACAAGATGATAAAAAATACTTTTGAAGCTGATTTTCTCTCTCCAAAGCCTGTTTGCGCCAAATGGTAGAGCCCTCAAAATTACCAATTTTGCAATTTGCCCCAGGTGTCTTCAGCACCCATGGCCAGAATATAGTTTTCCCCAAATTTATTTTATGATATTTAGAAACGTCAATATCTGTGTAATCTCTGCAGCTAATTTGGTTTATGTGGAAAGAGTACTTTCAGAGAAATTACTAATATGGTTGTTCTTGTTTTTCCTGCTTGTCAAAATGGCTGACAGGGAACATAGTAAGATGAGCATTTTCTTCTTGTTTAAAAAACCCAAAATACTTTAATGGCGAATTTTATAAACTGGGAGAGTGGCTGTACCATCTGTACGAATTTCATTTGAATTGGTTCTCATGCATCCGAGAACCAGACTCGTTTACTTTTACTTTTTGAGTGGAACTTTTGCTCAAAACATGGTCCTGAGACTGACGCCATCTAGTGCCGTTACCATGGCAACGATACATCTGCCGATCCAAATATGGTTGTTTTTGTTTATCCCCCAAGGTAACCTACCTCCACACAAAAATTGAAGGGGGGTCAAAATTTTTCATTTCCAACTTTGCTTCACTTTCCTGGAGAATTGCTCTTAAGTTTCATTGGCTCTAAAAACAATGAAAATGATTGGAGGAAAAACTAACCTGCAAGAGCATCCGGTTTTTTTTGGCTCTTGGTTTTTTTTGCACATGAAACAAGAGCAGAAAAAACAGGCGCCCTTGCACGCTAAAGGAAAACAAACGACTCGATCGAGCCAAGTGTTTCTGAGCTAGGCACAATTCAACCGGACGTTCAATATTTTTGGACTTCAAATTGGATCTCTCCAGGGTCACTCGTTTCCTGACCACTAGCATTCCAGTGGAAACCACCAACCAGTCTGTCTGCAAGAACAATTTGTGATATCAACAGAGATTTTGATCTTATCTGATACTCAGTGCGTGTTTACCGACCAGTGTGTAATTTTAGATATTTTGACCTTCAGGTTTGATTTGTAATACTTGTTAAACAACCATAGTGAGGCCTTGTCCATACTACACCAGAAAATTTGAAAGTACAGCTTTATTTCTAAGGTTAGGTTTTCCATCCACAATAATTTGCCAAGAAAACGGGCACTCTTCAAACGAAAACACTGTTCAAACCCGAGGAATTTGAAAACGCAGGCTTTGTGTTTTAATGTGGACTCAAAACATTTTCAAAATGGAGCTTTTCCAAAACAAGGATGTCATTTCCTCAAACACAAATCCAAAATGACAGGTGATTGTTGCGTTTTCAAATTTCTCCAACAAAGTGTGGACGGAAAACATTCGATGTGTTTTCAGAGTGATTAACACCCTTTCCAAATTTCTCCAGCGTAGTGTGGACGGGGCATGAGTGTTTGCAGTTCCAGGGTAGCCATTCAAAGTTAATGCTTACACAGACCAAAACATCCTGTACGAACGCCTCCAGATAGACTTGCCACAAGTAGACTTCTAATTCTATAAAATGAAGCCAACTTGTACCACTTGTTTGGATGCAAATTTAAAATTTGTGACCTTACACAGGAAAACGTGCATTAGCCCCTATCCATTAAACGGGCTAAAATAAACGGATGATAAACAGATAATAAACGGATAGTAAATGCCTTTAAAAGCATTAAAACATTTCCTACATGTACAAACGTTTTAATGGTTACTGAATCTTGGAAAACAGCTTGGCAAAGCGTTTGAACGGTTAGCGAAAATTTTTGAACAAATGACTGGAGGCATTAAAACGGATGGCAAAAATTTTCAAATGGATAACTTCAAGCATTAAAATGGCTAGCAAAAATTTTCGAACAGATGGTGTTTAACCCATTGACTCCTGTGCCACCCGTACCCGCCCGTGATGAGCCTTGGCCTTTGTTCGACTTCTGACGTCATCAGGTTTGACCAAAATTGGCATCACCTATACTCAACTTCTGCAGGAGGAAAAGATCTTTCCAATGATACCCAGATCAGACTGATTGGCTCAAATGGAACCTGAAATATGTACGAAAATGCTCAGAAATTTGAGTGAAAAACTCGGAGCAAAATTCAGTGCGACTACATGTGGCTACTCCAGGGTTAAAATTGCCCATCTCGATGATGCTTTGTCAGACTTTTTTGAACTGTAAGCACACCCAGTATAAGGTCAATCACTGCAGCAAAAAGATAAGAGAAGAAGAAAATGGAAAGGCGAATAAAACATTAAAAAAATGAAAAGCCTAAAGATGTAGGTCTGATTTCTGTGCATGTCCAAGCAAGCAAGCATGTCGTAAAACGCGATGCTACTGGAAAAAAAGCATGCTGTCATGTTGCAAATGCCTTTTTGACTAGATTGGAGCTAATTTGGCCCATATCCAGCGTGAAAATCTCCAAAATGTCCAAGAAATGCATTTTTGGCAGAAAGTTCTGGGAGTCAATGGGTTAAACAGTTAGCTCATGTGTTTAAACAGTTAGCTCATGTGTTCAAACAGATGACCTCAAGGATTTGAACGGTTACCCAAACTTTTAATTTAAACGCCCAACTTTTCGATCAAAGGGTCACTGACTTAGCACGCGATTAGCAAAATAGTCAAAATTATTTTGAACCATAAGCACTTAAAAGCAATAATCTGAACAATTCTAATTAGTACATCTGTAAACTGGATATAGATAATATAATTCAAAGCAAGCGAATAACTACTTACGGTTGGAAATTTTCTCTATGACGAATTGTCGAGAAAACAAAACACAATTCTGTCCATGTTTGTTTAATCAAAGTCATTGTATGCAATGCCAATCCAGAAATATTTCCAACCAAATTCCATCGATGTAAACAAAGTAATCTCCAGTAACAAATTATTTTAAGGAAACAAGATTTACTATAAATAAAAATACTACACAAATGGTAGATGAGCGAGTTTGTTCAAGAGCAGAAACACATTAATTTAGTGCCACAATACCACGAATTGTTACGTGCAATTCAAACGTGACGCAAGAGAAAAATATTTCCTGGATGGGGTCGGGGAAGTTTTCTCCTAGCCTAAAATGTCAGTACTCAGATGGCCCTTGGACGAGGATTGATGATTAACGATTTCAAGCTAGAAATATACTGTCCACGACCTCAGTACGATTTAACACAAAATAGAATGCAGGGGACGGATAAACGGAAAGGTATGTTTGTGACAATGTGGGAGGCGTGGTGGCCTCATGGTTAGTGCGCTCGTTTCTGGATCGAGCGGTCCGGGTTCGAGCCTTGGCCGGGGACATTGTGTTGTGTTCTTGCGCAAGACACTTTACTCTCAGTGCCTCTCTCCACCCAGGTGTATAAATGGGTACCGGCGAACTTAATGCTGGGGGTAACCCTGCGATGGACTAGCATCCCATCCAGGGGGGAGTAGAAATACTCCTAGTCGCTTCATGCTA
>Ga0126338_10000124_pt1 | contig 29963 bp, 28 predicted proteins | sample OrbCmetagenome_2_FD_92529 | JGI IMG/M metagenome (GOLD analysis project Ga0126338, IMG submission 92529) | Coral microbial communities from Petempiche,Puerto Morelos, Mexico - Orbicella C C metagenome | ecosystem: Host-associated > Invertebrates > Cnidaria > Coral | place: Petempiche,Puerto... | reverse complement strand
GTTACTGTTACTGTTACTGTTACTGTTACTGTTACTGTTACTGTTACTGTTACTGTTACTGTTACTGTTACTGTTACTGTTACTGTTACTGTTACTGTTACTGTTACTGTTACTGTTACTGTTTTTGCCATTGTCATTGTCACACTTTCTGGAAGCACTTACCCCGCCTTCGTAACCAATCAAAGTCATCCTCAGTACTCTGAGTCCAATCGCAAGGTCCTTGACTAAAATCACATCGTGTGGCGTAAGCACCTAAGATAAAAGGATACATACCACAGATGTGAAGTTGGTACTATTAAATACACTAAATCCCAATTTAAATGGATCCTTGTGACAATCTGTTACCAAAGACAGTGGTTATAGTCCCTACAGACCACCACGATGAATAACGTTTAGTAGTTCCTACCTCAAATTAACAAAAATATATGAACATACGTTATGATCAGTTGAAACGCTCAGCATAATTGCATTGCACTAGGATTTTCAAAACAAAAACACACAAATTGTCGTACCACAGGCTCTTTCATCAGAGTTGTCCCCACAGTCGTCGTTATAATCGCAGACATAGTCATTTTTCACACAAGATTTCCGGGTACAGGTGAATTCTGGACAACTCTTTGCAACCGGAGGAAGTGCGCAATCAACAAACTGAATATCATCCACAGCTATGTCCCCAGAGTAGGATCGGCCTCGTGTGCCTGACAAAGGAATACAATACTTCTGCTTTAATGGGATGCTATTTTGTTCCAGATTTGTCCTGACACTGCTGAGTTTCAAAAGACAAACTCCCTGAAGTCCTGCATAGTTTAGGTGTGACCCACTTACAACTTTTTGCCAAAGCAACAGATAAGTGTATCTTAAAACTCCTCTTGCACTCAGTCATCACAAAGTAAGTATACATCTTCACTTCTATGGGGCAAAATATTGACCATGCGCAGCTGGCCTAATATTCCACTAATATGTGGGTGATTACAGGTATTTAACTCTAAGCACTTTGAACGCAAACCCCTCTTACCTTGGAAGAGAACTTGGAAAGGCCGGGTTTTCTTCCCGATTCCCACCATCCCCTGTTTCCACACATTGCCCTTGCTACCAGACTTCCGCCACCAAAGAGTCAATCTATTGCTAACATTTAGGTAGACATTGAGAGAGCCAATGGATGAACCATACATGTGGTACCAGAATGTCATCTTGCAGTTGGCATGAGCCTGGTAAGAATAACAAAATAATTACAGACAAATAATATAAAACTCTGGACTGGTAATGAAGCATTCGTATTGGCTGATTTTAGTTAGTGGGTCTTTTTATTTAGGGGTGTTAATCGTTTATCAAAAACAAAAGGTCGAGAAATACCATTTTTGCTCAATGTCCTGTTCCAAATTTCAAAATGCATTCCCTACCTTTTGGAAAAGAGGACTGACCAGCCTGGCACGGTCACCAACACTGCCAAATGAAGTCTCTATATACAAGTAATAACCTAGATTTGTTCCAGTTGTGTGGTCAACAGAGGGGCCTGTTCCAATGCTTGGAGTTCTGCCTTGCTTGCGCTGCCAGTCAAAGTTGTCTCTGTCGGTGTTCACCCAGCCACACTGGTTTTTCTCAAATGTGCAAACGGTAGCTGTTAAGAAAGACACGTTTGCTGTCTACGACACATTTGTGATAACAAGAGGTTATACCTATTGCAAAATGTGTTTAATTTGGGATGGACACGATAGCTACCTAACTAGGGCATGTGACTACTAAGAAAGCAAAAGCTAGAGGATTCATGCCTCCAGAACAAAGTACGTTGTAGTACTTACGGCAAGATCTTTCATCAGAGCCATCATCACAGTCCAAGTTGAAGTCGCAGACCTGGCCAAGCTGAATACAATTGCCGTTACCAACGCAGGCAAACTGAGATACTAAGCAGTTGTTGGGGGCTGCTGTGGTGACAGGTGCAACAGTGGAGCCTGCCGCTGGCAGTGATCCACTATACAAACTACAGCTCGGCTTAAGAGCAATGCTAAGATCGTCAATAGCAATGTCTCCCCTGTAGCCCTTGCCTCTGATACCTGGAACAAGCAAGAGATAACAAATATAACTACATACCTGACAGATGAAGTAGACTGTACGCGGAACTATCAAGTATATTATTTGGTTAGGTGAAAGCAATCATTGGAGGTGCGCGATGATTTTTTTATTTATGCAAGTGAATATTTGAAGGATCATATACTTGAACTGCGAAGAAAGATGTACAGACACGAGTGATCATCGCATGATTTGATTTAGATGGCTACATAACACACCAGTAAACCATCTCTCTCTCCAGCTCAGTTTTTCATTTCTCCCATTTCAGGCCAAATAAACAATTTCTTGACTTCAACATTACAGTAAATGTTCATTTAACTGACCCTCAATAACAACTTGGTATGGCTGTTTGCCATTGTTGACTTTGATTTCTTGCCGAATCCAGTTATCTCCAATATTGCCAGATACATTCGCAACTCTTGTGAGCGGGCCATTTGACGTAGTACGCATGTACACCACAAGAGCATTGACATGCTGACCAAACATGTGATAGAACATGCGTAGAGCACACTGCCCTGAAAGATTTGGGCTGCCAAGCCTAGCACGGTCACCAAACTTCTGTCCAGACGTCTCGATGTACAAATAATAGCCTGAAAAGAAAATCACAAACATTGCGTAACAAAAATCCATTTTGACAAACACATTGGTAAAGTGCAAAGAACGCTTATCTTACAAAACGTGGAATCCGCCAAATATCAATGAGCCAAGAGAAGCTCTTTTGTTCACCGATTAGGACACGATTATTTCGAGACGCAACGAAAAGGTTATATGTGCAATAAAACTTTTATGTACATCTTGCACCTTGAAAAACCTTAAGAGTTGTCGGCACGTCCAGGCTCCGGTTGTTCGACAGGTGGATAACGTTATCCACCGTAGAAGTCACTATCCACTATTTAGTTAACACTTATCTACTGGAAAACGATTTATCGAGTGGATAGCACTATCCAGTCTTCGAACAACTGGGGTCAGGACTACAAGTGGTTTTCACCGGTCGCTGGTGCTTATGCAAACCCCATTAAATTCTGTTTCAATTAGGTCTTAAAATAGTGCAGATTAACCCCAAGTCCCCTTGACAAAAACTGGCAGACCAATTTTGATATTCAACAGTATCTAAACCCAATAATCTATTTTAGAACCATTTCTTCCTCTCTGCTCGCTAACAACTAGCCATATACTCGCTTTACGGATAACAAGATGAGTTTAGTATCCTACCTGCCAGGGTACCCAAAGTATGATCTCTGGCCGGCCCAGTTGAGACAGACGGAGTTTGACCCTTCCTCCTGGTCCAGTTGAATTCATCGTCAGTTTGTTGTTTCCAGGTGCACAGGTCTTGTTCAAAGTTACAACGTGCCAAGTAGCTACCACATGAGCCTTCATCAGAGTTGTCTCCACAGTCGTCAGAAAAATCGCAAACCTTGCTCTTCTTGATACAAGCACCATTTGAGCACCTTGAAACATACAAAAGTCATAAGTGAATGCAGTGCATACCATGGAAAGAATTTAGAGAACATGAAGGCGAAGTAAAAAACTAGCACTGAAGACCAGCGATTCGTTTTCACTTGTTTCCCTCTTACATTACTGAATGACAAGAAAATTAAATGGGAGCACTTTGTACGTTGTCGTCAACAATCAACAAGGGAAATGCCAGCCGTGCTCTGTTTTACCACAAATGATGAACCATTTCCCTACAATGTTACCATGTGAAAAGGCAAACTAAACAAGATGTTTCAGAAACCAGCCATCGATACAACAAAATACTTCAACATCCTTGGTTTACAACATTCCTTGACAGAACTCCATGTTAAAGGTACCTTCTCGAATAGTTTCAAGGATAGTTCTCCATTCAATTTAGTGACAAAAATATAAATTTGGAACGAGGACCAACGTACTTCTCCTTGTGCTTGTTAATATAAAATTTGACGCTTACAGCTTTGAAATACTATATTGGCATATAGGCCATTTGCATAAATGGCGTCTATACTTGAATAACAATACTTTGTACATCCTTAGCCTCGTACTTATGTTTCCAGACAAACGATTTTCCACATGAATGTGACGCTTAGGATCTATAAGTATTGTTATTCAAATTTGCGCGCCATTTCTGCAATGGGTTTATTGGATCCAAGTTAACACACATCTTTGTTAGACACTATACAATCTTTGAATAGATCTTACTATATCATCAACATCATAATGTTTGAGTTCAAATCTCAGGTGGCTATCTGGCTGAAGGTTGAAGCAACTGCAACTAACCTTAGGGAATCTGATGGTATTTGACCAATGCACTGTGATGGTTTCTCACAGTTAATCATGGAGACAGAGTCTATTGCGATGTCACCACTCCATGAAAGTCCACGCTTTGCTTCAAACTCGATTGTAAAAGCAGTCTTTCGACGTCCAATTGAAACATTTGTGTCAAACCACTTGTTCCCTTGATTGCCTAGATAACGAATTTTAAGAACAACCAAGACAATAAGTACTCCGATTGTCAAAATTATTAAGTAATATTCTGGTATAACGTCATCGTTTAGATCATTTGTCTCGTTTTGGAAAGCAATCATCAGCTTTAATTTTTTAATCTTTGATCTTTCTTTATACACGGTGGAAATTCATCAGGATTTACAATACGATTTACAGCTCTTAAGGCCGAGGAACACCAGGAAACCGAAGATAAAAAGCCCCTGGCACCCAGGCTCGATTTCGGCCGCTCTCGAGTCCGGTCTACGTTCCTCCTGCGCGGGCTCATTTCCCGAACAGCGGCTGATAATCGAGCCTATCTTGCACCCAGTGAAGGCAGCACCTACCAGTGAAAAGAAATTAAAGTATACAAACCACTTAAGCTCCACATCCTAGTCCTGCTGACGCCATCACTGAGGTACACAGTCAAACTGCCAATAGTAGATCCATACATGTGGTATGAGAACTTCAGCTGACAAGTGCTGTAGGCCTGCTGGAACTGAGGACTTATCAGGATAGCTTTGTTTCCTATCAGACCTGTTGATGTCTCGATGTATAAGTAGTAACCTACGATCAAAACAACAGAAACTCTAAGAAAAAACGAAGTCCTGCCAAGAAGTATTGTTATGGATAACAATGTTAATGGCTGACGTTTACAGTTCTAAGGACAGCTATTATTACCACTGGCACTCTTATCCGCATCCACACATGGACCTGTATTAAGACTTCCAGTACAGCCTTTATGACGTCGCCAGTCAAAGTTGTCTAGATTGGAATTAGTCCAGCCACACATGTCTTTCTGGAAGTCACATGGCCAGCCACAAGATGTCTCGTCTGAATTGTCACTGCAGTCTTTGCTGAAATCACACTTCTTTTTCAGGTCAATAGAGCTTGGGGAGCCACTTGAACATTTGAATCGTGATGGCGATGTTGGAGTAGGTGATGGTGTTGGAAGACCTGGGTGACAAATACCACGAGGTAAATAAGTTCAGGGAGAATACATGACTTGGTAGGAATGTACATAGTCATTTGTTCCGTTTGTGTTATGTGCCACATATCACAAAGAGGACTTAGTAAACACATAAGCAGACCTTGGTAAGTCAAAACTCAAACAAGCAAACCATCAACTAATCAAGCAAACAACAAGATCCAACGTGTAAGAAAATTTGCTTTCGTTGTGAACTGTCTTGGTGTAACAAACATGCTATAACAAAATCCTTGAAGTTTTTTATCTGGTAATCACTTTGCAGGAAATACATACAGTCGAACCTCCAGTTGGGACCACCTCTCCTCAGAGACCAATTTTCCAAAATACCAAGAGTTTCGCCAGTCAAATCACTATATTTGGAACCTCTTGTAAGCGACAACCTCTCATAAGCGACCGCGACCACTCTTAGAGCTAACAGTTCGAAATTTTCCTTTGTTTTTAACCTCCTGTAAGCGACCACTTGACAGATAACAGAGCAGAAATCGGATAATAAGGTGTTGAAACATTATCGTAGTCCTGGCTGGTACAAGAAACGGAAATTTCTTAATGGGAAGAACCGAATTTTTTTTTTTCTCGAAATTGACTTTAACATCAATAAAACATTGCATCGGCATTGCTGCATTGGGAAAGTCTCTGTAGTTGCCATATTCTAATGAGGAAAAATTTTCACCCATTATGGTCTGAACTCTCGTAAGGGACAACTTCCCATAAGTGACCACCTGAGCTTGACATTTTGGGTGGTCGCTTACGGGAGGTTCGGCTGTACATACACCCTTTATCGACTTTCCCTGTGCAGTTCTCTCAATAGCAACAGCGATTTGACATATTTCAAAGTTTGGTTCTCTGCAAGCATTTACCAGAAGAAGTTCTGCGAATAACACAATTAAATCTAACAAACAAGTTTAGTTTCGCGAATTGTGTCTGGCAGTGCTTACCAGGAATATTTCCACCAACAATACATGTATCAGTGAATGAAATGTCATCAATAGCAATGTCTCCTTGATAGGATATGCCAACAACTGCTTCAAAAATGACCTGTGGAAAGTAAACAACTTATTAACAAAGTAACTCGATAAAACCATGCACTGAAGTGACTATTGTGGATCTGACTGCCTTAAAAGACCCACATTATGAACATCTTTCCACAAGTGAAAAATGTGCAATAATTTCGAACGATTGTAAAGCAAAAAGAAGTTGAAAACTGCCAAAAAATGTTATAGTTCTGGTTGATTTCTAAGCAACACTTCATAGGTCAGTTATTCCCTTTATTATTAGCATCCACAGTGTAAGGGGTCTTAGGCTCCATTTAAGCCAAAACTTTCAGGTCGCGGTGGAATTTTCTGCCACCTTTCACGGTTAAATTACAACTTACCTCACATTCCTTATTTAACCGCACTTCACACATGAATTATATTGCGTTCCATCAAAAGTAGATTTTTTTCCCCACATGTCAGTGTGTGGTAAACAAATCTTTGTAGACACATCTCTTCTCCCATTAATATTGAAATATATTTTTCAGGACACAAAAAACAGACAAGAAAGTTAACTACTACAAGTATCTTGTGTCATGACAAGAAGTTGGTAAGCAATTCAAATCAGGTCTCTTTATGGCGCCACTAGCGATAGGCTCACCTGGAAGTTCTTTGAGACACTAATACTAGCTGTTGCTTTCACCCATTTGTCTCCTTGGTCTCCTGTTTTAGTCCAAATCTTGTTCATTGATCCAGTGGTGCTTGTTCTGGTGTAGACATTCAATGTTCCAATATGGCGCCCATACATGTGGTAGAAGAATCGTACCTTGCACGTGCTTGTAGGTGTAAAGACAGCACTTCCAATCATAGCATTGTCGCCCTTTTTACGTGGAGATGAAGCTTCAATGTACATGTAATAGCCTGTCAAACCAAAGGACAAAACAAAGTAAGCACAGCATGTCAAGACCATAGTTACTGTATGCTCCCTTTCCTGATCAAACATTGTCCTCAGATATAAGACAAAATATACTGCTAAAATAATAACATTCAGATGATCTCTTACCATTGGAGGTCTGGGTGGTATGATCAAATGATGGTCCTGTTCCAAAGGATCCTGTTCTTCCCGTTTGTCGTTTCCAGTTGAACGTGTCATTTGCAAGTTGCATGTAGTCACAGAGGCCTGCCTCAAAGTTGCACCTATAAAAATAACAGATGGTAAGACAATGCTTAAGTTTGAGTTATACATCAGTCGAAAGTACGAGTAGATTCTGCATCTCCATGACTATCCTTCTATCTTGTTTAGTTCAATAAAACCCACAATGACATTGATTTTCCACTGGATGTTGTTATAGCCTTTATGACAGAAGCCAAAACAATACCTGTTGTATTTAACACATGTAGAATTACTCTCCTCTGAGCCATCGCAGCAGTCTGGTTCAAAATCACATTTTGCCGACTGGTCAATGCAGTGTCCACTGGCACACTTGAATGAATTTCCACTGCAACTGCTGGGTGGCAAAGGCTGCATACAGTTGACAAAACTGACATCATCCACAGCTATATCACCAAGAGTTCCACTGGAATAATGTTTTGCCATGACGACAATCTGTAGAGAAAGCAATGCAGCTTTGTCAGATCTTTATTATTAATTATTGGTCAGATTATTATTGTTATTATTATCATTATCATTATCATTATCACTATCACTGTCACTGTCACTATCACTATCATTATCATTATCACTATCATTATCATTATCATTATCATTATCATTATCATTACTATTATTATTATTTGAAGTAAAAACTAACGGTAAAAGCGCGCGACGTTTCGACCAAACTTCAGTCATTATCAAGTTTCAAAGTGAAGATAAAAATTTTTGCATACGTATAAATATAAAACAAAGAAGTAAACGTACGTAAAGTATGAAAATGTAAAAAAGGGTGTTAAGAACAATAAAATGCATGCAAGAATAACATAATTAAAATAATTAAAAACTGTCGCGAGAGTTGAGTCTGACTGTACATTGTGACTTGGTCTCAGTTCATTAAGAGAAAACCATTTCATAATTGAGACAGTCAAACTTGTTCTTACACTTTTTTAAGGTGGTAAAATTCTTGGTAAGATCCTTGGACACTGGATTTCATTGTTAACTGGCTGTTAACAATGAATTAGATGCTGTTCGCGTTGTTCTGCCATTTAAAGACCAGGCCTTTGTTTGTTAGTAACAACATCAAACAACATCTGAAACCGCACGAAGTCAAGCCGTCTATTGTTGGTTACACGCGGCGGCATTTGCATCAACGCGTAGACGAGCACAAGAATGCGTCTTCCTCCATTGTAAAACATTTTCGCGTGAAACATTATTATGTGCCCAAGGATCTTACCAAGAATTTTACCACCTTTTACCATTTGTCGAAAGCCACTTACCTGGAAATCACTAGCACACTTAGGAATGTCCACCATTCCCTTGTTCCACTGGTTGCCCCGGTTGCCAAATATATTGAAGAGTCGTTTGTCACGTGAATTTCGGCGGTAATAGACTTGAAGATATCCAATATTTCGACCCCACATGTGGTACCAGAACTGGAATTTACATGTTTTACCGGCCTGCCGGAAGAATGGACTGACCAAGTGTGCATCAGCAAAGATGGCGGTACGATTGGTTACTTCAGTGTACACATAGTAACCTGAAACAAAGTAAGTTAACAAACTCTTAAGCATGTCACATCTCGAAAAGTACCAATTAGGAAGAAATTTATTGGCGAGAATCTAATTGTGCTTCCCACCCATAATGTATTACCCGCCTTGCTTTACCTGGCCTATAAAAAAAATGTTCAACACAATTTGCAAGTGCTGTGCATTCAATGTACATACTCTTAATTGGAAAAAAGAAACGGAACAACATCTGGAGTTGAAAATGGGTCAACATTGTAGGGGTGCACCTAAGCCAACAAAGCTCAGTATTGATGCTGAGCAAAAATGCTACGTTCTGGGGATTACCAAACTGCATGCAGTCACTAAAGAATCTTTGTTAACCCACAAGCCTTTGCTGGCTGAAGCTGGTATATTGAATTAGTAGCAGCAATCAGGTGAACTCATTCTACACATCATATTTTCACACCATGTTCTACACATCATATTTTCACATCATGTTCTACACATCATATTTTTGCCAGAAAAGCTGGGCTAAAATGCATGAAAACCCGCAAAAAGCTAGTAAGCCATGATTATCTGAGGATCTATTAATGAAACCCCTGTTAATGATGCATAAAAAATTGTAAGAAATGACACAGACCTGCTGATGTGTTGTATGTATGATCAGTAGAAGGCCCAGTGAGTTTTGAAGGGGTTTTGCCCTTGTTACGAATCCAGTCATAGTGGTCTCCAACCTGAGGATTTGTCCATTTACAGTATCCCTTTTCAAAGTTACATGTTGTCGGGCAATTGGCCTCATCTGACTGATCTGAACAGTCAGTACGGAAATCACAGACTTTGTTGATGTCAATGCATTGTCCGTTACTGGTACACCTGGAGAAACATTTTTGGAGCATCAACAGTTTACCCTTTGTGATAATAACATTTATATTATCTCCTAAAATAAGGTGCTATGTGGAGTTCCTCCTGGTCCACATGAAATGTCATTTCATGGCATATGCAGGAGATGACGGAATAGAGAAGACATATGCAACAACTACAACATAAATGAACGAGAAACCAGTATTTATCAGCACTTGTGCTCATTGCAAGAGGGCTTCAACATACTTTCTACAAAAGGTCAAACAAAGAGTGAAAAACATTCCTTTAGGAAGCATATTACATATCTTACATTAAAGTGAGATCCGACAGCATAGATACCTGTATTGCCCTGAGTTACAGCCTGGAGGTGGTGTTCCACTTGGTGGAATAGGAGAAATGGTTGCACCTGTATCTGGTCGACAGTTTGGTGTAAATGAGATGTCATCCAAAGCGATGTCTCCCTGATATCCAGGACCGCTGAGGCCTTCAATTACTACTTGGTAGTTTACTGCGCTAACCAGAGGGATCTCCGCTCGTCTCCAGATGTCACCTTGTTCACCTGCATTAGACCAATCAAAGAGTACGTGATTATTTGGAAAATATTGTTGGTTACATCTTTCTTTCATATTGAGGTCACTCATTCATCATGATGTTTTAAGTATTCAATGAAAACGACAAAACTTTTAAGTTTGAAAGACATGTTTCGACAGAACCTGCTGTGATCTTCAGTTGATTGAGGTACAAAGCGTTGAAAGTTGAAGTTATAAAAGTAGAAAAATGCTAACTGCGATGAATAGTGACAACAAAATGAAGCAAGGTGTGAAAGTGTGAGAATTATAGGTGTAATTGTTGATTCAAATAGGGTTATTCTCTTTGAAGATGAATAGCGTCTTTTTTTTTTTATTGTTTGAAAAAGCTATTGCCGTTTTACCTGTTCTGTTCCAAATGGTCCTCAATGGTCCTGTGACAGATGTCCTAAACCTGATGCTCAGTGTATCAACATCTTTACCAAACATGTGGTACCAGAAACGCATGTAGCAGCTGTCATTCTGCCCAGAGGGGCGGAAAACAACGCTGCTCAGGCGAGCAGTTTCATTTGCTTTCCTTGGGGATGAAGTCTCGATATACACATAGTAACCCTTAGTAGTTCCTGAAAATAAATAGTACGAAGACATCAGTATATGTTTTTCGCTTTAAGCAATCTTTTGGATTAGCTTTCGCCATATAATAATTATAATGTAACGCAGGCGCTAAGGGTTTCTATCATTAAAAGAATTTCATTTTTTTAGTATCTTCAAATCCAGCTTGGCAAGAAATATTCTTCAGAGTTTTTCTGCGAATCAAAGAATGGTGCAATTTTCCTTGGACATGTAACAATGATTTTTACCAGATTCTAGAACATTCCAGTCGTCCTGTCGGTTCTTTTATTCTCTTTGAGAGTCCCAAACAACATAACGCTGAATAATCATTGCGTGACAGAAATATATCAAGATAGGCTATCAAGCACCTTTCACTTCCGGTTCAACATTTTAATTTACATTAAGTTGCACAATGCACATGCATGCAACCTCGATAAATAAGGTACTGTTTTACTCTCAGAGTCTACATGGCTCCTGCATCTCACTCGTAAGGTGAACAGACCAGTTTTAGCTAATTTCAAGCAAACACTTGATGGAAGATTAGAAAAGGTACGTGTACAAGGTCTTCGTGTACCAATAAAATCTTGGAAATAAAAATAAACAAGGACAATTAAAGCTTTAAGATTGAGTCTGACCTGTGGTATGATCTCTTCCTGGTCCTGTCAGCCATGATGATGTGCCGCCGCTGTCTCTTGTCCAGTCAAAGATGTCATCAGTGTCTTGCGTCCAAGTACACAAATCTTTTTCAAAGTTGCATCTTTCTTTATACTTGGCACAAGTGGCAGGTAGTTCATCACTCTCGTCACCACAATCATCAGAGAAGTCACAAACCTTAGAAGTTAATTTCAGACTTAGTAAGGCTGTATTCAAGGTATGAGTATTTCTTCAATCTTAGCTTCATTCATAATATGCATGCTGTAATACGTGCAAAATTGTGTGGTGTATGTATTTCATCCTGGAATTAAAAGTCAAATGCAACCATCATGAGGTAAACAGTAACTGATATTACTTATCAAGTGAACCATACGGCTAGATTGCCAAAACTGAGAATAACGGTGGCCAGATGGGGAAAATTTGGTCAAAAGGGATCTGAAAAGACACCTTTGACTGCGAGTAACTCATAAAAAAGCCTGGCAATTCATAAAATAAATAACAATTGTTCAACTGTAAGGTAACTAGAATTAACAATGCAACACCTGGTTTGGTTTGACACACGATCCTCTGGTACAGCGGTACTCCCCTGAGTTGCATGGTCTAATGGGTGCTAATGCACAGCCTGGGAATGTGATGTCATCAATAGCCATGTCTGCAGCTTGGAGGAATTTGGATGCAACAAATTGAAGACTAAAATCTAAAACAAATAAGTGGATAATGTTATTCTGTAACATGGCAACTTCACACCAGAATAAGTGAAAGGAAACAGTCAAGCAAGCATTTATCACTTTCAAACAGGAAAGAGTGCTTTAATTATACAACAACTTAACACAAGTACGATACAAATTACTTCCATTGTTGTTGCTAACATTTACAAAGTCAGACAAATAGGCATTTCCCCTTTCAGCCCTCGCTCGACTGTGGTTCTTTTCCATTAACACCATCTTCTCTTCATTGACCAAAACACTTAAATTGTTTATAACTGACAGCAAACCTGTGTAAACTCCCCACACTTTTAGAGACAAAATGCTCAAGAAGTGCACGATTATGTGCAAATTAACTTGCCTTTATCCAGATGACCCAATCCAACTTCTGCTTTGTTCCATTGGTTTCCTTTGTTGCCAGAGACTTCAAACAGGTTGGATGTTGATCCTTTGTATTTAAGTTTCAGGTAGAGTGTTCCCGTCCAGGCACTGCCGCTTGCAGTGTACATGTGATAGTAAAAGCTCACAATGCAACCTGCTCCTGTTCTGGTCATGTTAGGACTTTGTAAAGTTGCATCAGCAAAAAACGAACCAGCACCAGAGTGGACATATGCATAGTAACCTTCAATTTGAACACAGAGCGTTAATTAAAACCAAAAGCAAATTACTACTGGTACTTGTCGACCGTACGTGTAATTACAATTGACAGCAGTGAAACAATAATTAGGCACCTTTTGAATATCACAGTTTACCTAATTAATTCTTGAAAATCGTATTCAAAAGGCCTTGAACCCTTTAAGCTTATCACCTGAACGAATTTGACGGAGTAACATCAGATACACAAGGAGCATGATGTACAGACTCAAGAGTTGATTCAGTGGATTGAACAAGACAGAATCTATAAAAAAAGACGTAATAATTTGATTGCTTACAAGAGGCATTGCCACATGTGTGGTCGACACTGGGTCCAGTCCCTGCGACAATGGTGGTACCCTTGTTTCTGTCCCACTTGTATGCACCTAAGCTGGTGTCTTTCCAACCACACAGACCAGGTTCAAATGAGCAGGCACCTTGAGAAAAGCAATTGAGCATTTCATTACAACTGACATTATAACTTAACCAAGTAAGAGCGCCTGTGACAAGTAGAGTCGGCCTACAGCGACGGTGCAAATTTGAAGGACTGATGTCAAAGCTACTCAATTCATTGCATCAGTAGTATGATTTGTGTAATGTGAAGAGCATTGATACACTTGTTTAACCACCAGGTTAAAAGCTTTTATGCGCCAAACAGGCAGAACAAGGATGCACGGGCAATGTCTGTTACATATGAAATCATTATAAGCCATAGTCACAACCTAAGCAGAATTAAAACGTGATGATATTCCATTTGCTACTATAATACATGTATATGGACTTTTAACTATAGCTTGCTTGTTGCATACCACAGTTGGCTTCATCAGAACCATCTCCACAATCATCTTTGTAGTTACAAACATTTCCCCGGTCAATACACCGGCCACTGGAGCACTTGAATCTAAATCCGGGACATGCTGGAGTAGTTGGACCCGGTGTAGTGGGAGGAGGAGGAGTCGGGATCGGTCCACTGTATGATCGACAGAACTGCGTCATGGATAAGTCATCGATGGAAATATCTCCTTGGTAGCTAGAACCGCGGACACTTTCAATAACAACCTGTAACATCAAAATAATTTACCAAACTTAGCTTGGTGTACTTGAATTTAGAAACACAAATTGCCGTGTGGGCGCCCAATCCAACATACGTTACTAATTACAGGGTAAGTACAGGGGAGGCAGCATGGCCGAGTGGTTAGGGCGCCGGACTTGAAATCCGGAGGTCGCGGGTCAAGTCCCGCTCTGACCGCTAAGCTGGAGTTGTTTCTCGGTAGACCCCAGTTCAACTCCTCGGTCATGCTTTAATAAGGCCGACTGGTCTGCCTCCCGCCATTTGGTTATTTTAGTTGATATATTTGTTTCATTCAGATCAAGTGGCACGCCTATGAACTAGCTTGGTACAGCTAAGCGCTTTGACCACTATAAACAAAAACATTTCAACACTTTTTTTTAAAAAATTCTCCGCTTCGAGGATGTTCTTAGCTACTAATGATCTCGAGCATTTTCACACGTATTACTAGAACAGACAATGTTCATACCTGGAATGGCACGGTACTCTTAAGAATAACCTCAGCTCGATCCCAGAAGTTGCCCACGTTTCCTGATCTTGAGTACACAAGAGTCTCAGCACAACCATTACATGGCCGAGTGTAAACATTTAATGAGCCAATATCTGGTCCAAACATGTGGAAGTAGAACCGAAGCCTGCAGGAGGTGTCACCCTGAGGTAGACTGCTTATAAACCCACTGGCCAGTCGAGCCTTGTCGCCTTTTTTACGCGGCCAAGAGGCTTCCGAGTACAAGTAATATCCTAGACAGCAAAGCAGAGAGTCAGAAGAGAACTTTCCTAGTGAACATATTGGAGCTGAAGAAAAGTGGATACAATTCTCGGGCCACTAATTTAAAATGACTTTAGTTAAAGGATAAAATGTTAATCTGGTTTTAACAACCAAGCTCACACAATTAATAGATTACCAGCTGAGCTGCCCAAGGTGTGGTCAAACATGGGTCCTGTCCCATATGAACCTGTTGATCCTTGGTTTCTAGTCCAGTCAAAATCATCATCAGGTAATTGATTCCATTGACATAACGATCGCTCAAAAGTACATCTGTACAGAAATAAAAGTAACAAAAACGTAAATCCAAAAAAATTAAGACTAAATACTTAAACCATAAAGTATTACACCACATTCAGACACTACCTATAGTTGTAGCTGTAACAGTTCAGTTCGTCTGAATTATCTCCACAGTCATCAGTATAATCACAAAGGCGTGAAGGATCAATACACGAGCCTCTAGCGCAGCGATGCTGGCCTCTTTTACAGTTACCGACAACTGGTGGGAGGGTGCAGTTTACAAAGCTTATATCATCAATGGCAATGTCACCAAATACGTTATAACTCCTCTCTGCCTCGAAGATGACTTTAAAGGGTGTAGCATGACGACCCACATATAGTTTTCCTTGCAGCCACTTTTTGCCTGGGAAAATAACAGAACCTCAGTTAGCCTTCTCTTTGTTACATGACTACCTAAATTGGAACTGTTAAAATCTAACAATGGCATAGCAAAAAACATTGTGCCTTCTATCAACAAGAACTAAATAAATAATTAACACTTAATACCTGGCCTTGAGGAAAACAGTTCATCTTGATCTTACCCTAAGCGCAGCCAAGGGAAACATTGAAGTTTGAGGGAAACAAAATTAACTGGCTGCACAACGAAAACATTAAAAGAATTCATGTTCAACGGCAGTTGTCGGTCAGCATTCGTGAGCAACAGTGAGTAATGTACGTCAACTTTGCAATGTTGCCCGCTCAGAGAACTTTAGCGGGAAACAGTTTTATTTTTTAAATGCCAAGTGGCCTCAAAGTAAATAACGAAAGCGCGTGCTGTAAAGAAAAAATTTCAGCTATATAACAATCATGAATGTGCATAACATTTTCACACCAAGCTCCTGGAAGCGTAAAGTGCATGATCCTGTACAGTACTGTGCAAAACAAATGCTAACGAATTTCGTCAAATCTCACTCTTCATTCTCCCACATTTTGTCAAAGTTTCACCAGCAGACAAAACAGAGACATCCGAATTTTATTTGCCTTACCTTTGTTACCATCTTCTTCAAACAATCTGCTGTAAATCTGCCCAACTTTGACGTAACCATACAGACTTCCAATTCCAGTACCATACATGTGGTACCAGAAGCTAACAACGCAGGTTGATGAAGACTGTTTCAACCAAGTACTCTCAAACGTGGCTAGATCCCATGAACTTCCTTGAGAGGCTTCTACATACACATAGTATCCAAGAGCAGTGCCTGAAAGCAATCACATTGCTTGTTATGTAAAATGAACAATTCAGCTAGGAAAAACATATATTAAAAATGATCAACTGTTAGTGGCATTTTAGAAACACGTGCTTGTACAGTTCTCTAGTTTCGAGTAATAGTAATGATTTCTTCATAGGCTGGCTTATGTAATTCTTGGTACTGGCGCGAACTGAGCATCTAACCCGCTAAACATTAGCATACATCGTATGCTGGCGATTTCGACACGTTAATTAAGTTCTTATCTTATCTTATCTTTTATCAGTTTCCCCATTTCACCTGTTATGTAAATCACAGAATACTATCGTTTAAGGCGGCAAAATGGTTGCACTTGGTTACCGTGCTCAGACACCGCTGTTGTTTTGTGCAGAATTATGTTATATCAGACGAAAACAGCTTGCAATATGGTTGACTTTGTAAATAGCTGATACCTGACAAAAAAATAATGTTGATTACCTAGTGTGTGATCCGCACTTGGCCCTGTGTTACTGGACGGCGTTCCTCCACGATCTCTATTCCAATCATATGCACCTTTGCTGGTGTCATTCCATCCACAGAGTCCTTGAAAGACCAAAACAAATACCATTTAGAACGCGTCATTTTACAGAGCATTCTTCGTGAAATTAATGTCTCACGGATTCAGTCATACATATTTCCCAGCTTCCTGCAGCTTACCATAGACTTCTTAAGAAGAATGTGATGCAAACAGACAGACAAATACCTTGCTTTTCTACAGTGCATCAATATCACGTGTTTCTTAACACCGTCCATTGGTAAATAAGATAGAAATATTATTGTCTTAATTCAGAGGCTTCTCACCTTGTTCAAATGTACAGTCTCCACAGTTCTGTTCATCACTGTTGTCCCCTGACCCACAGTCATTGACGAAGTCACAGACCTTGGTTGAACTCACGCATGTACCAGACTTGCATTTCAGAGCACATGGGTTGGGTGAAGGAGTGGGTGTAGGAGCTAAAAGCACAGAAGGGAAAAGCATTAACTACTTGAACTACACCTGTATTGCCCACATGACAGGCTGACTTAGTGGTACCTCAAGCTTCCACAGGACTGACTAAGTGAGTAAGAGTAAACTGTTCACTGGTGTTCAACAAGTGAACAAAAAGAAGAGGAGAGAAAAGGAGAGAACCGTAATTTAATAAAAACTGTTAGGTGTATCATGTGATACACGAGTTTCAAGTTGCAAAAATATATTGAAAGTTGTGAAAATAAGTTTGATTAAGTTGTGTAACGTTTTCCCTAGACAGGATGCCTAGCCATCACGAAAACCATCTCGGGCTAGACCCAAGCAAATGTGACAGGTTTCTGTTTCCATATCTGAGTGATCTGTGACAAAATGAAACTTTAATTGCACTTATTAATTAAAAAAATATAATAATAACAGCTTTATTGAAGTGCAAACGTATTTAGTATTAACTACTAATTGGGGAAATCTGTACCAAGCTTACCAGGCTATACCAAGACCCCAAAGGACTTTTTTTTCATTACACGCTAAAGGACACAACATGAGGTTTGGTGTTGGCTGCATGCAGCAAACGTCTGACTCGACCCACAGTAATGCCACTGTTACTTACTTGGACAAACTCCTGATGTCACAACAATATCGTCAATAGCTATATCACCATCGTATGATGCGCCCACTGTAGCTTCAAACACAATCTGCAATATACCAATATATTAATAGATTAGTCCAAAAGCTGAATCAAGTCCACAAAGGATTTTTTTTTAATTTCTAGCTACTTTGAAAGGGGGTAAAAGAGAAAAGGCAAGAGGTTCTCATTCCAGTTATACAGTAGCTAATGGCACGAACTAAGACAAGACTAATTTGAGTGAAGCAGCCAATTTAACTTGCGCTCTGGAAAGTGTTGCAGTGATTTTCTCGGGTAAATGATTGTGATATAAGTCTAAGTATAAGTCTAATTGGTAAACTATTCCATATTTTTGTAGTCGTAATTCAATATGAACTACCATATTTTCTTTACCTACTGAATGTAGGACAAATAAACTCATATTTGAAAAATCTAGTGCCGTGTGTTTCGAGCTATTCAAACTACAACTTTCCATCATATAGTCAGGAACTGCAAGCCGTTTCTTATGAAGAATATAAAGCATTGGGCTACCCTAGTTTCAACAAAGAAGAGTGACAAGGGTAAACGATTAAACGGAGGCGAGGAAGGAGCCTTTAGCTCAGCATTTGGTATCACTCTAGTTTCCGTTTTCCGAAGTCCCAGAATCCTTAGCAAAGTCCTTAGAACAACGATTGCCAATCAACATGACTATTGCCCGTCACTGCATGTAACACAAAAATGTCAAAGAGGTACATGTAAACAGTAATAGACGTAAGAGAAACAGGGGGCGGGGGGGCATTTCCTCGATGTCATCCCCTAACATACCTCAAAGTTGTCTGGACTGTTCATCTGCACGTACTCCATCAACCAAACATCTCCATGGTTTAGCTGTTGCGTCCACAAGGTTGTATAGTAAGGTTTACTGGGGTTGAATGGATAAACCTTGAGTTTAACTTTAAGCGAGCCAACACTGTTGCCATACATATGATACCAGAAGTTCAAGCACCAGTTATGGCCATTGGATACTTTAAATCGATCAGAAACAAGTCTGGCAGCATCTCCTTTCACTCGTGGTGAAGACGCTTCAATGTACATATAGTGACCTGCGGGTACACAAGTTGTAAATTCTCACTTTCCAAATCTTGATATTTAGACTTTAACTTTTAAAAACCATTTATTACGTGTTCCAAATGACATTTGAAGTAATGTATCACCCACGAAAGACCTTGTTTGACCACATTTCCAAACACCGAGAAGAGAGTTGAAAATACGACCCGTAGCGGAGTATTTTTGACGAGCTTCGAGGTGTTTGGAAATGTAGTCAAACACTGTCTCGAGTGTAAAAACTAAACTACACACTAAAAAGAAAACAAAGAAATACACTAAAAAGAAAACAAAGAAATAAAATCGTAAGAAATCTATGCCAAGATCACATATCCAAACACCGTCACGGTCAAGATTTCCTTTTGTTTCAACTTGATGAATTATTAATCATTTGGGAATACACGTTCCAGCCTTAAAGGTACGTGACCCATCAGAAGCAGAATGACATTCTTACCAACAGCAGAGCCAGTTGTGTGATCAGATGATGGCCCAGTTCCAACACTTCCAGTGTGACCAGTATTTCTCTCCCAGTCGAAATCGTCGTCAGCCAATTCATTCTGATAGGCGCATAATCCTTTCTCAAAATCGCAAGAACCAGGAGGTGGGCAAGGACCATTCTTGACAACTGTATCATCAATGGCTATGTCTCCACGATATCCACGCCCTCGAATACCCTCAAATACAGCCTGAATGGCCAGACAAAGACAAAACAATAGTTATTGACTGGAAAAATCCCTCCCGCTTTCCACAATTCCATTACACTTACAGCAAAATGAACTCCTTTTTCAACGCACATACCCTTGTTTAATCATATACAATATGTTGACATTACATTATATGGTTACCGTCTGCATCGTAGACTACCAATTTTTGCATTTTTTTTTTTTTTTTTTACAATTCATGATGCCACAAAAGATGTTGCAGAATTAAGTATGAGCAAAATTAAATCAAAGCATGTGCCTTTATTTGTTTCAGTTGATTTATGTTCTTTACAATTTCACCTCTGAAATCTGACCTGGAACATAAAAATGTACAGAACTGTAAATTGGTTTCAAAAACCTCTGGAAATTTAGTGTCGCAAACTATCACCCTGCCAAAATCACTGAATGATGTCTCTGTAATAATACACGAGTTGTTAAGGTACACAGGTCTACTGCTGTAAGGTTTGTTAATAACTGTTCACCTTCCACTGCGTGTTAGGGCTCTGTACTGTTATCATTCCTCTCAACCATTTGTTTCCCTGGTTACCGGATTGGAACCAAACTTTATTTCCAAGCGTGTTGCCACGTTTGATGTACACATTCAATCTGCCAATACCGCTGCCATACATGTGGTACCAGAACTCCAGGCATTTTCCATTTCCATCAGTTGCGGGATATGCTGGAGACTCCAGACGAGCATAGTCACCTGGCTTACGAGGCGCGGATGTCTCAGTATACATGTAGTGTCCTGCAATGGGATAACGAAACTCAACACGCAGAAGGCAAAAATGTTATGCTGAAGGGGCACTATCACGTCAAAACAATGTTAACCTATAACAGATGAAGATCTTGCCGTTCAGCCGAGGAAAGGTGTAACTATGACGAACTAGCCCCAAAGTCATTCCCACTCGCCCCTAAAAAAAATTCTTACAAGCATAATCTCTTAAAAAACAGCATCCCCTAGCCTGACAGCAAGATTTACTCGCTCCACAATCCACAAAAAATGTTTGCCTTAAGAGCTCAAAGGATTCATCTAGAGCAGGGTTCGTACTCTCGTAATCTTTTCAAATTCCATGACTTTCCACGACCTTTTTCTTGACTTTTCTGAGTTTCCCATGACCAAAGTTAAGTAGCTATTCTCATAGTATTAAAACAATCACTTATTTAACGTATTTTCCAGCATTATAATGGATAAAATGCGTGCTCGTGTCTATTTGTACTGAAATCAAAGCCTGTTTCAAACTCATTTGTTATTTACTTCGATTTTTTGTCTTTTTGCCTTTTTATTCTCAGAAAGCATATTGCTTTTCCATGACTTTCCATGACCCGCACTTAAATTCCATCACTTTCCAGGTTTTCCATGACCTGAACGAACCATGCTAGAGGCTTACACCTACGTTATTTAACATATAAATCATACTAGGACAACACGAATACCACTAAAAGTAAATACGATAAAAAAACAATCGGACTCTTTTATAAATTGTTGAACATGGAAGGACATTTTAATGTTTCCTTCATTTGATAAACGAGGAGCTGTACTGACTTACCAAAAGAAGTGCCGTAAGTGTGATCATAAGGCGGCCCTGTTTTAATTGAGGTGGTGTTACCACTTCCTTTAGTCCAGTCAAAGATGTCTCCCTGATCTTGAGTGAAGCCACAGATTTTGGGATCCTCAAAGTCACAGTAAGCTTTAACAAACAAAAAACAAAATTAATCTCAGCCAAAAAAAAACCCAGCAACAACAAGAAAGAAACTCCAGCAAACTCTATGAAAATATGCAGATTTAAATGTCTTCAGTTTCAGCCGAAACAATACAAACAGCAATCTAATGACACTTTGATTACTTTATAAGTATTCTAAAATTAAAAGTGTATTATTGTTTGTCTCACAATGTAGTCACTTGAGATGTAGACCGCGATCTACATCTCAAGTGACTACATCGTGAGACAAACGATAATACACTTTATTATTGCATCTACCACGATGAATAACAACAACATTTTCCTCGATTTTCTAAAATTGTTCTACATGCTTTTTCGCATTAACATCTGCCAAAAAACCTTACCTCTTTTTAGAGAGTGAGATTATTCCTTAACATAAATTATATCTAGTTTTCCTTTAGTTTGTATTCTCTGAGAGGCAGGATCTTACAATAACTACCATAAGGATACTAAAGCACAAAACATTAAAGATTTTAGCTTACGCAATTGAGGGCAGGAACCATCTAACAGCCGGATATCATCTAGCGCAATGTCACCTTGGTAACTTACTCCTCGTGTACCTTGGAAGGCAAACTGCAGAAACAAAATGCGAGTCAGCCTTTATTGACAGAAATTAGTCCTGTACGATAGAGCTGTAAGTGCAAGCATCTCATACCTGTGTTTCTACAGTAATCATACATGTACGTTGACATTATGTGGATGAATGATAATAATCTTATTGAGGATGCCGACTTCACTATGAGCTAGTGATTTACAAAAGGGTCCTCTAAAACTAAGAATAAAACCATTGATGAAAATAATAATTTACATGATAAAAGTTTCAACAAATAAGAACAACAACAAAGAAAAAGTTAAAAATACACCTTGCTAAATTGTCTAGACACGCTTAAGGTTTTTAGGGTTTTAGGGTTTTACTATATGCTAAAACTAACTTTTAACGAGGCAAGCAGCCATAAAAACTTTGGCGAGCGAGTGCACAAACCTTATATTCTTTGCAGAGACACTATCATAACCTTACTAGCACACCTGGAATGGAGTTGTACTTGTCACAGCAATCTGCCCAAGTCTCCACCTGTTACCCTGGGTTCCACTTTTAGTCCAGATTGGTGATGGAGGAAGTTGCTGCCCTCGTTTCATAAACAAATTCAACGTGTCTACATGCTGTCCATACATGTGATACCAGAACTGCAAACAAACCATGTTGTTGGGTTTTCCCGATGTTGTAGGAACTGCTGGACTATACAGGACAGCGGTGTCATTAGGAGACTGCCCAGAGGTCTCAATGTACACGTAAAAACCTGTACAAAACAAAATAGGTTTATGAAAAGGTTGGCACATCCGAGGAGACTTGTCCTTTAAAATAGAATGCAATGCAATACTGAACATAACTTTATTTAACGTAGACAATACTCTTGGCTATATGGTTTTAACTACACCAGCTATGCCATGTCAAGTGCCCTTTCTTGCCAAAAAATCTTGCAATGTGCATGGACATGTGAATTCTCTGTAAATTGCGGCACGAACAAGCCAATTTTGAAATATGCAAATTATAACATGTTTCAAGCAAGGGACTAAAGTAAAAGAAATCGTTCGTTTGTGCTTCAACCTCTTGACTTGCCCTCTACACACATAAGGTAACTTGTTGCACCAACTTGCTCCCTCGTTAAAACACTGCAGGGAAGAGACGAGTTAAAAAGACAAGTTGCTTTGTGCTGATCGTAGCGCTAGGTAAGGTCAATACCTTATGGGGAAAAAACCTTCTTAGAGGATTACTTTAGATAATCTGATTAATGTGTTGACCTTTTTGACTTCCAGTTGTGTGGTCAGAGGATGGACCGGTCCCACTTGATGGTGAATTACCAGACTGCCTATTCCAATTAAAGTCATCTTCCTTGGAGTTGTTCCAGTTGCAAAAGTCTTGCTCAAATGTGCAGTCCCATTTGGTTGGAGGCAGTGTAGTTGGCGGAGCTGGTGTGGTGGGGAAGGGTGTTGGCCTAGTAGGTCCATGGAAGCACCAAGGGACATTAGGAACAGAATTGTCCCAACAACATCCACGAGACTGGCACTGAACAGAAGTGATTCCGAGGAAGCCACAGTCTTGCCTGAAAGGTGAAGCCATGAAAAAAATGGGAATTAATACCAGATAGCAAAGTGAAAAAGAGTATTTCTATTAGGAAAGCGCTGGTCTAACGTTTCAACTTATCATAAGATTGTCCAATTTACATCGCTGGTATGTCACTCAGTTGACGTTCACAAAAGAAAGCATGTCTCTAAAGACTGTCAATTGAATATGCATGTCAACGTACATCTACTAATGCTTTTTAGCTCTTGCTGTTGCTGCATGGTCATTGGCCAATTTCACTTAAAAGGTTCCCTTATTCATGCAGGTTCATTATACTGGAATGATTGTAATAAACAAATTAAGGCTGTTTTCCCAAGCCGTACAGTAAGCTGCAAACTGTTTCTTGTCACCGCCCTATTTTTACTTCCCATACAAACTTCAAACTAAAAGGGAAAAACTTGATCCATACCACATATGTAACTAAAAGGTGTTAATATGCCACAAGAACAGTTCATACACACGACAACAACTTCCAATCGTCTGAAACCTAAATGAAACTAGCGTAGATTATACCTTTTGGCTGAATTGATGCTCTTGCATGCACTGGGATGATAAAAGCAGTACGGAACATTTGGAACAGAGTCATCCCAACAACATCTTCTCAGACCCACGCATGTAGCCTTACTGATTCCCACATAGCCACAGTCAACTCGTTTGTATGCATTCACAGAGGAACACAGTCCTACACAGTAGCCATCAGAGAACAAAATATCATCTATTGCAATGTCGCTGCGGTAGTCTTTTCCAGTGACACCTTCAAAAATCATTTGATAGTTGGTTCTGCTGGTAATCGTTACTTCTGCTTTTTTCCAGACATTGCCCTGCAACAGAAAAATATGCGAGTTTTAGCAAATGTGATTTACTTATAACTGCTCTAATAGTATAACTAAGTAAACATTTTCCATCCTAAGAATACGTGGAAATCAAATACACCTGTGAGCCATTGAGGTTCCAAACCAAGGATTCTGGCTTGCCAACTTGCTTCATGTAGACGTTCAGGTTTGCAACAGTAGCACCATACATGTGGAACCACCATGACATGCATTTCCCAGTTGTGGAAGAAAATATTCGACTTCTCAGCCTAGCAACTTCACCGTTGTTCCGTGGACTTGATGTTTCAATAAATGCGTACGTTCCTTACAAGAATGGAGGACAAAAAATTCAACTGTAAGAATAAATTTTCAAATTAATTTACCACTGAACCTTAGATATGGCACCACATATGCTTAAACAAATGTCACGAAAGGTGCTAATAATTAATTGAATGAGTTTTACTCATCATTGTCCTTTTTTTCACCACACAAGTAAATGACTACAACAACAAGCATCCACTTTGCATCCAATTTCACCAAAACTGAATCCGGTGGCAACATTGTTCAGCAGTTACTGCAAGAGAAATTACATTTTCACACTGCCAACATTAGTAGACGTTTTTTTCTAACTTACCCACAGCTGTTCCTGTAGTATGGTCACTTGATGGTCCCGTTCGAAAGCTTGGTGTTGACCCACTTCCCAGTGTCCAATCAAAATCATCCAGACCCACTGATCTGTTTCCGTTGGGTACATTGAGCCAGGTGCAGAAACTTTTTTGTTCGAAGTCGCAACTTCCTGTGTTTATAAAATAACGGTTAACGTTACAGTTATAAAATACGAACCTTAACAGTATTTAAAAAAAAAAAATCAGTTCAGAAACCGATAATGCAAAGTCAAGCGAAAAAAAAAAGTGACCTTCTGGCGGACACGGGCTGTCATCAATCCTCAAGTCGTCAATGGCAATGTCACCTTTGTAGCTCTGTCCTCTGATTCCTTCAATTACAATCTTTAGGAAAAAGAAGATATGTTGAAAACCAGTAACACATGGCACATGAGCATACTGAATAACACAAAAAGGAAACAACAGCATGAATCACAAACCGTACCCGGAATTTATTATTTATTTTGATGGGGGCTCTGGCATGCAGCCAGAAATTGCCTTGATCGCCAGTCTCATTCCACACCTTGGTACCGATGGTTAAACCATCTTTGATATAAACATTCATTGTACCAATGTGGCTGCCGGACATGTGATACCAGAAGTTTAAGCATTTGCCATTTGGAGCTGCAGGATATTGAGGACTAAGGAACCATGCTTTGTCATTTAGTTTGCGTGGTAAAGATGTCTCAATGTACATGTAGTAACCTGTGAAGGAATATAGAGCAGAAAAATTGACCAACCTAGTACGCCTCGGAATAGCAGCAGGAATCTATGATTTTCAGCAATTTGTTTTGATGGACTAAAATTTTGAAACTAGAGTCACAACAAACCATTTCTTGTTCCAGTTGTGTGATCAGTGGTAGGCCCTGTGCCTAAAGAGGGTGTCCCTCCACTGTCACGTGTCCAATCAAACTGGTCTCCACCTGTATTTTGCCAGGTGCATGTATCAGTTTCAAAATCACAGGCCTGTGGAGGCGGACATGGCCCATCAGCAACATCAATGTCATCAAGGGCAATATCTCCCCTGTAGCTCCATCCACGAACACCCTCAAATATGATATAAAAGGGCTGGTTACTGATCAGGTTGATTTGAGCGTAGCGCCACTTGTTCCCCTGTGTGCCTTTGCGAGACCAGAGACTGTCCAATATAAATGAAAAAAATAATAATAATAAAACTATTAGTTTGTAGGCCCTTATTCTATGATCACAAAAACTTCCCTACAAAGGCAATTTTTAAAGAACATTTTGCAAAATTGTTCCCCTCGAACTGTCTCTGTTTGGCAGTTAAATCAAATCAAAACTGCAGTATGTTACACGGTTGTGGGAGATTAGGCAAAAATATATCTCAATCTCGACAACTGTAACTGTTATATACGCTCAACCTCGTGCAAAGTTTGTCAATTGTTAGAAAATACACTACGATTAACCGCGTGTAATTAATCAAACTCTAACGCACTTCTTTAACTCCAATATAAGTACATAACATGTAATAATGCACATCATAAAGAGCTTGAGTCTTTTAAGTCTTAATGGCTCACCTCGATTGTGAAGAACCAACTTTGCGGTAGACATTCAGTGTGTCTACATGGTCACCCCACATGTGGAACCAAAACTTTAAGCACCTTCCATTGGTGACAGTTGTTGGTTGGATCAGCCCACTTCTAAGCCTAGCCTTGTCCTTGAACTTACGGGGTGAAGATGTTTCAATGTATACGTAGTAACCTGAAGAGAAATGTGAGAAGTACAAATAATCATACTATGGTTTAAATACTATACCAGATATTTTACTGCATTTCTACACAAAGCGGTGCTTAAAATATGGCATGGTACTTTCACTTACACCCAAAATGAGCTTAGAGAACCGAGTGGATTGCCAAAGGGATAGCAAATCCTACTTAGGTTTTGTGATTTTCCTGAGATGCACGGCCAGAAGTTGAAAAAGGCTGTCCGACTTTTTCAATTGCAACCAGAATCTCAGTGCACGCATAACTTATACATTGTAGGTCATTAATAAAGTGTACCTTTTGCAGTTCCTAGGGTGTGGTCAACAGTTGGTCCAGTGCTCCATGACGCTGTTCCACCTCTACTTCTTGTCCAATCAAAGTTGTCGCCTTTGAGGTTTGTCCAAGAGCAGAATCCTCCTTCAAAAGTGCAGTTGTTAATGATTGGCGGAGGTGTTGTGGGAGGGGGTGTGGGTGGTATTGCTAAAGATGGTACAACAGAGCACTTAGATGTCACAAATGTAATATCATCAATTGCAATGTCACCACTGACGCTTTTTCCACGAACGGCTTCAAATACAACCTGTAGCAGAAGATAAATAATTTTTAGATACAGAGAAATTAACAGAACAGTAACGGCGTTTCCTTTTTAATGTGTTACCTGGTACATAACTCCACTCGTCACAGGGGCCTGGCCACTATACCACTGGTTGCCAAAGTTTCCACTAAGCTCCCAAATGGCAGTTTCTGATTGGTTTCCTGGGCCTGTCTTGACCAGAATTCTAAGCGTGCCAATCGTGGCACCATACATGTGATACCAGAACTTCACACATCTTCCCTGGATTGTGGTTGGTCCAAAATCTTCACTGAGAAGACGGGCCTTATCACCTTGCTTGCGTGGTGCGGATGTTTCAATGTACATGTAATGACCTGAAACACAAACATTTACCTTCTGTGAAAACAACATAATCTGTCGATAATAATCTACCCAATGCCATCGGGCATCTTTGAATACTACAGGATACCCAAAAGATTGAACAGATCCAGATGACCTGCAGCTCTTTAAAACTTCTATTTTGATTCGCTCTTGTTAATCTGCACCTCTTTTGTTTTTAGGGCTAGGGGCATTGTTTGTGTTGTATACCCATTGTTTCGTTTGGCGAATCGTGAAGACCCTTGTAAACGGTGCGTGGTCGCCCAACAGATCTCCTGAAACCTTCCGAATTTGTTTGATTGGCTGCATATTCCAATCGTTTATAACTTACTTTACAGACTTATAGTTGATAATAGTAAAAGTCCGCTTATAAGAACCCCTATATTCACAAAGCCTGCAAAAAATCAGGCTGTTTAGGTTCCAGTATAGCAGAGGTGATGACTACTTGGGTTCGAATCCTGTTCAGCCTAATTTTTTTTTCAGGCTTTAACTTCACATTCACGTTGTGTACATTACTGCGATGATAATTCATCTTTTACATCTTTCCCTGCAGTTCAGATAAAACTCTTTCATATTTTCACTCGTATCAATAAATTACTAGTGTACTTAAGCACGAGTGAGAGTCACATACGAACAAAAGACGGAATCAATCAACTTGACAATTTACCTAAACCATTTCCTAGAGTATGATCAACCTTTGGTCCTGTCTGCCAGCTTGGTGTAGTTCCTGCATTCCTTAACCAGTCAAACTGGTCTTCAGCTTGAGTATTGCTATAGGTGCACATTCCACTCTCAAAATCACAGTCCCCTTGAAAGATCAGAAAACAAATTATAACATAAAACCAATTACTGCCATCCATCTCATTAACTTTCTGTTCTAATTCTTTCCACAGGAACATTAACCTTTCTTCCGCCATCACAGATTTCAGTGAAGAAAAACAATCGCACATGTGAATTTACTAACTTTGGACTATACAGCAAAGGTTGAGTTTTAAGTCATCAGGGCCTTGACTTGACCTTGTATCTAAATATTGGTTTCATGACCTTACGGGCCCCTAGTCAGCCTCCAGCAGTTGCGATGCCATCGAAATTATTGACATTGCATGGTGAAGCGAAATCTTGTTGATTTACTGTAGTATATGTTCCTGGAAGTATGTTTAATTATCTTAAGCGATTTCAGAGTGATTTCCTTCGTTTTGACATGCTCTGAAAAAAGTATAATAGCCAAATTCTTGCATGTAAACAAAAACAAAGGTGTGGCTGACTAGGGCCCTTAAGTACAGTCTCTTCTTCTCTAAAGGAGTGCTGTGTAATTTTTCACTGACCACATCGGAAGGAATGTGATAAACCGACTCATTAAGGTTAAAATAAAAACAATATAGTCACCTGGATATGGGCATGGACTCTTGATTAACTTGAGATCATCAATGGCGATATCTCCTTGATAGCTTTTCCCAACAACACCTTCGAAGACAATCTGCCGAGAAAATAAAAAACATACATTCTAACTTAACGAGACTTACTGTGTTTCTTGATGAGTTGTTCCTGAAGAAAAGCAAAACCATTTCATTACAAACAAGTCAAAACTGAGCACATACATTAAAACTGGAGCTGGTGGTAATGGAGATCTGGGTAATTTTCCAAACATTTCCACGGTTGCCAGACCTTATCCACAGTGGATTGCTCAGATTTACTCCTGTTTTGATGTAAACATTCAATTGTCCAATGTCTTGGCCATACATGTGGTACCAGAACTGGAAGCACTGCCCTCCCTTCACAGGAGCATGCCTTGGACTTATAAACCTTGCTTTGTCTCCCTTTTTCCTTGGATAAGATGTCTCGATGTACATATAGAACCCTTCAAAATAAGCACAACAAATCAATTCACGTGAAAAATCTTAATATAATATTTTATATCTTTGCACTAGCAATTTCTTTAACTGTACACACAGCCACCCACACACCCTCAGGCCTGCTTTGACCGGAATGCGGCATCACGTCTTGATATTATTTTGCAGCAACAGGGCTCGAAAAAAACTTGAATTCCAACTTGCCCTTGGGACAAGTATCTCTCAAATTTTGCTTGCCCATGGCAAGTCTTAGTTTGCCCTTTTAATGATTTAGTTGGCAGATGACTTGCTTG
>Ga0126338_10000123_pt1 | contig 30047 bp, 15 predicted proteins | sample OrbCmetagenome_2_FD_92529 | JGI IMG/M metagenome (GOLD analysis project Ga0126338, IMG submission 92529) | Coral microbial communities from Petempiche,Puerto Morelos, Mexico - Orbicella C C metagenome | ecosystem: Host-associated > Invertebrates > Cnidaria > Coral | place: Petempiche,Puerto... | reverse complement strand
CTCGTATGCAGACTTAACCTTTCCTACCATCTATATCTAGCATTACTGGCCCTGGATGATACGTTCTGCAGATATTGCAGGCCTATGATGCTACACCCCTTATGTCATGATATGTCATGATACTATCTTTATTCTAATAAAAGTATGGCTTACAAGGTACTTACCTTCATTATCTTCAGCAATTCAACCGTTCTTTGAGGGACTATGCGTGGAAGATATTGAAAATCAAATTGTCAAATCACGGAATGTGGGATCACAATGAAATGGTAAGTCATGTAATTTTGCGTTTTGTAATTTTATGGTAATAGTCATAGAACACAAGAAAATCTTGAAACAAACTCACCAAAACAGTTAGTTTCTGATGTAATACAGCAACTGGAGGAGACTGATGGCTCATCGTCAATAATGCTACACAACTCTGGTTTTTGTAACATAAATTTAAGAGACCATCCATAATATTACTTCAGTAACTCCAGTCCCCTTGTTTAACATGCTAGTCTCTCACAGTTTAACCCCCACCAGCATTTTTTCAAGTTGTTCGGGTGAAGACTGGCACTGTCAAGTCCATGGTTGCCACAGATTTTAGTTTTCAAAAATTAGTTACCCAACTTTTCCCTGATAAACATAAAATTTCCCTGACATGAAAGATAAATTACAAACATGGCCTCCAGCCTCCACTTAAAGCCATCGTAGTTACCTTGACAGCAACAGTTATCATTCTTCATTAAGGAAAAACATTGTTGAGATTACAGTGATCTCAACTGTTTCTTCCAGTCTTCAATGGTAAAAAATCAGTACTTTATAGTGTTATTCAATTTCCAGTCTTTCCTTGAATTCTTAATTTCCCTGAGTTAAACTAAATTTTCTGACTTTTCCTTTGAGGAATGCTATTTTCCCTGACCATTTCTTCATCAGTGGCAACCCTGAAGTCCTGTCAGAGTTAAATGTGAGTCTTTCCCAACTTCAACCCAAACCAGGACTGAATCCCAGACATCTCAATTTAAAATTCACTGCACAGACTGTGAACATTTTTCATTCAATTTAAACAATAGTTGCATTCAACTTGCCAACAGATCTTCAACTCCATCTGTTTCAACTATCAGTTTCCTTTATATAATTGTTTTCACTGCTTTTCCTCCAGCCTGCTTGTCAAATAGAAGCCAGATCAGAACAAGAGATATTTGAGAAGCTGAAGCTTGATTACAGAGATCCTCAATTCAGAAATGCATAGCAGTTGACAGCAAATGTTAACAATGTTTCAGAGATGGTTATAGAGACAACTAGACATTTCAGGGAAGTGGAGATGCTATGGAAACACAAGCCATAGGTGATTATTTCAAGTTCTCTCCAGCATTCAAAACTGTTTCTACAATTTGGTAGACACATGAAGAAAGGAAATTTACCTCGACAACCCGTTTTACTTTTCAAACTTTTTATCAACAAGGAAAATACTAAACAAGTACCAGCAACAAGATGGCTTTATTCAGCAAGGTCATATAATTTATATATAATATATATCAAGAGTTACATCTTGAAAAACCTCTCAAAAACAATGCAAATCCCATGGGGCCAGTCATTAAGTGTTTTGTTATACCTCCCAACTCAAAAATAGAAAAAACTGCAAAAAAAGTATTTGCTTGATGCCAGCTGGAAACATAAATTTGCTGTGGTTTCAAGGTGGACAGCCTGAACAAGTGCAAGTTGGAAGTTCAAGTTGTTGTTTCCCAATGGAGTTAGTGGGTTTTGTTCACCCAACTGCTAGGGAGTTCCTGAGTTTTGACCCATGACACGTTCTCCTCCTATCAGAAAATGCATTTGAGTTGGGAGGTACAACAAAGTAATAAAATAACGTTTCAAATAGTTTTCAGAAGCATTTTTTTTTTTCAGTTGTTCCCCAACTGACAATCACTGTGCAATGGTCAACAAGAATTCCAAACAACTAAAACTTTAATATTCACTATTTAAAGTCTTAATTTAAGACTCAATTCATACGCTGCAAGATTCCCTTGTCTTCTGGCTTGGTGAGAGATGAGAGGGAACCTCTGCTTGATCCTTTGATCAGCCATGGTCCACAATCAGGGACAAATAAATTAAAAATACTGGTTTTGACAAATTTTAACCAGTTGAAAAGTTATATGCATGACAGATAGAATTTGAAACACTGTCAATTTATGAGACTACTGGCAACAATATCCACCGCCCTTTAATTGGTTACACAATAAACATTGTAACACTGCACTGACACGAGTTTGTCAGAACATATCAAAATTCTAAACTTTTGTCTGACAAATAACTGGCAATGTTTGATCTTTTGCTGTTTGTACAGTTCAGCACTATTGCATAGCTGTACATCAATTCACCTTCACAAGCCATTCAATGTCAAAGGAGCTTGATTTTAGTGCTGTTTTATTACTCCAAAACAGTTTGTTTATCTGCAGCTAGCATATGCTAGAAAGCATAGTCTTGAATAAAGTCAAGTTTACTTCAACTCAGCTGTTTTTTTTTTTTTTCTGGTTGCTCAGTACCTTGTTGAACTTTGCAAATCAAAATTAGCCAAAAGTAAATGCTTCACAAGCAGATGTCAATGTAGTTTGTGCATGCACAATGGGATTAGGTTCCCTCTTGGCTCTCACTAAGTAGAAGGAGAAGAGAATCTTTGCATCCCAGGGCATCTTAACAAAAAAAAAAGTAAAATAAAAATAAACCCCACAAGCCCAGATCAGGGGGACATTGGGATAATGTCAACCCCATAATACCACAAAAACAAAATTAATTAAGCAAACACTGCAATACCACAAAAAATTCAGCACATTCCATGACATAATTGGCATAGCATAGTGGTTTGAACCCTACAGTGGTAAAATGGAGGGGGGGGGGGGATGTTGCCTGAAAAAGGTGGGTAAATGTGAAGGAAATGTTGATTTACTGATTTATTTGTCAACAAAAACCTAAAGAAGGCATGTTGTGAGTTTGTCCAGAGAATACTGCAATACTGAAATTTAGGATTAAAATTACCAAAATACTGCATGAAAAATTTTCCAACACCATAAGACTGTGAACCTCAATGTCCACCTCCTGTAGACATGGCATGGCTTTGTAACAATACATGTGTATTAAAAGTTGTATTACTGTGAGAACTGACAAATACGTCCAGCTTAGACACAATGTACAGAGACTCACACCTCATTTCAATGATCTGCTTGACTATTCTGAACATTTATATCACTTCCACACAGTGAAAATAGTTATTTTATGATGAAAGTGAGCACAGTGACAATAATCGATATTTTGTAACAATACATGTTGTCATTGAGGAAAAAAATTCTAAGCAGAGAATGACCCAAGAATAACTGCAAATCAAACAATTAAATTCAAAGGTTTACAAAGCTGTGGGCTAAGACATAAATTAGAAGGAGCCCAAACGTTCCTGATCATGAAATCCTGGGTGCCCAGCACTTAAGTTTAAATGAAAAAAGTAAGTTTTTCCAGTCGCCCAAATGGCAAAAGTTAGTTGCCTAGAGCACAGCCCTGGTGTATCTAATCAGTTTCCTAACTGTCTTCCCTTCCATCACTTTTACAGCTATATTGATCAACATTGTTCATTTCTGCAAAATTGATCAAGACAAGCTTTTGATATGCATACCAGCTGCAGTTGTAGCACCGTGTATAACTCAAGTAATGCAAACATCAATTTTATAAATGGACCAATAATAATAATTATCGTTTACTGCATTTTTTCTTTCTTTTCATTGGCCGAAAGCCCATCAGGTGACCTGCAAATAACTCCCTACAAATAATGGTCTGGTCATGTGTAGCATCATCTAAATATTTTTTGCTGCAACATTCTGCTCAAGTAATTTGTAACCACCCTCTTGTGTGTAAAATGGCAGATTACTTCTCTGCACTGCCAGAGAGTGATTTAAATGTATAACAAACTTGGTGATTGAGTGATTACTGATAAAACAATAACATTGAATTCAGTTAAATTGCAAAATATTGTGATTTGTCAGTGTCTTGCAGATCGATTATTTGCCTCAGCCTTTGATAGATCTGCTTGCTACTGACAAATTATGATCTTTCGCTCAACTTCATCCAGTATGAAGAATTATTAATTATTGTTGTATAAAAATACTACATTTATTATTTTAAAGTCAACAAACAAACACACACATCAGAGTCTCCTGTTGGTATCCCTATACCTTTTCTTGATTCTCATTCTTGTCTCTTGTCCCTTAACGCTTCTTCTACCTGCCATTGGTAAAAAAACTGTACTGTCAGTCTTGCAAGGAAGTGGCATGACAACAAAACGATTGAGGGGAAGGAGAATTCAGACCTGACTAAATGACTGGTAACAACTGAAGTTTACAACTCAGTTAGCTGGCGTTGGTAATTAAAAGTAGCAAACTTGGAAGGCTGACTTTTCAAGTTTTAACCCTTCATCAAAGCTACAAGCCTTGTCACATTTAGTTGAAGCACATGCAAACGTTTCAAATTAATGTTTTATGCCAGCAACTAGTAAAAGTGTGTCAAAACCCCCTTTCCACCATTCAATGTTGGAAAATGGCAAAATGCATTCATATGTCCGTTCCAAGTGTTTTATCAACATTGCTCTGGGGTGGTGCTCTGTTTCTGGAGAGAAAAGGAAATGGTCTCCCATGCTTGCTTTGCTTAAAATGTGTGTAAATTTGAGTTTTCATCAACAGCCTGACCCACCTTATTTGACTCAATTATGGAGACTCCTTTCTTGAGAAATTCTTCCTTTGTTTTGGCAATTCCTTCACTTGTCACCCCTCTGCACCCATCTGCTATAACGACAGTTTTAAAACCTTGTTCAACAGCATCGACTGCTGAATGTTTGACGCACACATCAAAAGCTAAGCCACATATGAAGACATCTGTTACTCCATGTTTTAGAAGATCAAGGAATAATGAGGTCTGTGCACTGTCAGCATTGTCCCAAAATGCAGAATAGCTATCTACCTGAGGATTGCTTCCTTTTTTGACTGTTATATCACCATTCCCAGGAGGCTGATGAAAAGAGAAACAACTTTTTTAAATTTAAGGACGGTACCTACTGTTGTTAGTGTGCACACATTCTGCGCATCACACAAGGCATGCTTTAAGCATGCATGTCAGGGGTTTCAATAAAAGCCGGTTACTGGCAGTCTACCGCCGGCTGTAGGACCTCTTACCGCCATCTGTTTGGATTTCATTACTGAAAATAAAAATGATATTAACAAATAAACAGCAAATACAACAACAGCGACGACCACTGAAATTTTTAAATGCTACAAAAAAGCGGGCACACTAAGCGTTCCAAAGAAATAGCGTATATGTTGTTTGTAGTCGCCGATCAGTGTTATCACTGTTAATCTCAGGATACCTAAGACATCTGAATGATTTAATAACATGATTTAATTTTTCTTTATTTTATGATTATTGAATACCTGAATAATGAAGCAGGAGAATCAATGAAAATCAATGAACTGGGAGAATCAATGAAAAGTTGAAAATGAGGTTTGGTTTTGTAAGAATATTAGTAGAAAGAATTTTGTTGTAAAGTTTATCTCATTTCATTTTTTTCTGAAGAGTCAAAAATCAGTTTGTTGCCATGTTGGTCCATTTGAATGAGTAGCAGAGAAGTTGTACTTGTTTTAAGAAAGGACTTCAAAGAAATTACTGCCTCAGTGGATATCAAGTGTCACTGAGAGAGATCTGCCTAGAAAGGTATTCAAAATGCACCTCTTTGCAAAAAATTAATAGTTTGTCAAAAAAAAAAAATCCTGCTTTGTGGTCAATAAAAATACCCATCACTTTTTGATGCCTAGAACGCTGGAAATCGCATTTCCGAGCATCTAGATTCCAATTTTTCTAGGGGGGCATGCTCCCAGATCCCCCTAGGGAAAAAGGGCCTTACGGCCCCTTTAGTGGTCACAGCCGCCTATTACACCTTCAGTGGCCGCTTATAACTAATGTTATTGAAACCCCTGCATGTACCTGCAGATGGCGTAGTGTACATGCAAAACAAGTGCGAATATACAAATGTTTTACTTACTGGGGAGGTGACAGGAAAAAATGTAATGGGCACCATAAAAGTTTTCAAAAAAGATCAATAACTTCAAAAAATGCGTGGTTACCCCGACCTACATTTTATGTTATGAAGTGGAAATGACAAGCCTATTCAACAAGTGATAAGTTTCTGGTTGTGAGCAAAAGGTATTTCTAGACTGTATTTTAGCTGAACCAGAGGACGGCTGTCAGAGATGCTAAAAGTGCTGTGGCAACAATTTTGATATTAAAAAAAACACACCAAAAATGGTTTTTATGTTACCATTTACCACGCAGTTTTAAGATCCTTATAAATGTGTTTGCTTTTCTGTATGTAAAGGCAAATCCTATGGAAATCTATGAAGAAATATCCTTTCCTTCGTTTTTAAGAAAAATGCTCATGTCTGCATTTTTGTTGAGATTCAAGCTTAATTATCTCAAAAAAAGTGCGTGGCTATCCCAATTTTTCTTTGTGGATTTAAGTACCCCTTGCAAAGATCTACTTGTTCCGCATGGTCCTAACCTGGTGCATAAACTTTTGTACTTAGTAGGCAGCGTCCTTAATACTTCTAGTCATGTCTAGTGGCTCAAAACAGTTTCCAACACTTTCAAAGACTCAAATTTTGGTGGCTCCTTAAAACCAACCTATATTAGTTGATGCTACAATCATAGTAAGAACTGCCCAGTCATTGGTGGGCGTGTTGTTATCATATTTTTCATGACACAATAGGTTACCATAGCAACACCCTTAAAAGGACACAGTCAGCTGGAGCACATGCGCATTAGATACCATTTCATAGCTAATTTGCATATCACAGAGACGCGATCCACACTGTCACTTTTAACCAAATATGATAAAAATAATATCATAGGATGAGCAAAAGCACACTCAAAAACAGGTTTCTCAGTAAACAATTGAAAATCAAGCAAAACACTGCAAAGAGTGAAGCGGATTTCTAGATGTACTTTGATGTCATGTTGAGGTGAACTTTTTTCAAAGTGAGAAAACTAGCGTCCAAGTCAGTGCTGTCCCAAAGCTGACTGTGTCCCTTTTATTTTTAGCTTTAAGTACCGATAATTTAAAAACAGCACATTTTTTATTATCAAGTTTTGGATGGAAAACCACAAATGACCACATGAAAAAGTTACCAAGAACAAAAACTATACCTTTACTTTCTTATGCAGCTTAGCTCCCCAGCTGTCTATTTCACAGTGACGGGGCCACAAAACTTGATCAACGCGAGGAGTTTTTTCGTAAACCACAACATCAAACACCTTGGCATTTTCTGCACTCTGAACTGGACTTGAGGAGTGCAGTGGGTAGAGCGACACATTGTCTATGAAGGAACAGTGGTTTGGCGGATGCCAGTCAAATGTATAACCAACAATGCCAAAAAGTTTTCTCAACAATAAATCCTGTATTACTGGTACAACTTCTTCGCCATCTTCACCTGCAGGGCAGTTCTTCAAAGCAAGTGATCCTGTGATGAAGTCATTCTGCACATCAACAATAAGCAATACTGATACAGGATTTAGCACCTATGAAATAAAAGTACACATAGGACTGAATAATTGAGTTACACAAACACTTGTGGACGTCTGGGACTGGGAGCACTTGAAAAACACACTACAGTGGAATCATGCTTTTATGAACCTGCAAGGGAAATGAAAATTGGTTTGAAAAATCGGATACATGTAGTTCAAGAAATCAGGGGTAAAATTACAGTGTTCGACTGAGGAAAGGAAACGACTTTTCGTTCAAATTATCGGGTGGTTCGAAAAACTGAGGGCTCGAGAAATCAGGATTCCACTGTATAGCTTGATAGAAGCAGGGAACATGTTTCTGTTCAAATTATCAGTCAGTGTAAGACAGACTGCAGACCGCAGATGGGTTCCTTTAAGGTTATGACTGAGGGTAAAATGTAGACTGCATAACACAGGTGAAATGCAGACTGCAGGTGTACGTTCATGACGCGTGATTTACATTATGGAATGCTAACAGTTAACTGATTAAACTTGGCATTATTCAGCTAATTGAAGTGAAAGTCTGCATTATGGTAACTATGGCCTGAATATAACTCAGGTTTGCACATTTATGGTTAACACTCAATGATGGAAATGATAACACTATACACAAAACATCTGCAGTCTACAGTCTGCATTTTACCCTAAGTCTACATTTTACCACTGATCTGCAGTCTGCAGTCTACATTTTACACTGACTGGTAATTTCTTCACACTGACTTAATTTGAACACACACATCTGAAATTTTCCTTAGGGCTTCAGAAGTTATAATAATTTCCCCTTTCAATGAAAAGGGGAATTGTATACCAGTAGTACATGTAACTTTCAACAGTAAACATGTTGAGGTGTGAGTAACATTAAATGTGATGGCATGACAACATCAAGAAGTGGACAGTATAATGTAAATACATGTATATACCCTCTTCAGCTTAAACTTGAAAGATGCATTTTAAAGTATAGTAAGAGCAGTTTCAGATAAAGCAGGGATTGGGAAGGCCGTGCCATGCGCATATGGCGCATAAATCTACAAAATGACGCATTCTGAAAGCACCTACCGGGCCTGCAATGCGCGGTAGCATCAAAACAGCTAGTAAAATATACACCATTTTGTGGACAGGATTTTCATTTTTTGTGAAATTTTCAGTATTATGATGAATAAATATGCGAAAAATAATGATGCCTTTGCTCTTCAATCCACGTTATAAAAGCGTTTGTTTTGTTTTCATCCCCAGACCCCTTACTTGGACTCTGCTTCCAAACAAGGTTCTTGCTCAATTCATGTGCTTCCTGTTTTTCAATGATAGAATCCGCTGCTTTCAATATGTTTTGCATGTTGTAATGAGCCAAATAATATGCCTCTGAAAGCGAAAGTTCCGAAATTAGAAAAAACTCAGAGATTGTTACAAACACCAAGTCTGCCACAATGAATTGTGATCCTGAAAACAACGATCAAGATGAAGTTTCCAAGCCTTGTAGTTCTAAGGAACAAAAAATGTTTCGTTAACGTTTCATTAACTATTAAAGAGCTACAGGTGTGTTATGTACAGTTCATGCATAGCTCAAGTTTTAAATTGTAAATGCAACGTTACTTGTCACTCTAAATTTAAAACTGAGCATGTCTCAGTGATGTTGACGCCAGACTACTCGGTGTGTTAAGTTTCATCAGTTCCAGTTCAGAATGCATAGTTTAACCTCAGTGAAAGGTTATATAATTTGACTTAGTTACATATCAATTGTCAAATTTTTTTTATGGCCCATTTATTTACCCTAATGGCCCAAACATTTTATAAATGGCCCATAACTTTCCAATGCCATGGGCCATTGCCTCATTTGCCTGTTTTGCCTTCCCAATCCCTGATAAAGCAGTTTTCAATTGAATGTCATAAAACAAAAACTTTGGAAAATCACACTATATGACATTTGCAAACTGCAGACTGCATTTAGTCCTCAATAGGGCTGCGGCTAGCCTGAATATCACTAAGGTTTAGGCCCTATTTATATCATCTCGGGTTCCCAAGACAACCCTTGCCCCGAGGCAACTTTATTGAGTTTTTATATGAGAAAAAGTTGTCCCTCCCTGCTGGTCAAGAAGTTGACCCTGCATGATTATTTATAGCCCTTAGTAGATATTCAAATGCATGGTTATCCTGTTTCTTTGACTTTCCTTTGGTTACCGTAAATCCTCGCATAAGTGCCCGGGGCGGTTATTTCAAATTTAGGAGAAGACGGGGGCGCTTAATCGAGGGGGGCAGTTAAACGAGAGGGGGCGCTTAACTGAGAGGGGGCGCTTATTTAATTTTTCCCAAATCGTGCACTGACATGAAAATTTTTTGATACATCATCTCCACCCAAACGACAACATAAGCTCTTTATTGACATAAAAATCTGATCCTAAAGTTTAGATTGCGGCACCATTAGAAATTCACATGGTCACAAACTGAAACAAATACAAACCTAATACTACAAGGCAAAAACTATACATCCTTTGCTGTCTCATTACTCATCCACAAAATAGGGGGAGGGTCCGAGGGGGGGGGGGCACTTATTCGAGGGGGCGTGCTTATTTTAAATTTTGGCCGATAGGAGGGCGCTTATTCGAAGGGGGCGCTAATTCGAAGATTTACGGTATTTGACCACCTTGGGCTCTGTTGATCTAATTTTTACGCAAGTAATATAAATTTACATGTGATGAAACTAAAACTTCAAAAGGATTGGTCATTTTTTATTTTGGAAAATGATGAGATCACATGACTCAGCCTGTTTGGTCAAGAAAGTCGCGTGAGCTTTTTTAGACCAACCAGTAAACACAGAAATACAAAACCAAACATATACGACAATCAGCACTTACGGGGCGTAACCAGTATTGCCACAAGGCTGTGCAAGAATTCTCCTCGATTCGTTTCTGTCAAGACAAATACAAAAAGTTAATTTTTCACATCAACCAAATAAGTAAAACTTAAAGATGTCTACGGGATACAAAATAACGAAACTTCAACTTCACTTTATTTCACTTTACTGAAAATGAAAAACTTGTTACAAGCGTATTACAGTAGCTCATATCTGATACGTGATCAGAATCTTCATATTAAGTAAACTTTGATGGATTCGCAAGATGCGGTTTTCTACTATATGTGAAATAAGTACGACTATATCGAGATATAAACTACTCTACGGCCATGTGCCAGACAATGAGATATTAAAAATTGAGTACTAGGCAAAACAATTAGACATTTCTCGCACTACTGACCAAGCGAACGTTGAGTTGTCGCCGGACTTCGTTAGTTTGCTCCTCGTTCAAGCTCTCTTGCCCCAGCAGGGAGTTCAGCCAGCTCCTGAATTCCTCGTCTGGTACATCACAATACTTGGAGTATTTTCCTGTGTGTATCAATATAGCTATAGTGACTTATTTGTTATACAAATGGTCCCTGCAAACAAACGCTCATTTGAGATAGCGTCGCTTGAGCGGCGTTTTAAGTGCAAGATCAAAATATAATTTACAGTCACCTAGAGATGACTTCCTAATTGATTTTGATATGTTTTCTCGGATAAACTGTAAGGTTTCTTCTCCTTTCTGCCCTTTTCGACGGTAATTATCAAAGAAGTGACTAACCGTGTCCAGCGCCATCTTTCTTTTTCTTGTCCAGTCTCGTTCCTCGATTGTTTTGTTCCCGGGAATGACGTCATTATCACCATCCATGCCGTTGCTTGGTGCCGTTGCACGCTGAAATTTTTCGCTTTCCAATAAGTGCTTTCGATTCAGTCCCGGAACAGATTACTCGGGTACTTACCATTTAGCAAAAAAATCCGGAAATTTCGGTTGAAAGTCAAATGGAACAGTAATTTCGCGTAAAATCCGTTCGGAAATTGTAGACTACCTTCAGCGGTAGTCCTCTTTTTCCGTTCGGAACGGAACGGCGGAAGTTTCCTTACCATTAGGTAAATTTTTCCAGTTTCCAGTCTCTCATCAGCCCAAAATAATTACGAGAAATCGAATTGCAAATGGTAAGCGCCATCTCGTTCGGTTTGTTTGCTGATTTTGGAAAAAACCCTTACCATTATACAACGGTCATCCCAACCGGTTTATTCTGACAAATGGTAAGCACCCCTCGTATCATGGTGCATCAAAGGCGGCGGGATCAAACCCTGGGAGGGGTACTCCCTTATAGAAAGGACGGGGGTGTTCGTCGTACCTTTAGATTTGGATTGGATTTGGAAAACAGGCAATAATTATCTTGCAGTGAATTAATCCGCACCATTTTTAGAAGTTGCTGTTAACTGGAATTAGAACAGCATACTAATAAGTGTCAGATAATTTTTTGATTCGAAGCACAGGCAAATATATGTAACCACTACAGGTGAAAGGTCGTTGCACACCAGCTATGGGACACGTTGAGGGGACGTGAAATGGAGACAAGCCCCTTCGTGTGTAGGCATGGTGTTTTAAAGTTGTAGCGAAGAACAGTTTGCAAGAGCAGTGCACACAATGCGACATTGAAAATTGAGGTCATTTTGTCCTAGCTGCTTCATGACGCACGAATTCACTAGCTGAATTCTATGCAACATGTTGTGGAGACAAAATTTGTTTCGCAATAACGGGCACAAATTGTCGCTGCAACATCTCCCCGCTGCATTTCCCGGTTCATGTCCCCGCTTCATGTCCTACTTCATGTCCCCGCTTCATGTCCCCGCTTCATGTCCCCGCTTCATGTCCCCGCTTCATGTCCCCGCTTCATGTCCCCGCCTGATGTCCCCGTTTCATGCTCCCGCTTCATGTCCCCTAGTGCGTGCCGAAATGAAAAGCAAGTCGTTCAATTATTAGGTATAACAATTATCAGCTTTGTCAATTTCATCGTGTTTTCGTACGGTTGATTCAGAGTGTTCTAATGGTGTTGACTCAGCGATAGCAATTGCACCATGACTGCTTTTGTTGTGTATAGTGGTTTCGACAAAAGGTTGTTCCACAAAAGAGCAGTAGCGTACCCAACAATGCCGATTGGTATACTGCTATGGTTTGTCGTTGCTCGACTGAAGTTCACGGTTTTTCAGCAGGAAGGAAAGAGAAAGCATGGATACCCGTGTTTGTGCTGTTTCCTGCAGTATCACGCTGAAACACATTGAGTTCGGCAAGCAATCAAACAACCGTGAACCATCATTACCCACAATACCTTTCGACATTGCCGCGCACGCTTTTGCGCTTTCCTAGGACAACCTGCGTCTGGTCAAAAAATATAAGCAATACTCATCTAAGGTCCCGAGCAGCTCTGAATTACGGTAGTCTCCGTTTCTCCCTTTAGAATTTTTTGAAGGAACATTTTTGCCGATCACTGGAAAACAATCACGAAAATTTGATCTCCGATCCCACCATTTTCTCGCTCTCGACCTAAGCATTTCCCTTGGTACTGGGTTGCCCTCCATACCGAGCGACTTCGGCGAAGAGAACTTCCATTCATTTATTTAATAAAAGTAGCAGCAAACTGTTTACATGAAAATTCACCAAACACTGGATCCAGATTACCTCGCGCCTAAACAGTTTGGAAGGTTCGGATGATTCTGCTTGTGCTTGTGTTTGCGTCGAATTTCTTTTCACTTGGGTCATCCCTATTGCTTGCGTTTGTGCTTGCGCTTGTGCTTTCGTCGCTAGTAAAAACCAGGCTTTGCTTCTGAGGTTTGGGCGCGATTATCTCACGGTTTCGTGTTAATGATTCTCTTTTATCTCTTGTTTAAATCTTCTTCCGGCAAACGCGCTCTAGGAGTGAACGTCAAACTTGTTTATTAAACATTTTCAGCACCTGTTTGAGAATATTTGCTCTCAGTTCTGTTACATGTATGCAAATAAACAGAAAGCTGGAGCCAAATTAAACAAGAAATCCGAACCACTTGAGTTTCTAAACCCTGGGTGAAAAGTATTATCTTGAAAAAGACGAAAAACACATTTATCAGTAACAACTAATGAGGAAATCATTTCTTTAATAATACTTCTTCAGCATAAAACAAGAAAAAGAAACTGAATAAATACAAGGGCTTAAAGGACCCTAGTCAGACTCCGCCATTTTCGCCGTCGAAATTTTTGATATTGCATGGTGAAGCGAAATCTTATTGCTTTGTTGTAAGTTGTGTTCCTGAAAGTATGTTTAATTATCTTTAGTAGTTTCGCGGTGATTTCCTTCATTTTTGCATGCTCCGAATAAAATATAATAGCCAAACTCTCGCATGTAAACAAAACAAAGGTGTGGTTGACTAGGGCCCTTTAAACTGCAACTGTAGCCAATGTGGGCGGGATGCAATGTAAAAAGAAATTAATGGCCCTGAGTTAGTCCAGAAGACGTATTTTCAAGTGTTGCTATCCTTTATAGTTAAACGACAATTCTTGGATATTTCCAAACAATATAGATCACTGCATAATCTGCTAATCCCGAGCGGCGACCATCGTGGCCACAAAGAGACCAACAAACAGACAATAAGTTTTTCTAGTTATCGGAAAATTTATATCTGTTCCGCTTCCCCAACTGAAACGTCTGAACGTCTGTTGACTTCCAGGCAAATTTCCTTGTCAAAATGTCTCAGCCAGTAGACAAAAAAATCGAAATCACACATACTGAAACACTTGGGGTGTGGTTCCAGAGACATATCTACGCCTCAAGACGGAAGGAAGAAATACACCGGCCCGGCTTAAGGCTACATTAATGAGCTTATAGTAAATCAAAAATGCTATATCTTTCTTTAAGAGCTAACTTATAAAACATGCCCACAGACTTACATTTGAATGATTGAGCAGGCCTGTGTGGGCTATTACCTTAAAGATGTTTGCGCCTGAACTTTAAATAGGGCCATATTTGTGGGAGAGTTAATTGTCGGAGCGTGACCGAAGGTTCATTCAAGCCTCTACCGACGTCCACGCCCTCTAAAAATCCCAGCCTGGCAATTTTGCTGTTAAATGTGTCAGCTAACAAGTGGCATCCTCTTATCTCTTCAAGAGGTTGGTAGTGAGGCCCTCGGTCTTCTCTCCACTCCGTGTTGGCATTTGTGCTGACTGCCAATCTTTTCGACGAATAAGTGTGTTCATCCAAGGACTTTGACGGAGATGGTGCCGGGAACCTTGCGCTGGTTGAAGGCTCGAGGCTTGAGAGTGAAGTGATGGCTGGGAGTAGGCCTGGACGGAGGCTTGACGCTTGTCGCTAGTTGCTTGAACATGCGTGTGGCTTCCTCTTAGTGACGTACCGGTTTCAACTTGGATTCCTGGTACCGGCACTGTTGTAATGGTTTTTGGTTGGTAAACATCGAGACAGATCGTTAAGTTTGTTGAAGGCGTTTGAAATGACATACGTCTTTCTCGCGTCACTTGCCCACCAGTTTCTCGAATATCATTGCTTGCTAGGGTTGCCATGGTTTTTGATCTTGATCTTGGCACGAGGTCGATCCTTTGAAGGTCGTCCAACGACTGGGCAGGTCTAATTCGTCTATCATTGCCCTGATCACTGGATACACCACCACTGACAGGATGCTGTCGTTTTGGCAACTTTCGTGGTGAGCTTGGCTTTGACCAGAAAACCGACATTTCTGTTTTTTTTGTTTGTTTTTGTTTTTGTTTTTGTTTTTTTCAGTTTCTTGCTTACGCACACAGAAATAAACCCGTACGTAGAGATAGCCGATTAGCACCAGGCACACAGTTCCTCGGAGAACGCAAGCTATGTCGATGAGTAGAATGTACTTGTACTCGACACCGGCGATTTTCATTACGTCTGGTGGGATTGGTGTCAACACGGTGCACTGCCAAGCAGTTTTTGCAAACTTCTTAACACGGCCTCTGGTAACAATAACTTTGTAATCTGCCCATTCTCCTATGGCCACGTTCCTCTCCCAAGCAATTACAGTGAGATGATACACAGACTAACAACTACCGATATACAATACATTGTCGTTCACGAAAGTTATTCCACAAAAAACTCCGGTGTCTAGAAACTTGGCAAGGACTAAAACATCTGAAATAATGGTTAATGGCATGGAGACAGCAGCCGCTAAAACATCAGCTACCGCCATGTTTGCGAACGGAATGTTGGAGTTGATGTTTTGCAAGTCTCTTCTCCTTTTTACGGCTATGATAACTAAAATGTTTAGAAAAACGGTGACAGGACAAATGATGATTGTAGCCGCTGCGGTCATCTTGAACAAGGCTGTGTCGCTCAAAATCCATGTTTGCATTGGTGGGCAAAATAACTCGGACTGTACTTGGCTTGAAGTGCTAGCAGCTGGATTTGTACTGCCAGTGATCATTTTAGATAATGCAGTATCTCTTGGCACGACAGAATGGATCGGATGTAAATGACCACTGAAATTAAACTGAAGTGAGTATTCACTACAGAGAGGGATTATCCATGAATATCTTTTCGTTGCGCCGACTTCGTGACCATCTGGTATCGCTAGTTAGCTAGACTGCCTGTAATTCCTGCCTAACGAACACGATCTTACAAGCGCTCAATTCGTTAAGCCGGAACGTTTTCAGCAGCTGTTTGAGAATATATATATATCTAGCACAGCTCAGTTCTGTTTTACAACTGAACGGAAACCGAGGTGCCGGAGTTTCTAAATAAGAAAGCTATACATTGAAAAAAAAACAAAAAAAAAACCGAGAAAAACACTTTTCATGTGCACATATCTAATGAGAAGCCATTTCCCTTTTTATCAGTCTGCTTGCAACATAAACCAAGGTCAAGAAACAGAAACAAGGACAAAATAAAAGAGTATTCAATCTATGTTTGCAAATAAATAAATTAATGATCTCAAGTTATTTGAAAACGACTCAGTCAAAACGGGCATACGGCAGAGTTTGAAATATCGTTATCTACTGAAAAAAAGAGAACTGCACAATTTGCTGAATCGACACAACGTTTTAGCGAGAATCAATCAGGATGTTAAAAAAAGCTTTCGGATATGATCAGATAACACGGCAATTTGGAAACCACATTCAGAACAGAAATGAGGTATTTGAAAGAGATCGAGAGGATATTAATGGTTCCCTGAGAGACAAGTACAAAAAAGGACTCGCTTATTTTTCCCTTAAGATTTGTTCATTGTAAAATTTTTGATTGTATTCAACCAGACAAATGAAGGTGTTAGTGGGCGAGAAATAAAATCAGCGATGACAACTGTTCTGGTATTAAATTCAGTGGGGAATGAATTTTAAAGCCAAATCATGTCAGACTAAAATCGTAAAATGCATCAATCCACTTATCCTATAATTACCTAAACTATTTTCTAATCCATTTAATATCGAATTTAAGTTCCATAATTTTCATTTATGTTACAAACTTAATCATAAAAATTACAATTTCCTCGATTGTGATTGGTTTAAAAAATTCTTATTTTCCACTAATTCACTTGCCGAGTTGTTATCGCACAGTTTGTTATTGGACAGTTTGTTATCGGACTGTTCAATAAGCCAATCACATTCAAAGTTGTGGTTTAAATCAACCAATCACATTCAAAGTTGTAGTTACGTGCGTGCGTGCGTGCGCTTTTATGTTTTTGGCGCCTAATTGCCGGTTGGAGGTGCGGTGGCCTTAGAATGTTTACATCTCCTTTGTAGGTATTTTAATGCAAATTTTCCCTTTCTTTCATAACTTCGCTATTCTTCTTTCCTCGGAAATTGTAATTTTTATGAGTAATTGGTAATAAGACTTCGTGTCGTCCAATTCGGTCTGTAATCATGCTCGTGATAAATAAATCGGACTCCCACCGCGCGGTCGTTCGATTTTGTTATCACTCTTATGATAACCGACCGAATTGGACTCCACTCAGTCCTATTACCATTACGAATTGATCAAGATAACTCCTTAAACTGTGACGTAGGTACATTAAAGAAGGAATAACATGGAAATACTGCCTTCTCACACACAGGCACGCAATGCGTGTACGTGTCTATCTATTAAAATTTCTGAAATAATTACATTCGATGTTTGAGGGCTTTTAGGCCTTGTTTTACACTTTGATATCATAACTGTTTCATACAGTAGTATTAAGGATATTTAACATGAAGTACGCTGTGGAACTTTTTGGCATCACCAAAAATCAGCTGCCGAAGACAAGCCTAAAAATAAGACTTTTCCAACCAATTTGTTTGGAGAGCGCCGCTTTCTGTAACACAGGCTAAAATAATCTTCAAACACGCAGTTGTGGCTCGAAACAACCGCATTTCCAACACCTTTTCAGGTTTATCACGGTCAAAGGACGAGTGCTGCTTATTCATACATTGAAAAAAGTATCCACGGAAGCTAATCGTAAGCGTTTACTTAAATAACAGAAGATAAAAATCGAATTCTAAACAATTAAGGGAATGTTGAATTTGCGAATTGACCGGTCCATTTCAGTCCAAAATTAGTTAAAACGTTTTTCTTAAGTACATGTATATGCTTTAGTTACGAGAATCTCCTAAACGAACACGGTTTTCTCTTAAATTCCTCTAGCGACTCTGTCTCCAAACGACGACACCCCAGGCCTCGAAAGTTCTACTTAAACCTTTCCATTAAATTCTGCAGGCATGAAGAGAGTAGGAACACTCTGTAATCCGTCACCAAAACGGAGCTTTTTCGAAAACGCTCTTAAACCGGAGAAATTTGAAAACGCTGGCTTTGCGTTTTCGTGTGCATGAAAAACATTTTGAAAGACGGAGCTTTTCGAAAACGATGGCGTCACGATGATCACGTGATTTCCCTGACCGAGTTTTCCTCAAACACAAATCCAAAATGACCGGTGATTGTTACATTTTTAAATTCCTCCGGGGAACGTGCGGACAGAAAACATTTGATGCGTTTTCAGATTGAAACCTCCGTTTTTGAATTCCTCCGGCGTAGTGTGGAAAGAAAACATTTGATGCGTTTTCATAGTGAAACCTCCGTTTTTAAATTCCTCCGGCGTAGTGCAGTGTGGACAGAAAACATTTGATGCGTTTTCAGAGTGAAACCTTCGCCTATCTAGCTCGATAAGTCAGTTATTCAAAGTATGACCTAATGTAGAGATTTAGCACTCAGTGAAGTGACCTGGAAATCACCTCTGTTTACCGGTAATTTATTTTCCACGTTCAGTGTGTGATAGCGACTTTGAAGCAATTTTCGAAAACCACCTCGTTTTTAAGGCCACAAGGTTCAATCAGACGACAGAAGTTGTCTTTTTGAGTCATTGCTATAAATTTATACACCCTTTTTTTCTGTAACAATATGTTTGATAAGAATTTCGAGACTGAAACTTGCGAAATTTTAAGAATGAATCCGAGACGTAGATTTTGAAAAGAATATAGTTCTCTGTGTTGAAAATTTGTAAATGCAACACAATTATATGTTTTTAACTAAGCCGTGTAGTTCTTCCTTTCTCTAAATGGCAAAACTAGCCAAAAAAAACAACAAAAACAGCACTAGCCGTATGTTCGATGCTAAAAACATTCCCGTAAGAAGTTATGTGCGTCATATATCAGACTTCATTGCCTGCAGTCTGGCACCAAAATTGCGTCAACGCCATTTTAAAAAGTCCATGATAAAAAGTCAATAAAAGGGTAATTTCATACGTTATAATTCAAGAATATTCACAAGAGTATAATTAGCCTATAATCGTCAAAAAATAAAAATAATAATAAAATAAACAGCCTGGACCGGAAAAACAATGTTCTTGTATCAGTAAAGAAGTGAGTGTAGGTCGGAGACAGTTGAGCTTTTTCTCCGGAAAGCGGAATTAAAACACAAAACAGAACAAATTGAAATATTCTATAACTGGGTCCAAAGAAGAAATAGAATATCACAGAGACTAAACAGTGATTGTAGAAAACTAAAACAACATAGCTTAACCATTCGCACCTGACAATTTATAGCTTAAATATCTCTCAACATTGATTTGCTTTCGCAAAAAAAGCGCTTCAAAATATTTAATTAAAAAAAAATTTTGATCAATAAATCAATTTCGGGAACGGTCGTTGCTTAAGGCAATATTTTAGGTTTTCTTTTCTTCCTGTTGTTTTTAAATTGTTTCCCAGAAACGTATTTTAATCAGTCTTGAACATCTTACAATTATATTTCAATCTGGAAAACGGTTAAGTTCTGGCTGGTTAAATCAGTAATCCATTTCTAGTTACCATACGTTCATTTATCATTGGAATTTTATGCCAGATTAATGAAAGTGACTCTGTCGCGTTTATAGCCTCTGGTAATCCCTGTTTTTCTGTTGATGTTCAGGAGAGGTAGCGATGTCCTTGCATGGTTTCCAATCGCTTTCTTCTAACATTTACCGAGCTGACTGCCAAACTTCCCGACGAATAATTGCTCATCCTGCAAGGAGTTTGACCTTATTTTCTTACGGACTTGTTGTGGGGAACCGAGTCTCGATTCTGAAGGCATGCCTGATGCTTTAAACGGATGCAAATCGATGGTTTCTTCAAGATGACTTTGAGTTTCTTTTGCAGTGACACCGCGTTCAACTTCAATTCCTGGCCCTTTTGTAATAACCTGAACACACATCGCTGTGTTTATTTCAGTCGGTGCAGCTGTCATGCGTCTCATACGAGCCTTTTCTCCACCAGCCCTCTGGTCATCATTGTTGCTGCGGTCTGTTATCAAGTTGTAAGTTCTTGACCTTGGTATGCGGTAAATGCCTTGGAGGTCATCCAATGTATGAACAAAGCAATCTTTTTCTAATTTTCTTTGTGCACTGGAAGCGGGCTTTTTCAACTTTAATATCTCTAAAAATGCGTCCCTGAAGCGGCGATCTCTATAGCAATAAAGAACAGGATTGAAGACAGAGTTGAGCTGAGCCAGCATCACCGACCAACGGAAAAACGAGCTTCTGCGAAGTGAGGGAAAAATCTCTCCGAAGAGCAGGAAGGCTAACGACGGAATGAACGAAATTAGCACCACCACTGTTAGGATGGCTGTCGTTTTGGCAACTTTCGTGGCCAACTTAGCTTTGATCAGACAAGAGAGCTCCCTGATTTTCTCGGTTTCCCATTGGCGCATACCGTAATAAACTCGTATGTAGAAATAGCCTAGTAGCGCGATGCAAACAGTTCCCGGGAGAACGCAAGCTATGTCGACGAACAGAATGTACTTGTACTCGACACTGGCGATTTTCATTATGCTTGGTGAAATTGGAACCGACACGGCCAACAGCCAAGCAATTCTTGCAAACTTCTTAACCCGGCTTTTGGTAACGATAACTTTATAATCTTCCCATTTTCGTATGGCCACGTTCCTCTCCCAAGCAATTACAGTGAGATGATACACAGACGAACAACTACCGACATACAATACCATGTCGTTCACGAAAGCTATTCCACAAAAAACTCCGGCGTCTAGATACTTGGCAAGGACTAACACATCTGAAATGATGGTAAATGGCATGGAGACAGCACCCACTAAAACACCAGCTACCGCCATGCTTGCCAACAGAATGTTCGAGTTGATGTTTTGCAAGTCCCGTCTCCTTTTTACGGCTATGATAACTAAAATGTTTAGAAGAATGGTAACCGGACAAATGATGATTGTAGCCGCTGCGGTTATCTTGAACGAGGCTGTGTCCCTTAAAACCCATGTTTGTATTGGTGGACAAAATAACTCGGACGAAACGAGGCTCGAAGTATCCGTGGTTAGATCTGTATTGCTAGAGTTCATCTTGATGTCAGATCAGGCACAAGAGACAAGGAAAGACAGATCAGCAGCGTTAAGTACTCACTGTGAAGTCACAACCGTAATATTGGATTACTCCCTTGGTTATGTGAGTGATCATCTTTCATCTGTAGATGTCATACGTCAAATTCGAACAATCATGCGCAGTTAGTAATCAAAGAGTTAGGAGCTTGTTTTTGTGAAAAACGTTCAGTACGTGTTTTCAGCAGCTGTTTGAGAATATTTTTCTTGTGTCCGCTCTTCCGAAAGATATCTGTTATGTAAATAAGTGTTAGCGCTTGAGCAATAATACTGAAATCTCTTTCCGCCTATCTCCTTCGGGAATAAATTGCATTTACGTAACAAAAAACAAAGCATGAAAATAATTCTAATAATGTTAAATACCTTTTTATTTCAGTGCCAAATGTATTTAGCAATGTTGCGCTAATTGGGGAGGCTATAAAAATAAACAACCAAACATTGTAAATGGAACATAAACTATTAAAAATTCCAACTGGTGGGAGGTGGAAGACTTGGCTATTTACACAACGCGGTCGAGGAGTTGAATTCAGGACTACCGAGAACAAATCCAGATAGCGGTTAGGCTGCGAGCAGGCTGTCGTCGGAGCACAAGCGCGCGGCGTAGCCACGAGCGCGAAATCGAGTGGCGAAGCCGCGAGACGAGACAATCACATTTTTGGGGCCTCTTCACTAGACTCCTTCCCAGCGAATCGCTTTGCTCTTCGCCGCTCGCGCTCGTGACTCAAAGGTGAGCCTACTCGCAGCCTAGATAGCGGTAGGGTGGAGGATTTGAACTAGGGACCTCCAGATTTCAAATCGAGCGCCCTAAACCACTCGGCCAAACCGTCTCTCGGTTGCGATAATGCTGCGATATATAATATACTGAAACCAGCCGAAGGAAAGGCCTGTAGTAGAGCACACTCGTACTATTAGATTCAAAGATCTGCCTCCAAACTATTTTTTTTAAACCCAAAATATGCGCAGAATAAAGGTTGAAATGTATTACAGTAATAAAATGTCTAAATATCACAATAAAAGTCAGGAGATAAAAAGTAAAAATGATAAATCAGTAAACTAAATGGGTTCTGAATGTTGGGGTGTTATGGCCGTACTTAGTTACGAAGCAAAACGACTAATGCGATTATCTGGATTTAATTTTTTACACTATAAGCACCATACACGCTGTATTTAACCTTGATTGCTGTATATTCCCAAGGGAGCCTTCACACCCAAATGCCTCAGGCTAATTAGGGACGGACCATTAAAAAAGTGATGGGGGATGGGGATGTGAAAAAAAAAAACTCATGCCAGGGCCCTAGCGAAATAGGCCCTTTGGTCCCATATTTGTTACTGGACGGCCACTCACAGAATCATAGCTAAAACCTTGATTCACTGCATGCCAAGAATGAATTTTATTACAAAGGGAATGAATAAAGAGAATCGATATTTCCCTAAACACCAAACAAAAAATACAATGCAGCCTCATCAGTTAGGCAATAATATCACTTAAATGTGTCTGATACTTGGTTATGTCCCCCCGCCTCCCCGCCATCATTTCTCTAATGGTCCATTCCCCAAGGCCCTGTCCACGCTAAGCCGGAAGAATTTGAAAACGGAGGTTTCACTCTGGGCTATTCTGGAAACGCATCATTTTTTTTTTTTCCCGTCCACATTAAAACTTTGAAAACGCAACAGTCACTGGTCATTTTGTATTTGTGTTTGCATGAAACTTTTCCGGGGAAATCGTGACCCAATCGTTACTTTTACGAAAAGCTTCGGTTGCAAAATGTTTTCCGTCCACATTACAACACAAAGCCGACGTTTTCAAATTCCCCCGGATTGAACAGCGTTTTCGAAAAGTTCCGCCGGTTTTCGTGACGGATTAGTGTGGACGGTAGGCACCGGAGAAATAAGGCTCCGTTTTCAAATTCCTCCGGCGTAGTGTGGATGTGACCAACGTCATGGAAACAAGCTAGCGAGCAGGAAATACAGGTCATCGCACGTGCAAGACGACAACAGAAGACTGTCGGCGGTTAAAAAAAGAGAAAAATAAATAAATAAAATTAAACTGGGGATAGTAAACACTGCTATACGCGGAGGATGACGGGGAATACCGTAGAATTCCGAAAGTAACGGCCCCCGTTACTTTCGGATTTAGCAGGCAAAAGGGGTCGCTACTCTCGTGTAGCCGTTACTTTCGGGCAGCCGTTACTTTCGGATGGTTAAAAAACACTGGTACGTTTTAAACAAAGCGGACGCCGCGTATCATGAAATTAAAAGTTTCGTTTATGTATGTTACTAATTACTGTACCCACATAGACAAAGCAGACTGCATAGCGAGAAGTCCCTTAATGTTGGCATTGCAAGGCGAAAGTATAATGGTTGCATTATATCTTGATGTGTCTAATGGTACTGTATCATTTGACCCTGCTGCCAGACAGGTACACCTTATGAATTATAGTTTCAAGATAGATTCATGCACTTAAGTTCGATATAAACCCAGAAATAAATAACTCTTTAAGTAGTTCAGTCCTGCAGTAAGGCTGATCCATCTGTGTTGCGCTTGAGATCAGATTTTCTTTTCTATTGACTTCTTCAAAGGGCCGCTACTTTCGGGTGGGCTGTTACTCTCGGTGGACCGTTTCTTTCGGGCTTCAATAGGAATGTAAAAAAAATTAACGTTACTTTCCGGGAGCCGTTATTTTCCGGGAAGGGGGCCGTTACTTTCGAAATTCTACAGTAAAAGATAATAGGCCATTTTCCGAGTTACCTTGTGTCTCTGTTTCAAAACGAGTGTTCGTGCAAAACCTTTCATTTGTTCGTTGGTTACGGAACGGAGTTAGAACCAATTTGTTTAGAAACACTTTGGTATGTCTGAAGAGAAACACGATCACTGAGCTAACATATCGTAAAGAATTTGTTACTTACTGTTAAAAGATAGGTAAAGATGATTATTACCCGGGGGGGCTCCGATATAAAAATGTCTGGGGGGCTCGTCGTGCCTTTTAAGGGGAGGGTCTACATGAATTTAAGTGAAGTTTAGGGAAGTTTAAAGAGGGATTAAAAGGAAAAAAGTTTTAGAATACCACCAGACAGTTGAACGCCATCCGAAAGGGTACCCCGGGTTGGGGCACAACTGTTTGGTGTACGTTTACCAATTTTTAACTTCAAATTATAATTTTAAAACAACATGAAATCTTCAAAATGTCCTATTTCCAGAAAATTTTGCTAATCCTTTGAGAAATCTATTTATCCCCACATATACCCAAAACTCACCAAAAAATTTACAAAACAGCCCAAAACGTAGATATGTGGGATGAGCAAAGAGATTTTTGACTGCTTGAAACGTGAACGAGATATTTGTGTTGAAGCCATAATACCCAGCCAAAAACCGGCCTTCATGTTAACTCCCGCCTTAAGGGTTAAAAAAGCAGTTTTGGTACTTCTCAGAGTGTCCAGCTTCAAAAGTTCCACAGCGAGAGCTTTTTCGGTACCTTTTAGGGCATTGAACCGAAAAAAAAATTGACAGGAGGTAATGGATTGTTTAAAAATTGGTACCTCTTAGGGGGGAAAAGATTTCAAGCCACGCCCACATAACAGGATCTTGCCACCACTTAGTAGTTCTTTTCAGACTTCCCGACGAGCACCCCCGCCCTTTTTTATATGGGAGTACCCCGCGGGGATTATCGTCCTACTACTAGAGCCGTTTCGTTTTCAGGAGAAAACGAAAGCGGTCTACCGTTTCGAATGAGCAAAATATGGCGGTTTATGGAATGTACGACCCCCAATAATATATGAGACTGTGTATTAAGTGTCGGTGGAATTTCTAACGTTCTTGATAGTAAATCGAAATCCGACTAGCGCCCTCCATTTCCACCGGAGGACTAACGTTATGTGTGTTCATTGAACTTTGGTTTCCGTTATTATTTGATTGCATGGGATAAACACGCCCTGAATATTTCCCGAAAAACTGGCAAAGTGTCCGCCGAAAGTCAGGGAACCGACAGCTGTAAATGATTAGATTCATGAACGAATTGCTGTAATGAAGAAGTTTAATGGCGTGAATGGTATTTATCCTCACTTTCTTTTGGCAGGGAATGCAAAAGAACAGCGTGATGTTCAGTAAATGAAAAGGCAGCCAAGTAATGAAGAAGACACCGGTAACAATGGCTAGTGTTAAGAGGAGTTTTTGCTCTCGTTCCATCGACACTCGACTGTTTCTTCGACGGTCGCTAAGCTCTAGCTGACGAGCCCGCACTTTGTACCAGACTGCGGTGTACGTAGCAAGCATCACAACCAGGACAAATGAGAGCGCAAACATCATGCTGTAGAAAAAGACCGTAAAATCGACGATTTTGTGCTCGGTTAAAACATGAAGCAACACTTGTAGCGAGGATAGGAACCAACAAACTAGAACAGCCGCAAAGTAAGGATATTTTCCCATCGCTCGATGCCTGTGTGGCCAGAACACAGAAAACGCTCGCTCCAGGCCGATTACAGACAAGCTGAACAGTGACGCAAAGCCACTTAACAGATCAACAGCTTCGTATGAGATGACGAAAGTGCTATTCTGCGCTATGATGCTTTGTGGCCACTGGAACACCATGTACATGGGAACGGCAACAGCACCCACGAGCAGGTCAGCGACTGCTAAGTTAATCAGTAGAAGGCTTGTGCGCATGCGGCGAAGTCTTGAATTGTTGAGGAACACTGCTATGGAGAGTGAGTTCCCAACGATGGTGAACACAGCTAGGCTACTGTACAGAACTGACCAAGTTACACGCTCCGAGGCTGACGTGTGCATCGTCATCGCAAACTAGAAACATCTGACAATAAACAACAATCTGGAAAATTTAAAATAACAGTTGATTAATATTAAGTACCGTTCGTTTCCACAGGCTACGCTTCAAGCGTGTTGCACCTAATCGCACCCTCAATTTGCGCGCAATCAAAAGGAGGAATCAACATGACCAAGGATGTAATACCTATTATACTTCCGGAAATTTAATTAATTTGCAAAAATAACGAAAAAACAAAAATGATATGAGACCAACGCAAAGAAGGAAATATCCCTGCGGTCTAGTTCAATATTTGATTCCGGCCTAAAACTGGGAAATGCTGCAGAATATAGCATTTTTACAGAAAAAAATAGTTCTGGGGTATATCCGCTAAACCTAACTAAGTGGGCAAAACACGAAAACCGCCCAGCTGCTTTCTTAGGCGTGTGCATTTGCGCTAATGTAAAAGTTTCAAAAACATGATTGTAAAATCGTGGGAAATGAGTCTTCATTGAGGACCCGAATTTCAACTAAACACAGGCTATATTTACCGGCGCAAACAGAAAGTTTGTAAAACAACCTGTCAAGGGCTAGTCGCTTGAGCTGAGAGAAGTCGCATGTTCTCACCATTGCAGCTTGCATCCGAGATTTCGTTTGTGCTTTAAACCGAACTTGACGCCAGTAATATATTTGCATGTCAGCGAACTCGGGTTCGAAATGATAAAATCGCTGCCTGATTAAAATTGGATGGCAGTTATCAGTCACAGACTTAAAAACAACTAAAACGTTCGGTTTTATCTGCTTTGGATTAGATTACTTGAAAGAACGAACATAGAACGTACGTGCAAGGAGCTACATTTAGATGAGGAAGTTCTATTTAGCGAAAGAGTTTAATTCCACGAACGTAAATTTACGGATTATATGTTATGAAACAAACATCGTGGATGTCAGCATGGTTATAGGCTGATCAATCTCTAGCCATCCATTAACACTGTCGAAAGCTTTACATGTAATTTTTAGCTGAGTCATACTATAAATCTGTTTCTAAGTTTTCTCGGACCAACAATCCCCTCCGACTAGCACGGCCTGGCTATCAACAACACCTTTCTAAATTAGCTTAGGGCAAGCTAAAGAACATGTCTTTGTACAGATCTCTCCTGTTTTTGTTTCCCAGGCAAGAGTGCCCGTGTACGTGTGCTCGTCTGAAGCATTGCCGTAAACGTCGGAGCTGTACAGATTTGTACATGTAGAGTAGTCCGCTCCCACCACCGCAAGCTTAATTTAAATCCAGATATCGATCGATTTCGTGCTTTTTCTTATCTACTTGTGTTAAAGGGGAATTGTGATATGATATTATCATCTGTACTCCTTTCTCTTATCCCGGATATCCAAAACGGTAAACATGTCAATGATTGTGGGGCAACAACAGTAGCATCTACCTATTTGTCTGACTTGTTTTTTTTCTTTTTCTAATTTCGCTCGTTCGGACTTCGGGGAATCGTTCTGATAGCAGTTTCTCTGCACATCCCCCTTACCTTCACAGTTTCTCAAAACCAAGTATTCTGCATAGCTACCTCGATCAGAATTGACTCGGAGCCGGCCGGATGAGCCCCTCACTGTTGAAGCAACATGTATCATATGTAAAAGAAAGCAAGTTACCTTTTGTACGTCGGGCCGTCGTTTTGTTGTATGTTGGTGATGTTTTTTATGGTCTCGTGATAAACGAGATTCTCAGTCCTCGTGCAATGGTTATCTCTATCAATCTTCTCACTTCAGTACACTTTTTGTTATGATATACAGTTTTTGATTTTCGAATCGCCGCTCGTTGTTTTATGACCTCGAGGTTCTGCAGTATCAGACGGCTGCTCTGAAACTACAGAATTGTCTTTTTCAGAGATATCATAAATTGACAGGTCCCCTCGGTGACAGATAAGGTTTTTCTTCCGGCAAGTTCAGGTCACTATAATGACAACTCAAAACAGGAGAGTTATCTTTTCAGATTAGATAAATGAATTCAACGTGAAACCAAAAATTGAGCGAAAGTCGCGGAGACTAATCAGAGAGGGTTAAGAGTTTAAATAGCTTCGCATTCTAACCGTTCGTTCTACGAAGTTCTCAAAATTGAATTGCTCTCACAGAAATCACTTAAGTTAAGTATTTAAAAAGAATTATGCATTGATAAATTAATTTTAAGGGGGAGGTGGTCAGTAAGGCGTTATTTCAATTAAAGGCTTTCATTTGTTTTTATTGCTCTTAAATTTGATCTACCGACAGTGAGTAATAAATCAAAGCAGTTTAATCAATCTTAAACATTTCCTAATTAATTTTAAACTCGAAAACGGAAGTTGCACCAGGAAGGTTGGTAATTCCTTTCGTGTGATTATACGTCCCGATTTTTTAAAAAATATTCACGTTTCGAAAGTCTTCTATTGACCAGAATCAAAATTAAAGGGCGTAAAACCGAGCTTATTTGAACAAGGATTTTTCTAAGTACATAAAGCTCTATAAAAGCCTTAAGTGTACGGCTCAAAAAAGTCCAACGACAGTTTTTCATTATTGTAAGTCTCGACAAAAAGTGCATTGTAGAAAGTACTAATCTAACAGACTGTCATTTTTTCTTCACTAAATAATTGTTGTAAGAACGAGTTTCCTTGCAATGAATGTTTCTATAGAACTTGCCATGACAATTTGACATGCGAGTTCTACAAATGTTATTAAAATCTTCCGAACTATTTTCTGCTTTTGTAAACATTTGTCAAACGTTAGCAATTCACCTCGAGAGGGTATTCATGTCTGTGACTACACGCATAATCCTGTTCAATTACAATACAAGGTTTCTTTTTGTGCTTTTTTTTGTTCAAAAAAGGATTAAAAAAAGAAAAATAAGGTGTCGTAAAAATAAATTGTGATGGCCTTTACAGATCCTCTCGATCTGCATCTTTGATATTCTCAAAACTAGACGAAAAACGTGTGGTCAGAAATCACGACATTCATATAATGAAACTTCAGCTGTACTAAGTAAACAAAGAAATGAAAAGCTTGCGAGTGAAATTTAGATAAAAGGGCCTATAACAATTCCAGAAAAAAAAGCTACAAAGCTATAAGAAGACCACTTGAGTAAGTTTCAGAAGAAGCGTTTCGAATTTTATCCCGAGAAAAGAACCACTTGAACAGATAGGGCGAATATTCCAAATAGACTCTTAAATTCATTACAGCTGTAGTGGATTTACTTTCGAAAGGCTGATATAAACGCATTGTCTTTTATCAAAGAAAAGTTTCTCTTTTCTTACTTTTTTTACATGAATGCACAGAACCCATAAGATGTTTCGGAAATTTTAAGCTGTTCGCTGTTTCATACAGTTTCCACTCAGTGTCGATTTATAGCGATTTATGGCAACAAAAATAAACTGAGCATCTGGGCGGGTTATTTACGGCATAACCTCTGTAGAAGCAACTATTTTATTTGTGTTGAAATCCTTTATTTTTTTTCTTTTTCAATGCAACTTCCTTTTTCCTAGCGGCGCTATTTTCGGATAGATTCATCTTGCTGTTGACAAGCATTCATTAAAAATCCGTATTTAGAACAAAATCCATTACAGCTGAATGATTTGAAACCAGTAATCAATATTGCTTTAAGCTTTTAAGCCAGTTTTCAATATCCATTAGTTCGATATTAGGGCACATTCGCTCACGGGGACCCGATCTGGCATAAAAATAATTTCACCTGGAATAACGTACGTACGTGAATTTTTGTTTGGAGATATTTCCATTTCAGAACACTTAGATTTCTATTCGGGCTACGCTAATAGCTTATTTTCAACGGTTTCGGCTTTTTTTCCATCAGGGGAAAACTGAATGTTTAGACAAAATATTGCCTTGGCTTACTGCAGCGGGAACATTGAATATTCCAAATCTGCATAGTGGAATCTAAATTGCTGTGTTCAGTACGCTAAGTCAGAGCTCTAATACGTTTCTTATCCACAAAATTCTCAAATATAGAACTGAATCGAATTTCACCGCCAATAAACAATATGT
>Ga0126338_10000122_pt1 | contig 30074 bp, 15 predicted proteins | sample OrbCmetagenome_2_FD_92529 | JGI IMG/M metagenome (GOLD analysis project Ga0126338, IMG submission 92529) | Coral microbial communities from Petempiche,Puerto Morelos, Mexico - Orbicella C C metagenome | ecosystem: Host-associated > Invertebrates > Cnidaria > Coral | place: Petempiche,Puerto... | reverse complement strand
TACCTTTAAGTTAGTCCTTTACATACGCCTTATTGGCTTCCCCGGGCTTCCTTGCCTCATACATTGATATTTTGTAGACATATTTATAAATGGCAAAATAGTAACAAACAAACAAACAATATACACGTGGAGAGGAATTCAAGCTTTGGACTAAAAAATTAATTTAACCACATGCTATGATAAGGACATTTTACTTTCTAGTTTACAATTCACCTTTCTCCTGCTGTTCTTCAAGTCTCACCATGGCCAGTTGCTTGTAGTAAGTATGTACTTCTCTATGAGCTTGTTTCCAATCGACAGCCTGACCTTGACCAAGGACTTCAATTTTTTGTGTCAAGTCAGCAATTCCCTCATTGGCTCCTAAACACAATGTAATCTATTTTAATACCTGCCACAACTATGGTTCAAATTAAATGCAAGAGATTTTACCCGGTAACCCCAAGTATTTTCCAAGATGACCCAAACATCTTCTGCATGCAATTAATGATGCCATGCCACCCTGGCAGGGTAAGGTTAAGTCTGCATACAAGCCAAGCGGCCCATCAGGTTGGAGCTTATCCTCGTTTCTGCAGCACGAAGTGACTAGGAGTATTTCTCCCCCTCAATGGATGGGATGCAAGTCCATCACAAGTTACCCGCCAGCTTTAAATTTGCTGGTACCAATTTTTTCACCTAGGTGGAGAGAGGCATTGTTGGCATACAGTGCCTTGCTCAAGAACACAACACAATGTACCCAGCCAGGGCTTGAATGTAGCAAGTAGCAAGTTTATAAAGCCGACGTTTTGAGTGACAGCTCTTTTTCACACATGACACATTTGTTAGCTAGTTAACTTTCCTTACAGACTGAGACAGCCCAAATGTTTGTAAACATACATGAACATTCCTGTATTGAGTTCCACCAGAAAATATCATACCCACCCACTGAGGGTTTTTTGGACCTTTAGGATAACTACCGATACCAAAATAAAACAGTTGACTGGCTTACCCAGCACAGCAATTTTATCCTTCCAAAGTCTAACATCATTTGTTAAAAATCTCCACCGGTGACAAACCTGATGATTGTGATCATATAGTTAGAAGGAATAGAAGAATACCAATAATTATTACTCTTACCAAAAAAGAAAAATATTTTTTTCAGCATTTTCCGAACACCCTGAAGTTCATCAAAAATACTCAAACTCTGCTAAGTATAATGCAACTAGTATTTTCTTTACTTTCTTTGATTCTGGAAATGTGATAAAACACTCTTTCGCATGCTTGGTACAGTACATTATTCCAACTCTTCTCAATGAAACTTACCCGAGAACTTTGGCACAGACTTCGGACATTGAGATAAGAAAATATGTTGAGCAGAACATGGTCTGGAACACAGTTTAAATCTGTTCGATCTCTGAGCCTGAAAAAAAATAGACAAATCCAGAACAACTGAAAACAGCCAAGAAGTCATTAGTTGTTTCAATTCCATGTAACTGGACATGCACAAAGTACAAATTGGTAATCTCTGCCCAGTTCCAAAAAGTTACAGATGTAACAGTATTTTGTGATTGTCCATAAACACTAAAGAAGTAAATAAGTACCATTACCATTGCCAGTTAATACATTACATTAGTATAATTTCCAGAAGTGAATATAAGAATTGGACATTCTGATTGGTTGAAAAGCTCATCATATGATGCTATATTCACCCCGCTAGAGCTTGATTATTAAGCTCACCATCTTTGCCATCTCAGCAAGTAAACATGGCGGACAGTTGCTGAATGAAGTTTTCAATCATTCGAAAGACGTCACTCCAAGTCCAGAATATTTGACAGGATGGAGAATTTTCAAAATGACTGCTGTCGCCCTTAGACCAAAAATCTTTTCAAGAACTCGTACTCAAGGCTTTTAGGAATCGTAAACGCAGTGGTTGCATCAATCGCCAGCAGGTCAGATGGATTGACCAAAATTTATTTTTCTTCAAACTAAATAAGCTACTCATTTTTAGGCGATGAATTAACAACTGTGAATGAAGTCAACAATGATAAAACAAAGGTACTGGATGAATTCATTTTTTTTAGTGTATAATGAGTAAATTGATTGACAATTGATGTACATGTAAGCTTATTATTAAAACTGCATACGTGTATGCACACGAACAACTGCGTCTATGTTTTTATGTTTTAGTCTGTTATTTTGTAGTCCTTGATATTCACCTCTGAAAATTATACTAAAACAATTACTCCCATTGGCGAATTGTTAATTAATTAATAACATATGTAAACAACCACTGCATGACCATAACATTCATATTTTAATAATAACTCTAACTTATATGCTCTCTAATCAGCCCTGTCAAAATATTTTGTAGTAGCAGTCAGAACAATAGAAGGAGTAGACAGTGATGGCCAGAGATGGATTTGTTATATAGTCAGGATTAGTGAACTCCAGAGTAATATAGGCCGCAAAGTTAACTGCCAGCTGCCTGCACATTTTAACAGGGCTGTTCTCATGTTCTTCCATTACTTGTGGGATATCTGGATTTCCCCAAAAAAATACCATCCCAATAAAATAATGTCACAGAGATCTGCGTGGTGTCTAAGTAGATCTACATAAAGCTAACCTCATTACTGTTGCACTAAGTTTGATCGAGTCTGTGATGTACATCTTTCAAGAAAGGGAAGGACTGAGTCTCCAAAGGGAGAAATCTGATTGTTGAGGTGATTAGTTTTTTCTTTCTATTTTACCTTTGAGCCAAACACTGAGCAAAGAAATTGAGACATTCATCATCACAACACTTCACCACTTCTGACAGTAGTTCCACTCTCTCATGTGTCTGCCAATCATCTAGCCACTGATCAAACAACAGAAAAACAAAAATACAATAATGTCTACAAATAAGTGTAATATCAACATGAGAGTGAGTAAATCAAGAGTATGCAAATCCTGTCACAACTTTGATCAGCGAGAACTAACTCACTGTTGCTCATCATAAACTCGCTTCAAATTCAGTACTACTCTGGTGAGGTATTAAAGAAACTGCAAAAAATTGCCAATGCTATTTTCAAATAAAACTAACAAATCATTCAGAATCAGTTTGTACTTAGCATGCATACTGGTATATCAAGTAAGGGATGCACGCGGAAAGTTTGGAGAACACAAGAGACGCCTAAGAGTTGCTTGAGGCTCAGCTGCGAGCAACTCTAACTTCTTTAGTGCTCTCCAAACTTTCCACATGTCATAAAGAGATATATACCATGGCAGCTCCATAGAAGTCAAATAGGATGGGTGTTATAATGTAACTTATACCTGGTGAATCTGAGAGATTTGTGATTTAAAATGATTTGACAGTTTACTCTTGTGTGGCTTCATGAGCCGGGCACCCTTGTGACCTTCCCACCACTTGTCATGTTTAAAGGTAACTGGTGCATATCCATATAGCTTATCAGTATCGCCAGTCCTCAAGGTGGTTTTCATATTTCCAAGCTGTCGATGATTAAAGTTTGAGAAAAAATTTGGCGTGCTCACTCTCCTTGAAAACGGTGGAGCATGTTCATGCCGGCGGTTTTCCTCCACATCTATAGCTAATTGTACAGTATGGGCTGATGCTGTCATAGGTGAACCCCCTTCGGGGGAGATGGGGGACTCCGTCTGGCCGAGAGTCCCCCTGTCTGCAATGTTTGTATCACTCAAATTCATCTGAACCCCCCCTGATTCACTCTGAAAACTGTCTGAATCCCCGTCTTTAACATTTCCTTTTTCTGTTACCATATTTGAAGAATTAATCCGATCTATTTCCTGCGAAGGTTGAAGAGCGATCATTAGCTGTTCCGCGCTAAAGCCTTGGTTAGCTTGGACTGCCTCACTAGCTACTGGAGCAGTTCGAACTAGTCGAGATTGTAAGAGACTTGTTGGGTAAATTCCTTTCAGTCTGGCCGCAAAATCTCTGTGAAACACTGGTTCAAGAGTCGTCACTAAGGCCTGTAGCTGGCCCTTGGTACACTTGTCAGATACACCGCATAATAAAATCCGTTGTTGCCAAGATCTCCAGCCAGTGAACCATTCGCACACCTTCTTGCAGATTTGTTTGTGAGAGAACAAACTGCTCACTAATTGCACATCAACAGTGCTAAGTTCCAAGCTTGGCAGTATCAACGGCTTGTGAGTATTTTTGAATCCTACTCGCTTATTCTTCTTTCCTTCTTTGGACGTGTTGGCTTTAACGACCGGCAGAAAAGTCAACTCATCCCTGCAGTCCGCCATTTTGGCGGCATCTGTATTGAACTCTCTTGTGTTCCCTAGCAACCGTGCACAAATCAGGATGCTCGCCTCCAGATCTCTACAGACCGTTGACGGCCGTTTCCTTGGAGACAAGTTTATCGTCGCTTGCGTGCTCAAAATGGTTGAATAAATCCTTTATCGAGAAAGCCGGATAGATATTGGCGACTTTTTCTATTAGGATGGTTCTGCGACTTTTTTAAATTACTCCTGGATTCGAAAAACTCAGGAGGGTCTAAAAAAACCACCTTGCATACGGCCGGTGAGCATCATTATCACCTCGGGATTCAGCCGGCGGGGAAAGGCTGTCGAACTGTCCCATAAAGTGAAATGCGGGTCAACAGGAAAGGCATTGAAGTCGGGCAACTTTGCTCAGTGGAGATGGCATTGAATGTTCACAAATTTATAATTCCAAAAACCATCCCAGGCTGTAAAAAGTGAAAAATATAAAACATTTTGGGTCTGCAAGCCCATGTAATTTGGCGCCAAAAATGGGTAGCTTGCAGAACAGGCGGATTAGTGGGGCAGAGAGCGAAACGCGATACACGAGCGCGGAGCGCGAGACGAAAGAAACATGACGGAATTTTTTCGTTTCGCCCTTCGCGCTCGTGGTCGTGCTCCGCGCTCGGATATCGCGTTTCGTTCTCTGCCCCGCTAATCCACCTGTTCTACCAGCAAAAAAAATGGGTCACCCGCGTCCGGCAACTCGCTCGTGGAATGTCGCCATCCGGTAGGATACTCAAATTGCGGTCGTTTCGCCCGATAGGCCAGTTCGCCCAATGCCAGTTTTCCCGGGCTGTTACCTTCGTGTTTAGTTGATTAAGGAACGAGAAACAAACAAGTTTTGTGTAATTTTGTTTCATAATGCCCATGAAAAAGTACGCCTCAAAAATTCATCCTACGTTGTGTCGGTTTTTGCTTTTATATTCTTCGTTGTCAAGTTTTCGCAGACTTATAGTCCGGGCGAACTGGCATCGGGTGCGCGAACTGGTTATCGGGCGAAACGACCGGTTACCGGATACTTCTTTTGCTATTTTGAACAAAATACCCTATTTACTAAATAAGGTATTTTGTTCAAAATTTTATTTTCGTAAGACAGCTTTGACTGCAACTCGTACTGCGGACGCAGCCACCGTATGCAAGGTAATCTTGTGACGCGGATTTTGTTCACGTGGATATAGTACAGCCCATGCCCAAAGGGTCTTTTACATGCATTTTCGTCCGTAACGAAAACATTCGAGGTATGTGAAGCCTGTCCCAAGTAACACTTCAGGTATAGTGCATCCATGCAACACGCGTGGTGACATTTTATCAGCGCGGAAGAACTGGGTACCATGTCCAAAAATAACTTGAGAGGGATTCACTCTGTCACCCTTCATCTTCTCTTGCACTGGGTTATTATGAACAATACCACGTCGCATTATCGTGATTAGAACTAAAAAATCCAAAACCCCATACTGGATTATGACACAATTATGATACAGCACAGCCGGATTCTGTTCGTTCTCATGATAAGCTAAACTAGAAAGCTATGTTTTATCAGAGTGTATTCCAAGGTTTGTCTTACACGCTGGTTCGTTGAGCCGGGCGTTACATTTTAGATATCGTTTCGTCTGGAGGACATATTCTTTCCAGTTTAGTATACACAATACAGAGGAGCCCCGGCCGCTTTATATGGACAGTTTTGTTTGTCCCGATCGGCGAAAACTCCTGTACTGGGTCTGTACTTCTCTGTTACTTACCTATTTCGCGGGAAAGGAAGTCTAAAAATAGACCGGTCTGTGAAAATGCCATGGAAGACAGATTGTTAGTAGTACATAATTTTTAATTATATACTAAATGAATTGTATATATAGTAAATGAATTTGTAATGATATATTTGTGAACCCTGATGAATTTTTTCTGTGTCTAAGGAATAATTAAAGATTGAAGATTACTTTTAGCCCACTTCAGCACGGACACTGATTGATATCGACAACGTACACTTTCATGGGACGTGCACACTCTCATACAATGTTAACCTCTTTCTGTGGACGTTAGTAAGTAAGTAAGTAAGTAATTAGCTTCATTTTACCAGAGTAGCCCATTCAGCAACGGGGCTGGTATTTTGGTTATCTTGTGCACTGTATATCTCCAGGAGCCCATCACCAGGAGCCGGTGCAACTCCCGTACTAAGGCTATGTCACGGTATTTTCACAGACCGGTCTATTTTTAGGCTTCTTTTCCCGCGAAATAGGTCAGTTCCGGTCTACATGAACGTGCATCGGTAAAGAAAAAAAGTCGGCCTTCAGGTGGACATGTCGACATAACAAAATTGAATAAATAATAAAATGCGCTAATTCCCTCTCTATTTTCATGGTCACTGAGGTTCCTGCGTGGGTCTGAATTCGCGGTAAATTCAAACTAAAAATAGATCGGTCTGTAAAAACGCCGTGACAGGAATATGGGGTAGTTGCACGCTTCTAGTGATGGGCTCCTGATGTGTCGTGGTTATATGCAAATCGTATTGTCTGAAAATGAAAGCTTTTTACAGGTTAGCGGCGCGACATGTATAACAACATGGTCTTTCTTCTGGTGTATTGACCTTCTAAACCTTAGTAAGAGACATTTGAGTAATATAACGACTGTTACACTCCTTCAGGTTGAACTTAAATTAGATTCAAGACGTTAAAAATCGTTCCGCATGCCTAAAATTCTGTGTGCTTTAGATGTATTTGTATCCGAATACATAAAACATATGCCCTTAACGTTTATCCTGACACCCGCTCAATTTCGCATCAAAATAATTTTGCCTGAAATTCTGGCAACTGAAAGACTTTGCTAAGGTTAACATGAAAACAGATTTAGTTTGATTCGAAATGATTTTCCAGTCGCGTTAGGTGCCATTAAATATTTCCAAGGGCTCTCCCCTCATTTTCTCTTGATATTTCTCCACCTGGGGGTCGTCGCGCCCTCTCCAAAAGTGAAATTTGCAGTTTTCGTGGCGCTGTTAAATATTTGATTCGCAACATCCAGTAATGAGCCTTATGACAATTTTGAAGAAATCACCCCATTTAGGGGCGGGCCATTGACTTTTGAGGGGGAGGGCAGGTGATTTTGGAGACCTCGCTGAAAAACATTCTCGCTCGTTCAGTGAGCCGAAAAAAGCACAGTTCAGATACGAAGAAAAAATATCATGTATGCACACGTCGCGGGCAAAGAAAGTATTAAAAAAAATCGCACCTGTACCAAATTATTTCCCCCTCTCTCCCCTCTCTCCCCTCCCCCTTCTCCCCCACCTTAAAAGTCAAATCAGGTTTTCCCCCCCTCCCACCTTGGATCACTGGGTCGCTCCGCTAACGCGACTAGAAAATCATTTCAAATCAAACCGAAATTTATTTTTATTCTAGCAGTCTTGGTATAAGATTTTTATTTGCCAAATTCTCAGGCAAAATTATTTTTGATGCGAAATTGAGTGCTGGGTGGTTTTTACAGAGACAGCCTCTAACTGTTTCCCTTTGATGTTCGTATTAACCGAGTTCTACAATATAAGGAATGTTATGACATAAATCCATATATATAATCAAGCACACGAAAGGCCAGTTCTAAGCGCTTCACTATAGGTGTTTTACAGCCTCCAGTTATATAGGTCTTCCGACAGAAAAGGAGTATTTTTTTTTTTAACTTAAGAACATGTCAAGGCGTCGATACTGAGGATTTCAATGGGGTTAAGTGAGAAGTCTCAAGCTGCTTCAAGTTATTCCTAAACCGAGAAATGAGGAAATGGTTACAGTAAGAGTGGGTCAGCTAAGATGAGTGATGCAATGAAGAAAGTTCAACTGTGACCGGCCAAAAAGTTGCTTATTTTTGAATATAAACCACCAAAATAAACTCCTTAAGGTTGGCATCTTTGCTGCTCATTCAGTATTGCTTGAGATCCAGTGCGGTTTGGAAACTGAAAAATGTCAAAAATGCTGCGTCACAGTTATATACATAGCAGCTACTGTAATTCCATGCTGTTGAACATTGTTTTTCGTAATTCCGTCAATGTATAAAGTATTTTAAGGAGCGTAGAAGTCTTTCATTGCCTTCACTGAATACTGAGACAAACTCGACCGATTGGAGACAAGTCAGAGATCAGAGGGACGGGTGAGACAGGACAATTTTGTCACTTCTATTAACTAAAAAGCCCAAACGTTAAATGTTTAGTTAGCACGTTAACTTAGCTATGTCGTTCATAACGCTACGCTCGGTACTGAAGTAAGCTTCAACAAATCCCGCCATGGCTTAAGTCATATGTATAGGTATGCTGGTAGTCTTATATAGCAGCCAGGGCCAAAGCCAGTATAGGCAAATCGAGGCATTTGCCTTAGTCATTGTTTTTGTTTCTGTCGTTTCTTTTTAGGAGGGGGAAAGTAGAACACTGCTAAAGAACTAGTGAGAGAATTTAACCATGGACATTGCCTCAGTCTTTAGTATTTTTCCTTCTAAGGCCCTGGCAGTGGGGCTGATACTGAAGGGCGGACAAGTTGAAGCGGTGGGTTACCGTAAAACCAACAGCCACAAACTTCGTATGGGCGATACAGAGCTTATCTGAAGAATGTATGACAACATATTGCAACAAACATGCCAAACACTGAGAAACTTGCACCACAATTTACAATCCCTGTAAAACACTTCCGACACGTAATAATTTACGTCATTTTAAAGTAGATTAAAGTTTCCTTTCATTATAATTTTCGATAACCGTCGAAAGCATAGGTTACATAACTTCTGATAGTTTTCAATACTGAAAGACAGGAGCGACGCAGAATTTATGAACGTTCTCAAAAAATTCTTGTGTAATTTATGTTGCAGGTAAATTTATTACTCCTGCTAGCTTTTTGCCGTAAGGGTACTGATGAATTAGACTGTTAGAAGCACGCTACCACCCCCAAAGCCGCGCACCGCTCAATGCCAACTCTAAAAGCTTTTAAAACTCCAACAGATTAGTTGTCTCCCTCATCCACGCAACGCCAGAAAGGTCTTCAATTTTCCCGCTCTTTTATAGTAGGAAAAACAAGGTTTAGTTACTATCTATTAACGGGAAAAGACGAAGACGGCTTGGCCGAGTCTACTAGTGTGATTTGGAACAATTCATATTTAGACTAACGAATCAACACTTGATGATGCAATACAAAAAGAATTGAGCGACGGTCCAAATTACGCGAAATAAGAGGTAGTTTTGAAAGACGCACAGCTTTGATAAATGTGCTCACAAACAATTGTAAGAAAAAAAAAAACATTATCTGACTTAAATTCTTAGTTGGACTCGACATTTGGAAGCAGGAATTTTAAGACATAGCCCCATATCAATCAGTTTGTTTTTCAGGTCTTTTCCTTCCCCGAAACACCATATACTGGCCTTCAGTCACTTCTTTGTTTATAACTGAGATTCCCGCAATCACCTGACACGTGATTTGCATGTTTTTTTATGGTATTCGAAACGTCTTCTCGAGTTTGTGTCATTTTCTTCAAGGAAACAATTGTCGGTTATCCAAATAGTTAGCCTAAAATACCAGAGTTTCCTTGATATATTGAGCGGCGGCTTACGAATCGTGCCAAGTACTCGAACTCCTTACTCTCTGTTTTTCATTCCTTGTTTTTAATGGTGGCAATGCTGTTATCAATCACGTCGCGTTCCAATTATCTACATATCAAAATCATTACACAGCTCTGTAACAAAGTGATGGCTTTGAATGGCCGCCTGAATCGTCTTCTTATTGTTGCAAGAGCGCCACTCGGAAACCGAGAAGCACTTTTACTGTTTTTGTCAATGCGGTCGGGTTCTCTAGCTTTGACTCGAGATGGGGGGGTGAAATAGCCACCTCACAAGCATATTGCTCAGGTTGTTTGGTTCCGCAGTTCAAGGGTGTTTTTCCCATTTCTAGATGTGTTTAAAAATTGAGTTCTCTGTGATCTGGGGTATTTTGGCGGGCTTTAAATGAGGTCGTAGTGGATTGATTTAACAGTCATCTCTAAAAGATTCTAAAACGATTTTGCTGGGATATGCAGTGAGGGAACGTCTTTAATAATGAGAAGTTTGCCGGACTCGGCATTGGTTGTTTTCTTAAATATTATCGGTTACGTCACATAATTACACAATCAAACACACCAAGCATTTCAGTCTTTCTTTTCATTTACGGTTCAGGAGGAAATGGAAATTAAAATACCGGCATTGTACTGGAGGAGCAACAGCAGCTCATAGCCACAGATGTAGTTGTCTTACGATATCAGCGCCAAAATAGCACTCACACTGATTGAACTGATGAATTTATAACAGGTAATGTAAAGTCGAAGAAGTGGCATTAAATTTTAATACGGAATATAAATCAGCTGTTGTTTTGGCGAGAGGCACATGATCCGGCTGACAGACATGATGGAGGAGTGTAATGAGAATCGAAATGTTCTTTTTGTCACCAGAATGGAGGGCTATAACTGAAGCAGCTTTAAAATTAGGGTTGAGGATTAAGCCTGTCTCTACTTGAACTGTTATTAAATGATCGTCTGTGTGAGGAGTCACTGTCAATGATTATTAAACGGTCCCTATATGGATCAAAAAATGGACTTTGTGTCTTGCTGAGCAGTTTCTTTCGTGCATGTAGTTTGGACTGCCTCTTATCTACATAGGAAATAACAAGATAAGTGATTAAGTGTCAATCAATTAGGCACTAATCACGCTAGGTTTTAGCAACACTCAAACCGAAACCCGCTTCCGGGCCTTCCGCACTTGTGTGAGTTAACGTAAGAAAAGTATGGTTGGGTGACTTGTTGGGTTTAAATATTGACCTCACCACCTTTGATGCGCACGTAACCTGAAAGAGAGAACCACTCATTTAGTTCGGAGCTTGCTGAATCAGTCTTGATCCATCAGAAAGCAAAGGGTAAGGGTTTTCCTATCACTAATAATTCAACTAGAGAATTACTCATTCAGCCAGCCAAGCTCTTACCTCTGGTAACATTTTCGACTGGAGCGCATTTTCTCATTCAGGTAATTTTTGCTGATTACGCAAATTTCATTAATCAGTCTTGTAAAATGAATACGTTTACACTAAGCTCGCGTTCTTCGATCCCTCCACTGACTGATCACATATGATGATCTGTTGTTGGTCTTTAATGCGCTTATTCAGAAGGTTTTTAAGGCGATCTGCTGTATCAAAACAATTATATTCCCTCAGTGGTTGATTACCTGCGTTTTCGAATTTCATTGACGAAACTCAGTGCATGATGACAGTATGTTGAACTCGGCAAGCTAAGTTACACGATCTGAAATAATATTCAAACATTCAAACTGAAGCTAACGCTTATTTTCTTCAACAAGACAATCACGTCACAGCATTGATACAACGGATGTTTTGTAGTTGGTCATTACAAGAGTAAACCTCTGGATATTAAAACAAATTGAAGGCGTGACTACAAACAAATACAGTATGTACAGCGCAAGTTGTCACCTGCTTTAATATTGCGCGCGTTAAATTAAACCGGCAAAAAGCAGTGGTTCAGTTCTAAATCAAACAAAATAGACCTGGCACGACCTTCTAGTTACATCTCTCGAATTTGGTACAATCCTTTGTTTAGTATCTTAACTTTGCTATTCATAAAGTCTTCAGAATTCGATTCTTAAGAAAATTATTTGTCATCGGATTCCTGTACAAAAACTATAATTTCTGACGTGTGTTGCCAACTCGTCAAGATGGCTTCCGCAAAATCGCGATAAGTCTATTTTACTACCCATATGGTGAAATTAGTTTTATTTGCTTTTCGTGTTCCGACGGAATTCGAAAAGTTTTTCGGCAATTCTGTTTTAATAGTTGATAATCATTAGAACATAAATTTTGAACCAGTTAGTTGACTCAGTGACTATACTTTATTTTTTTGTTTCGCGCCAAAACTGCATTCCCGCCCAAATTTAATGGCAGACGCGTCGTGTTTCCCGCCAAATCTAACCGTCAGTCGCCCGCGGCAACAAAACCGAGCAAAACCTTCAACCCCGACATTGCTTCGGGGAAACTTTGTGCGAAAAATTAGTTTATTAAGAAGCTTTATTTCGACAAAAATGGAGTTAAAACAGCTCATAAAGATAGCAAAAAATTGTTTCACAAGTGACGGCAGGGCCTTCTGCGCGGCTTGAGTCTGAAACTGTACGCAAGTAAGTTTTGATTTTTGTAAACATTTGTAATTTACTTTTATAATTTTCTGTTCACGAGTGTAGACGGCAAGTATTTGTTTTAAGCCAAGGCTTACGACCTTTCAAAAAAAAATCTACACCGACCAAGCTTTGTAGTCGTTAAAGGTCAGGATTTTTTATTTCAGTTTAGATAGACTTGACATGGTTTTGGCCTCAATTTTTTCAGGAAGGTCAATACATCATAAATTAAAGCTGAATTCTGAAAAAGGTTATTTGTTGGAACTAAGCTTATCTAGACAAAAGATCTGTACTTCCTAAATTTAAGGGATGTGGTTAATTACTACAAAGAGCTCACAAATAAAACGTGCAGTTCTGTTTTGATTTAAATCCATGCATTTCTCTGCTCATCCATTTGTTTGTCCGAGCGAACTTGTTAATTCACCTACGAACGGGGAAGATCTTTTCAGTTTATAAACACGTGAGGTTTTATCTGTTATTTTTTTGCAAACGATATATACTTTTATCCGTTTAATCGGTGCGACAAAAGTGATTATCAACGCGCTCACGTTCGTCCTCCTTGCGAGTTTGCAGTAAAAGGAAACAGCTACTGAATGCAGTTATTTTAAGGACGATGCCTACTTTTGTTAGTGCGCACACGTTCTGCGCATCACGCAAGCCATGGTTTAGCTCCACGCGCGCGCTGGGGCTGAAATTGACGTAATCAACTACGCTATCACATACACGACTAAATTGAAAGCAAAATTTTCCTACTGTGACCAAATCAAGTTTAATGAGCCTGTACTTAAACCAGGAACACCAGAATAACAGCATATCGCTAACCACAAACTGTTTACGTGTTCCAGCTGAAAACCTAGCTATTATCTGTCGAAAATTATACTGAAATCCAACTGTAAACATGTACCTGCAGATGGCGTAGTGCGCGCGCAAAACAAGTGCGAGATACGCAAATGTCTCACTTACTGGGGAGGTGACAGGAAAAAATGTAACGGGCACCGTAAAAGTTTTCAAAAAAGATCAATAACTTTAAAAAACGCGTGGTCACCCCTACATTTTATGTTATGAAATGGAAGTGGCAAGTCTATTCAACACGTGATTAGTTTCTGGTTGTGAGTAAAAGGTATTTAGACTGTATTTTAGCTGAGCCAGAGGTAGGCTGTCAGATACGTTAAAAGCGCTTTTGCAACGATTTTGTTATTAAAAGCATATCAAAAATGTTTTGTTTTTTGTCACCATTTACCATGTAGTTTAAACATCTTTTAAATGTGTTTGCTTTTCTGTATGTAAAGGCGAATTCTATGGAAATCTGTGAAGAAATATCCTTTCCTTCTTTTTTCAGGAAAATGCTGATGTCACCATTTTTGTTGAGATTCAAGGCTAGTTATCTCAAAAAAATGCGTGGCTACCCACATTTTTCTTTGTGGATTCCAATAGCCCTTGCAAATATCTACTTTTTCCGCGTGGTTCTTGGCGCAAAACCCTTGGTATTTAGTAGGCACCGTCCTTAACGTCCATCTCCTTCTTCACTCCCACCCCCTGCGTTCGGCGTGTCCACTTGTCATTTCTCCAACATGTTCTAACCCTCCCTACCCTTGATATTTATCTGGGTCTCGCTCTTCTCAACTTAACTCCTTCCCTTGAAGCTGACTTGTAACTTACCAGTCTGTACTTGTCATGACTCTTCTTGTCAACAAACCATGACACACAAAGCATTTGTTGGAGATACTAAGGTAGTCGTATAACTTGAAGAAAACGAAGAATTCTAGAACCCTCGATACCTCTGACTGCTACGACTGCTACCGATAAAAGTTGTTTCCCTTGCATTTGCTGCTTTGAACACCAACTTCTCGAACTTCCCGATTTCTTTTCGCCAAATTTCGTTGCCCAATCGTGATTCCAATGTGAATTATTTTCATCACGCGGTGACCGCCCATGCCGAGTGAAACAGTTGACCACTTTGTAAAGAAAGTTGTAACAAATAATGAAGACTGAATTTAAAGGAGCTCGGTAAATCTCAGGTGTCTACTGACCTCCACCGCCGGAGAAGACATTTCATTTTCATGTAATAACAAGCAACTTCATGGCGGGGAATGATAAGATCACACTCCTAATCAAATTTTCGCTCTTAGTAGCTGATTGCAAATGAGCTCAGGCTTGAACGGCTTCATAGGCAGAGCTCTTTTAAGACAAAATGGATTCCACAATTCAAGTAATATAAGAACAACCCCATGGGAAAGAAAAACAAAGCAATCCTGTAGGCATGTGTTTAATGATGCAGAGTTTTACAATATTTCTCAAGCCATCAGTCATCTCAACTCACTTTCTGCATGAGGCATGAAGCGACCATAGGGTCAAGTGGAATTCCGATTTCTCGAAACCTCGGGTTTTCTAGGCTTTCGATAACTCGAACTAAAAGTGGTTCCCTTGGATTGCTTTCATTGTAACTTTACCCCGGATCAGTCTCGAACACTCGAATTCTTAAACCCATTTCGTTTCCCTTGGAGGTTCAGTCCACAATATGGATTCTACCGTATTGCTATACTTATACTAAATGGGATGTTACTTAGTCAGTTGGAGGTTACCCCCAGTATTGTAGCGTGCCATCGTTCTGACTCATGATATCCTGGCACCGCCGTGGGAGTGAAGAGTAAAATAAAGCGGCACTGATCGATGTGTTCGAATTTTCATTTTTTAATGCCTAGACCATAAGCTCTACTGACTGCTTCTTGTTTTCAACAACTTACTTAATTAATTAATGAGTGAAGCAAAAAGGATGAACTTTGACTTGAAATTGTCTGACCGAAGACCACCTAATTTCTCTGGAAAGGAAACAATAAACGGTTGTGGACAGGCTAAACTTGAAAAATAAAAAAAATATATTTTTTAATTGGCTGAAAGCATGAAATGCATGCAAGCTTCATTTGACCTTGCTCATTTAATTAATCTCATTTGCCACATGTAGTGGTCTTGCACCATCTGCAAAGATTTAACATCGCATAGATTCTTATACCCAGCTAACAAGCAGGCCTATTGGCAATATTTAAAGAAATGCTATGAAAATCTAGCAATCTTAGTTCCAGGGCACGAGTTTAGAATTCTTTTTTTAGTCATATTCTTTCTATTTCAAAAAGCCATGACAATCGCTCACAATTCATGGATCCTACGACATAGCCAGATTTGAAAATCAGCTTCTCTAATGGATTAACTAAAGGACTTCTTAGGTATTGGGTAACGCCCATGTCTTAATTCTTTGTCAATATTTATTTAGTATTAAAGTTCAGCCAGAACAGAGTTAAACCTCGACTTTAGTATATACCGATGCCGTTAAAAATCGTGAACACATTTGACATTAGGTTAGAAATATTGACCGTGCTGTTTTATTGTTTCAGTAGTCCGAGAAAATACTGTAGACGTTGCTGGCACGAGGCCTGGAGGGATCTTCAGTAAGTTGTAACTAATGTTGTTTTTATTGAACAACAAACTTTTAATTATACGGGTAAACACTTAATAGCCTGTTCTGGAAATATTGTGTTCAATGCGACACGCAACACTGAAATAGGATTTGAAGTTTTATTTAAATGTCGTATTTAACGGTATTTTTCTGTCTTATTTTCCTCTTGGCTCTGTTTACTTATATTTCAGTTTAAGGTGAATACATCGAATAATCTGACAAAACGCCCCTTTAGAAAAGGCTAAGAGCTGACCGGCATTGTGGTTTCAAACTAGGGGCGGATCTGATGAAAAGCCTCAAGTACTTTATCCTCTTCCTTTTAATGCTCCCTTCTCATAAAATATCAAGTGATCAAAACGCACCCGACACACGTAGTCGCTACATACGTTTAACTGCATCTTATTCGTCTAAACATTTTCACATCGTCAATCCTCCTTTGAAGTTTTTACATTTCCCTCTCTTTACCTTCAGAGTCAGGGACTGTGGCACTGTTAGTCAAAGCCGTTCTGTTTGCTTTTTCTAGTATTCGTGTTCTTGGGTGTCCTATTATATTATATAGTTTGAGCAAGTAACTAGAAGCTTCCAAACTCCCCTCTTTCAGAAGTGAGAACACTACTTAATAACTAACTTTCCTATTTGTCTGCTAACCGAGAGGTGCGGATTAAGAACTTGAAATAATATAACATGGTCTTTTTGCAAGCAACCGTCTATCTTTGTCCAAGGGTACAACTGCATCGTATTAATACTGCTGTTTTTCTTCAGCTTCACTACAGAGAACTTTCGCATGAGAACAGAGGACGTACATAAACAAACTCACGTAATCTCACAATCTCCAGAAAAAGGTAATTTTAAACTATGAAAGCTTGGCAAGAGAGCAATGAGTGAGGATTTCGGGGAAGAGAGGCCCACCACCCGGTTCTCAGAGCCAAAATTCCGACCAACATATGTGTGTTGTCCATATCCTGTTTCAGACACAGGCCCTGTTTCCGATTTACTCAGGACTGGTTTCATTTCAAGTTGAATAATACACAGGATATGCGAGTGCCTTATATATTAAACAGACCAATTCGTCTGGGGCTACTTCCTAGTCTCAAATTAATATCCAATAAAAGTTTACTGCAAAGTAATACATTTTTAGTCTCGTTGAAAGTCATTTTCTGGTGCAGACCAAAATTAAGGACTGCATAGCTAAAAACCCATACCCATATTCGTAGACCCCGCCCCCCGCCCCGATCTTCCTGCTAGAATTGATTAAATGCTACAAATTAACTTTGGAAACAGGACGATATCAACCAGTACTAATAGCTTTAGTCTCGCCATGCACTCAGATAGTTTTGCTAGTAATCGGTCGTTACCGCAAAGAGTACAGGGTTTTAAACATCGTCTCAGGCAAAAAGTGACTTTAAGCATCCCTATCTAGAGATGGAAGGGCCCCAGAAACACACCCTGTGCTCCATTTTGACACCAAGAAATCGTTCCCCCTAGGAATCCATGTCCCTCGACTGAAAGTCACGACCGATTTATGACTCCTGGAAAAAGGTTTCGCAATGAATGTAAAGCTTTGCAGTATGTAGCCTAAATTTCCTAGATGGTCATGAGTCGATTCCTCACTTTTAATCGAGGACAGTTTTTCCGTTGCACGAATTATTTAACAATTGTGATTCGAGGCGCTGTTTTAAAGCTAGGTGCGTGCTCGCTGACACAAAATTCACTTTCGCCCATATTAATTCAGCTTCTGTATGCACCAAATAGAATTAGGAAACAATCAGTTCCTTTCATTCATAAATGTCAATATAGTAGTATATAAGAGTAAATTGTCTCTTAGAATAAAAAAAACCTTTCGAAGTAATTTATCTTCAAAACACAGGCACAAGTTTAAATGGCTCACGACTCTTAAGTCAGCCAATAAGTGTGACTATAATATGGAGTCAGCATTTTTCATCCACTCGATGAACCTAACTTAAGATTCTTCTGACTAAATGGTACGCAAACTTGGCTAACATATCGTACAATACGAGTTTCTGAGGCATGCACTCAGCAGTGTGAAGCAAAACACTCCAAAATGCCACTCGGCGGACGCTGGGAGAATACATCCTTTCTCGCTAGCCGAATTTTATGAACAAAGAATGCTATTTATCGGTGATTTTTATCGTAAATTGATTTGGTTCAATATGGTGGACGTCAAAGTGGTAGTGACGGGACTTGTTCTTTACCTCATCAGGCCTGAGTAACCCGATTTTCGATCCAGCAGAAAATAAAGTTTTGTTGTCACTCTTCCTAGTAGCGATATTTATTTACCAGATTTGGTTCGTGCCTTAGCTGCGCATTTTTTTATCGAGCTATGGATACACGCTGACAACACTCGTGAAGCTAGATTTTCTCTCTGCGTGCGCTTCAAGCACCTCTCACGCTTCTGTCGTGCTTTCCCATGAAAGCTGCTAGTTCTTAACTTCCTGTACTCGGAGACAAGTAAAAAGCGGAATATAAATCTTACATTTCTGATTTATTTTCACTCGTTTTTTTTTTTCGGCTTTTACAAAATCCAGCTAGATGTATAATTGCGTCATGATGTGGAAATTCAAAATGATGTTAACACAAAATCAGAGATTTTTACACAATACACAATACAAAAACCCCTCGGTATTCTCGTATCCGCAACGTCTGTGTCGGTGGTTTTTAGGTATGCTTAAGTTTCCGACAGTAAAGATTTTAAGTGCTGGTCGTGACCTAAGATCATATTTTCCACGGGGAGCTTTCAAAATTGTGTGTTATGTCATTCTAAGTGTTTTCAAATTGAATTTATAGATTAAAATTTACCTGGTAGAGGGGACTGCGGCAGTTATGCCCACCAAATGATGGTCTTGACCCAGCCAACAACAGTTAATATTCAGTTTACCAGAACGTTTACATCGACAGGGACAAATGTACCGTGCAAGCATCCCTGGCACCAAGAAGGTTAATTTTTGTTCCTCATCCTTGAAAACCTTCAAAGAACTAAAAACTAAGCCCTTTATCGACTTTCTGGCGATCTGAGGGCATGGGATATTCACCTTTTACTGAGTCCTTAGACTTTCTGACTACGAATTGGAATAGTTCTCTGCCAATAAACTGATAACTGACTGACAAAGTTCTACATTCCTTTGAGTTCACAATTTTTATTCTCTCAAGCACGTCCTTTTAAGACTTTCCAAGTGCTTTACTACTAAGTACACTGAATTCCATTCCGGCGGCTACCGAGTAACTTAACACTGCAGCAGTGCATCAGCAGCGAGCGGTGGCAAAAACAACTGTCACTTAACTTTCTGTGATAATTGTGTCCTTCAGGCAGAGCAGATCACGAGCCAAGAACATTGGAGAGAAACTCGATTAGTTGCAGAGTTTTTAGAAGGTATTTAACATTCAGTACCCTGTCGTTGGTTAGTTGTTGAGACTTAAGCTAGCTTTAATAGATAAAATTGAATTTGCGGCAATAGCTTTGGAAAAAAAACAACTGTCGAGTGACATTACCAGAAAGTTAACTTTGTTTCGCAGATGGCGGAGAAAGCCTAAAAGGAATATGACCTATTCTGGATTACAAACAGTCCACATTTTGACATCAACTCTCCAATTTGAAAATAAGACTTTAACGAAATTTCGCATGCATATGTTAAAGATTTATTGAAGATTCATGCCATTCGATGGCCACTGACAACTTTTGCTCAGTGGTGGAAAAACCGTAGTAAAACGTTGCTTATAAACTCGCTAAACAATCATGCAACAGTAAAATGTGTTTAAGAAGGCAAGGTAGTAGTAGTTCATTCCCATTTTAGTCATATTCAGTTCTCACTCTAACATACTGGCGTGAACTAAATTTATCTTCTTTCAATTACGCGTTCCCAACTGAGCAATTAAAGTATAATCTTCAAAATTTCTTGACACTGTCTTCTTCAAAGAATTTGAACAAAATTTAATGTGAAGGCTAATTTCATACCTATCGTTTTGGTTGCCAATACACGAACATTATATAACTGGTGCTTATTGCATTCACCCGAATCTAATATGCCAAATTATTTTTGTCAAGACTTCAGCGTTTGACGAAGCCGAAGGTCGACCTTTATATTGAAAGTCGAGACGTCAAAAAAAATTGCAATAATGGTTGAAAGTGAATCCAATAAGCGTTTTATTACACCATAACAAATAATCCTCGGCTCAATAAAAGCAATAATACTATGAATATAAATATCTACTTCGCTGTGAATGTCATCATTATGGGTTGATGTCTTCAGTTATACACTAGGAGTCCGATCCAGCCATCGCTAAACTCCTGTCACTGACCAATACATCATGCAGCGCTTTGAAACTCCCTTTTAGTAAAAATCTCCGTCCATGCGCCTAATGTAAATTTTACGAAAATACTTTTTTTTTCTTTTAACAAACAGACTTTGAATCCTCAGTTGAACAATTTGTTGATTTAGTCACAGAATTCACGAGTTCAGCTGCTCAGTTTGTGGGAAGCAGCGTGGAAAACGACAAAAGAGAAACTAGGAGAGAGGCTTGCATCGCATTTGTCCCCTAATTTTCCTCTCTGGAACAGGTTAACAGGGAAAGTGTTGGTTGTTTTCCACGAAGGCCTGACACCACAGGCAGCGCAAACAAATATCCTGAATGCTAGTTGCGTCAGATAACAGTTGACTGAGTATTGTCTGAAGTAATATATATTACTGGCGTTCATCATAGTTATGAAGATTTTGCCTTAACACAATTCGTCCCTGCTTTCCTCTTTACTTGAACTGTTCTTTTCCTCTCAAGACGCCGTCTTTGGAAGGAGAAACAGCATTAGGGAAATCACCTGAAACAACAATACATGACTGAAGAGAGGCAATAGAATAGTATACGAAAATATCAAAGCTAACAATTCAATATGTGCTCAATACTCAGTCAACCTTAGTCTTACATATCTACCTCTCATGACGTACAGTTGAACTGCCCGTGCAGGCCCTTGCAAGCACAGTTTTTGGTAGTATAAGCAAACTGGTTGGGCAAACTATCCGGCAATAGATTACTTTTAGTTTGCATGCAGACGTCTATGAGTTCCTTCCCGCGTCACGTTTCTGGCTCAGTGGGAGGAAACGAGAGACGTCTATACGCCTCAGTGTTGAGATCCTACATAATAAATATTGGGCAGGCGGGAGCCCAATTCCGACAATTGATTAGAGGATTACTCGAGAGGGTTTTTAAAAAATATCTCAGGCTATCGCTCACGTTGAAAGAATCATTGGTCACGTTTTGGGAGCCCATCGCTCTGTTTATATTTTATTCAGCTCAGTGTTGTTCAATCGTTCTATCAGTTCCTTTTGAAGAACATGTACAATACATATAAGACATTTAACGGCCCAAGCTAAAAGACCCAACGTTTTTATCAAACATCGCGTTGCATGAACTGACGTGCTAAATGGTTACTTGCTGCTATTCACCCAAAATGTCGGATGAAAGTGTTCGAGCAATGTGTAACTTAGTTAAAAGATAAGATATTTGGTGTTCGGCGTCCAACTTAAGGCTACAATGTAGAGGAAAGCGTTTAATTGCCTGTCACAGTGTTTAGGTGGCGTTTAATTGTTTACTGAAACTCTCAAAAAAGCCTTTGCAGCTGAGGTCAAGTGACTCATCCCCCAAAACTATGGGCTACATCTTAAGTACATCACGAATCGAAACAGCATGTGAAAAGAGCAGGAGGCCTATTTTTTTCGGCCACCAACGTTTAATACTGACATTTTATCGTGGCAATTTGAATGGTTACGGAAAAACTAAGACGCTTTTTAGCGAGGAAAGTCAGGGATCAAGTTATCTTTTCGTTCGCAGACGGTGCCTGTCGATCGGACGGATTATAATTTTATATTCTTTTAATACTAAGCATTAAGGACGACAGCAAATTTTATTGGCAATGTGTAAACCCTTAGGCTGTTTGAGAGGTGTAAAACAGCCTTGTCATTCTTTCATTTGATCATGAATGGCATCGGATTGTTAGTTAATAGCAACAGGAATGTCTAGCAATCCTGACAATGGACATAGAACAACAATACCAGCCTGTAAAGCACATTACCGTAAGCACTCTATTACACTTGTCTGGTCACCTTGTCGCCATAAGGTCCCGCTAAACTTAACATTTTCATCCCGGGTTTCATGCCACCTCTTGTTCGTTGAGCATCCATGCTGTTTTTATGGCCTATTAAAACTTACGTTTGACCATTCATCCAGTTCATCCAAAGACGATGCAGCGAAGAGTAGAAATGTTTAATCAATTAGTTGAGTCTTTAAGACTAAATAACGTTGCTTAGCAACAAGTTACAACTGTTGAAAACTGACGCGAGCACACTGAGTGGTCTCACAGACGGATTCCGACAATCGCTAATGGAATTATTCTCCAGGCATGCAAGTTAGTTGTAAAGTATATTCACAAGACCGTGATAACTTTTGACACACAGCAGTGAAAAGAGCAAGGGAATATTAAATCAGTAGGTATTATCAACTCAGCCAGCAATTTTAATTTAATACTTCAATAGTACGGTTACCAGCCAAGTGAAGCGGTTTTTCATACATAAGTATTTAGCCTAACCACTTGACAGTAGAAACACGACGTTTTTTTCATAATGATGTTTGCTTTGCAACGCCCTGTTCGTCTTGTTAGACACGATATCTAATTTAGTATCGCTCAATTATTTTTACCTTGTCAAATCTTTTACAGAGAACACTAAGACTGATTTGAAGACACGAGTGTAGAGCAAAGTACCACAATCTCACAAGGTAATTTAATACTAGTTTTCCAGACATAGTTCAGTTGCTGAAAAGAATAGAAACCTAGATTCAGGACAATGTTAGCTAACTCACAGGATTCTTAAAACACCTTTCAAGGCGATAGCTTTTAACAAGACACGATTTTTCCGCGTAAATGGCCAGAGTGTTATAGGGATTGGCAAGGCTAACAACAGTGAAATCCAACAGGACTAGATGAAGCACCCAAATTGTTTACCTTTTGACACCAAGCAGGCGTTAAATGGATCTTTAATGGGATCTTACTCCTTCCATTTTAAATTGACGATTACGTCGATAGTCCCAGCAAACATATTTATCTCTCCTACACCGCCTTTTTTAACTAGTTACTTTAAATTCATAACTTAAATAGCCTACTTTTGATGACATTTGTTCTGTTTTGTACCAAAATAATCCTAACAGAAAGTGATTAATTATTTCCTCATAAACTAGTTTTTCACATGAACATATACCTTTCTTCTTTATAAAACTTTCAATGTACCTATGGAAAGATAAATTTCTACTTGTCGTGCCATGTTTTCTACTGTGTGCTCGCTCCGAGCGAGCGAAACAACATCGGAGACTATGTTAGTAATTTTATATTAAAGGGGTTTTAAGGGAATCGCCTTGGTAGAGGGATAATACACAAAGCTAACAAAGCTTTGGGGAGTTTTTGGCGATGGCACAACAATTGATAAGCTAAGACAACTATAAAACAAACATGGCTAAAGAGTAAGAGTCATGACATTGGAAATATGGAGGGGGAAGGAGAACAGAAGACAGGTGCCACACCCATACCCCATTTCTACTTTGCACCAAATGTCGTCTTCTCATGCGAACTTGTTTTTGACGGAGAAACAAAACATTCCGTCAAGCATGTAGTTCTTTAATACCCCCTGTGCTTAACTCTAAATCCCTGCCATTATAAGCTACTTGGAGTATCCTTATGTTGCTTAGAAGGGGTGCTGAACTATAACAATTTGACCCGACCGCATTTTGTCAGTTTTCCCCTCTAATTCTCTACCGGAATGGTACCAGATAAACATGGCCAAATTAAAAAGAATGAGCCAGAATACATTGCTTGAAATGCGTCTCTCAGGACCTGGCAAATTTCTAATTGTTGATCTGTTTAACAAATCGAATACGGTTTAGCGTGGTCGGCACTCTTATCGACAGCGATACGCGCCATCACAGTAGTCAAAATGTTGTGGACTCACGAGGCGTAGCCGAGTGAGTTCACAACAAATTTTGACCACTGTGATGACGCGTATCGTTGTCGATATGAGTACAAACCACGCTAAACCACATGTCGATTTGTTTTTTACCACAATATCAACGTCAAACAAAATCAGAGTGCGAGCTGAAAAAGGCATTGCGTAACACATTGACGCGAGCAGCGTTGTCTGGACTCTTATCGACAACAGCAAATTAGCCAATCAGATTGCGAGATTAGTAGCAATTGTGGTAAAAATATGTTTTTCTCTCGGCAATGGTAAATTTTCAATCCTTCTTCACTCTCTGTTTGCATTCTGTCTGCTATATTTTCTGTATTTTTTTTGTAGCCAAGAGTAAATCAGTCTGGGCCCGGTTGCTCGAAGGCCGATTAGCGCTAACCCGGGGTTAAATTTTAATCCGGGTTTCTGTTTTTTTTTTTTTTGTTCAAACACATTTCTCCGATAACTTTCTCTACTCTTTTAAGAGCAGGCAATCATCAAATTGTAGACAAAAAGAATTAAACTGAATTTGCTTTACCCAGATGGATTCGACCGCCTAGGCCAGTAATGCCAACAAGCCAGCTGTAAGCTTATGGGCGCAAATTGACGTCATTATTTCGTGCTCTGCCATCGCTACGTAAATAACAAAAGTTTAAAATGAATATCAACCGTAAGCCGCTCAAAAAATGACCTTGCTTCGTGGGGGCATTATGTTCTGCGTTTTGGTAAACAACACTGAGTCGTTGGCTACATCATTTTTATTACAGTATTCAGTGTAAACACTGTTACGGCATGACCTCGATTTCTCCACTAGATTTCCGTGCTCAGAGCAAATGCACGGCTGAAAAAATACTGTTTTTTTCTAGCCAAGTGGGCGAATTAACCTCTCTATAATTACATGTAAGGGTTTTAAAAATGTAAGTAGAGAAAAGCGAGGAAACGACCAGTCTCAGAAGCAAAGTGACTCAAGCTCGCGCGCGCTAATGGTCAATTTACTTCAAAAGCCCTCTTTAGATCCGGGAACTCTCTTTAGGCCCGGACTATGTAAATTTCACTAGTTTACCTGTTTAAACATAAACGGATGCTTGTGTTTTGAACAGGTTTTCAATTTAATGTAATTGAATTAAATCAAATTAAGACGGAAGTTTACCAGAATGGAACAAAAGTATCACTTTTAGTGTTCACAATTTTCGGCCATTATCAGAATTGTTAGGAAACTAAGCTGCAACATAATTTAACCTTTCTTGAACTTGCTGACGACACCAAAGAGCGTCTTCGTGCTGGGCTACAAAGTTTTCCTAACACGTAGCAAATTCTCATCCTACCCTAACAGGGATTAGTATAAATCTACTAGCGTTCTATCACGAATGGCTACGCTACTCACTATCTACTCTGTGATAGATAGTGAGTAGCGTACAGTGTGCGCTTTTTAACTGTGAAGACGATTTATATAAAGTTTTGAACGACTAGTAGATTTATACTAAAACAATTAGATTATTCGCTCTCGATTTCTATCCGGTGATAGAAATCTCCAGCTCATAATCTAATTGCTTATTAGTATAAATCTAGTTTTGAACGACTAGTAGATTTATACTTGAACAATTGGATTATTCGCTCTCGATTTCTATCGCACGATAGTTGACGAGGGCGCAGCCCGAGTCAACTATCACGCGCTAGAAATCTCGAGCTCATAATCTAACTGTTTATTAGAATTCAGGGATAGACGATGGTATATCAAGTAGTCGATAAAGCCATTTAACACTTCTAGATCAAATTTAGTTTAATAACTACAGTTTCATTTCCATGCGAACTCTAATTAAATTTATTTAATAGATAATTTATCTCACAGATAATTTATCTCATATATAGATAATTAATCTCATAGATAATTTATTTCATAGATAGTTTGAGCATATTGCATTCATCGCGCCTACCTCTCCTTTACTTTCACGAGAGTCTGTCATGACAGAGTTCAATTTCTGTTCTTGCGAGATATCTCGTTCTCAGCAACAAGTTTTAGCAGGTGGATTTGGTCATAAGCATACGGTGTTGGGGGCTGGGGGCGGGGGCGGGAGGCTGCAGTCCCCCCCCCCCGGCTAGTCTTCGAAATTGCGTAATTTTTGCAATTGCTAGATATCGAAAAGGAGTCCTCGAGATAGAGATATTTACATATCATTTGTTGGTATAGTTTCAGTTACTCTGGAAAAAACAGACCTTTGGGTGTTCTTGCTGACCACAAATGCCTATATTTAAGGCGGGGGTCTACATGAAGGCCGTATTTTGGCTAGGTATTATGGTTTTAACGCAAATATCGTTCACGTTTCAAGCAGTCAAAAATCTCTCTGCTCATCCCACATATCTATGTTTTGGGCTGTTCTGTAAGTTTCTTGGTGATTTTTGGATATATTTGGACATAAAAAGATTTTCTCAAAGGATTAGTCAAATTTATGGAAATAGGAAATTCTGAAGACTGGGATTTGGTGTTGTTTAAAAATTAGGATATGAAGTTGAAAATTGGTAGACGTACACCAAACAGTTGTCCACCAACCTGGGGTGCCCTTTCGGGGGCGTTCAACTGTCTGGTGGTGTTCCATAACCGTTTTTTCCCTTTTAATCCCTCTTTAAACTTCCTAAAATTTCACTTAAATTCAGGTAAACCCCCGCCTTACATCCGAACGAACCAGAGATATTGATCCAAAGTCAATTATTAGAGGCGAATAAACAGGAAATAATTGAAATCCATTCTTGTTTTTTAGCGGAAGGCTTAGAAGGCCATTTTGGGTTTATCTTATAGTACCCACGTCTTTTCATGCCATGGTAAGAACAGCAATATTTAAATTACGCTTCAGTTACTGTAGAAAAACAACGCCCTTTGGAGGCTTCCCAAATTAAAGGTTCTACCTTCAAATGAAGAGAACTATTGATCTTACAGTTACTGAACTCGAGTCAATGACGAATTGCTAGCACCGAATAAACAGGATATATCTAAACTAATTCTTCAACTTGTTTTGTCGCGGAAAGATTAGAGGGCTATTCTAGGCCGATCTTGTAGTACCTGCATATTTTCATTCTTCGATTAATAAGATCATAGTTAGCATTAATCCTGGTGAACGCTGAATTTGCATATTGTAAGTAAAGTTGTCTCCCAGATATCGAAAAGGGTCCTCCAGATAGAGATATTCACATATCATTTGTTGGTATAGTTTCAGTTACTCTAGAGAAATCAGACTTTTGGGTGTTCTTGCTGACCAAAAATGCCTATATTTAAAGGTTTTACGGCCGAATGACCAGAAATATTGATCCAAAGTCACTTTTTAGAGGCGAATAAACAGGAAATAATTGAAATCCATCCTTGTTTATTAGTGGAAGGCTTAGAATGCCATTTTGGGCTTATCTTATAGTACCCACGCCTTTTCATTTTACGGTAAGATTAGTAACACAACTCTATTGTAAAATGTAACACACATCTGCATTATTCCTTATGAGCAGTGAATTTACATATTGCAAGTAAAATTTTCTCCTAGAAATCGGTATTGAGTTCTCGCCAGTAGTGAATTTAAAGCCGCTACGTTCTCAACATGTTCCCAGTGACATGATTCCTGATTTATGTCGTCCGTTAGGAACACTACTGGCATTGTCTGTTAGGGTTAGGGGCATTGCTGTAACCTGGTATACATTTTTACAGATTTAAAACCTCTGGCATGCTTGTTCGAAATTCCCTAATCTTGCGAAATCCAGTTGAGACTAATCCCTGTGAACCTCCATTGCAAGATAGACCCAGTCCAACACCTTGAAAACTGGCAAAAATGGCCTATTAATGCAAGGAGCGGCCAAAGCAGAACGAAACAACTTGGGTGAACTTTTACTTACGCCCATGTCTATTAATCCATTTCCGTCTTCAAGACCAATCATCAAACACGCTAGATCCGTGACTGTGCTCTTAATTTATTCCTTGCACGCTGACGTCACCTCAATGTTTCACCACGCAATTCGTGAGTAACTTATAGCAAACACTGTGGTAAGCCCTCGCCTTGAAAAGGGGTCAATACGAAAGAGGGGGCTTACTGGATATCACAACAACTAGCGCACATAAAAATAGATACTTGGGAATTTAAAAAATTACCAAATCGACGCCAGTTTTTCATACGTCTGTCCTGTTATTGATCATGAGTTTTGTCATAACATTATCAAAGTGGCTGTGGATCCACGAGGCGACAGCCGAGTAGATCCGCAGACTACTTTGACGATGTTATGACGAAATGCATTGTCAATAACAGGACAGACGTATGAAAAACTGGCGACAATTTGTTTTTTTCGATAACAAATTGTCAAATTGTCCGCTCTCGTTCGTTGCCGCATTGCATAAATTATAAATTCATGATAATTAGCCAATGAGCCCGCGGGAGTTTTTGCAGTTATCGCAAAATTAACAAATTCACGTCAGTTTTTCACGCGTCTGTCCTGTTCTTGATCATGAATTTCGTCATAACATTGTCAAAGTAGCTGTGGATCCACGAGTCGATAGCCGAGTGGATCCGCAGACTACTTTGACAATGTTATGACGAAATTCATTGTCAATAACAGTACAGACGCATGAAAAACTGACGACAATTTGTTTTTGACCCTAACAAATTGTCAAATTGACGCATTGCATAAATTATCATTTCATTAAAAATATAAAACAAACAGCGGTGATAAACATTAAAAAAAAAAAAACATGCATTTTATGAACTTGACGTTTCGTATGCTAGTCAACGTGCATTTTCAAAAGTATAACCGTTAAAATTTTTTGGAAAGCTATTTATACTGTATCAATGGGGGTCTGGAGCCTAGACAGAAAAACATCTACAGTAAAAATTTAGACGCTTCAAACGGAAACTGTCTGTAAAGTGAACAATGGAAAAGCTTTCCTTCTAAAGTAAAAGCTCTTCACTCCTGACATTGGCATTCAATGCTGGCTGCAACTTCTGAATAAATAAGGTCTCCTTAACCTTACAATGGTAGTCAGTCTTGCCGGACACCAAAATGTCAAAATGGTCCCATTTGATGTTGTGACCGGTTGTTTTAACGTGATCAGCAATGGCAGAAGAGTGATCATGTTTCGAAAGGGCCTTGAAATGTTCTGTTTTCCGGTCGTGGAGTCTTCGCTTCGTTTTCCCAGTGTAAAAATCATTGCAGTCCCAGCAACTAGCTTTATAAATGACTTTGGATAATTGTGATCGGTTGAGACGGTCCTTGTATTGGAAGGAGGATTTGATGCGCCGGGTGTTTTGAAAAATAACTTTGACATTAACAAAAGAGTAGAAACGATTTACACAAGATTTTAGACGCTTAGCATATATGATTGCTGTGGAGACCTATATAGGGTAGTAAAATAGTAACATCTTTTTGGGGGACAGTTGCTACGGGTTCATTTGGCTTGTTCTTGTTCTTGTTCAGGACACATTGCTATTAAAAGTGATGATGCCCTGAGGGTAGCCATTTTGCAGTAAAAGCCTTTTGAGATCGTCGACAGCAGATTGTAATAATGAAGCGGTGGAGCAAATACAGAAGCATCGATAGGTTAGCGTGCGCATAAGTTGATTTTGTATTTGCGGGGTGTAAATGAATCCCATTTGGTATAGAGTTCAGTAAATGTCTTCTTCCGGTAAACAGATGAAATGAAAGTGTTGTTTGGGCAGCGTTTAACTAGAAAGTCCAAAAACGGAATCTCTTTGGCTTGTTCAAATTCAGTGGTGAATTTGATGCTATTGTGACGGCTCTTGAGGTACGTCAAAAACTCACTAGCAGTGTCTTTGCTGTCAAACATGGAAAAAGCGTGAGTGTCATCAACATATCTATACCAAAGTGTAGGGAGAAATCTGAGACTATTAATTATCCATCTTTCTTCAAAGTCACACATGAAAATATTAGCCAAAACGGGGCCTAAAGGTGACCCCATGGCAACACCATCAATCTGGTCGTAATACTGACCATCGAGGATAAAGTCGCTACTCTACTCTACTCTACTCCACTCCACTCCACTCCACTCCACTCTACTCTACTCTACTCTACTCTGCTCTGCTCTGCTCTGCTCTGCTCTGCTCTACTCTGCTCTGCTCTGCTCTGCTCTGCTCTGCTCTGCTCTGCTCTGCTCTGCTCTGCTCTGCTCTGCTCTGCTCTGCTCTGCTCTACTCTACTCTACTCTGCTCTGCTCTGCTCTGCT
>Ga0126338_10000121_pt1 | contig 30074 bp, 23 predicted proteins | sample OrbCmetagenome_2_FD_92529 | JGI IMG/M metagenome (GOLD analysis project Ga0126338, IMG submission 92529) | Coral microbial communities from Petempiche,Puerto Morelos, Mexico - Orbicella C C metagenome | ecosystem: Host-associated > Invertebrates > Cnidaria > Coral | place: Petempiche,Puerto... | reverse complement strand
TTGTTTTTTAAAGGTGGGGTGGGTGGTGTTACACTTCTTTGCACAAAGCCCCAAAAAAACCTTTTTTAAAAGGGCCCTTTTAAAAAAAAAACCCCTTTTTTTATGGGGGGCCCCCCCCCCCCCCCACCCCCCACCTAGATTAGGCTAACCAGCAACCAAGGACTTTGAAAAAGACTATGACATTTGTATACAGTATTTTCAATTGTAGAAACCCTTGGGTTTATACTACAAGTATTTCAGTTGAGTTTTGTCTTTTCGCGACTCTCTAGGGTGCTCTTCGAGAAATCAGAAAGGATAACCAGTTCCTCGCGAAACAAAAGCTAAAAGAACAGTTAGAGAAGTAAGTGAAAATGTTGCGTTTTGTCAGTGTGTTAGTGGAGAGCCTAGCACAGGTTTGGCGGGATGCGGGATGAGAGTGAAAATAGAGGCGGGACGCTGGGATAAAAACAATTCGGCGGGAGCGGGATTTGCTCATTTTGACAGAAGGGATGCGGGACAGTTAGGAAGTACAGAAAATCACGCGTTACGGACTTGACGCGGAGAAGTGCAGCTCTAAAGGCCTATGTTGGACCCTCTTAGTGCTGGTGTATCAGCTCTGCAGCAGTGTAATAAGTTCAAGTTTTACCTTCCCACGGACTAGCTATTCGCTCTACTTAAAACCGTTATTAAATGTTGTCTTTTCTCATTTTCTAGGGACGCAGAGCGCATGCGTAAAGTGAAGGAAATAGAGCATATGTTATCCAATCAGCAAGCAGAAACGAACGCTCTGAACAGAAAGAAAAGGAAACTGGGAAAGTAGCTGTAAGAACGTGGCACGTGACTTGCGTGGTCAGTCAACCCGATTCGATCGACATCCGCACTATCAATGTTTGCCGATGGAGTTGAAAATGCGTCCTCCATGTGGTGCTTCAACCTCTTCGTCTTACTTCGTAGAAGCATTTTCATTCAGGACTAGCCACATAAGGCTACCAGTCCTCACAATGAGGAGGACCAGTAACCCTGTCATCCTTAGCGATGGTCGAATTTCAATTTCTCTGTACTTTATTCCACCAAATTTGAGTCGCGAGGTTGTGAGAATGAAAGACCTTGTCATCCCTGAAAAAGAATCGGTAACTTCCGTCCTCGTTTTGTTACTAACAGAACGGACAAAATGAATGCCGAACGTTTTGTGTAACGTAACCCAGGTAGTCTTATCGTCCATAGGCGCCTCAAGCACCAGCTGTGAGATGATCATCTTGCGTAATAGCGGTCTTGGGAAATCGAGAAATATAAGAGTTTGTATGGGAATATTTATGATCGCTCAAAGGTAGCAAAAATACTATAAAGTTCTCAATAAAAAATACCTCACCTTAACTCCACAGTGTATTGCTTGCTGTATGACCGCTTACTTCACAGAAACGAGGCCATTTTAGCGAGTTATCGCTTACTGGGGAGTAGGAAAATTAGGAAGCGGTAGCTCGCTAAAATCGCTTCAAATCAGCGGAAAAAGCGAACGGACAACAAGCAATGCATTGCGGATTAAAGAGAGGGCGTTTTTATGAAGAGCTTTGTAGTATTTGTGTGTTCAAAAACCGATCATAAATATTCCAATACAAAGTCTTATAATTTCGCCATGACCACTATTACGCAAGATTGGTTCGAGACTATATAGACAGAGACCCAGGGCTGATTAATTTTCGTTTCAGACCCTGGTACCCGGGCTGTCATGTTATTAATTTCCTTGAATTCAATATTACTACAGTGATGGCCTTGGAATGACAATTCTGGTCCAAACACAAATAAATATGTCCAACCATACAATAACTACAGATGTTGATATTACTAAACATGATTACACTGGCAAACGACAGTGCACGTGTCATGCGTGAAAAATAGATGTCACGTAAACTACTGATGCCAATGTTCTCTCTAAGTTACGTAAAAAATTGGGCAGGTTAACTTAGGATAAACACGACTATAATTAATTTATGTTTTCTTTTTCGCTGCTGAAACAAACTGAGGTAGGGGAGGGGCTACATTAGAAACTGCTTATAACATTTATGTTGGTGTTATTTTGGGTAGTTTTAAAGCGCAATAATTTCCCCCCTCCCCTGAAAAAAGTTGTCTATTAATACTTCACGATTGATAGAATACCTTTTGTTCATTTGGCAACATTTACGTCTTGTGCCAAAAATATTTCGGAAAATGCAATCTTAAATACTTCCTGTTGATTACATTTGGTTATCTGGGTCATCACTTTTCAAACGGTTAAAGCAATGAGCCATTAACAAAAGCGATATAACGGAAGTGGATCGCTGTAAGGTTCCTCGGCTGGAAAACGAAACTTATTTGTTATCCATGATCCTGTTAAAGCACCGGTGTATCATTCCTTCGCTGACGACTCCCGTCCACTGCTCAAGCTATCTAGAAATAAAAGAGGGGCGAACCAAGGTTTAGTGATCGACCTTCGCGAAAATTTTGAAACATCGAGGTTGGACTTGAGTTCGAGTTCGACTTAGACTTTTCAACTCGAAGTCCAAAGCCTGCCGAACATCTGTCATTTCTGAAAATAGTAATTACGTTATGTAGGTTTGCACGGACAAGGGTGGCCTTGGGGCCAGGGGCTTTGGTTGTACGGCAAAAAGGGGGAGGGGTTATATTGGGTATATATACCGTGCTCCCCAAGGGTAAACAGTATTTTAGCACTAATAATATTATTAATCTTTGAAATATCAGGCTTTTACATGTAATTTCTGGTTTGATGCAAGAGTTTTGATTCCTTTTCTCGGGAGTTTTTTATTTAGTCATATTTTTGTGTGTGTGTATTTTGGGGGAAAAGGGTTAGTGCCGCCTATTGCGAAATTTTGAAAAGTATAATACCGAAGTATACGACTATCCCCCCTCCCCCTAATGATCAAATGTTCTCCTTTTGATTTTGGTTTTATAAATTCTGAGAAACGGCATTGGCCGAGTGATTCAGTTTATGCGGCTGGTCAATTTATATGAGAATTAATGCGTCGAACGCGTAAACCCTTTCAAAGATCATTCTTTTCCTCCGAATTGTATTACATGTTGTAATTGTCTTGGGACAGAAATGCCTGCGAAGAAACAGAAGGAAGTATCGTCAAATGAGAAGACAACAGCTAACGTAGGGAAGAGAACTGCACAGGTTGGTTCGACTCTTTCACATCACCGTCTTGTTGAATTCTTATTCCTTAAATTTTAATAACACCTGCTATTTGCTGTTGAGCCTCCTTGTTTTGAGCTGTTTTAGCAATGCCCACGCGTGACGTGCGACGTGTTGCTGAGTACTCGTGTTGCGTTACATCATTTTACGCTGCAAACAGCGGTATTACTTGACTTAAAGATCGAAAGCTTGAAGAAACACATCGTTCAGGAATTTATGGTGTATTTTATTTTCATTTGACTCCTAAAAAACAATCGCAGCTAATCGCTAAAATTCCATTACGTATGTTTAAAAATACGCAACATGGTCCAACAACAATCCTTACTCTCTCGTGACCTTAGGCGACCTATGTGTTTTAATAGCCTTGAGACTCACGTGAGCGCACTGTTTCAGGAATCAAGCGCACAGGCTACCCAAGCTCCTAATGTTATCCCTTTTTTTTCATTCTTATGTGAACGTTCAGCCTAACGTGCACGTGACATATGGCATATACTATTAAATAATGACCGTATGAATGAGTTGCCAGTAATCGGATACCCGTGTTTGCGCGGAGAACTCTGGGTTACAACGGTTTGAATTTATACAGGTTTGTATGAGAACTGATGCAACGGCTTTGCTTGAAAAGTCAATTATTCTTATATTTTGTGAATAAATCTACTTACCCTGTTGCTGTGTTGTATTCCTTGTTGTTTGCCAGCTCCTCAGGCCGATCTAACGGGATTTCGGCGAGTTATCGTTCTGTGTGGGTTTCCACTTTCTTTTTAGAAAGTGGAAACTTTATAAATTCAAACCGTTGTAACACAACACCTCCATATGCTGCAGGGCCAGAGTCACGTTTCGCGTAGTCAAAATTCGGTCGTTGTATAATAGTATATGCCATATGTCACGTTAGGCTGAACGTTGGCATAAAAGTGAAAAAAAAAGATAACATTGAGAGCTTGGGTAGCCTGTGTCAAGCGTTGCGTTACCGTGCTCCAAGTGTTGTGTAAACTGACCTTCGGTCGTCTGTTCATTGAATCACATGACAAGTCATGTGCCTGACGTATGCCCGCTTGCGTCAGCCAAAACAAACCGCGCTAACCGGTAGTTCCGCTTGGTAGCTTTCGTAGAATCGATTGCTCTCTGTGGAATGAAACTACGATTCTTTATAGTTAAACTTAAATCCTACTAGAAGGGAAAGCACTTCCATAAAATGACGATTACACCTAAAAAGAACTCTGAGGTATGTTTCTCTGTAAGATAACTGATATGGTTATGATTACGTCCTTACACATTTCGCGCGGGCCATCGACCGCGAAGACGCGAAGCTGTATGCATGTTAGTTTAAGGTCTGTAAAGCTCTTTTTGCCGAAACATCCAAAAGTAAAATTATATTTGTCAGTCGTTCTGTGGCATTCAAGTTGTTAGGGCCTCGATTTTTTTTGAAAAACCTGTCCGGCTGCCGGACATAGAGACACAGCGTTATATATGATAAAGAATCTTGTGATTGTCTTGTGCTGTGAAACGTAAGTTTAATCGATTTATTTCGTATTATGTTACACATGTTTCTAGATAGTGAAAGTGGACGTGAATAATCCTAAACTTCATATTTGCTCAGGAAGCAAGTTTGTCGACTACGAGATCACAATTGAGGTAGGAATTGCATTTTTTAGTGACACGAATTAAAATGTTTAATAATTTGCAATCCTCTCTTGGATAAACAAGGTAAGTCTTGTTGGATCTCATACTGCTTCTTTCTCTCCAGACTACCAACAAGGCTTTCTTCAGAAAATTTTCCAGCGTCAGGAGAAGATATTCGGAATTTTGCTGGCTTAGAACAAAGTTATCCAGTACAGAGATCAATGGATTTGGAAGGTATATAATAAAATTCTCTCAACACGTTTGCCTCCAATCCCAGGTATCATGGTTATAAGAGTTGAAAAGTTGATCAGCTCAGAAATGTTGCATGTCTTTAATGCCAGTAAGATCAATACTATTTGCAGAGTTCTTTTTGTTGGAACAGATAATGTATTTTTTATTCTTGTCATTTCACGTGCAAATTGCTTGTCACTGATTCCCCTATCTATCACTTGTTTTGTCTCATCAGGGAGCAGAATATTCCATGCCTACCTCCAAAGAGTTATTTTAGCAGATTTGATAAAGAAGTGATCGATTCAAGACAGGAGGGATTGCAGGATTTCTTAAATGAGTGAGTATCATATTTGTTTTGAGAAAATCAAGCAACACCCTGGGTACTTGTGCTATGTTGCAGAAAAATTAATTTACAATGAGATTGTTGTGGTGAAATTTGACCCGACTGATTCAGACATGTTAAATATTATTCCCAAATATTGATTCATCTCAGTGGAAAGGCAAATTTTTGCATCTATTCAGAAATGTTACTAAATTGCACTTGCTGCTGACAGAAGAGAAGAGAAGAGAATAAGAAAAGCTGGCGATGTTATTTTAACAGCATGATTCAAAGTATTAAGGAAATCTTATAAGGGGCAAATGCTATAGGACAAAACCCCTTATATGCCATGGAACTGCACTTATGAAAAAAAATTCAGGGGAAAGCAGATATTGCAGAGTGAAACGAAAAAGTTATCAACGTTTTCTTTTTGTTAAGTTCGTGATGTCATTTCTGGATATTAAAAAGCCTTGCACAATTATTGCAAATTTTCATTATCACGTTGTGAGACAGCTGAAACAAAAGATCATCTGAAACCCTTAATGAACTGGACATTGAATATCACAGCAAGCACTGAATGAGGTTTTCAAGTCTTTCAATATCCTTTCAGCAAGGTGTTAAAGATAACAGAATAGGTGACAGTTCCTGAACAATATTACAGTAGTTACATTTATTTACCCAAATGTTTAAGGGGCTACCCTGATGAAATTGTTTTGTCTCGTATTGCCCAACCAACACCATTTTTTGAAAAGGTAAAAAAGAAGCCCCAATTCATTGTCTGCCCTCTATTTTTTTTTATCAAATTCATGACTTGTGAAAGTATAAATTATCAGATGAGATCTTCAACACTTTTTGGAGGCACAAGGTCTCAGCACTAGATATTAAGTTATGAATAAGGCCCCTACCCTTGAAATTGGTTCTTAATTGAGTGCCCTAAAACCAAAACCAAACCAAAGTTATCACTCAGGCCAATCACAAAGGACACAGACAATTGAATGAACCAATCAAAACTCAAAGTAAAGTAATATGACTTACACAACGTTTGGGAAAGCATGTGTGAGCGAGTCATGGTTGGTTTTGGTTTTACTTCTGATTTTGGATGCAAAAGTGGCGCAAGTTTTTTTAAGCCAATTGAGTAGTGCAGCAATGTAATTACCAATTACTTATTGACACTGAAGTGAAAACTGCAATAATAGATTAATTTCTGTAATCAATATTAATATGGCTCTAAGGCCTAGGGGACTAACATAAAAGAAATCAAATTGAGGTTTGACACAAATGAGCATCTTCTTTTCAGTCCTTAAGCATTAGAGTTTTTACAATATTGAAGCTATATGTGCATGAGAGAGCAAATGGGAAAGAAATTATCTTATAAAGAAGTCCTATATAGGCCACTGCAGAAGCACAAATCTGCATCCATCTTTCTCTTATTTTGACATAAAGTGTGTGGTAAAAGCATTTTTCCTGGTCATTGAAGCTTTAATTATTATTTTAATGTTTTGTATTGCAGAATTGTGAAAGTCAATGACTTTCTTTCGTTTGCTGGTCTTCACTTATTCCTACAAACTCAGCTTCCAATACAAGAAATCAATGGCTTTCTTGAAGGAAAGTATGGAGAGCATGCCTCGGTGGAAGAGCTGATAACCTCACAAGAACTGGGGGATTCTAATGAGGAAGACAAATTATGTCATGTCTGTTTAAGTGAGGATTGCACATTGCTTAACTCTTGTAATTGGGACATTACATCAGCAGATAACATTTCAACTCATTCAGAGTCTTCTGAACTTGGTTCTGAAAAATTTCTATCTGATAGCTACAGTAGTTCTTTGGGATATCTTTCAAGTTCTGCAGAAAACAGCAGTTTCATGTACACCATGTATAGATAACTGCAAAAGGATAGTGTCTACATGTAGGACCTAATTATCGAGGCTCTATCATTGCATGTGACTTGAAAAATGTTGTCCTGAAGTTTTCAAGTTTGTTATTTAAAGCCCATCACAGTCTGCCTTGGCAGTCTTTGTACCATCTTTGTTTCCTTTTTGGCATTTTATACCTTCATATAGAAAACTGGTAATGATTAAAAGAGTAGCTTGCCTTCTTTATTGGGCTATTCTTACATACCACTTAATGTCTTTTGTGCAGCTTTCCTGAAACCAGCAATTAGTCAGATTAATTTTCATGAAACATTAATTTATTAAGAACCTTGTAACACATCATAAGACAATGTAATGGACAAACACACTGTGTCACAAGTTGCTACATTTGTTGCAGGAAGTGCAACCACTTGAGAAACTTGTCCTGCAAAAGTGGTACTCCAATCAAAGGCCAGCATCTGTGTGTGGAGTCCATTGGATGGTAGTGTGGCCAATCAAAAGTCTCTTTGCATCAGAAATAGTAATAACGCAAAGTATTGTAACATTTGAATTTGGGTGAAAGTTGAAGAGAGAGTTCTTCACAATAATATTGATATTCACCAAGAAAAATTGCAGCATAAAATTATTATTATTATGTTATCATCATGATAACTTGTTCACAGTTGATGTACAGAGATACATATCTGGAAAAGGCTTTATTTCTATTTTTGAATTACTGAACAGTATTTTTCATACAGTGTTAGACATAAAATTATTAATTTATTAGAAATAAGTTTTATTTATTGCTAGTACAGTGAATATAAATACTTGAGTCATTATGTGGTTCTGTTTTTAGTTCATAAAGTGCAACCAATCAAATGAATGCTACTGAGCTGTACCCGGTACTTGCATGGGATATTGTTGTATGTGAGTGGAATTTTAACAGCATTTTTCACTCTTAATTATTTGGAGGGAAAGGGTTTTTCATAAAATGAATCATCTGTTAATATGTCTTAAAGGGACTAGGTCACAGTATTTTTAGGGTAATTATATTTAGTTTTATCCACAAAATCTCAGTCATTTAATCAATCATGGAATGGGATGTCTTCTGAGGCATTCATTGAATGTCTGGAAGTGGTTACTTCTGAGCATTAATTCAGGGCTTAGAAAAAAACTTGAATTCCTTCCAACTTGACCTTCGGACAAGTACCTCTCAAATTTTGGTTGCCCAGCGGCAAGTCTTAGTTTACTATTTTTAATGTAGTTGTCACTGAGCCTTGCCCAGCTGGCAAGTGAGAATAGAAAGTTACTTGCCTGGTAGAAAAATCTACTTGTCCTGGTCAACTGGACGACACTTTTGTCAAGCCTTGATGATAGATGACACTTTGATACATAAACTTTTGAAAAGAAGGGCTGCTGTTTTTCAAGCTCACTCTAATGTAATCTGTTTTAATCTTCAAGTTTGCCATTCCCATGTCTGGCTTTCCTGTGTGTTTTTTTTTTAAATTCTAAAGTTTTAAGGCATACTGTGTTACTGTGACATTTCACTTGACTTCATGACAATACAATAAGATTTAATAGGATCTTCATACCTAATTTACAAAAATATTGCAGTTAGAAATTACAATAACCAGTAGGTAAGAGCTGAAATTGCCTAAAATTAGGTGACCTAGCCCTTTTAATTAAGTGATTAAGCTTAGAAAGTATCACTTTATTACTTTAAAAGTAAAATGTTGCTATTAATTTTTGTTTATATACTTTGTCAAGTGTTCATCCACACAAATACATTCAACATGCTGTTTCTTCTGTTAGCATTTTCTTTTACCCTTATTATTGGGGCAATAAATATCTTGTTTCTCAACTCATGCGGTCTATTTAGAAGAATCTTGACCTTGTCAGTGAAGAGACCTCCCATATTGACCTACACAGATCATAAAATGACCACTGTTCTAATGATTCTATTTATTGCTCTGGGTGCCAATTTACTTTTAATAGCTGTCAGTGAATGACAATAAAAACTCAGTGTAATGCAAGAACTGAAACATCGGGTGTTTGCATGGTCAGTGAAAATAATCATAACACCATTGATTCCAAGTATGTTCACATTACATTGAGATGAGAAAGTAGTTTAAATATATAATTGGTGTACCTGCCACTTGTAAGCCCTGGGCTTATACAACAGTCTTCATAAGGGCTTCTAGATAGACTTGTAATAGGAGGGGCACATTTCGAAACAAGCTAGAGAGCCTGCACATGTTGATCAAAATAGTTTTTTTTTTCATTCAGCTTTGGTAATGGAGCTGGAAGGAGGGCACTAGACAAAATAATAGCTGAAAGACACTGCAGGCAAGTTGATTGGAATACAGTGTATGATTGACAAATTGATGTCAGTTTTTTATGGGTCTGTGCTCTTATTGATGACAAATTGCGTCACAACATTGTTAAAGTGGCTGTAGAACTGCGAGCTACAGGCAAGTGGTTCGGTAGTAAACTTGGACAATGTAATGACGCAATAAATTATCATCAACAAGAGGACAGACGAAACACTGATGTCAATTTGTTTTTACAATAACAAGACCCCATCATGGTCAAATGCCGGGAATAAATAAGGAGAAAAGATGCCCTAAACTTGCCATAAACAAAGATAAAACATTGTCAATAGCTTTTCTCGCTTTTTGATTGGCTGCCTAAAAAAGTCCATAAAATCTCATTGGTTAAAAAGTTGACAGTTTGAAAGTTGAACTTGAAAGCTTGTAGAAATTAAAATTTTATCCGCCTGTCCTCTTAATGATGATAAAAATGAGCCAATCAGCGCAAAAGGAATTAGACAATGTTGTAAAATAACCTATTGAGAAAAAAAAAACATTCTAAACTTGAAACTATTTATCACTTTGTTGGAAGATATAGTTCATTTCTTTTTATGTACTCAATTACAGGATCGGGAACCAAATACTTCACACTTTCACCTCTTCTAATAGCTCTCCTGAAAAAAGCAAACAAAAAGTAGAACACCATCAGAGTGTGTTCAGTCTTATGTGAGTAATTAAAATAACCCTAACACCCTTGACATTATAGATTTGTGGATTTGGTGGGCAAATTTCCCTACAAAGCTATCACTCATACTGAGTATGCCACTTGAAGGAACATTTTGTGATGACCAAAACCAGCTTGACTGGCCAACTGGTTATCCAAAGGATGGGCAAAACCATGTTTACATTATATGATTTTTTTTTTTATGAATTTATTTTTACACACAGCAAAAAAAACTTCTCATTCTATATTAATAGTAATAAATGAATATAAAACAGAACCTGATCTTTGTAGCACTGACATCATTTGAAATCCACTCTGTGACAATGTGAATGTTATTCTGCAGGGCATCACAAAGCAAAATGGTCAGCACTAAATATAATAATATTTCAAAATAGTATTTTTAATTTAGTCAAACAAAATTGAAATTTTCAACCACAAAAATGTTAAGCATCTACTTACTTTGTGCTTAGTAAGAACATCTGACTCATAGATGAAAGATTCTGGGTTTGAGCCTACTCGAGATATGACAACAAGACCATGTTTTCCAACAATTTTCTCAATCTGTAAACAGCAAGAGGTACAAACATCACTCAGTGATCCAAAAAAATATAGTATTAATAACGGAAGGATTCTTACATGTAAAAGAAGTGCATGAATAGAAAATGGGTGTAGATTCATCAAATGATAGTGGTAACTAGTCACACTTTTGCCAGTTAATTACAAGTTGTTTGCAGAGCATTTTTCATGTCGTCATTCTTTTAATTTGTAGTCATATCAAATCGTCAAAAATAGTGCATGACTGTAAGTTACAGCTTTATAGCTAGTACCTGACAGAAACAGTTCTACTTTCACATGCTGTTTCAAGAGATCTGTTGGCTTCATAATGTTCACAGTTGTCATGAATAAGAGTCTTTTCCACAAACTTAAAGACATCACATCAAATAATTTGTGATCATCAAGGGTGATTTTAAAATGTTTTAACAAAACAGACTGGCTACATGACTTTGTATACCTAAAAGCTATTTGCAACTTACATCCTCATCTTTCCATAGATTTGGAACAGCAAATGACTCCAAAAGATCAGCACCACAAAGTAACTTTACCACTAAAGGACTAGAACCTAATAGGCAAAACAGATGTACCAAAGTAAATTACATTAATTTTTTATTTGTACACATGCACATTATTTTGACCAAGTTTTACAAGAGTTCCAGTATTCATTAACCAACCACAGTGCATATGTACATTCTTTTAAAAAATCTGACTGACTGAGGTGAATTTATAATAATTATTATTGTGTGGATTCTAGGGGTGAGGGTTGTAAGTTCTCACTTCCCTCTCTACATCAAGTCATTAAAAAATATGTCTTGTTCAGCGGGGATATGTAACTTTGGCCCTCATATTTACACCTCTCCTGTAGTCCTGCCACATACTGAACTCACCCCAATCCCCCAAGGCAGCCACCTTATTAGGTCTCTCTCTCTCTCTCTCTCTCTCTCTCTTGCACCAGGGAGCAAGAAGAAAAGAGACCCTAAAGTGATGATGCAATAACAAAAAAAGACAACAAACAAACTCATTTCAAGAGCTACTAATACTAACCGATTTTCCAGTGGGTCAATCATAAGATGTTACACTCTAGCAGAACCTTGCCCTTTCTTGATCCCAGCCCTTGGGGGGACTCCCATGTGAAAAGGTTGAGGAAGCTTGTCGGAAAATTTGAATTAAGCCCCTAAAGGAGACCCACCCGGGCATAGCTCAAGCTCTGTTTGACCCCTAAAAGATACCACTTAAAACGGAAGGGCTCTTGTAGCAGCCACTGTTCAGGAAGGGAGCCGATGCTTGCAGACCGAACTCAAGAGACCAGCAGAAATCAAGCCTAAAAACAGAAATAAGAGCATTTTCTAAATTGCTGTTTCTTTGAATGCACCCTAAAAGATACTTTGGCAGCTAAAAATAGTGGCATTTCATCATGGACACCCTAAGTGAAACCAGAATCCTTGATTTATACCACTAAGCAATACAACAAGTATTCCTGACCTTTTCACATGGGAATCCCCCCACCCCCAGAATCCCATCACTACTGACAACATATTGAGAAATAATTACCTGTAAATTTATTAGCAGCATTCTCTGTCATATGATCTAGAACCTTGGCTGTCTCTGTCCAACAATCTAGTTTACTTTCCCAGCTATCAACGCTGTCCAAAGAAAAGAATTATTATCAGAAAATACGAACACACCCAGTACCACAGATCTGTTAACAGTAAGTTGGTCATAAAGGATTTAGAAGAACAGACTTATTTACCTAATCCACTCTGATGTTTCAACTCCCAGTTGACACATTTCAACTCTGTGCTTTGATTCAACAAGGTCCTAGAAGTGGAACATAATAAGATTCAGAGCAGACAGGTATAGATCTATATATTTTAAAGGGTGAACTATATTCCAATGAACAACCCTGACAGGTAAACCATGCTCTTATCTGTCATGCCGATAATGCAAGTTGTCTTTAAAAGCATGGGATGTATGCACTGAATCAACTGCAAGTTATCAGCAGGGAAGGGGAAGGTGGGACTTCCAAATAAAATTTACTGAAATGATCAAAATAAGTTTTAAAAGGTAACAGAAACCTGTTTTGAAGGCATGGAAATCATTTTCAGCCCTAAAAGCTAACTTCCAATTGTTTTTAGTATGTCAGTCCTGTTATATTTTAGTCAGGCTTACACTCTATGTGCTACTTGCTATCTAAGAATGAAAAGGATTATGTACATACATATCATACCCTATAAAAGGTACAAGAACCACTTTTAACGGTGGTCATGTTAGTTTTGAACACACTAAGTGATTCCAAACCACCAAATTCAACCTCTAAAAGGTATGACATGATCACCCCCTTCACTCTTCAAGTTCATCCACCCCACCCCCTCCAAGGGTCAATTGACTAGGCAGGGGCACCCGCATGTGAGGAAATCATTACTGGGAGAGGACTAAAAAAGATGAGGCTTAGAGCTAGATAATTTAGCAAATTTTTGTGACAACTCTTTAAAGCATAAATTGATATGATCTATAAAAAGGAAGGCTAACTATTAAAGGACCCATACGTTATGCAGCTAGTGCACAGCATGTTGCTTTGCATTTTAGCTTAATTTCTCTGAATTGCAAATGATTATTTTTCCGAAACAGGAACCAGCTGCAATCAGGAGTGTTTTGAGCAAATATTTAACAAAGAAAATGCAAACAACTTAAAGTTAGCTTAAGCATAATTTAGTTGTTATTCAAATACACATGGTCGACAGCTCGACAGAAGACGAACTCATGATCAAATATGCGCGATTCGCTATATAACCTTCTTCTTGTAAGCATCGTTTACTGGTGAAAATATTCCTTGTACCACCGTGTAAATTCCTGTTTTATGAAGAGCATCGCGAGCTATTTCTGCAAAAGAATTAAAATGACCATTCAGAATAGAAACATCATGTCAGAAGCTAAGTAAAACTTAAGCTTAATTGAGCATAATTAATCGACATTAAAGAAAGAGACCGGAAACACGCCAAACATAATAAGTGGTAAATGAGGAATATTGAATTTTTGAAAATCTTATCGTTACCAAACATCCTCAGATGAAGGAAAGTGATAGGATTAAAAGATCCACAACTCAATAACACGACTCTGGTCTTGGAAGCAGTTGCAGCGGCCATCTTGTTTTTTGGACCATATTAGTCGATACGGAAATATCGATTACCTTATACTTTGTTGCCCCTGGTTACGCCATACCCCATAATACTTCTTACTGCAAGGAAGGAAAAACATGGAGGACGTTCGATGAAGTATGGAGATTAAGAATGTAATCTCAGATTTTGGTGGTTTATGAGCGAAGCACGGTTCTTGTTTACCTTTTGCCAGATAAAGCCGATGTCAAGGAGAATATTTCATTCTGTATTTCCTTGTTAAGGTAAGAAACAATTCGTTTATAAAGGGCAAATATTTCTCTAATGAATCTTCTTCGAGAGACGATTCACTCAATGGAGTTCACTGTATTGCACTTGGATGGCGTCTCCTTGGGAGTTATTGCTTAGTGCCATTTGTATCTTAAGAAAGGGTCTTAAATTCTAAAGGCGTCACTGGCAATTTTTTCTGGAGAATGGACACAAGAAGGTTATAAATGTATGTGTATAAATATATTTATGTATGTTTCTAGTTCTGACCATGTAGATGGATTGAATAATTTATGACAATATTAGCCACAACAGGAGATGTCAAAACAAGGTCTTCAGAGGACGCGAATAGGATTTTAGGGATCTTCTTTTACCTTTTTAGACTTAAAAAGACATTTTATGGTATCAAACGGGTTCCTTTTGTGTTGCAATGTTATGGCTCTCTCGGCCCTTTTATCTCCGACAATTTCAAAACGCGTAAAGGGCAAAACTATAGGTCAAATAATTATTGCTTTATAAAAGTACATACATCTCAAGGTAAACAGCAGTTATTCTATTTAATTTTTTTTTTTTTTAGCGACCCGACGATGTAAACGATGAGTGATTTTTCTAAAACGTAATGTTATTTAGAAATCTCTCTAGTCTGTGTAATTTACTTAAAAAAAATTAATAATTCGCGCGTACTTATCGATTTCTTTATGTTTTGTTCTAGTATCTTTAGGGTTTCTAAAATGCAGAAACCTAGCAGTGCTCGCTCTGAGTTTATTGTAGGAGGAAAATATAAATTGGTGCGGAAAATAGGCAGTGGTTCATTTGGAGATATCTACCAAGGAATAAATATTACGAATGGCGAGGTTTGTATTGAGCAATATCAAAGTGTGCCTACCTGTATCTCCTGCCAGCTCTTTTGTCTCGTAATTTTTAATTTCAGTCAACTTTGACCTTCAATTATTGAAAGAACATCGCTATGTTAGCGTCCTTGTAAGTGTGAAATATTATTTAATGAATGATATAAAATTTGGCCCAGCGTATATAAAAGAAAAGAAAACAAAAGAAAATCTGTATTTCATGACTGTCATACATGTATAAATGCCAGAATAATTATATATGTTATAAATGAATTTGCTTTATCCAGAAATTGCAATCATCTATACATGCTCCACACAAAATGCATGTAGATTTATAGACCCATGAACATTCTTACACAGAGCTCAGTCTCTGAAGATTGCAATCCCTATTTTATTTTGTTTGTTCATTCAACTCCAAAAGCCTGATTGAGGAGTTTTCATGAGGTCTCAGTGTTTTTATCGTAATATGCATTCTACCCCAAAGATATAATTACTAAAACAGGTGAAATAAATACAAATAGAACCATACTTTGACTCTAGTTTAAAATCCATTACACAGACATGGGGTATGTTTTGATACAGGAAGTTAATTTCTCACCCTAGAAATTGAAATAACTGTGGCCTATTTTCTGTTTGTTAATCTTACAGGAAGTAGCTGTAAAGCTTGAGTCTCAGAAAGCAAGACATCCTCAACTGCTGTATGAGTCTAAACTCTATAAAATATTACAAGGAGGAATTGGTATTCCAAAATTTAGGTATGGTATATAGCATGTGCAGTGCATTATTATACAAATTTAATGCAAAGCACAAAACAGCAAACCCTGGATTCATTTTCTCAGAAGTGTTTTCTTTTTATGAACAAGGGGAGAGGAATAGTGGAGCTGGTAGGTGGGTTATAAAAACTTTTCAGGGCAAGAAAAAATATTTCAAGGCTGTGCCCTGAAAAATATGATACAACCAATGCATTACATTGAACACAGTCAAAGGCTAAAGGATGTTTCAACTTCACAGATCTATGGATATACAAAAACACTGAATTGAGCCATTTTTGGCAAGTGTTAACTTGACATTGTGTTTACTGAAACCGGGGCCACCTAGACAATGAAAACCAATCAGATGACAGAACTTAAACAATAGATTCTAACATTTTCAGATCCAGCCAATCAAATGTATGGTACAAAATAATGAAATGTCAACTTGTTTGTTGTACAGTGATGTTTATGCAGTAAATGAACTGTTATACCATGCAAGAGAAATCAAATGAAGGGAGGAAAATTATTGCGTGACTGTCTTTATCGACATGTTGAGTCTCGAAAAGGATGTTACCTTCCAACGTTGTTCCCAGGGTGTCTCCCTCTGGTTACAAGGTTGATTTCTTGGCTGGGCAACTTACTTTGTTTTTCTTGAGGTCCCGGGAAAGATGGTTGTACGTGTTACTGGAGGTCTCTGTATCTGAGATAGAGGTGGGGCTTACTATCAGGGGAAGGAAAAGTGACTTAGAATGGTTAACATGCTGGATGCAAGACTGAGAGGTCTGGCTTTATACATGTTTCCTAGGCAGGGTCACTGTGTTGTTCTCATGGGAAAAGTTCTCTTCTTTCTCTTTGCTAGCCAGTATTAAGAATAAGGATTGGAATAAGGATAGGAATAATTATTGCTATCTCATGAAAACAAATTATAGGTACTTTCTTCTTGATGACTGTAATGATGCATACTTGTCTCTGAGTGTGGTGCTGTTTTGTCAACAGATGGTTTGGTCAAGAGAGAGATTACAATGTATTAGTGATAGACTTATTAGGACCCAGCTTAGAAGATCTTTTCAATTTCTGCTCAAGAAAGTTCACAATGAAAACTGTGCTCATGTTAGCTGATCAGGTGAGAGTTATGTGAAGGTTGCCATGGAGAAGTTCTAACCATGAGAAACATGCTAGACTATTATAAAAAATATTGTGTTTTTTTTTTTGTCTCTGAGCCAAAATTCTAATAAATAAAATTAATAGGACAGTGTTTACTTAGTGCTAAAGGTGATTATTAACTGTGTTTTTAATTATTATTAGAAAACAAAACAAATACCTTGCAAGATCAGTATTTTAATTACTTGGGTCTCCGTAGGAAAGCTGAGTCATAAAATGCAGGTTGTTTTGTCTTGGTTGCCAAAAGGGGGTCATGGTCCCAGGCATTCCTAGAGCAGAGCATGGATTGCAACAGCTTTCTTTATAGTGTGGTCACTCTAGCTTCATGAACATTGTAACGTATAGAATGCTATGTTTTGTGATGCAAGTCTTGGAAAGAATCACGCCTTATACATTCATCTCACGTCATACAAAGATGTCGGTCGGGTCGGTCTACGAATGATATTGCTTAAAAGCCTGCCAATAAACAAAGTTCAGGCTCATTCTCCCAAGATAACAAATGAGCCATGTACATACGAGTTCAAACTACAAAAAAACTGAAAAAAAACCTGTGACTACTGATTTCTAAACAAACTATGATGCTGAGGTGAACACCTTGGATGTTGAAAAAATCAAGAAGCATTGTAAATAGAACTTCGAAGATGAGGCAAACAACAAGAAATTGGATAAAGAGGATAATTATTTAACAAAGCAACTTGAGCAGTAAATATCTGAGTGTAACTCTTGGTTTGAAATATCCTAGGCTGATTCATTTATTAGTTTTTTTTTTTAGTTATTTTTTTGTTAAAAAATATGTTTTAGTCAGCATGTCAGGTGTATGACTGTATTGAATGGTTTTTGGTTTTTGGGTGGACCAATGTATGTCTCAGACCAATCAGATTAAAGCTTCTATAAACAACCAATCCAGTTGCCACTTGCTAGTTCGGACATGCCGATACTTGTTGACATTAGCTAAACACACTTCGGCAAGGTGGCGGAGAAACTAGTATCACTTTGCGTTGTTTCACGCAGGATTACAATCAGGGGAATTGAAACTATGATGCAACATATCTTTTTTTGAGAAAAGGTGTTTTTGAATATTGATTTCTACTGTGGAAATATGAACAGAAATCACTGAAACCAGCAAAAACATTACCTTGAGGTGCAACTAGTTTTGTTGCAGGAAAATGTAACAAGATATTTTTATTTGTTAGTTTCAAATGGTAACTTGACACTTTTGTTTTTCACGCAGCAGTGGTTGCACTTAAAACTGACAAATCAGTGACTCTTGTTCACATGGTCAGAATAAACAAACAAGGAGCCAATTTAGTGGCATGTCCAGAAACTTTAACTTGCTATAAATATTTGGACATCTTTTTTTGTTGGAGTCTGCGGCGGTATTTTAATATCTTGCATTAATGGCAATTCTCTAAAATTGGAATTTTTAACAGAGATTTGTGGCAGGTAAACTCTTCAAATAATTATTCAAAGACTTCATGATGGCAAGTTAAACCACAAATTAATTAGATTAGACTTTGAGGCAACATTAGTGGTTCTTTTGCCTTGACACAGATAAGATTCCTTGCACGCTTCAAAGAGGTAAACTTATGTCTCTCTTAAAGTAACAAAACTTTTTCTGTAACTGACTTCCAATAAGGCTCTCAGGCATTTAGAAGGGGAATGCGACAAGGAAACTTCCTTAATTCTGGAGATTGGGTGGTTCCAGAAAATATCCATACCCTACCATGGGCAGCATGAACATTTTAACCCCCCCTTGCCTTCAGAAATTCCAAAATAGTTATTAACCCCTCGACCCCTTCAGAATTTCCGATTTTTTTTTTCAGACCCTTTGGAATTCCTGTTTGACCGCCTAAAACTTCCACACAACGGGAAACTTACACTTTTTCCCCCTCCAAGAAAATTCTGCTTACAAGTTTCAGTCAAGCAAACAAGCAACTCAAGTTTGTTAATGTTTAATAAAGTACACCATAGCTTTCCCTTCGAAGTGTTATCTTGAAGTTGCTTACCACCAATTAAAACTTTTGGTTTTCAGTTCATTAGCTTCATATTTTCAGGAGAGTAGATCATATTGATACCAGTGGAAGACAAAAGTGAAGTTCACGGTGTGCCGTCTCCTGCCATATTGAAAATTGCATTCATTGAGGAACTGCTGACCACTAGTAATGCAGCCTAAAATCTGTCAGGCGTTCCATTTGGAAATGAGAGACTGGTGCGAGTTTTCGCACGGATCGACAATTTTAGATCGGAAAGAAACACAGACTTGTTTTATATTTTATTAATCTATTGACTAATTCATCAACTTTAAGGCCTCTTCGATGTGGAGCTCCCTGTACAATCCATCTGCTCACTTTTCTGTGTGATCATTAGCATCTGCCTGATCAATCTTTATCCTGCTTCAGCGGTCAGTTCGTGCTTGATGATTTACAAACTGGAAAAGTTATCAGATCAGCAATTTCAAGCAAAGCTTCAGTGCTGAAACCCCCCATGCATTTGGAATTCCAAACTGTGTTACCCCCCATGTCTTCAGAATTCCAGCCCAAGAAACCCCCCTCTCCCTCAGAATTTTAAGATGCCAACCATGGTATGGTATGGATATTTTCTGGAATCACCCATTTCATGGCATCTGATATACAGTTTTTCATGTGTCTGGTTGTTTCAGGTCTCAAATTACGTAACGCTGTTCACCTGCAGTATTGTCTTCTCGTTTAAATGGGTTTTGAAATCAATATTAATTTGAAGTGGTTTTGTGGAATATCAAACTGAAAAAACTATGATCATTGCTGGCAACAGAGTAAGACCATGCTATTGCGTTGCGATGCGATAATTAAATTGGTTCTTGTTATAGAATGAGTCAGAAACGTTATCCAGAATCAACACCAATCTGCCATCTACCATTAGCTACTATTACAAACTCCATGATGTTTAGCTGTCTGGTTGGGAACAGTTCCATGTAGTTCTAATAAACAAAGCCACTGATTGACTGTTAAAGCCAAACATTGATAAATGTAATGTAAGCTTGATATCATAGTTTGTAAGGTGAAACAAGTTCTTTTTTTTTGTTCGCTATACATCATAACCAAACAAACTTGTTAGATCAACCTTATTGTGTTTGTAGAACACAGTCCTAATGCAGACTTGAGTCAAGTTTCATGGGACGGTTCACCTTTGTACAGTCTTGCAACACCAATTTGGCCGCCCCACTAGGAGGGGCAAAAACGAATGACATCATCGCCAAACCATGTGCTGTACATTTCATGTCGATGTACATTTCGTGTCCATCTGCTGCGTCATTCTTGTTCTTTTTTGTGGCATCTTTTGTTGTTTTTGACATTTTGGAGTCTTCTTTGAACTGGTTTTTTCTCTGATTACTTTCGACAAAAAAGGGAATGCAGTCTCAATGCAGACTACGATGATATTTTTTGGCCAGGTGAAAACAAATTGTGTAGTTCCAGAAAATATCCATAGCTCCCCCACAGAAGGGAATTTTTCTAAGTCCCCCCACCCCTCTGGAAATTCCAATTGAGCTTTATACATTTCTTTAAATTTTTTGGTCTTAGAGAACCCTCCACCCCCAGGAAATTTAAATCCCTTTGTGGGGGGAGTATGGATATTTTCTGGAACTGAACATTACATCATCGCAAAGCATGTGTAAGCAAGAGAATCAAGTAAGAATCGCCTTGGCTTTGGGATGTTAACCATGGGAACAGCTATATTTCATTGGCTATATTTTGAGTACATTTTGTTGACTTTAATTACTTAGTTCCAGTGGCCAAAAATAGTGCAGTATTCAACGTCACTCAAAATTGAATCGATGGAAGAGTACTCTGAAGCCAAGATCTATAAGAGTAAGCCAGAACAGCAATGTAAATGCTGACTATTTCTATTCATCAGCAGAAATATTCTAAACAGTTGCCAGTTGCACAGAGTTTGTTTATGATAAAACACAGATAAACCGGCATGTGAGTGCAAGTGCTAGCTGACATTTGTGCTTCTAGCTCAGAATACTAGATGTACCGGTAACACAAGTGTACTTTTAAAAATTATCCTTTATGTTTAAAAATTGCAAGTAAACTGAGATTTTAGCATGGATTTTGGAGGCAAATGTTCTATTAAACTTGTGACTTACCGAAAATGGAGCCATGATGCAACATGTCAATAATAAAGCAAGGAAATCAAACTACAGCCGAACCTTTATTAAGCGGCCCCTACTAAGCAGTCAACTTTTATTTGGATCCCGGAAAAAAATTGCCAGCTATACACTGTAATATAAACCTCTATTCAGCGGCCACCTCTATTAAGCGGCCGCGGTGAAGACAAATGCACTCATAATCTTTGATTACTACTAGTCATAACTGTTATTAGAGTTCACTGAGTGCTGCTACTCCGGGGGATTTTAATTCACAAAAAAATAACTCTTGCACGCCTTGTGTGCCTATGTTTACTGTGGTTAATAAGCTTACTTTTAACCCATTGACTCCCAGAACTGTATGCCAAAAATGCATTTTTTGGACATTTTGGAGATTTTCAGGCTGGATATGGGCCAAATTAGCTCCAATCTACTCAAAAAGGCATTTGCTTTTCTTTCCACTAGCATCGCATTTTATGACAATCATGTTTGCCCAGGCACGCGCAGAAATCAAAGTTTTGGGATGAGAAAGTGACCTACGTCTTTAGCTTTTGTTTTCTTTTTTTAATTTTTTTTTTTTTTTTTGCCTTTCCTTTGTGTCCTTTTCTTATCTTTTTGCTGAAGTGATTGACCTTCTACTGGGCTTGCTTCCAGTTCAAAAAAGTCTGAGAAAGCATCATCAAGACAGGCAATTTTTACCCTGGAGTAGCCACGTGTAGTCGCACGAATTTTGCTCTGAGTTTTTCACTCAAATTTCTGAGCATTTTTGTGCATATTTCAGGCTCCATTGAGCCAATCATTCTGATCTGGGTATCACTGGAAAGATCTTTTCCACCTGCAGAAGTTGAGTATAGACGATGCCAACTTTGGTCAAAGCTGATGACGTCAGAAGTGGAACAAAGGGCAAGGCTCGTCATGGGTGGTTACGGGCGGCATGGGAGTCAATGGGTTAAAGTACAACTTGACATTATGTTACAAAGCCCAATTAAATGCTCTTAGAGCGTCTAGTTTATTAACATTATCATGTTGAAAGCAAGTGACCAAATATATGTGATATCATTTCATCAGACAATCTTTAACATGAAATGGGAGGTGACCACTATATAGGGGTTGCCTGCTTAATTGGGGTTTTCAGGAGTTAGTACGAGGCTCAGTACAAATGTCAATTTATTTATTAGAAATACAAACATGCTTTAAGGCAATGTGGAATCATGTGAAGACAATAAGTTTTCTATACATGCGTATGTGGGAATGAAATGTGTTGAACTTCATTACTTGAGTTTTTATCTCGGACAGAATGCCATGCTTCAAGGAAGAGTCTTTGTTTCCAATTTGATGATCATTTGATTACTTTGAAAAATTCCAAAGTGTTTTGTAATTATTATGCTATTGTTTTACTCTCATTTTGAATTCCAAACCCTTTTCCATAGAACCTTCATTAACACATTTGTTATACGTTTTTTTTCTTTTTTATTCCTCTAACATCAGGGATGCCGTTGCTTATTTACATTTTTTTTTCACTGAAGAAGGTTGCAACAGCAACCAAAACGACCTGAAATAAATTTTAACCCATGGCAACATATTTTTATCAGATTTTTAGCGGTTGTTCTGCTATTGGTTAATTTAAATCCTTTATTTTATGACCCTCTCATTACCATTTTCCAGTTTGTTCTGTTAAACTCCTAAAAATAGCGACATTAAGCGGCTACAACTGCAATGACAGTGACTGGCAACTCAGTGTGTTTTGTGAAATGACCAAAATATGCCATAATAATTAAGCTTGAAAATAGTGATAATTATTTACATTGCTGAAATGTAATGACAACCCTGCTTAGTCTCTTAGTATGTGTTAGATTTTGTTGCTGAATATGAAGACTAACTTGTGTTCATTATGACTTCCTTTCCAGATGATAGGCCGAATTGAATATTTCCACAACAAGAATTTCATTCATCGAGACATTAAACCAGATAACTTTCTCATGGGTATCAGTAAAAGCTGTAACAAGGTAAATTACATATTGATTTCTTTGTTGTGTTATTTCCCAAAGACCTTTAAGATCAGATCTGATCTGAAGCCTATCCACCCCATTTTGGAGCATGGTCCACTGACTAAACTCCTCCAGTCCCCTCTGTCCCCAGCCAGGCATTTTATCTTGTTCCAGGTGTAGTTCTTCAACTGGATTGTGCATTCTATATCCCGTGGTCTTATGTTATTTTTTTCTATCGTTTGTTTAATGACAGCTCTACATTATCGACTTTGGATTGGCAAAGAAATTTCGTGACAGTAGAACAAAACAGCACATACCATACAGGGAAGACAAGAATCTTACTGGCACAGCCAGATACGCCAGCATAAATGCCCATCTTGGAATAGAGCAATCGTGAGTTCATACATTGTAGTTCTACTTTATTATAGATGTAGATAGTGTTAGTCAATTTACTCTAAGCACTTAACAGGCAGCAAACTGTCTGAGTTATATTGTTTTCTGCCTACATGTAATTTGTATTAATTAGTTAATGAGACATGTATGCACAATGAAAAATTACTCAGTCTTTTTTGGCTAGCGAGGGTGCAGTTTTCATGTAACATAAGAACAGTCAAATCTAGATCATCCAATTTTTATTGGACACTACATGTACTCTGCCATTTCCGTGGTAATGTACCACTCCTCTAATATGGGAATGTGTTTGATTAAAAGTCACCCTTGCCCTTATTCTAGAGAGTAGCGGAAATGAATCTCTGAAATAAGAAGGAGGCTTAATGGGCAAAGTAACTTCTATAAATCACACTGAACTTTGCCAAATATTACTTCCTAAAATGTATTTCACTTGGTACAAAAACACTTCACTACCAATTGTTGGTGACCTAAGGTCAATGTTTGGTTCTTTGTGTGAAAGATTGTTATAGGCTGATTTGTAAAAGTTGCTGCCTGTCTCAGAAAGTCTATTTTGATTTACTTACCTGCACATTTTCAAAAATGCATTGTTGTTACTGAAATTTACCAGAATTTGTTGTACTTTCTTTCCTTGACCAGGCGTCGAGATGATATGGAGTCATTAGGATATGTGTTAATGTACTTCACAAGGACCAGTCTTCCCTGGCAAGGACTCAAGGTTGCGTTAGTTGCTATCATTTTGTAGTTTGTAGTGCACTTATTCGTTTTGAGAGAATTTAAGCAAAGAGGATCCCTTACCATGGAGTCATGAATGAATGAATAAGTTGAATGAAAAACTTATTATTATTGTGTCAAAAAATTGTAGCTTACTGTAACAGTAAGGTGCGTCTTTGATGAGGGAAGATATCTCTGTTCATAGGGGAATCTTTGTTTACATTTATAAATTTACCAGTTATTTACCAAAACGTATGTTATATTACAGGCTGCAACCAAAAAACAAAAATACGAGAGGATCAGCGAAAAGAAGATGTCCACACCCGTTGAAGTTCTCTGTAAAGTAAGTTGCTTTGTCTGATTTTTTTGAGCTTGCTAGTGAGCACAACTGTAAATGTAATAGAAACAACTTCTCCTTTCTGCTTTGCTTACTCTGAAAACAGAACAATTTTTTTTCTATATCCATCATGGGACCTACTGTAGTTGATCATGTATGCATGTCACAATGGCAATGTTCTTGGCATTATCTGCCCGATTAAAAAAAAAGATATTAAAAGACCTGTTGAGAGATAATTCGTTTCTTGGTCCTCTAGAAGTGCGGCAGGAAATGCCTAGCATGTGAGTTTCATGATTTTGTTAGCCCAGATGTTCAGGTGATAGACTTTGATGAAATACTAAAATTGAAAAGACTTCAGACCGGTTATCAAGACTGAGGAAATCAAATTCACTGTGTAATGTCAAGTTCTAGCAAGTTTCAGACCTTTAAAGCACAAAATTTACAGATTTGTCTTCCGTGCGCCATCAAACCAAACTTCAACAGGACTGACTGGAGGGCACAAATAAATAAACCTACAAAGTCCTTGCCCTACCATGGTTCTCACTTTAATTCATAAAACAGGCACAATCATAAAATGCGCAATCCACTTTAGGTGGTGACGTTAGTAAGTTATTACACTATAGTAGGAAACTTTTGGATTGTAGATATAGACTGGCTTGATTACCTTAATTAGACTGGCTTAATTAGTGTGGGTCTTATTACCCTTTACAGTTGCAGGGGTTTCATTAAGGGCCAGGCAGCGGGGAAATTGACCACAGCTGTAAGGATGACTTGGCCTGCCTGGTTTGACCCTCTAGAAGAACATTTTTCTTATAAAGAAGTTCAGTATTTTCCTATAAAGAAGTTCAGATTTTCCCATCTGTGGAAATCAGTTACCTGCCGCTGAAAATTTTAATGAAGCCCCTGCAGTTGTATTTTTCCATGGAGCTGTTTCACGGGTTCTTTTGTGGTGCTTTTGTGAGTTGTTGTGATTAATCAGCATCAGGTCCTACAAGATATTTGTGTCTAATGCTAGAATTAATTGTACCTATGCATCACGATAATGTGTCATAGTTGTACAGTGATTGATGATGGCATTTCTTTAGGGTTACCCAGCAGAGTTTGCCATGTACTTAAACTACTGCAGAGGATTGAGATTTGACGAAACACCAGACTACATGTACCTTCGCCAGTTGTACAGAATTCTCTTCAGGACATTAAACCACCAATACGATTACACATTTGACTGGACACTGCTGAAAAAGAGTGCTTCACAGCCCTCTGCTGTTCCTATGAGTGCAGGAGCAACAGCAATGCCAGGAACAGCTCCACCGCAGACCAGCAGTGCGAGACATAAACAGCGAACGGGACGTGAGTATTGTGTGTTTGTATTCAACGGTATTTTCAGTGTCTGTCTCAGTGTTTCCATACGTTAATGTTTAGCTCAGACAGGCTGATACCTAATCAGTTTTGTCAGGGACAGGCGATGTTCCAGATTAGGGAGGAGCCTTTGATCACTGACAAGGTCAACTAACTGACGCCGCAAAAAAGTAGTAAACTTCTGATAATTTGGTGACATTTTATCTACTGACCCATTGCAATTTCCTATCGACACTTTGCATTTTAAACTTATCTGGAACCCTGCATGGGTTTGAGACAGGCCCAATATGTTACATGTATGTATCTTCCACTGGGGAGTCAACAGAGGCACAAATTAATTTTCTGCACCTGCGTTAGAAGCATTGCACTTTGTTCTGAAAAGACCAGTACCACAAGGAGAGCATGGGGCTTTCTGGGACAAGTGTATACTTTTGTGGTATACAGTATATTTAGAAGTAATTTAGGTACTCTATGTTAGATGTGGTGCAGAGGTGCCCCCACCTTCCATCGGTAAAAATAATTATTAGTTAACTGCGTTTAATTAGTTAATTGACCCTTGAAGTTTGTAACGCCATAGCACCATTGTGCCTTAGCCCCTTGCCATGGTGTCAAGTTGCCTAACCATCTGTACTGTGCACTTTGCTCTGAAAATCAACTTATATTGTAAATGATTATACAATAACATAGTTTTTGCATACCTTTATTTGCAGAACGAAGATAGACTGGCATTAAGTAGAAGTAGAATGTCTCTGTTGACCTACCAATTCACCGTGCACATAACTAGCAGACTATGGAGTGAAGAGATACCTGGGAACCAACTGATGAGTGAATGAAGGAAAAATCTGGATCTCCGGACGACAAAATCTGGCCTTGTTTCTCTTGTCTAAACTCAATCCCTCATTGTCAACAAAGTGCTGTTAAAGTATTTCAGTACTTACTGTGTACTATTTTTGTTCTTTCTGTTTATGTTCAATCTTTTGAAAGAGCCGGTAGAAATTATTTAGTCTAATTTTGTCTTTATAAAGTATAATTTATTTTTGTACTTTTCTCTAAGTATTTCTCCTCAAAAAGAATCAATAGCCTGTAGTTGCTGTAGTCATCACGTAGAATTATACCTAACTTGCAAAACAAGTAGTCAACAAACTGGTTTATCTGGTACAGGTCACAAGCAAATACACCCCTGACTGGTTAATCACGTATGAGGCATAAGCGACAAACTGGTTAATCAGGTGTAGTTCACAACCAAACAAAAGCTCAACTGGTTATTCATATAGCAGACACAAGCCAAACTGGTTAGTCCGTTGCAGTCCGTGTTTAATCAGATCTAGTCAACAAACAGACTTGATCCTTACTGGTTGGTCGTGTACTTCCTGATAAATCAGAAACAGGCCTGACTGGTTTATCGGAAAAATTTTCACTGACATGAAATGAGACTCGTTAAATGCTGCCTTAAACATGATCCCCACCCCTGCAGTGTTTCTCTCTGGGCTTCATTTACCTAACAAGTGAATTGTGTTGTGCACAAGAAAGAAAAAAATGCGCAACAGGTTAACCTGATTGTGCTGTGGTACAAAGTCTGATACATTCATGTTTCTTTTTTTATCTTAATAACAGTTGTTATGAGTAAGCTTAATTTTAAGATTGCGAAACAAACTTAATATTTTCTTGTAAGCTTTTTTGTATTTAACATGGCTCTCTTGTAACTATGGCTTTGTTCTCTTCTACCCTTTTAACGTCATTGTGAACATACAGATTCTCCTTTGTTGTCTCCATAGATTTGTAGTGGTAGTTGGGAGAATTTGATCGTAAATCACGAGAATCTTCCTATGGTAACCATTTATTATTTTCATGATGTCAAATACTTGCATCACATTGATATCATTCCTATATTTTTTGTTGTTCACATCTACACGGTTATCACGGTGTTATGCTATTTTGCACGGTAATACCCCTGGACATCAAATGCTAGCTACATAATGCAGCAACGAAATAATTCTAATTGTACAATAGTGGAAATATACAAATCTGCTGCGGTCCAGGGACCTTGAAAAACAGGTCTGCTTGAATTGCATCACGTAGTGATATCAGTTAGAATCTTTGTTTTATTAGTAATTTGCATTTTTACTTGGGTGTTGCTGTTTTGAAGAGAAAAAACAAGATCTGCCACACCCAAGCGCGTCAATTTTCTCGTTGTATTTATTGTAAAGTTAAAATAGCGTGGTTTAATAACTCTCAATTATTGTTTATAGCAGTTAGTGTTACTGTATTCTTAGAGCAAAAAGTTTGTACAAAGTTAATGAACTCAAAATTAGCTTGTAAAAAAACTATGCGATAAAACTTAAGGGTGGTAAATAAATTTTGATCTTATTTTTTTGGCGAAAGTGTAAAACCACTAGTTTTATATGTCGTAACATGATTTCTTGGTTGGTATGTTTACATATTACTTTGCAGCATCATCGCTTACACAATCGCAAATTCCATTTTCTGAAGTACGTTTACTGTAGAATATCTACATTATTTCCTTCGTCTGACGTCATAGATACCCTGTACATTCTGATTTTTGCTACTGTTACAGTATTGAAAAATGTTCAGATTATTTTATAATATATGCTGACCAGGAAAGACAGACAGACATTGTAAATACTGTATGCCACACGAAAGAAAGAAACTAGCCTTAAAAATAAATAAAGTTCCCGTTTTTAAATCGCTGTCTTCCGAGTTTGTTGCGCAAATGAAGACTATTTTGTATGTGTTGACTGTCCGGCTTAGGGTTGTGACAAGCAAAAGTCGAAAGTTTGAATACAGTTAGAGGCTCACAGGTTTCGTCTTATGTCTGGCTCCAAAATATCCAGCCTCGGAATGCAAGTGGGGGTAACTTGGCATGTTCTAAGGATTGCTCAATGAAAGGAGCTCAGTCACAGAAGTGGCCATGTACAAAATTATCTTTGAATTGAAGGAACCCTGAAAAAGGTAGTTTAATAAGAGAGAAAAACACCAAAGAGATAATAAATCAAAAAGGAACAAGGTTGGTTAAGATTCGAGAAGATTAATTAACACGGACTTTAAAAATTTAGGATAAACTTTTCAAGATGCGCCAACCATGACTAAGTTCTTCTAATCAAGGATTTGTCATAATCAAATTATCTTCTGTAACACATACATTTTTGTACCAGACTCGGTCTTTAGAAACTCAACAGGCAAAACAATGAGGAAGGGTCAAAGATATACGAGAAAACAAACACCAAGGGAACGACTGACCGAAGGCCCCTTGCTCTGTTAGAGGAATAAATCTGGGTGGCGCAGGTCACACTTCCAAGAGTTTTTTAGAACTATCCAACACGTTTTGTCTTAACTTACCAATAATAATTTGATGATAAAAGCCGGGATCCCAAACTTGCTTTAGAGTTACATGCACTTGGAACTAAACTGAAGGGTGCTTTTGGAAGGTAGCGCTGTTTTAAGGTAACTGCTAGAGCCATGATAATTTCTAAGGGTAACCATATCGCTCACACAGAGTCTGCAATTGACAACTCTTGAACAATGTATGGAAATCTGCTAACTAGTATTCCAGACCTTTCATCTGCGCTACTTTAGAATTTTCTTGGAAATCACTTGGCAAGACCGTGTTCCAAACAATATTGTCCTGGTAGACGCGTTGGCGGGTATCCCAAGCTAACTCGGCCGTGTGTGTAGAGTAGAAGATGTTCGAATCCTCAGTGAGAGACATGCGGTAAGTGAGGTTGCCGCCGGCTCATGACCCGCAAAAAGTTTGTCTTGCATTTCAAAGACGTTTGTGCGCGCGATCTTAAGGCATGTGGCATCAACCCAACAGCGGTTAAAATTTCCGAAATTTTAACCGCTGTCGTGTTTGATTAAACGGCAAACAGTTAATAGTCCTTTGGACCGTGCTGTGCGAAAAATAAGAAGTTCTCATATCTCCAGCTATTTTCACAGTTTTTAACGAATTCATACGGCCATTCCGTTAAAAACAACTTTTTCAGTTTTGCACTGTGTTCACGCTTTCAAGCGGGTAACATCGTTGATACGCGTCAGTAAACTTGAATAAACTTGAATAAAGTTACAAACTAAGATCTTAAGCTGTTTATGGGGCGAAATTTGAATGCTCTAAAATTTGGTTCTGCTTCAGTTTCAAGCAACAACTAATCAAACATTGTCGATTACCCGTTAATGAGAGCAACCATGGTCCCTACCGGGCATCCCATG